>Ga0209066_10008035_pt1 | contig 10319 bp, 9 predicted proteins | sample All_14_2_FD_187198 | JGI IMG/M metagenome (GOLD analysis project Ga0209066, IMG submission 187198) | Freshwater microbial communities in response to fracking from Pennsylvania, USA - Allegheny Zone_MetaG_DW_15 (SPAdes) (version 2) ... | reverse complement strand
TGTCCACGTCGTAAGCCTGAGCGTGGGCTTCCAGCGCAGCGGCCAGGGCCGGGCCATTGGTCTCCAGCACCGACGGGTAGTTTTCAATGCCCATCGTGTCGTTGACCTGACCGCCAAAGCGCTCGGCAGCCACACCGGTGCGAATGCCCTTGCGGGCGGCGTACACGGCCGCAGCGGCACCGGCGGGGCCGCCACCGACGACCAGCACGTCATACGGCGCCTTGGCGCTCAGCTTGGCCGCATCCTTGGCGGCGGCGTTGGTGTCCAGCTTGGCGACGATCTCGCCCAGCTCCATGCGGCCCGAGCCAAACACCTGGCCATTGAGGAACACCATGGGCACGGCCATGATCTCGCGCTCGGTCACTTCCTGCTGGAAGGCGCCGCCTTCGATGACGGTGGTCTTGACCTGGGGGTTGAGGATGGCCATGAGCGAGAGCGCCTGCACCACGTCCGGGCAGTTGTGGCAGCTCAGGGACATGTAGACCTCGAAGTTGAAGTCACCGTCCAGACCCTTGATCTGGTCGATCAGGTCTTGTTCTTCCTTGGGCGGGTGGCCGCCGGTCCACAACAGGGCCAGCACCAGCGAGGTGAACTCGTGGCCCAGGGGCAAGCCTGCAAAGCGCAGGCTGTTCGTGGCACCCGCACGCTGCAGCGTGAACGAGGGCTTGCGGGCGTCTTGCCCGTCGGTCTTGAGGGTGATCTTGTCAGCGCGCAGAGCCTGGATGGTCTGCAGCAGGTCCAACATCTCACGGGAGTTCTCAGAGTCGCTCAGGGATGCGACGATCTCGAAGGGTTGCTGCACACGCTCCAGGTAAGCGCCGAGTTGTGCCTTGAGGGTATCGTCCAACATGTCTTTCTTCCTTATGTGTTTCAAGCGACTTTGAGAACCGGCCCCCCTTGCAAAAGAAGGGGCGACCAGGGAGCACCCCGGCGAGCCTCATGAGCCCGCAGGGTGTGCATCAAACCGAGGTTTGATTTAGATCTTGCCGACCAGGTCCAGCGAAGGCGTCAGGGCAGCAGCGCCTTCCTTCCACTTGGCGGGGCAGACTTGGCCAGGGTTGGCGGCGGTGAACTGGGCAGCCTTGAGCTTGCGCAGGGTTTCCGACACGTCGCGGGCGATTTCGTTCGAGTGAACTTCCATCGTCTTGATGACGCCATCGGGGTTGATGATGAAGGTGCCGCGCAGTGCCAGGCCTTCTTCAGGGATGTGCACGCCGAAAGCGTTGGTCAGCTGGTGCGTGGGATCGCCGATCAGGGGGAACTTGGCCTTGCCGACAGCGTCGGAGGTCTCATGCCACACCTTGTGCGAGAAGTGGGTGTCGGTGGTCACGATGTAGACCTCGGCACCGGCCTTCTGGAACTCGGCGTAGTTGTTGGCCGCGTCTTCGATTTCGGTGGGGCAGTTGAAGGTGAAGGCAGCCGGCATGAAGATCAGCACGGACCACTTGCCCTTCAGGCTCTCTTCGGTGACGGTGATGAATTCACCCTTACCAGCGCGGTTCACGAAGGCTTCGGTCTTGAACGGCTGAACTTGCGTGTTGATCAGAGACATTGTTGGGTTCCTGTTAGTTAGGGTTGTGAAGACAACGAAGTGAATCTTAGGCGATCCGTTTGCATAAAGCGAATTGATTGATCGTATTCACCCGATTGCCCCTACCTATGACGCAGGCTGTCATTGGCGTGTCAGATATCGATGTCTGCCGCTGGGGGCTAGCACGGCTACAGCGCCCCGCTACGCCCCGCGTACTGGCAAATGCACCGGCTTTCCCAAGCAATTGTCTGGATGGCTTCTCCGGCTTTATTCCGACGTTCTGTCAGGCAAATTCCTACAGGGCGTGTAGCCGGGAGCCGACCCGTCTTACAGCCAGTCTCCTATCAAGAAAACTGGGCGTTGTTTGCACAATAAATCCATCGACAACGCGAACGACATCGCGACAAGGAGACCGAGATGAACAACGAACAGATCCTCGCTGAAATCCGCGAAACCAACCTGTCTTACCTGATGCTGGCGCAGAACCTGATCCGCGCCGATCGTGAGCAGGCCCTGTTCCGCCTGGGCATCTCGGAAGAGTCCGCTGACCGCCTGGTCTCGCTGTCTCCCGCTCAGGTGCTGAAGGTCGCATCGAGCAACACCCTGGTGTGCCGCATGCGTGTTGACGACGATCTGGTCTGGACGCTGCTGACCAACCACGGCAAGGGTGCCGGCAACGAGAGCACCTCCCGCCTGCACGCCGCCATCCTGATGGCAGGCAAGCACCAGGAAGCTGTCTGAGCTTTCCCTGATCCTGATCTGACAGCACCAACACCCCGGAGTCCCACCATGCGTAGCAAGAGCCTGTTGACCGAAGTCAAGCAAATCGACCGCGCCATCACCCTGATCAACCTGGGTGCCCGCCTGCAGGTGTTGGAGTCCGAGACCGATCTGTCCTACGAGCGCCTGCTGCGCCTGTACAAGGAAGTGGCCGGCAAGTCGCCGTCCAAGGGCCAGTTGCCGTTTTCGACCGACTGGTTCATGACCTGGCAGCCCAACATCCACGCCAGCCTGTTCCTCAACATCCACGAGTACCTGAACAAGGTCTCCGAGATGGACGAGATCGATGCCGTGATCAAGGCCTACCAGCTCTACCTGGAACAGACCGAAACCCAGGGCCTGGAGCCGCTGCTGTCGGTGACCCGCGCCTGGCGTCTGGTCAAGTTCATCGACAACGGCATGTTGACGATGACCAAGTGCAGCAAGTGCAGTGGCCACTTCGTCACCCACCCCCATGAAATCGGTCGCAACTTCGTGTGCGGCCTGTGCAACCCGCCTGCCCGCGCTGGCAAGGGCAAGGCCGCTGGCGCCTTGCAACTGCACTGATCCTTTGAGTCTCTGAACTCACTCTGTCTCTGTCGATTTCTCTTGTTGTCGTGTTGAACGGGTCCTGCGGGGCCCGTTTTTTTTCGTGGTGAAGCCGCTTGCCGATATGCTGCGGCCATGCTGCATGTCCATCAACTGAGCAAGCGTTACGGCACCGAGCCGGTGTTCTCTCACGTCGACCTGACGGTGGCCCCGGGTGAGTTCGTCGCCATCGTGGGCGAGTCGGGCGTAGGCAAGTCCACCTTCTTGAACTGCCTGGCGGGGCTGGACAGTCCCTCGGGCGGCACAGTGCGGGTGCACGACACCGACATCACCGCGCTGGACGAGACCGCGCAGGCGCTGTTTCGGCGCCAGCACCTGGGCTTCGTCTTCCAGGCCTTCCATGTGCTGCCGCACCTGAGCGTGGCGCAGAACGTGGCCTTGCCGCTGATGCTGCTGGGCACGCCCGATGCGCAACGGGTGGACGCGGCCTTGGCCGCCGTGGGGCTGAGCGGTCTGGGTGAGCGCCTGCCGCAACAGCTCTCGGGCGGGCAGTTGCAGCGTGTGGCGATTGCACGCGCCCTGATCCACCGCCCCAGCCTGATCCTGGCCGACGAGCCCACCGGCAACCTCGACCCGCAGACCGCCGACACCATCATGGACGCGCTGGTGGCCGAGACCCGGGCGCACGGTGCCGCCTGCGTGATGGTGACGCACTCGACGGCCGCCGCACGCCGGGCCGACCGGGTGCTGCGCCTGACCCGCGAGGGGCTGCACGATGCGGCCTGAGGGCAACGCGCCCCGGCTGTCGTCCCCCGTGGGGCGGCTGCTGCGCACCTTTTCCTGGCAGGAGCTGCGCCACCACGGCCTGCGCCACAGCACCGCGGTGCTGGCGGTGTTGTTGGGCGTGGCCCTGGCGTTTGCCGTGCACCTGATCAACGCCTCGGCGCTGAGCGAGTTCAGCGCGGCGGTGCGCTCGGTCAATGGCCAGGCCGACCTGAGCCTGCGGGCAGCGCGCGGCCTGCTCGATGAAACGCTGTACCCGACCGTCGCGCAGCGCCCCGAAGTGGCGGTGGCCAACCCGGTGATCGAGCTGCAGACGCAGGCGCGCCGGGTCACGGCCCCGCGTCGCGATGGCCCGGCCGGTGTCAGGGCCGGCGGCGCCTCGGCGGTGAACGCCTCGCCTGCATCGCAGCCGCTCGCTGGGCCGGCCTCCCCGCCCGTGGCCCTGCGCCTGCTGGGCCTGGACCCCCTGGTGGCCGGCCCGCTCACCCCGCTGCTGGTGCCCCGCCTGGCCACCGAGGTGCCCGGCATCGACCGCCTCAGCCTGTTTGCGCCCGACAGCATCTCGCTCAACGCCGCCGCTCAGCGCCAGCTGGGCGTACAGGCGGGTGACGCCATCGCGCTGCAGGCCGGCCTGCGCTGGGTGCCGCTGCGGGTGGTGGGCACGGTGAGCGCGGGCGGTGGCCCCATCGGCGTGATGGACCTGGCCGGCGCGCAGGACACCTTTGGCCTGCACGGCCAGCTCAGCCGCCTGGATGTGCAGTTGCAGGGCGGTGCCCAGCCCGAGGCCTTGCTAAAGGCCCTGGCGCTGCCCCCCGGCGTGATCGCCGATTCGCCCGATGCGGCCACGCAGCGCGTGTCCAACGTGTCGCGCGCCTACCGCGTCAACCTCACGGTGCTGGCCCTGGTGGCTCTGTTCACCGGGGCGTTTCTGGTGTTTTCCATCCTGGCACTGTCGGTGGCCAAGCGCCAGCAACAGTTCGCGCTGCTGGGCGTACTGGGCCTGAGCGGGCGCGAGCGGCTGCAACTGGTGCTGTGGGAGTCGGCCGCCATCGGCCTGCTGGGCTCGGTGCTGGGCCTGGCCGTGGGCACGGGCCTGGCGGCCACCGCACTCAAGCTGCTGGCCGGTGACCTGGGCGGCGGCTACTTCCCCGGCATCGCCCCGAGCCTGCAATGGTCGCCATGGGCCGCGCTGCTGTATGGCGCGCTGGGCGTGGTCGCCGCCATCGTGGGCGGGCTGCTGCCGGCGCGGGCCGCGCAGCAACTGGCTCCGGCACAGGCCCTCAAAGGCCTGGGCGACGCCCCCTCGGGTCGCACCCAGCAGTGGTTCGGCCCGCTCTTGCTGATCACTGGTGTGGGGCTGACCCAGTTGCCGGCGGTGGGCGGCTTGCCCTTGTTCGCTTACCTCGCCGTGGTGGCCTTGCTGGTGGGGGGCATCGCCTGCGTGCCCTCGGCCGTGGGCGCCCTGCTAAGCCTGTGGCCGCGCGCCCCGCTGGCCCGCCATGCGGCGCTGATGCTGTCGGTGGAACGCGCCCGGCGCATGCGCCACACGGCCACCGTGGCCACCGCCGGGGTGGTCGCCAGCCTGAGCCTGTCGGTCGCCCTGACCGTGATGGTGACCAGCTTCCGCGGCTCCGTCACCCAGTGGCTGGACGTGGTGCTGCCCGCCGACCTGTACGCGCGAACGGCCAAGTCGAGCAGCGGCGCCGAGGCCATGCACCTGGACCACCGCTTCTTGAACGCCATTGCCGCCTTGCCCGGCGTGCAGCGCGCCACCGGCATCCGCGTCAGCAGCCTGAGCCTGCGTCCCGATCAACCCGCCGTCGCCTTGCTGGCCCGGCCCATCGGTGAAGGCACCGGTGACGACGCCCCTGGCCGCAGCCTGCCCCTGGTCAGCGACGCCATCCCGGCCCGCCCCGGCCTCGTCAGCATCTACGTGAGCGAGGCCATGGTGGACCTGTACGACGCCCGCCCCGGCACCACCTTGCAACTGCCCCTGCAAGCCGGCCAGCCGCCGGTCACCGCCTGGGTGCGCGCGGTGTGGCGCGACTACGCCCGACAGCAAGGCGCCATCGTGATCGGTGAGGCCGACTACCAGCGACTGACCGGCGACACCGGTCTGAACGACCTGGCCCTGCACCTCGCGCCCGAGGCCCGCACCGCCGACCTGCAGGCCGCCATCCGCGCCACGGCCGCCGCGCAAGGGTTGGACGGCGCGCTGCTGGAATTCGCCGAGCCGCGCGAGATCCGCCAGACCACGCTGCGCATCTTCGACCGCAGCTTCGCCGTCACCTACTGGTTGCAGGCCGTGGCCATTGGCATTGGGCTGTTCGGCGTGGCGGCGAGCTTTTCGGCGCAGGTGCTGGCGCGGCGCAAGGAGTTCGGCCTGCTGGGCCACCTGGGCTTCACGCGGCGGCAGATTTTGGGCATTGTGGCGGGCGAGGGTGCGGCGCTCACCAGCGTGGGGGCCTTGCTGGGCCTGGCGCTGGGCATTGCGGTGAGCATGGTGCTGGTGCACGTCGTCAACCCGCAGAGTTTCCACTGGACCATGGACCTGCTGCTGCCCTGGCCGCGTCTGGCTGCGCTGTGCGCCAGCGTGGTGGTGGCGGGCACCTTGACGGCGCTGGTGGCAGGCCGCACCGCCGTGGGCCGCGATGCCGTGCTGGCCGTGAAGGAAGACTGGTGATGTCACTGCCCTCATCCCGCCGACGCTGGCTGCAACAGGCCGCGAGCCTGCCTGTGCTCGGTGTGACGCCCACCCTGGGACTGGCTCAAACCATGAGCCAGAGTCAGCCCTTGCCACCCGCTCCCCCTGGCGATCGCAGCGCCCTCGTGCGCCTGGGCAACCCCCTGCGCTTTCCGCACGACCACGGTGCCCACCCGGACACGCGCACCGAGTGGTGGTACCTCACCGGCTCGCTGCAAGGCCGCGCTTCGGCCTCATCCCCCGCGCAGACCTACGGCTTTCAGATCACCTTCTTTCGCTCGCGGGTGGACGTGGCCGCGCACAGCGCCAGCCGCTTCGCCACGCGCCAGCTGATCTTTGCGCACGCGGCCGTCACCGATCTGCAGCGCGGCGAGCTGCTGCACGACCAGCGCATCGCCCGTGCGGGCTGGGGCCTGGCGGACGCTGCCGAGGGCGACACCCACCTCACCCTGCGCGACTGGCAGCTGCACCGCACGGGTGACGTCCTGCGCAGCACCTACCGCAGCCGCATCCCGGCACGCGCCTTCCAGCTCGACCTGAACTTCACGCAGACCCAGCCCGTGCTGCTGCAAGGGCAGGCGGGCTTTTCGCGCAAAGGCCCCGATCCGCAGCAGGCCAGCCACTACTACTCGCACCCGCATCTGGCGGTGGAGGGCAGCCTGCGCCTGCACGGCCAGACGCTGAACGTGCAAGGCAGCGCGTGGTTGGACCATGAGTGGAGCGAGTCGATCATGCACCCCGAGGCCGTCGGCTGGGACTGGATCGGCATGAACCTGCAGGACGGCCGCGCACTCACTGCCTTCCGCCTGCGCCGCCAGGATGGCAGCACGCTGTGGAGCGGCGGCAGCCTGCGCACACCGGGCCAACCCGCCCGCATCTTCACCTTCCCCGAGGTGCGCTTCACGCCTGGCCGCACCTGGCTGAGTCCCGCCAGCGGCGCCCGTTACCCGGTCGAATGGACGGTGGACACGCCCGCCGGGCGCTTTCAGGTGCGCGCCCGCCTGGACGCGCAAGAGCTCGACAGCCGTGGCAGCACCGGCAGCATCTACTGGGAGGGCCTGAGCGAACTGCGCGATGCCCAAGGCGCCGTGGTGGGCGGCGGCTATCTGGAAATGACCGGCTATGCCAGCGCCCTGGTGCTCTGATGCCAGCCCCCTGACGTCCACTCGCCCCCCATCGTCACGCAGACCGGCCGCCCCCGGGCCAATACCGACTTGCGCCCCTGCGGCATCGCCCTTACAAAGGGACTCGGGACGCGCTTTTGCGGCCCACGACGGATCTGGAGGCACGATGAACGGCACCCGACCTCACCCTGGATCGCTGCGGGAACGCATGCGGTTGATCACCACCGGCGTCTGTGTGCTGGCGGCACTGCTGGGCCTGTGGAGCCTGCTCAGCGCCCGCCCTGTGCATGGCATGCTGGCCCTGGCCGCCTCGCTCCTGCTGGTGCAAGGCAGCATCTGGGGCCGCAAGGCGCGGCGGCGCGCCCCCGTTCGGCCTCGCTGACACCGCCCCGGCCTGCGACGACGCGGCGGCAGCCCTTGCCGCACGCTGGTTCAGATCGGCAGCGCCGGCCCTTCGTGGCCGAGCAGCGCAATCGCGCCACTGCCCCGGGTCTCGTACAGGTCCACCCGGTCCACCTGGGGCAGCACCTTGCGCGCCTCGGTCAAGATCCAATGCGACAGCGACGCCGTGTCGCAATCGTCCAGCCCCGGCAGCTCGTGCAGCGGGTGGTGGTCCAGCGCCTTGAAGATGGGGTTGAAGCGGTCTTTCACATCCCCGAAGTCCACCGTCCAGCCCATCACCGTGTCCAGCGGCGCCGACAGGTGCAGGCGCAGCGTGTAGGTGTGGCCGTGGATGTGGCTGAGCGGGTCATCACTCGGCGCATGACGCAGGAACAGGGCGCTGTCCAGCGTCATCTCCTTCCAGATGCGGTAGTCCATGCCATTGAAGTTGGCGCCGCACGAGCCGGTTTCGTACACCGTCACCCACGACAACTCGGGCAGCACGCCCTTGAGGCGGCCCCACAACCAGCCCGCGATCACCTCGCTGGTCGGGTTCTCCAGGCCCTCGATGGCGTTGAGGTAGCGCTGGTGCAGCTGGTAGTGAAAAGGCGCCCAGACCTCGTCGAGGTGGTCGTAGTCGATGCTGATGTCGCGCCCGCCCGCATCCTGGTTGGCGTGCAGGATGACCTCGAAGCCGTGACCATGCAGGCGCCCGCATTTGTGCCCCAAGGGGACATTGGGCAGCTTGTGCGCCGACTGAAACCGGTAACGCCGCCAGACATGGGCCTGGTCGTGGCGGTCCAGGTCCACGCCCTGATCGGCCGTGCTCTGGATGCCCACCTGCTCCAGCCCGGGCACGTCCAGCCGGTCGCGCAACCAGCGCGCCAGGTTCTCATCGGTGGGCAGCGGCAGCACCTCGTTGAGCAGGCGGTAGTCCAGCGGCGCGGTGCAGGCCTGCAGACGCTGACTCAGCGCGCTCACCTGCGCCCCCGGAAACGGCGCCCAGTCGTCCGGCAAGGCCGCGCGGATGCGGGCCACGAAACTGTGACCATGCAGGCGATGGCTGGGGTGGTCGTCCGGCAGCACGCCCACCTGGCGGGCCGACTCGAATCCGCAGGATGCGGTGTGCAGGGTGGTGAGGCTCATGGCCTGTATTGGATCACCAACCCGCCCCTCAGTCAGCCCGCGCCTGCAGACCGTGCTTGTCCATCAGTCGGTACAGCGTCATGCGCGAGACCCCCAGCTCGCGCACATCCACACTCACACTGCGCGGCGGCTTCGATCTGGGCTCCGGGCTGTTCGTCTCTTTCGGCATCAGCAGGGCGGTCTACATCAACAACCAGTTGGTCACCACCACCTCCTTCCAGACCAGCGGCCTGGACAAACTGGCCCAGGTGCAGTTTGCCGAGCTGGCACGGCAACTGACGGCGCAACAACAGCAGGTGGTGCAAAACGGACCGGGCAACACCGTGGACACGGGCGCCCTGTCACTGCCGCTGGCCACTTACATCCAGAACACGCTCAACAACCAGACCATCCGCACGGAGACCGTGACCAGGCCCACACCAATGGCGCCGCCTTGCTGCGGACCATGAACCTGCAGGCCACGATCAACGATGCCGTGAACCGGGCCATCGGTGGGGCGCGTTAAGCGAACGGGCAGCGGCCAGCTGGCGCCACCGCAGCCTCGGCGTCGCCGGGGGTGCCGCTGGGCGCCTCACCCTCCACCCGCTGCAGGTGCACCGGCTTGAGCTGCTCGATGCTGTAGCGGTTGCCGGGGTAGGTGCGGTTGGGCGTATCGGCCAGGCGCAGCGGGTAGGCGCCCAGGCGGGTGCCACGGCGCAGCCAGCCATGCGCGCGCAGCCCCCCACGCACCAGCGCCGCGAACCAGCGCGGCGGTTTGCGGGCGCCCACCGCAGCCAGGAACAGCGCATCGTCGTCAAACAGGCTGTAGACCACCGGCGCCACCAGGCCCTTGAGCGGCCAGGGCAACCAGGCCTGCCCCACGCGCAGGGTGTCCTGCGCCACCTGGGCACTGGCTGCACACGGTTTGAAATGGCGCTGCTTGTAGCCCTCGATGAAGGCATCGAACGCGGCCTTGGTCGGCGGGATGTCGCTCAGGCCCATGCGCCGCCCAATCTCCACCCAGAAGTTGAAGCCGGCTTCGCGCTCGTGCGCGGTCATGGGCCGGCGCGCGTACACCTGGCTCCAGCGCAGCGGAAACTCGATGAAGGTCCACAACACGAACAGGTAGTCGTCGTTGGGGATGCGGTAGTGCGCGTGCGTGCGGTTGATGCGGTCGAGCGCTTGCGCGCCCACCTCGCTGTCCCAGCCCGCCTCCAGAAAGTGACCGATCAGCAACCGGGTGTCGTCGTAGCGCTTTTGGCCATGCTCGCGGAACTCGCCCGTGCGGTTGAGCAGGGTCGAGACGCTGTCGCTGCCATAGGTATAGAACAGCGCCAGCTCCAGCGCACGCTGCATGTCCCAG
>Ga0209066_10008034_pt1 | contig 10319 bp, 11 predicted proteins | sample All_14_2_FD_187198 | JGI IMG/M metagenome (GOLD analysis project Ga0209066, IMG submission 187198) | Freshwater microbial communities in response to fracking from Pennsylvania, USA - Allegheny Zone_MetaG_DW_15 (SPAdes) (version 2) ... | reverse complement strand
GACGAAGGCCGCCTGGCGGGACAGCCCATTCCCGGCGTCCCGGTTATGGTCACCGATCTGGACAGCCGCGCGCCCGGCTTCGTCACGCCCATCGCCGGGGTGATCGGGGCGGACCTGCTGGCGGCCTTCGTCGTTGACCTGCGGTTCGCGCCCTGCCGGGTGCGGCTGTACGCCGGGCGCCCGCCGCGCCCCGTCGGCGGACGCGTCCTGCGGCTGGAGACCGTCGGCGGCGTTCCCGCCGTGCGCGCCGCCGTCGCCGACGACCGGCTGGCCCGGGCAGGCCTCTTCGCGGTCGACTGGAGCTCACGCGCGGCGGTGCGGATGGCCGGGGCCACCGTCAGGCCTCCGGTCGAGGGTCTGGACGCCGGTCGTCGCGACAGGGCTCCGGCCCGGCTGCGGGCGCTGTCGGTCGACGGGCGGCTCTACGAGGAGCCCTCCGCCGCCCTGGCCACGGACCTGGACCCGGCGCTGGCCGGGACCCTGGGCGTCGACTTCTGGTCAGGCTGGAGCCTGCGCCTGGACATCGCCGGCGAGCGGCTGACCCTCATCCCTGAATGAAGAAGGGCCCGGGATCGCTCCCGGGCCCTTCGACAATCAGGTTGGTCCGAAAGCCTAGTGGCTCTCGTTGCGCCAGACGCGGCGGTAGCTGGCGTACAGCAGGCCCGCGAAGAGCACGAGGAACACCATGACCGCGGCGCCCATCTGCTTGCGCTCTTCCAGCTTGGGCTCGGCGGCCCACATCAGGAAGGCGGCGACGTCAGTGGCCTGTTGCTTGATGGTCGACTTGGTTCCGTCATCGAAGGTCACCAGATCGGCCTTCAGGGGCGGGGCCATGGCGATGTAGCCGCCCGCAGGGGTGTGGTGCTTGTCGCCCGACCAGCCGGCCGAGACGTCGCCCGGGAAGTAGCTGTTGTAGTTCAGGCCCGGGGGCACCGTGAGGCCCTTGGGCGGCGCCTCATAGCCCTGCAGCAGGGCGGCGATGTACTCGGGACCGCCCGAACGGGCCTTGGCCATCAGCGACAGGTCCGGGGGCGCGATGCCGCCGTTGCTGGCCTTGGCCGCGATGACATTGGCGAAGGGGGCCGGGAAACGGTCGGCCGGCGTGCCCGGACGCTTGATGGCGTCGCCGGTCTCGCTGTCCAGATCATTGATCTGGGCTTCGGCGGCGATAGCCTTCACGTACGGGTTGTCGTTCGCGTTCGGGTACTTGGGGTCATAGAAGGGACCGCCGCGGTCGCCGAGGTTGCGGAACGCCAGCAGGTCCATGCTGTGACAGGCGGCGCAGACCTCGCGGTAGACCTTGTAGCCGCGTTGCAGCTGGGCCTGGTTGTAGGTCCCGAACGGGCCTTCATAGCTGAAGGCGATATCCGCCGGCTCCTTGGCCTTGCCCGCCGCGAACGCCGGGCCGGCGACGAGAACCAGAGCCGCCGCCAGCAGGGTGACTTTGCGCAGCATCGGGGCTCAGTCCTTCTTGTCGGAGTCGCCGAGCACCGGCGAGGAGATGGTTTCGGGAACAGGACGCGGCTTCTCGATCAGACCCAGAACCGGCATCACCACCAGGAAGTAGGCGAAGTAGTACAGGGTCGCGAAGCGCGACAGCCAGACGTAGCTGTTCAGCTCGGAGTCGAAGAGCTTGAAGGTCGACAGGCCCGGGATGACCTGATCGTCGGGCAGCTTGCCGCCGCAGACGCCGAGGATCCAGCAGATCACCACGAAGATGACGAAGTACAGCTGGGCCTGCGGGCGGTACCGCATCGACTTCACCTTGGAGGTGTCCAGCCAGGGCAGCGCGAACAGGCAGCCGATGGCGCCGAACATGGCCAGCACGCCCATCAGCTTGTCCGGCACGGCCCGCAGGATCGCGTAGAACGGCAGGAAGTACCATTCGGGCACGATGTGGGCCGGCGTCACCAGCGGGTTGGCGGGGATGTAGTTGTCCGCGTGGCCCAGCGCGTTGGGCATGTAGAAGACGAAGGTCGCGAAGAGGATCAGGAACACGCTCATCGCGAAGCCGTCCTTCACCGTCGCGTACGGGGTGAAGGGCACCGTGTCGGCCTTCGACTTGGGATCGACGCCGGTCGGGTTGTTCTGGCCGACGACGTGCAGCGCCCAGACGTGCAGCACGACCACGCCGGCGATCACGAACGGCAGCAGGTAGTGCAGCGAGAAGAAGCGCTTCAGCGTCGGCTCGTCGACCGCGAAGCCGCCCCACAGCAGGGTGGTGATGGTCTCGCCGACGATCGGGAAGGCGCCCAGCAGGTTGGTGATCACGACCGCGCCGTGGAAGCTCATCTGGCCCCAGGGCAGGACGTAGCCCATGAAGGCCGTGGCCATCATCAGCCCGTAGATCACGCAGCCGAGGATCCAGAGAACCTCGCGCGGCGCCTTGTAGGAGCCGTAGTAGAGCCCCCGGAACATGTGCAGGTAGACCGCGATGAAGAACATCGAGGCGCCGTTGGCGTGGATGTAGCGGATCAGCCAGCCGTAGTTGACGTTCCGCATGATGTGCTCAACCGAGTTGAACGCACCGGCGGCGCTGGGCGTGTAGTGCATCGCCAGCACGATGCCGGTGATGATCTGCACGCCGAGGCAGAGGCTGAGGATGCCCCCGAAAGTCCACCAGTAGTTCAGGTTCCGCGGCGTCGGATAGTCGACGAAGCTGTCCCAGACCAGGCGGCCGACGGGGAGGCGGGCGTCCATCCAGCGGGTGAACGCGCTCTTGGGTTGGTAGGTCGAATGTCCGCTCATCTACGTCAGCCGATCTTGACCTTGGTGTCGGAAAGGAAGGCGTACTCGGGCACCGCCAGGTTCAGGGGCGCCGGGCCTTTGCGGATACGGCCGGACGTGTCGTAGTGCGACCCGTGGCAGGGGCAGAACCAGCCTTGGTAGTCGCCGCCGCCGACCGTCGGCACGCAGCCGAGGTGGGTGCAGGAGCCGACCAGGACCAGCCACTGGGCCTTGCCGTCCTTGTGACGCTCTGCGTCGGCCTGGGGATCCGGCATCGAGGCCGTATCGTCCTTCACCGCCGCGTCGATCTGCGCCTGGGTCCGGTTACGGATGAACAGGGGCTTGCCGCGCCAGTTGATCGTGACCTGCATGCCGGGCTCGATCTTGGAGAGATCGTACTCGACGCTGGCCAGGGCCATCGTGTCGGCCGAGGGGTTCATCTGGGCGATGAACGGCCAGGCCACGGCGGCGCCGCCAACCGCGGCTGCGGTGATGGCTGCGATGTGAATGAAGTCCCGGCGGGAGGGATCTTCCCCGCCAGACGGGTTTGCTGCGTTCGCGGCGGGATCGACCACCTTGAGATCACCCTTCAGATACGCCGCGTGCGGGAAGTGTCGCGGCCTGCAAATCGTTCCGGTGACAGCGAGCCGTGGCGTGGGCGAGTCGCCTCGCCTGAATCGTCGCCGCCCCGTCGATGTCCCGTGGCGAGACCGATTAGTGCGCGTCACGGCCTTTTTCAACAGAGCATGTAGGGTTTCTGGACTTCCCGGCCAGATGGACGTCGCGGGACAAGCCTGTAAAACGCCCTTCATGACCGACTCCGAGCGCCTCCAAGACCGCAAGACCCGGGCCCAGACGTGGTTCGAATCCCTGCGCGATCGCATCCACGCCGCCTTCGAAAAGCTCGAGGATGAGGCCCCTACGGACCTGTATCCGGGCGATCCGGGCCGTTTCGAGCGCAAACCGTGGGTTCGGGAGGCCGGCGGCGGCGGTGTGATGGGCATGATGCACGGCCGCTTCTTCGAGAAGGTCGGGGTGCACACCTCGGTCGTGCACGGGACCTTCACCCCCGAAATGGCCAAGACCATGCCCGGCGCCGACGAGGACCCGCGCTTTTTCGCCACAGGGGTCTCCTTGATCGCCCACATGCGCAGTCCGCGCGTCCCGGCGGTGCACATGAACACCCGCTTCATCTGCACGACGAAGGGCTGGTTCGGCGGCGGCGGCGACCTGACCCCCCTGCTGGGCTACCAGCGCGAGCAGGACTTCCCCGACGCCGTGGCCTTCCACGCCGCCTTCAAGGACGCCTGCGACCGCCACGACCCGGCCTGGCATGCCAAGTACAAGGCCTGGTGCGACGAGTACTTCTTCCTGCCACACCGCAATGAGCCGCGCGGCATCGGCGGCATCTTCTACGACCACCACGACAGCGGCGACTGGGACCGCGACTTCGCCTTCACCCGCGACGTCGGCGAGGCCTTCCTGGATATCTATCCGAAGATCGCGCGGGCCCGGATGCAGGAGCCCTGGACCGAGACCGAGCGCGAGGAGCAGCTGGTCCGCCGCGGCCGCTACGTCGAGTTCAACCTGCTCTACGATCGCGGCACGACCTTCGGCCTGAAGACCGGCGGCAACGTCGAGTCGATTCTCAGCTCCATGCCGCCGACGGTGAAGTGGCCCTGAGGGGCCATGGGTCACATGGCGCGTTGCCGATTGCGTGTGGCCGCCACGAAGCTGCTGACGAAGTCCATGAAGGCGCGGGCGCGCGGATGGTCGCGCAGGCGCTCGGGCGCCACCAGCCAGATCGACGCCTCCATGCCCGGCACATCGGGTCCGCAGCGGATCAGTTCGTCGTCGAAGTCGCTGGGGTTGCTCGGCAGGGGCGCGACGCCCAGGCCGGACTTCACCGCATGAAACAGGTTGGTCAGGGTGCTACTGCGCGAGCGGACCTCCGCCCCGAAGGCATGGGTCTCCAGCCATCTGTACCAGGGGACCGTGGCCAGCTCCCCGGTCCCGCCGACAAGGATGTGTCCGGCGAGATCATCGACGCCGTCGGGGACGCCGTGGCGCTCAGCATAGGCGGGGCTGCAGTAGAGCGCCCAGTTCAGGTCCATCAGCTTGCGAACGACGATCCCCGCCTCCCACTGGGTCGTTGACGTCGCCCTGACCGCGATGTCGGCCTCGCCGGCGACGAGATCCAGGAACTTGTCGGCGATGATCACCTCGACCTCGATGTCCGGGTAGAGCTGGTTGAACTGAACCAGCGCCGGTGTGACGGCGACCTTGGCCATGGTTTCCGAACAGGTGACGCGAAGGGCGCCGGTCAGGCCGCGCCGCAAGGCCGCCGCCTGATCCTCGAAGCTCCGCGCCGCCGCCTCGACCGCCTCCGCGGCGGCGACCAGGTTGCGACCGGCCTCGGTCAGGACCCGCCCGCCCTGCACGCGGTCGAACAGCCGCTGGCCCAGCGCCTCCTCCAGCGCCTGCAGCCGCCGCGCGCTGGTCGTCTGGTTGACCCCGAGCTGGCGACCCGCCGCCAGGGTGCTGCCGCTGCGGGCCACGGCCAGGAAGTGTCGAAGGTCATTCCAGTCGTACATGGCCCCACTCTGCATTATTGCAGATCGAGTATGCAAGAACGCCGATTGATGAACCCTGGAGCGCGGACTAGAGGGACCGCCCCGCAACGTCCGCGTCAATACTAACATGACAAGGATGTAATGAAATAAGGACACAATACGAGTGAAGCTCTACAACGACCCCGCCTCCACTGTGTGTCGCGGCATCCTGCTGTTCGCTGCCGAACATGGCATCGAACTGGACCTCGAATACATCAACCTGTTCGCTGAACAGCAGAAGGACCCGGCCTTCGCCGCCATCAATCCGAACCAGACGGTGCCGGCGCTGGTCGACGGCGACCTCTGCCTGACGGAGTCCTCGGCGATCCTGAAGTATCTGGCCGACAGTGTCGGCTCGGCCGCCTATCCGTCGAGCCTTCGCGAGCGGGCGCGGATCAACGCGGCGATGGACTGGTTCAACACCGGCTTCCTGCGCGACTACGGCTACAAGGTCGTCTACAGCCGCATGCTGCCGAAGTACGCGATGAGCGATCCGGCCGCCCAGGCGGAGCTGGTCGCGCGCGGGACCGAGGCAGCCGGCCAGCGCCTGACCGTGCTCAACGACCGGATGATCGGCGACAACGCCTTTGTCTGCGGACCGACGATCAGCCTCGCCGACTACTTCGGCCTGCCGATCGTCACGCTCGGCGAGGTCGTCGATTTTGACCTGTCGCCCTGGCCCAACGTCGAGCGCTGGGTCGCGGCGATGAAGTCACGCCCCGCCTGGGGTCCGGTCGACGTCGCCTTCCAGGGCATGAAGGCGGCCATGGCCGCCCAACGACAGGAGCCGGCCGCCGCCTGACGGCCGGACCAGCAGGGACACCGACCATGTCAATCAACCAACTCCGGCCCAGGGGATCGTTCGATCTCTTCGGCCCTGTCCACAAGGGGCTGAGGATGGCGCACGCCAACCTCATGATCCGGCTGGGCGCCGTGGAGCTGGAAGACGAGCGGGCCGTGTCCGGGCTTCTCGAACACCTGCGCGAGCACCTGCGGCTCTGCCAGGAGTACCAGGGCTACGAAGAGAAGGTCATCCACGCGGCGCTTGCTCCCTATGCGCCCGGCGCGGTCAAGGACCTCGACGAAGCCCACCGGTCGCACCGCGCCATCCTCGAGGAGATCGAGGACCTGGCGCGGGCGCTGGAGACAGCGCCGTCCGCCGGTCGGCGGCGGGCGGCGCGCGCCCTCTACCTCGCCTATTCCCGCTTCGTGGCCGCCAACCTGGCGCACATGGCCGAGGACGAGGAAGAGACCCTGCCGTTGCTGCAGGCCTTGTTCGACGACGAGGCACTGCTGGAGCTGAAGGCGAGGATCGTCTGGAACATGACGCCGTTCCTGGGCGCCGCGATGCTGCGGATGATGGCGCCGGCCGTTCGCCACGGCGAGCGGCTGGCCATGCTCGGGAGCATTCGCGACAGCGCCGCGCCGGCGGTGTTCGGCCAGCTGATGGACCAGGTCGTGCGCCCCAGCCTGGCGCAGCGCGAGTGGCGGCGGCTCACCGACGAGTTGGCGGCGGCCTGACGCCCGTCGCCCTCGCTCCGGCGGGCCGTAGCTAGAACACCATGCCCTGGGCCACGGCCTTGAGCCGCTCCACCGCCGCCAGCTTGTCGTCGATGAAGTCCAGGTCGATCCACCAGTCCTCGACCTCGCGCATGACCTGCCCGACCAGCGGGCCCTTGGGCACCCCGGCGGCGATGACCTCCTCGCCGGTCAGCGGGAAGGTCGGGGCGGTCCAGGATTCGGCCAGCGGGATCAGCGCCCGCCATTGCGGCGCGGCGGCGTTGCGGTCCGACGCCGCCCAGGCCAGCTTGACCCGGTCGACGAAGGCGCGGGCCCCGATGGCGTAGACGCCCCGGCGGGTCTCGCGCGGGCTCATCCAGGACACGATGCGGGGCGTGGCGCCGGCGGCGGCGACCAGCCGGTCTTTGAGGGCGTTGGACAGGCGCAGGCGTTCGGCGACGTCCTGGGCGACCTTGGGATCGTCGGGGATCATGGCGGCCAGCCGCAGTTCGGGATCGTTCTCGAACAGCTGCGAGGACTCGATCTCGACCAGCCTCTCGAAGCGGGTCAGGGCCTTCACCTGCGGCAGCACGGCGCCGAGCACGCCGGTGGCGGCCATCAGGCGCAGCGCCGAGCGAGGATCATCGGCCGCCAGCAGCTTGAGCAGCTCCTTCTGCGTCCGCTCGGCCGCGCGGCCCGACAGCATGCCCTTCAACGCCTTGCAGGCCGCGAGGGCGGCGGCGTCCGGCTCGCCCCGGCCGTACCAGGCCTGGAAGCGGAAGAAGCGCAGGATGCGCAGATAGTCCTCGCGGATGCGGGTCATCGCGTCACCGACGAAGACGATGCGCCCGGCCAGGGCGTCGGCGACGCCCTCCCCCGTCGGATCGAAAATGCGGCCGTCGCCGTCGGCGTAGAGCGCGTTGAGCCGGAAGTCGCGGCGCACGGCGTCCTCGGCCCAGTCCTGGGTGAAGGCGACCACGGCGCGGCGGCCGTCGGTCGAGACGTCCTTGCGAAGCGTGGTGACCTCATAGGTCCGCCCGCCGGAGACGGCGGTGAGCGTCCCGTGGTCAACGCCGGTCGGCAGGACCTTGATCCCGGCCGCCTCGAGCGCCTCGGTCACCTGGTCGGGGGTCAGGGTGGTGGCGATATCGACATCGTCGATGGGCTGCTTGAGCAGGGTGTTGCGAACGCAGCCGCCAACAAACCGCGCGCAACCGGCGAACCCGCGCGCCTCCAGCGCCTCGATGACGGCGCGGGTCGCCGGCAGGGTCATCCAGGGCTGTACGCCAATGGTGTCGGGCAATGTCACTGAGGTGGTCATGGCCAAGGGCTTACGACGACGCGGCGGCGCTGAAAAGTGAGCACCGCGTCACGTTCAGGTCAGCCCAGCGCCGCGCCGTACAGCCGGTCGTAGAGCGCCCGCAGCATCCCCGCCGTCGCGCCCCAGATCAGCTGGTTCTCCCAGGTCATCGCATAGAAGTGCCGGCGCTGGCCGTCGGGCATGTCGTAGTGGCGTCGCTCGTAGTTGGCCGGATCCATCAGGAAGCCGAACGGCGTCTCGAACACATCGGCCACCTCGTCCGGATTGGGGACGAACGACAGGTCCGGCGGCACGAACCCGACCACCGGCGTGACCAGGAAGCCGGTGCCGGTGCGGTAGGGCGTCGACAGGCCCGCCAGGGAGACGTGCGAGGGCGAAAGGCCCACCTCTTCCTCCGCCTCGCGCAGGGCGGCCTGCCAGGGCGTCTCGCCCGGGTCCATGCGGCCGCCGGGAAAGGCCACCTGGCCGGTATGGCTGCGCATGGTGTCGGAGCGGCGCGTGAGCAGCACCGACAGCCCCTCCTTGCGCTCGATCAGCCCGACCAGCACGGCCGCCGGCCGCACCGCGATCGGCTCCCCGAGGTTCATCGTCGGATTGAGATCGAAGTCCGACCGGGGCTCGTGGGAGAGCGACAACGCGTCGAAGGGATCCAGGTGCTGGCCGATCCAGTCGCGCAGCTCGTCGGCCGGGGCGTTGGGGTTCACGCGACCGGCCCCACGGCGAACCAGGCGCCGTTCGAGGTCACGCCCATGACGCCCTCGCGCTCCTGCGCCATCTCGACCAGCTCGTAGAACACCGGCCGGGCGATCAGCGCCTCCAGCCCGCGCCGGACGTGGACATAGGGGCGCGGCTCGCCGGTGACCGGATCCATCTCGACGCGGATCGGATTGTCGGGCCCGGCCTCGACCTCGTCGCCGACGTTGGTCAGGAAGCGCAAGGCCTCGCCGTCGCGGTCGACCCGCACGGCGATGAAGGGCGCGTCCTCGACGACGATCTTCATCTTCTCGACCGGCGTGACCAGGTGGTAGCCGTCCGGGTCCAGCCGCAGCACGGTCGAGAACAGCCGCACCAGCGCCTCGCGCCCGATCGGCGTGCCCTCGTGGAACCAGACCCCGTCCTTGCGGATGCGAATGTCGATCTCGCCGCAGTGGGCCGGATTCCACAGATGCACCGGCGGCAGCCCGCGACCGGGCGCCTGTTTGGCGGCGGCGAGGACGGTTTCGAGGCCTGAAGAGGGTATGGATTCTGTGGTCACGGGCTCAATGTAGTCCTTGAGCCGGACGGTGAAAGCCTCTTCCCCTGCGCAACCTCAACATCCGTCATGGCCCGACCTGTTCGGGCCACCCATGCGTGGTGAGGAGTCCGAGTCTGAATTGAACGATCAGCTTCGCCCTTCCTTCGGGCGCGGTGTTCCTGGGTGGCCCGAACAGGTCGGGCCATGACGGTTCACCTAGGAAGCCCTGACCAGTCCCGCCAGCCCGTCCGCCCCGGTCTCGCGCAGGGCCTTCAGCAGCACCCGCCGCTGGTCCACAGGCCCCGGCATCACCACGCCCTTCGCCGGCGCGGCCGAAAAGCCCACCCGCTCGAAGTAGGGCGCGTCGCCGACCAGCAGCACCGCGCGCCAACCGGCCTGCGCGGCCGCCTCGCAGGCCCGTTCGACCAGGGTCTGGCCGATGCGATGCTTGCGCAGCTGCGCCTCGACCGCGATGGGGCCGAGGAACACCACCGGCGCGCCGCCGATGGCCACCGGCCACATCCGCACAGACCCGACCAGTCGCTCGCCCTCCCAGGCGGTGAAGGACAGGTCGGGCAGCAGGGTGTTGTTTTCGCGCAGACGGTCGGCGGCCTTGGCGTGGCGGCCGGGGCCGAAGGCGCGGTCGATCAGGGCGTCGATCAGGGGAGCGTCGTGCGGCCCCTCGGGCCGGTAGGCGATGTCGGTCATGTCGCAGGCTTCACGGAAGGAACAGGAGAACGAACCCCGCGCCTTCGGGAGGCGGGGGCGGTCAGACGTCCGCGCGGGTCGCGCGGCGGATCGTTCGTCGGAGGCTGCGCATCGCGCCCTCGTTCCACCGTGACAGAGGCGGCGCACATACGCATCGCCGCCCCGCCCGTCAACGACGGTTGCGAGACGCCAATTCCGGGCGCAAAGGGTTTTGATC
>Ga0209066_10008033_pt1 | contig 10320 bp, 10 predicted proteins | sample All_14_2_FD_187198 | JGI IMG/M metagenome (GOLD analysis project Ga0209066, IMG submission 187198) | Freshwater microbial communities in response to fracking from Pennsylvania, USA - Allegheny Zone_MetaG_DW_15 (SPAdes) (version 2) ... | reverse complement strand
TTGCGGTTGGCTCGATCGCATCTTCTTGCAGTGTCTTGTTCTCTTGTCGGCTTGAGTGAAATACCGACTGGATGAGTGCTTCCCGCATACGTCCCTCGGGAACTGAGCCCTGCTGGTCAAACCCCCTTGGTTTTGGCATGGCAGTTGTGTCAAGGACGATCCGAGTAGCGATCGAGTTTCAATTGATGCATCTGACAAATCCGTCATCGGTGCGTCATGGCTCGGTAAGGATGCTTTGATTAAAGTGATGTTGCGAGGTGAGCTTCCTCACCTTTAACCTGGGTTGCAAACCCATTCGCCCCTAAAGGAATCATCATGAAAAATATCTTATCTATGCTTGCGCTTGTTGTTCTGGTTGGTCTTGCTGCACCGGCTATTGCGGCCGACGCCGCCAAAGCGCAGGCCGCTGCCACCCATCAGCTGAAGGATGGTGGCACGCTTTACATCTTCAAGGATGGCAAGATGGCCAAGGAAAACAAGTACGGAAATGCCGTTTACCTGAAGAAGGGGGAAACGCTAGAAACCGTTGATGGGAAGAAGTTAGTTGCGAACAGCAACGAGGTTGCAAGGCTTCGCGACCTGATCAGTGAAGGGCACCTGGATTGATTCGCATGTGTGAACAATGACTCATGCAACCTTGACAGTTCACTGAGGAATCGGGCAAAATATTGTGTAGTGAAGGAACAGCGGTACGCCAGCGGCTTCGTGAGGGCTGCTATGCCGTCAGACAATGTCTGGAGTTTGGCTGTGCCGCCTACAGCCGCTCGTTCGGCGAATCTTGGTCGGTATGTGTTAGCCTGTGAGGGCGATTGTTGAACCCACGGGTTTGGCCACCATGGCGAAGTGCGTTGGGAGTGATGTACTGCGAGCGGCCAACAAACTGCCAGCACATGAGGAAGAGGGGTGCCTGCACCGCTGGCCCTTGAGTTCGAAACATACGCGCCAACAAGCTCTGTCAACGGCGCGTCGATGAATAGGTGCGAAGTGAACCGCTTGTTGAAGTCGAATCAACTGTCAGTCGGAGGGCCATCATCTTTGACGCAGAGCAAGATGATTTTCGAAACGGGACCCAGATTTGCTGGAACCCCACTGTCCATTCAACCATCCTTGGAGCATGCCATGCCTACCATCTACCTGAAGACCAACAACATCTCCGCCGCCGTGACGATCGCCCTCGCGCTCAGCATTGCGACGCCTCTGTGGGCAAAGTCCACCGCAGCGCAAGCAACACAAGTAAGCAATGGCGCTGGCCAGGTCGGTGAATGGCAAGGCTCCCAAGCTTTTGCCCCTGATCTTCGCATCGCGATGATGGGCATGGGTGAGATGGGCATGGGTGCGATGGGGAAGCCAAAGCAGATGGACAAGATGCCAAATAAAGGTGGCATGGACGATAAGCCAATGAAGGGCAACATGCCCGCAGATGCGCCCATGCCAGACAACGACGCGGCCATGAACATGCAAGAACCGATGGCTAGTCAGCCTAGATCAGACATGATGGGTAGCATGCGTGGGTCCATGAAAGGCGGTGGAATGAGCAACATGGCGCCCATCGCAAAACTTCCAGGGTTCCCTGGCGCGCCCCATCTTTATCACGTCGGTTCGACCGGATTCTTTCTTGACCATTCGCAGCACATCACCCTGTCCGCTGGCCAGCAGAGCGCGTTGAACCGAATCAAAGAAAAGTCTTCCGTGGATCAAACCAATACAGATCGACGGTTGGCAGACCTTGAGCAGGAACTCTGGTTGCTGACAGCCGCTGACGTGCCAGACGCCGCCAAGATAGGTGCAAAGATTCGCGCCATTGAATCCTTAAGAAGTGATCAGCGCCTGACATTCATTCGTGCGGTCGGTGAGGCGGGCAAGGTGCTCACCGCCGAACAAAAAACCGCATTGCAAGGCAAGGATCCGATGACAGGGCAGTCGCCAACTGCTGCGGGCAAGACCGCACCGGTGCCAGCCGCCCGTAAAGCACCCATGCCTGCCACACCCGCAGCGATGCCTGCAACGCCTGCGCCTATGCAAATGGAGTGACGCGACTGCGCGCCTGAGAGGTTCACGTAACCATGTCATTCCTTTCATTCCTTTCATTCCTTTCATTTCGTCGCTTCGTCGTCAATGGCGGGGTGTGCCAATCGATATCCCTAGGCCCAGCCATTGCCTTCGCAGCAATGCTGACGACGTTGTGGGTGCACTTACCTGCCCATGCTCAATTGAGCGCCGCCGAGCATGCATCGCATCACCCTGGTACCACGGCCTCTGGTCCAAATCCGTCCCCAGTCGAAGCGAATTCAAGCGCTTCAATGGGTGCGGCCTCTGCGCCTGATCTGAGCGCCTCGCAAAGTTCTGCGGCGATGCCAGTGCCACCGGCTGGCATGGCTGGAATGATGGAGGGAATGCAGAAGATGATGGAAGGCATGATGGGCGGAGGAGGGCGTAAGGAGATCTACCCGGTCCTGATGGGCATGCCTGCGCTGACCCCTGAGAAGCGCGCCGAGGTTCGGCGCCTCTCCGAGGAGCGCATCTACGAAGGCACGATGCTCTTGCAGTCGGCGCAAGAACGCTTGTCAATTTCAGTCGCGTCCGGCGATCACGATGAAGCTCAGCTAGCGCTGCAGCAGTTGCGCGACGGTCTCGGCCGAGTGGGCAGCGGCGCCGCCGTTCACAAGCTTCTTCAGCAAGGAACACCGCCTCAAAATGTCGCCGCGCAATGGTTCAAACAAGAGATGAGCCTGGCATCCATGGTCACGCCGGAAGCTTCGCGCGGAGTCTTCGGCATCTCGCCGCTGCACCTCTTCGTGATGGCTATGCTGGTGGCGTTCGCGCTGGCGATGGTGGCGATGTACTTCTTCAAGATGCGCCGCACGGTCGCTTTGTTCGGCCGGATCGAGCCGGACGCGGGCGCACCGCCGCCGGGGACGGCGCCGCCACTCTCTGGGACACCCGGGCCGCCAGCACCGCCGGGTCCATCAGTGGGAGGGGCGCCAGCATCTTCACTGCCTTCGGCTTCGGATGCTTCTCCCGGCATCATTTCACGAGCAGACGCTTCGGCACCTTCAAATTCGAAGTGGACGGGCCAATTGCGCGTCAAGAGCATCGTGACTGAAACGCCCAACGTCACCACGATTCGCCTGCAGGCTGCATCCGGCGAAGGTGCTTTGCCCTTCACCTTTGCACCGGGTCAGTTCCTCAACGTCGCGTTCTCGATCGGCGGCGCGAGGATGATTCGCTCCTACTCTATTTCATCGTCTCCGACGCAGCGCGATCACGTCGATCTGACGGTGAAGCGCGAGCCAAGGGGCGCGGTATCGCGCCACATTAATGACCTCCTCAAGGTCGGCGACCAGATTGAAGTGAGCGGTCCCCTCGGCAAGTCAACCTTCACTGGAATCGAGGCGGACAGCGTCGTCCTGATCGCTGGTGGTGTAGGCATCACGCCGATGATGAGCATCGCGCGCTACTTGACCGACCGGTCGTGGCCCGGAGACATCTTCTTCCTCTATGCGTGCCGCACGCCGACCGACTTCATCTTCTCAAAGGATATCGCCGAGCTTCAGCGTCGCAATCCGAAACTGCATGTCTTGGTCGTGATGGAACACCCGGAAGGGACGGACTGGCAAGGGCCGCGGGGGCGCCTTACCAAGGAATTGTTCACCGAGGCCGTGCCGGACATCGCTTCACGAAGAATTCAGCTCTGCGGGCCGCCGGTGATGATGAACGCGGTCAAGGCAATCCTCAGCGAATTGAAGGTCCCGCCTGAGCAAGTGAGGACCGAAGATTTCGGCTCCGCCGCGCCAATCCCTGGCACTGCCGGTACCAGCGCCAAATTCACAGATCCTGCCACTGGCCCATTGGTGACGTTTACGAAGAACGGCAAGTCTTCAAAAATTCATGTCGATCAAACCGTGCTGGAACTTTCCGAGGAGCTCGACATCGGGATCAAATTTGCCTGCCGGGTTGGCGCTTGCGGCATCTGCAAGGTGAAGATGACATCGGGCGACGTAGAGATGGCCGTTGAAGACGGGCTCGACGCAGACGACAAGGCGCGCGGCATGATCCTCGCCTGTCAGGCCAAGCCGACGAGCCCGGTGGTGGTGGAGGCTTGAGCATGAAGGCGCCCCAACGCGAAGCCATCGTGGTCACGGGGGTGCTGGGCATCTTGCTGGTGTCCTGGCTTGGCTTCTTTCTGCACCGCTCGCCGCGCTTCCCCGGCAGCGGCGTGGGGGCGATATTTGGCATCGCGGCGGCGCTTCTCATGCTTGTCCCGCTTGCTTACACGCTCGCCAAGCGGATTCCTGCGCTCAGCACGCGAATGACGTCGCGCGTATCGATGAAGACGCTGCTCGACTTGCACGTCTATGCGGGCCTCCTCGGGCCGCTGCTCGCGATAGTTCACACCGGCCACAAGTTCGATAGTGGGCTGGGCATTGTGCTGACTGCGGCATTGCTGCTCGTTGTGGTGAGCGGGTTCGCGGTTCGTTACCTGCTCCCCTTTGTCGGCCAGGAAATGAAAGACAAGCTGGTCCTGCTGCAAACAGCGAGGGGCGATCTCGACAACGCCTGGGGTGCACTCGAAAAATCGCGGTCCGACATGCGCCCCCCAAGGGCATCCGTCTGGAGGGCTGGCCTCGCATCAGTCGGACTGGCAACCGAATCCAACAGCCCAGTCAAGGACATCACCCGCATTGCCGAATCGGTGGCCGACTTGGAGTACTCGGTCCGGAGGCATCAGATCCTCAAGCTTTGGTTCGGCCGCTCGTTGAAGCTGCACATCGCTTTGTCCATCGGCTTTTATGTGCTGCTTGCATTGCACATTGGAGCTGGTGTCCAGTACGGGCTGAGGTGGTTGTCTTAGCATGAAAAGAACCACAATCTTTGCCACCGCACTCGTGGCGCGTCAGATGGGTTATGAACACGTTGTCTTCAATGAAAAGAACCACAATCTTTGCCACCGCACTCGTGACGATCATCATCGTGCTGGCCATCGGTATCGACTGGAGGCGGAAGGACTCGCCCACACGCACGCTGTGGCAACAGGCTGTGGTGCCTGGTGCGCTGTCGCAATCGCATGCATTTCTGTCCAATCAATGCAGCGCTTGCCACACGCCGGTCAAAGGCGTAGAGGCGGGGCTTTGCATCGCCTGCCACGCGGACAATACCGCGTTGTTGCAACGACAGCCCACGGCTTTCCACGCCAATGTTCAAACGTGCACGGGCTGCCACGTTGAACACCAAGGAACGTCGCGCATGCCTACTAAGATGGACCACACCATGCTCGCCAAGATTGGACACCGACAAATAGGGGCCGCCGAAGTGAGCGGCGAACTGAATGCCGCCGACATCGCGGCTGCCGCCAAAATTTTTGATCGGGTGGCGCTTCATCAAGCCCAGGCGCCTCACAAAAACGCCAGCTCCACCGAGGTCAATCCCGCGAGCGGGGGTGGTCTACCGGCCAACCATCCGCTTTTAGGCGGTGCTGACGAATCTACGCTCAATTGCGCAAGCTGCCATGCAAGCAAGGACCGCCATCGGGGGCTTTTCGGGGCCGACTGTGTGCAGTGCCACGCCACAACGCAGTGGACAGTGTCCCAGTTCGTCCATCCCTCAGCGCGCTCGACTGAGTGCGCGCAATGTCATCAGCCTCCGCCGAGCCACAACATGATGCACTTCTCGATGATGTCGGCGCCGCTTGCGCGCCAGCCGAATGCGCAGGTGAACCAGTGCTTCATGTGTCACCAGACGACGTCCTGGAATGACATCAAAGGGGTAGGGATGGTTAAGCACCACTGATCGAGATCAACCTTGGCAATGCAGCAACCATGGCAAGACCTGCCGGAGGAGATGAAATGACGAAACTCAGAAATCACGCGTTCCTGTCGGCATTGGCGCTGGCCGCCGTTGCCGTCGCTTGTACTCCCACCGATGTGGACATTGGTAAAAAGGTGAAGGCAAACCTCACTGCCGACACTTTGGTCAAGGATGCGCCGATCAATGTCGGCGTTCAGAAGAAAGTGGTCACCTTGACAGGGTCGGTTGACACACTTGCCGTGAAGGAACAGGCTCTTGCGGTTGCCCGCAAGTCCGACGGCGTTGGCGAGGTTGTCGACCAACTCGCGGTCAAGGATCAGGGCTTTGGGCCAGGACACGGCCACGGTCGCGAAATGAGTGAAAGGGGGATGGGTTCGGGAGAAAATCATGCGCCTCGCAACGACGAGAAGCGCCAGTAGCGCCCCAAGGCTCAGTACAGAAGGAACAAAGATGGATACCGACACGTTAAACAAATCTGTTGACACGATCCCGGGGCCGCAAGCCCAACGCCGCCATCTGTTTAAGGCGGCCGTGGCAGTCGCTGCGGGTGGTGGACTGAATGCAATGGCATCGTCGGGCAATGCGATGGCAGCGGAGCCTAACTCAGCGACGCGTGTGGCCGAAAGCAAGCCTTCCACTTTGCGTCCAAGCCGAATGGCGTCGCCCATGCAAGATGCCATAAAGGCGTGTCTCGACTGCCACAGCATGTGCCTCCAGATGGCCATGGGCTACTGCCTGGAGCGGGGCGGCCGCCATGTGGAGCAGAAGCACCTTCGACTGATGCTCAACTGCGCAGAGCTTTGCCAGACATCGGCCAATTTCATGCTGAGCGACTCTCCCTTGCATGGGCGGGTTTGCTTGATTTGCGCTGAGGCTTGCGAGGCATGCGCCAAGAGTTGCGAGCAGGTTGGTGAAATGCGTGAGTGCGCTGAAGAATGCCGTAGCTGCGCCAAGAGCTGTAGGACGATGACATGAACTCGCGTCGGCGTTTTCTGCGGGCCAGCGCCGCTGCGGGGGCCGGTACGGCATTCCAAGTACTATCTCCGCGCTACGCATGGGCTGCTTCGGAAGACGCGGCGCGGATGCCGGATAGTGCGGGCCCGCTAGCCAGTCTCATGATCGGCAAAAGCAGGCTCGACATCGACGGCAAGAGCGCCACACCCACACTGGTCAACGGTGTATTGCCCGGTCCCATATTGCGGTTTCGCGAAGGCGAGACGGTGACGATCCGCGTGACCAACCAATTGGAGGAAACGAGCTCGATCCACTGGCACGGACTCCTCGTCCCGCCGGGCATGGATGGCGTCCCGGGCGTGAGCTTCGACGGCATTCGACCCGGCGAGACGTTCGACTATCGATTCAAGCTGCGCCAGAACGGCACCTACTGGTACCACAGCCACTCTGGAAACCAGGAGCAAGCAGGCCTGTACGGCCCGCTCATCATCGACCCTGCCACGCCCGAGCCGTACGCTTACGACAGCGAATGCATCGTGATGCTGTCCGACTGGACCTTTGAGGATCCGGCGCGCGTGCTTGCCAAGATGAAGAAGTTCGGCGCGTATTACAACTTCAATCGGCGCACATTGACCGATGTGTTGCGCGACGCGTCCCTCAATGGCTGGGGTGCAACACTGGCCGACCGTGCGCAGTGGGCCAAGATGCGGATGGATCCGACCGACATTGCCGACGTGACGGGATCCACGTACACATATCTGCTCAACGGGCAGGCAGCAAAGCAGAACTGGACGACCCTGTTCAAGCCGGGAGAGCGCATTCGCATGCGCTTTATCAACGCGGGTGCAATGACCCATTTCGATGTTCGCATCCCGGGCCTGGAGATGACGCTCGTGCAGGCGGATGGCCAGAATGTCGAGCCGGTGTCGGTTGAGGAGTTTCGGATCGCTCCAGCAGAAAGCTACGACATGATCGTGCAGCCAGGCAACGCGCAGGCCTACACCATCTTCGCCGAGGCGATGGACCGCAGTGGTTATGCAGCGGGAACGCTTGCGCAGCGCACAGAGTTGCGGGCACCGATTCCGGAACGCCGCATGCGTCCACTTCGGACGATGGCCGACATGGGCATGTCCGGCGATGCAATGGGCGGCATGGCCATGCCGACAAGCAGCGCCAAGCCCAAGGCGGACACGATGCCCGACATGGATATGCCAGAGGACGCCACGCCTAGGAAGCCCGCCATGGAGGCGATGCCCGGCATGGCCATGCCAGAAGACGCCGCACTTGCAACCCCTGAAGCACCAGCGACGATGCAGGCCGTGCCGCACGGGCCTGACCATCACGGCCCCGGCAATTCCACAGTCGCCGAGATGCCAGCCAGTCGAGTCAACGAGCCCGGCACAGGACTCGGCGACGCAGGGCGTCGCGTGCTTGTCTACAGCGACCTACGGCGCTTGTCTGCGCATGGACTTACAGGCGCGCCCGACAGGGAGATCGAATTGCACCTGACCGGCAACATGGAGCGCCAGATCTGGGGCTTTGACGGCAAGAAGTATTCAGAAGCCGAAGCCCCGATCCCGTTCGAATTGGGCAAGCGGCTTCGCGTCACGCTCGTCAACGACACGATGATGGATCACCCAATGCACCTGCACGGCATGTGGATGGTGCTGGAGAACGGGGCGGGCGCTAAGCGACCGCTGAAGCACACCATCAATGTCAAGGCTGGCGAGCGTGTTTCTTTTGATGTCGTGCCTGACGAAGTCGGTCAATGGGCTTTCCATTGCCACCTGCTCTTTCACATGGAGCTTGGCATGTTCCGTGTCGTATCGGTCGTCAATCCAAAAGCGGAGGCTCGGCCATGAAACGTTCATCCATCCCCCGCCGTGCCGCTAGGCCTGCGCTCTGCGCACTGACGTGCGCGATGCTGCCTCTGTTTGCCCAAGCCCAGAAGATCCCGCCGGTGGAGGACAGCCCGATCCGCAGCTACTTTTTGATTGATCAGCTTGAGCACACAACGACCCGCTACACCGGCGGCAGCGGCAGCGAGGATGGTCTGCGATTCAACACGGCCGGCTGGATCGGCGGCGACTACAACCGACTGTGGATCTACACCGAAGGAACGAAACCCTACAACAGCAAGTTGGAAGACGTGGATGTACAGATTCTCTATGGGCGCCTGATCGCTCCGTTCTGGGACTTGCAAGCGGGCGTGCGCTATGCCAAACCAAGGCCGGATACACCTGCGCGTGGCCATGCAGTCCTCGGGATCCAAGGGCTTGCGCCATACCGGTTCGAGGTACAGGGAGCCGTTTTTGTGAGTGAGCGCGGCGAAGTCTCGGCACGGGCGGAACTGGAATACGAACTGTTGCTGACGCAACGCTGGATCTTGCAGCCCCGTCTTGCTACCAATGTCGCTTTCCAGGAAGGGAAAGATCAGGGAATTGGAAGCGGCTTGAACGATGTCGAGATTGGCCTGCGCTTGCGCTACGAGATCAAGCGCGAGTTTGCTCCGTATCTCGGCATCTCTTGGCAGCAGCGGTATGGGGGGACTGCGCAGTTTGCGAAAGACCGTGGCGAAGACGTCGCGGGATGGAGGTTGGTTGCTGGGGTTCGCGTGTGGTTTTAGGAATAGGAGCGCCGGACCTGATGTGCGGTATCGCACAGACGCCTTGATTGGGCATTGATAAACCAGAATGGGGGTTCAACCATCGACAAAAAGTAGTGAAGCAAAAATTACCTCGGGATGAGTTTGTTTTTTAACGCGAATAGGAGAACTTAAATGTTCAAGAAAATTTTGATGGTCGCTGCCAGCGGCGTTGTTGCGATGTCAGCCTTCGCTGCAGACAACGACGGCGTCGTGAAGACATTCGAATTGACAGATGGTTCGAAAGTCTTTCAGTTTGAGAACGGCAAAATGGGCATGGAAAATAAGTATGGAAAATCCGTTCGCATGAAGCCGGGCAAAATCATGGAAACAAAGGACGGCCAAAGGTTGATCATGATCGGCGATGAGGTTGCGCGTGTGGAATCTCTGGGGCACGAGAGGCGCCCTGGCAATCAGCACTGAACGCAGTTGATCCTTGAGGCCGTCCCTCGTTGTATTCAACAGGAACGGCCCCGCATTCGGCCATGGTGAGCTGACTCCGCATGGAAGCTCTGCAACTGGTCTTTAGCTTCACCTGATTAGAAACCTGCCTCAGCGAGGCTCACCCCATGAGCTTGTGACTCACTAATCTGGAGTCTTCTTACAGTGGGGTGAGCATCATGGCCTTCAACCAGATTCAGTTCCAGCACGGCATGTCGATTCCGGAATTCCTTCGTAGCTTTGGCACCGAGGCACAGTGCGCCGAAGCGATCAAGGCCGCGCGCTGGCCTGAGGGATTTCGCTGTCCGCGCTGCGCCAGCAGTGATCACTATGTGGTCGGCCACGGTGCCCGTAAGCTCTTCCAGTGCAATGGCTGTCGGCATCAGACCTCCCTGACCGCAGGCAGTCTCATGGCACACACCAAACTGCCCCTGACGACCTGGTTCTTGGCCATCTACCTCATCAGTCAGGCCAAA
>Ga0209066_10008031_pt1 | contig 10322 bp, 10 predicted proteins | sample All_14_2_FD_187198 | JGI IMG/M metagenome (GOLD analysis project Ga0209066, IMG submission 187198) | Freshwater microbial communities in response to fracking from Pennsylvania, USA - Allegheny Zone_MetaG_DW_15 (SPAdes) (version 2) ... | reverse complement strand
CCGCCCACGTGGTGCTGCACCAGTTCCTTGACGTACTCGGGCGACTTCACCGCCAGGTCGTAGCGCAGGCCGGAGCCGATCAGGATCTTCTTGATGCCCTTGAGCGCGCGCGCCCGCCGGTAGATCCGGATGAGCGGGTCGTGGTTGGTGGTGAGGTTCTGGCAGATGCCGGGGTAGACGCAGCTGGGCTTGCGGCAGGCCGCTTCGATGGCCGGGCTGCGGCAGCCCAGGCGGTACATGTTGGCCGTGGGGCCGCCCAGGTCGGAGATGACGCCGGTGAAGCCCTCGACCTTGTCGCGGATGTCTTCGACCTCCTTGATGATGGAGTCTTCCGAACGGCTCTGGATGATGCGGCCCTCGTGTTCGGTGATGGAACAGAAGGTGCAGCCGCCAAAGCAGCCGCGCATGATGTTCACCGAAAATCGGATCATCTCCCAGGCCGGGATCTTGGTCACGCCGTCATGGCGGCCGTGTTCGTCGGCATAGGCGGGGTGCGGCCCGCGCGCGTACGGCAGGTCGAACACGTAATCCATCTCGGCCGTGGTCAGCGGGATGGGCGGCGGGTTGATCCACACGTCGCGCGCCGTGGGGCCATCGCCGTGCGCCTGCACCAGCGCGCGGGCGTTGCCCGGGTTGGTTTCCAGGTGCAGCACGCGGTTGGCGTGGGCGTAGAGCACGGCGTCGCTTTTCACCTGCTCGTAGCTGGGCAGGCGGATGACGGTGCGCTCGCGCGGCAGTTTGGCCACGCCCCCGGCGCCCTGCGGGCGGTGGATGGTGATGGGCTTGACCTGCGGGTCTGCGGCCGGGGCGGCTGCACCGGCGTCCTTCGAACAGCTCTGGCCCTGCGCCTGCGCCTGTTCGCTGGTGGTCAGGTAGGGGTTGACGTGGTCTTCCACATGCCCGGGCTGGTCGACCTCGGTCGAGTCCAGCTCGATCCAGCCCTCGGCCGTGGGGTCGTGCGGGCGGCGGATGAAGGCGGTGCCGCGAACGTCGGTGATGCGCTCGACGGGTTCGCGCGCGGCGATGCGGTGCGCCACCTCGACCAGCGCGCGCTCGGCGTTGCCGTACAGCAGCAGGTCGCACTTGGCGTCCACCACGATGCTGCGGCGCACCTTGTCGCTCCAGTAGTCATAGTGGGCGATGCGGCGCAGACTGCCTTCGATGCCGCCCAGGACGATGGGCACGTCCTTGTACGCCTCGCGGCAGCGCTGGCTGTAGACGATGGCGGCGCGGTCGGGCCGCTTGCCCCCCACGTCGCCGGGGGTGTAGGCGTCATCGCTGCGGATTTTCCGGTCGGCCGTGTAGCGGTTGATCATGGAGTCCATGTTCCCCGCCGTCACGCCCCAGAACAGGTTGGGCTTGCCCAGCACCTTGAAGGGCTCGGCGCTCTGCCAGTCGGGCTGGGCAATGATGCCGACCCGGAAGCCCTGCGCCTCCAGCACCCGGCCGATGACCGCCATGCCGAAACTGGGATGGTCCACATAGGCGTCGCCCGTCACCAGGATGATGTCGCACGAGTCCCAGCCCAGGCGCTCCATCTCCTCCCGGCTCATGGGCAGGAAGGGCGCGACACCAAAGCGCTTGGCCCAGTACGGGCGGTAGCTGGTCAGGGGTTTGGCGTTGCGCGCGAAAAAGGAGACGTCGATGGGCGCGTTCATGAGGCGGGAGGCTGGACGGAACCCTCAAGTGTAGGTTTTGTGAGGCTTTCCGGCCGGAATGCCCCCAAACAGTCCCTTCTGCCGACAGGCGTTACCTGCGGATACCGCTGAGACGCGGGCTTTACCTGAGCACTTGACTCAGATCAATCGCATTTAAGCCTGAAGGTCGAACATGACATTGGCCAGATACCGGTGCGGGTATCACACAAACACCGGACTGGCGCTGTCAGTTTCATCCATTCATCCAAGGAGACCCCATGAAGCCGAACACACTGATCAAGACCGTCGCCCTGTGCATCGCCCTGGCCGGCACCTCCGCCGCCATGGCCCAGGACCAGCTCAAGACCCAGGACAAGGATCAGCTGAAGACACAAGACAAAGACCAGTTGCGTGACCAGGACCGCATCTACGGCCACGAACTGATGACCGACCAGGAGCGCCTGGCCTACCGGGAACGCATGCGCAAAGCCAAGACCATGGAAGAACGCATGCGCCTGCGTGAGGAGCACCGCCTGCTGATGGAAGCCCGGGCCAAGGAACGTGGGGTGCAGATCATGCATGCCAACCCGCCGGGCCCTGGCGGCATGGGTGGCGCCGGCGCGGGCAAGAAGCCTTGAGCGCCCTCCCGCAAGTGACATTCCCGGACAACACCAAGGAGCACGTCCCCATGAAAACATCCATCCACGGCAAGGCCCTGATCGCTTCGCTCGCCCTGACCGGTCTGGGACTGGTCCAGGCCCAGACCGCCCCGCCTGTTCAGAACGCGGTTCAAACCCAGTTGCAGGAACAGATCCAGAGCCGGGAGAGCATCTACCACGGCGAGCTGATGAGCGAGCAGGAGCGCAACGCCTACCTGGAGCGCCTGCGCCTGGCAAAAACCGAGCAGGAACGGGAGCAGATCCGCCTCGAGCACCGCGAGAAGATGGACCTTCGCCTGCGCGCCCTCAACCAGAACCGCAATGCCACCCCAGCGGCGCCGGGCACCGGTAAGGGCCAGGGCGCGGGTGTGCCCATCCTGCCCAAGCCGGGCGGCGCCCGCCACTGATACGCGGCCCGTCGCGGACTCAAAGGTCGCGGCGGGCGGCGTCGATGTGGGCCCGGAACAGCGCCGGGTCGGCCAGGGCGTTCGCATTCATCAGCGCCAGCTTGACGAGAAACAGCTCGGTTTTTTCGGGACCGACGGCATCGATGGCGGTAGCGAGCTGGTCGTAGACCTGTTCCAGGCCGGGAATGTCGAGGGCGGTGTTCGGGTTCATGCGCGGTCTCCCGGGTTCGGGTAGGTGGTGCCCAGACCGGTGGCCTGGGCCAGGGCCGCGCGCAGACGGTCCGCGTCCAGACTCACCCAGCGGGCACACACATGCTGGTCAGGCCGCAACAGGTAAGCGCCGCCGTCGCTGCGCAGGCCGTGGCGCTCTCGCAGGCGACCGTTGGCGTCCGGCAGCGTTTCATCGGCGCCGGCGACCGGCTCGCGTGCGCCCACGGCGATCACCCGCAGGGGCAGGCCACGCTGCCGGAACGACTGCACGGCCTCCCGAAGGACTGCAGGCAGCGCAGGGCCGGCGGAGGCACAGATCAGTGTGAAGCCGTGGTCCAGGTGATCCAGCAGATGGTCATCGGGGCCCAGGCAGATGTTGCGCGGCGGTGCGCCATGGCCCGGACCGGCCTGGAACAGCGCGTTGTCGTCGCCCGGGCTGTTCAGCGGCGAAGCGCCGTACTCATGCGGGCGCGAGGTGCGCCAGTGGTAGAGCGGCCCCACGAAGGGCTGGGTCAGCGAGAGCGACAGCACCGCGTCGCGCAACAGGCGAAAGCCCCGGCTGGGTGGCGCCATGAAACGGGTGCTCTTGCCCGCCTCGTCAATGATCTCGCGCGCCGCGCCCACGCGTTCGGTGCTGTAGCTGGCCAGCAGCGTGGCGGGAGAGATGCCCCTGGCCACCAGCGCCAGTCGCCAGGCCAGGGCCTGGGCGTCCTGGAAGCCGGTGTTGGCGCCGCGCACGCCGAAGATGGGCAGCAGGTGGGCGGCGTCGCCGGCGAACAGCACCCGGCCGTGCACATAGTCGGGCAGGGTGAGCGCGCGCGCCGAGTAGACCGAGCACCAGTCCAGTTCCCAGGAGATGCCCGCGTGACCGATCATGGCCAGCTGGGCGTCGATGCGCGCGCGCAGGGATTCGGGCCGCAGCGCGTCCTCAGGCGATTCCCCGGGCGGCAACTGGTAGTCCAGCCGCCAGATGCCCTGCGGCTCGCGGTGCATGAGGATGGTGTTGCCCGGGTTCCAGTCGGGGTCGAAGAAAGCCAGCCGCTCGGTGGGCAACGGCAGGTCGACCCGGATGTCGGCAATGACGAACTGCCCTTCGTAGGACGCCCCTTCGAGCTTGAGCCCCAGCGCCGTGCGGATCGCCGAGCGCGCGCCGTCGGCGGCCACCAGCCAGTCGGCCCGCAGGGCATACAGGCCGTCTTCGGTGTCCACCTCCAGCGACACTCCGGCTCCGTCCTGCACCACGGTCTGCAGCCGGTTGCCCCAGCGCAGCTCGACCAGCGGCTGGGCCTCGCAGGCCTCCACCAGGTACTGCTCCAGGTATTGCTGCTGCAGGTTGATGAGCGGGAAGAAGCGGTCGTCGGGGTCGTGCGGATTCTCCATCCGGAACACCCGCTGGCCGCGGTAGAGGGAGTTGCCAAAGCGCCAGGGCAGCCCGCTTTGCGTCACCCGGTGCGCCACGCCGGCCTGCTGCAGGATCTCCATCGAGCGGCGGGTGAAGACGATGGCCCGGCTGCCCTCGGACACCTGCCGCTCGGCTTCCAGCACCACGCTGGCCACGCCATGGCGCGCCAGCAGCAGCGCGGTCACCAGGCCGATGGGGCCGGCGCCGGCGATCACCACCGCGGCCCGCTGCCCGGGCGGGTGCTGCGACGGCCGCCAGGCGTCGAACACCCGGTAGTCGTAGTAGATGGAACGCCGCGGTTCGGCGTGGGGCTGGTGCATGGCGGGTCTCCGGTGTTGTTGTGATCGAACGCGGCCCCAGTGTAGGCAGCGGGCACGGTCGGCTTGTTCCCAGATGGGAACAAACCGGTCCGGTACGGGCCAGGATCAGTCGCCGCCGCGCATCAGCAAGGCCAGCAGCTCGCGCTGCCCGGCCACGCCCAGCTTGCGGTGCACCCGCTTGCAGTAGGTGCGGGCGCTGGCCAGGGTCAGGCCCAGGCGCTGCGCCAGGTCTTCGGTGGACAGGCCGTCCATCAGCGCCGCCACCACGTCGCGATCACGCTGTGTCAGGGCAGGAAAGCGCCGCACCAGCCGCGCCAGCAGCAGGTCGGCCAGGTCCTGGTGCACCGCCTGGCCGGTGTGGTGCAGGCGCACCGCGTGCACGATCAGAGGCGCGAAGGCCTCGATGGTGGCGATGGCAGCCTCGTCGAACGGCCCGTGTTCGGTGCCGCGGTACAGGTTCACCGACAGCCAGCGCCGTCCCTCGTACAGGGCCAGCACCGCCAGCCGTTCAGCCACCTGCGGCTGCTCGTAGCAACGGCGCCGGTATTCGGCATGGGCGATGTCGGCGCCGCGCTGGCGGTGCAGAAGAATGCGCGGCTCGGCCGCACCAGCGCGCTGCGCGGCCACCAGTTCGGCCTGCATCACCGCCGCACTGCCGTCCAGGCGGTGAAAGCGCTTGACATAGGCTTCGGCAATCAGGGGCAACTCCAGCGTGCGCGAGCGGTCACCCACGGCCACGATGGCCGGCTGGCGACCGGCCTCGAAGGCGAAGATGGTGCATTGCGCCAGTGGCACCTGCGCCCCCACCAGGCGCAGCAGGTCTTCGGCCACCGCGTGCCGGTCGGCCTGGCCCAGTCGTGCCAGCAAGGCACTGACCTGCGGCAGCGGCAGGTCGAGCGCGGCGGCGGGGCGTGCACCCAGAACCCAGTAAGGTCTTGGTACAAGGCTCGGAGCAGGGCTTGACATGCCGGGCACTGTAGCGCAGCGGGTTTACGCGCACCGCCCGTCGAAACGACTGCAACAGACGCAACCAGACGTACCGTTCAACTCGTTACCGCTCTTACGGCAGCAACTAGAATGTAAGCTGCATGCACCCTAGCATGGGCGCTTCACTTTTTACAGGAGGCCCCATGGCAATGCACTTTGGCAAACGCGATTCCGAACAAAGCTCCGTCCTCAACAGCGGCCAGGGCGTCCAGCGGTACGGCAGCGGTGCGCAGATGGCCACGGCCAACGGCACCGGTGCCACGGCCAACGGCACCGGTGCCGCGGCCCGCACGGACGCCTCGGCCGCCGCGGCGTCCGCTTCGACCACGCCGTCCGGCACCGGCGAGACCGGCAGCAAGCTGATCGTGGGCCCGAACATCAAGCTCAAGGGCGTGGAGATCACCGACTGTGACACCCTGTTCGTCGAGGGCCTGGTGGAAGCCACCATGGACTCGCGGGTGATCCAGATTGCCGAGCAGGGTGCCTTCAAGGGCACCGCGGAGATCGACATCGCCGAGATCCGCGGCGCTTTCGACGGCAACCTTACGGTGCGCCAGAAGCTGGTGATCTACGCCACCGGCAAGGTGACCGGCAAGATCCGCTACGGCAAGGTGGTGATCGAGGAAGGCGGTCAGCTCTCGGGTGACATCGAGTGCTCCGTCGGCGCGGCGGCCGCCAAGGGCGCGGCCAAGCCGTCCATGGCCCTGGCGGCCTGACATTGCGCCCTGGCGCCGGGTGCCGGGTGCATCCGGCCGGCCGAGGTTTGTCGCCCACCGCGCCGGCCCGGTATGCTCCGGGCATGTACGCCAGTTTTTTCGGGCTGAAGCAAGCGCCTTTTTCCATCGCACCGGACCCGCGCTACCTCTTCATGAGCGAGCGCCACCGGGAGGCGCTGGCCCACCTGCTCTACGGGGTCCAGGGTGGCGGCGGTTTCGTGCTGCTGACCGGCGAGATCGGAGCCGGCAAGACCACCGTCTGCCGGGCGTTGCTCGAGCAGATTCCGCCCCACTGCCGGGTGGCCTACATCTTCAACCCCAAACTGACCGTGGTGGATCTGCTCAAGACCATCTGCCACGAATTCCACATTGAGGTGCGTTCCGACGGCCCGGGCCCGGCCACCATCAAGGACTACCTCGATCCGCTCAACGAATACCTGCTGCGCAGCCACGCCGCCGGCCAGCAGAGCCTGCTGATCATCGACGAGGCGCAGAACCTCACGCCCCATGTGCTGGAGCAGTTGCGCCTGCTGACCAACCTGGAGACCAGCGAGCGCAAACTGCTGCAGATCATCCTGATAGGCCAGCCCGAACTGCGCAAGCTGGTGGCCCGCCCGGAACTGGAACAGCTCGCCCAGCGCGTGGTGGCGCGCTACCACCTGGACGCACTCGACGAGGCCGAGACCAGCGCCTATGTGCGCCACCGGCTGCAGGTGGCCGGCCTCAACGGTCCCGCGCCCTTCGGCGAACCGGCGCTGCGCCGGATCCACCGGCTCAGCCGCGGCGTGCCGCGCCGCATCAACCTGCTGTGCGACCGTGCCCTGCTGGGTGCGTATGCCGGCGGCAGCGCCCAGGTCACCCCCTCCATGGTGGACAAGGCCGCCGCCGAGGTGTTCGACAGCAGCGGCCCGCCAGCCCTGCCCGCCCGGACCGTGCCGCGCTGGCTGCGTCAGCCCTGGGCGGTGCTGGGCGTCGGTGCCGCCGGTGGCGCGCTGGCCGCCACCGCGGTGCTGCTGCTGGCCGGGCGACTGGACAGCGACCCGCCCGCGCCGTCGCAGGTGTCCGCCGTGCCCGCAGCTCCACCCACGCAGCCGGCTGCCAGCGCCCCGACGGTGGCGGCCAGCGTCCCGGCTGCGGCGCCACAGGCGGTGGCCAGCAGCCCGGCCCCTGACCTGCCCCCGCTGCAGCGCCCGCCGGCCGACGCCCTGCTGCGCAGCGAAACCGGTGCCTGGCAGCAACTGGCGGGTCTGTGGGGCGAGACCCTGGAAGGCACCGAGCCCTGCGCCAGCGCAGCCAAGCGCCAGCTGCAGTGCTTCCGGACCGCCCGCATGACACTCAACGGGCTGCAGCGGCTGGACCGGCCCGCCATCCTCACCCTGCACCTGCCCGGCCAGGCGCCGCTGCGCGCCCTGGTGGTGTCCAGCCAGACCGACAGCGTGACCCTGGCGGCGGGCGACCAGCGCTGGCGCCTGAGCCCCGGCCTGCTGGCCGAGGTCTGGCGCGGCGAATACGCCACCCTCTGGCGCACCCCGCCCGGCACCCGCGGCCGCTTCACCGAAGCGGCCAACCCCGACACCGTGGCCTGGATCGACCGCCACTTCATCGACCTGCAGGCCAGCGGCCGCCTGGACCGCAGCGCCAGCAGCTACAGCGCCAGGCTGAGCGCCTTCCAGGCCGCCCAGGGCCTGGAAAACGCCAGCAAGGCCGGACCGCTGACCCTGATGCAGCTGAACCTGGCCATCGGCCTGCCCGAACCGCGGCTTCAAACCCCCTGAGCCCGCCCAGAACCCCCTGCCGCATGTCCTACATCCTTGACGCCCTCAAGCGCGCCGATGCCGAGCGCGATCGTGGCCACGTGCCTGGCCTGCGCAGCCAGCCAGTCAGCGCCACGGCGCCTGCGCGGCGCCGGCCCCGCGCCGGACGCCGCGCCATCCTCTGGCTGGGCCTGCTGGGCCTGCTGGCCGTGTTGCTGGCGCTGGGTGCCTGGTGGTTCGGGTCGGCCCGTCCGCCGTCCGCCCGCCCCGACGCGTCCCAGCCGATGGCGGCCCCGGTGCCCGTGGCAGCGCCTGTTCCTGTGCCTCCACCCGTCGCAACGCCGGCACCCGCGCCGACCCCACCGCAAGGGGTCAATGCGCCGGCGACCCCGCTGCTGGCGCCCGAGACCGCGCCCGCACCCCAACCCATCGCGCGCGCGCCGGGCACGGCCCCCGCGCCGGCCAGCAGTGCCACCGGTCCCTCCGGAGCGGCCGGGCTGCCCGAACTGCCGGCCGGCAACGGGTCGGTGCCGGCGCTCAAGATCAGCGGCAGCACCTATTCCGAAAACCCCGCCCACCGCATGCTGATCGTCAACGGCAAGGTGTTGCAGGAAGGCCAGGAAGTCGCGCCCGGCCTGAAGCTGGAGGTGATCGGCCCGCACAGCGCCGTGTTCAACCACCAGGGCGCGCGTTACAACGTCAACTACTGAAGCCGCCCCCGTGTCCGAACCGACTCCCGTCCTGCAGGTGCAGGACCTGCACTTCGGCTGGCCCGGCCGCCCGCTGTTCCACGGCCTGAACCTGCACCTTCCGCCCGGCGTGAGTCTGGTCACCGGCGACGACGGTTGCGGCAAGAGCACCCTGCTGCGCCTGATCGCGGGCGAGCAGGCAGCGCAGGGCGGCCAGCTGAGCCTGGACGGCCTGCGGCCCGACCTGCAGCCGCAGGCCTGGCGCCAGCGGGTGTTCTGGATCGACCCGCACACCGACGCCCACGACGCCGTCCGCGCGGGCGACTACCTAGCCAGCCTGCCGGCGCAGTACCCGGGCTTTTCCGCCGAAGCGGTGGCCGACCTGGTCGAGGGCTTCGCGCTTGAAGCGCATCTGGCCAAGCCGCTGTACATGCTCTCGGCCGGCAGCCGGCGCAAGGTCTGGCTGACGGCGGCCTTCGCCGCGGGCACGCCGCTGACACTGATCGACCAGCCCTTTGCCGCGCTCGACGGTCCAGCCATGCGCTTCCTGCGCGAACTGCTGCAGGACGTGGCCGGCCACCTCCGCCGGGCCTGGCTGATCGCCGACCACGAAGCCCCGGCCGGGGTGCCACTGGCCAGCACGGTCCGGCTGTGAAACCCCGGCAAGTCAACTACCTGGGCGCCTACCCGGCGCACCTGCAGGCGCAGGCCCGCGATCTGCTGGACCAGGGCCGCCTGGGCGAGATGCTGCTGCGCAAGTACCCCACGGCCCACGATTTGCGCAGCGACCGCGCCCTGTTCGACCATGTGCAGGACCTGCGCAGCCGCCACATGCGCGGCGCCGCCCCGGTGCACAAGGTTTGCTACGACAGCAAACTGCAGGTGATCGAGCATGCGCTGGGCACCCACACCCGCCGCTCGCAGGTGCAGGGCAGCCAGCTCAAGGCCCGGCGCGAGATCCGCATCGCCACCGTGTTCCGCGAGGCCCCGATGGCGTTTCTGGACATGATCATGGTCCATGAACTGGCCCACCTCAAGGAGCCAGCCCACGACAAGGCGTTCTACCAGCTGTGCACCCACATGCTGCCGGACTACCACCAGATCGAACTCGACCTGCGCCTGTACCTCACCTACCGCGACGCGGTGGGGCCGCTGGCCTGGGGCTGAGCCGCCCCCGGGTGCTTCACTTGCCGCCCAGGCCCATGCCGCGCGAGATGACCTCTTTCATGATCTCGTTGGTGCCGCCGTAGATGCGCTGCACGCGCGCGTCGGCGTAGGCGCGGGTGATCGGGTATTCCCACATATAGCCGTAGCCGCCGTGCAGCTGCACGCATTCGTCCATCACCTTGCACTGCAGGTCGCTGCACCAGTACTTGGCCATGCTGGCGGTGGCGGTATCGAGCCGGTCCTGGCAGACCAGTTCGCAGCACTTGTCCACGAAAACCCGGGCCACCTGCACCTCGGTCTGCAGTTCGGCCAGCGTGTAGCGGGTGTTCTGGAAATTCGCGACCGGCTGGCCGAACTGCAGACCGAGGTGCAGG
>Ga0209066_10008030_pt1 | contig 10322 bp, 8 predicted proteins | sample All_14_2_FD_187198 | JGI IMG/M metagenome (GOLD analysis project Ga0209066, IMG submission 187198) | Freshwater microbial communities in response to fracking from Pennsylvania, USA - Allegheny Zone_MetaG_DW_15 (SPAdes) (version 2) ... | reverse complement strand
ACGAACCCGGCCGGCCTGCTCACGAGGCAGCTCGACGCCGTCACCGGCAGTGCCGCCACGATCGCCGTTGACCCGATGATCGTCGAGTCGATCCGCGTGCTCGGCGACGAGGCGCCCGCATCCGCCCGAGCGTGGCTCGCGCGGCTGGTCGCGCTGCCGAACGAGTCGTTCCTGCTCCAGTACGCCGACGCGGACGCGACCCTGTTCACCCAGTCGGACGCGGGGGCGCTGCTCGCGCCCGCGACCCGCGCGACGACCGAGGACCCGACGGCGGATGCGCCAGGCGCCTCGCCGACGCCGACCCCCACGGCGAACGACGACGCGACCGACGCCGATTCCGTCTTCGTGCCCGACCTCGACGGGATCGTCTGGCCGCGCGCCGGGACCGTCGCGGCGACCGACCTCGACCGCCTCGACGCGACCGCGCTCGTGCTCGGCGCGGTCGACGTCGCGAGCCCCGCGAGCGTCGGCGGCGTCGTCGATGTCGGCGGGCACCGGGCGCTCGTGATCGAGCCGACGGCCTCCGCGGCACTGCTCGACGCGGCCCGAGCCACGACGGACGCCGACTGGGATGCGGCGATCGCGATCGCGATCGACGCGGTCAGGGCGGCGATCGCGGCGCAGCCCGACGGCACCGGGACCGTCGTCCTCGGACTCGACCGGCTCGCCGCCGCCGGCGCGCCCCGCCTCGCCGCGGCGATCTCGGCCATCGCCGGCGCGGTGCCCGTCGGCACGACCCCGCTCGCCTCGCTCGTCGACCCGTCGACCGGCGTGCGGACCGCGGAGCTCGTCCCCGGCGCCCAGCCGCCCGAGCGGATCGCGGGCATCGACCGCCTGCTCGGCGCCGAGCGGGCCGTCGCCGGCTTCGCGACCGCGGTCGACGACCCCGCGGTGCTCACGACGGCGCGCCGCCTCGCGACGCTCGCCATCGGCTCCGTGGCGTGGGCGACCCGCGACGACTGGGGCAGCGCGGTCGACGCGTCGATCGCGACCGCCGACGAGCTGCTCTCGAGCGTGCGGATCATCGAGTCGAGCAGCCTCTTCCTCGCCGACCGCTCGCGCCTGCCGGTCGCGATCCAGAACGACGGCCCGCAGCCGGTCACGCTCCTCGTCTCCGCCGACGCGAGGACCGGCCTGCTCGACGTCGACTCGACCCCGGTCGAGGTTGTGGTGCCCGCCGGATCGCAGGCGACCGTCGAGTTCGAGGCGACGGCGGTGAGCAACGGCTCCGTGCTCGTGACCGTGACGATGGTGAGCCCGACGGGCGTCGCGATCGGCACGCCGGCGAGCGCCGAGGTCAACGTGCAGGCCGGATGGGAGACGCCCATCGTCGTCGGCATCGGCGCGGCGTTCGTGGTCCTGCTCATCTTCGGCGTGATCCGGACCGTGCGGCGATACCGCAGGCGCGTCGCCGAGGCGGCGGCCGAGGACGCCGCCGACGCGCCAGCGGTGCCGCCGGCTCTGCCGCCGACGGAGGACGCGCCGCATGGCTGAGCGCTCGATCGGCCGCTCGAGCGCCGTCATCGCCTCGGGCACGATCGTCTCGCGCCTCCTCGGCTTCGCGAGCCAGCTCCTGCTGTGGAACACGATCGGCACGATCGCGGGCGGCGCCGACGCCTTCGCGCTCGCGAACCAGCTGCCGAACAACGTCTACGCGATCGTCGCGGGCGGCACGCTCTCGGCGATCATCGTGCCGCAGATCGTCAAGGCGCTCGGGCACGCCGACGGCGGCGCCGCGTTCCTCAACCGCCTCGTCACGCTCGGCCTCACGATCTTCCTCGCGGTCGCGGCCATCGCGACCGTCGCGGCGCCGGCGATCGTCTGGGTCTACACCGTCGCCGGCCGCGGCTCGATCGACGCGGAGGGGGTCGCCCTGGCGACCGCGTTCGCCTACTGGTGCCTGCCGCAGGTGTTCTTCTACGCCCTCTACGCCCTCACCGGCGAGGTCCTCAACGCCCGCGGCGTCTTCGGGCCGTACGCCTGGGCGCCCGTCGCGAACAACCTCGTGATGATCGCCGTGCTCGTCGTCTTCGGCGCGGTCTTCGGCAACGTCGCCGGCCTCGCGCCGGTCGAGTGGACCCCCGGCATGGTCGCGCTGCTCGCGGGCGGGGCGACGCTCGGGATCGCGACCCAGGCGATCATGCTCCTCGTCGTCTGGCGGCGCGCCGGGGTGCGGTTCCGCCCCGACTTCCACTGGCGCGGCGCGGGCCTCGGCGAGTCCGGGCGCCTCGCCACCTGGACCTTCGGGATGATCCTCGTGACCCAGGTCGCCGGCATCGTCGAGACGAACGTCGCCTGGACGGCGACGGGCAGCGCCTCGGTCGCCGTGATGGGCATCGCCTGGCTCATCTTCATGCTCCCGCACTCGATCGTCACGGTCTCGATCGCGATGCCGTACTTCACGAGGATGAGCGGGCACGCCGCCGCCGGCGACCTGCGGGCGATCGGCGTCGACCTCGCGTCCGCACTCCGCGTCGTGCTCCTGCTGCTCACCTTCTCGGCGGTCGGCCTCGCGGTGCTCGGGATGCCGTTCGCGACGCTCTTCTCGCGGAGCGCGGAGGGCGCCGGCGCGCTGACGCTCGTGCTCTGGGCCTTCCTCGTCGGGCTCGTGCCCTTCTCGGCGCTCCACGTCGTCCAGCGCGGCTACTACGCGCTCGGCGATACGCGGACGCCGTTCCTGCTGCAGCTCGGCCAGTCGATCCTCTTCGTCGCGGCCTCGCTGGCGATCCTCGTCTGGGTGGCGGCACCGTGGCGCGCCGTCGCGCTCGCGCTCGCGATGTCGATCGCCGGCACGCTGCAGACCGTCGCCTCGACCGCGATCATGCGGGCCCGCATCCCCGGCATGCGGCTCGGCAGGGTGCTCGGCCAGCTCGGCTGGTTCGCGCTCGCGATGGTGCCGGCGGCGGCGGCCGGGATCGGCGTGCTCCAGCTCCTCGGCGGGACGTCGGCCGGGGCGTTCCCCGTGAGCGGATTCGTCGGTCCGATCGTCACCATGGCGGTCGTGGGCATCACCATGCTCGCCGTCTACGGCGCGGTGCTCCTCGTCACCCGCAACCCCGTCGTCGGCGAGCTCGTCGCGGTCGTTCGCGCGCGACGCGCCGCCACGGAATAGCGCGCGCCTAGCATGGGTTCACCCGATCGAGAGCAGAAGGGGTGCGTCGTGCGCCAGGTCATCATCATCGGTTCCGGTCCTGCCGGCTACACCGCCGGCATCTACGCGGCGCGGGCGAGTCTCGCGCCGCTGCTCATCGCGAGCCAGGTCGAGGCCGGCGGTGAGCTCATGAAGACCACCGAGGTCGAGAACTACCCCGGGTTCCCGCAGGGGATCATGGGCCCGGACCTCATGGAGGCGATGCGCGAGCAGGCCGAGCGCTTCGGGGCCGAGATCGTCTACGACGACGTCGTCGACCTCGAGCTCGACGGCGACGTCAAGCGCGTGACCCTCTCCGACGGCACCGTGCACGAGGCGCTCTCGGTCGTCGTCGCGACCGGGTCGGCGTATCGCAAGCTCGGCCTCCCCGACGAGGACCGCCTCTCGGGCCACGGCGTCTCGTGGTGCGCGACGTGCGACGGGTTCTTCTTCCGCGAGCAGGTCATCGCGGTCGTCGGCGGCGGCGACTCGGCGATGGAGGAGGCGAGCTTCCTCACGAAGTTCGCCGACCGGGTCGTCGTCATCCACCGCAAGGGCGAGCTGCGGGCCTCGAAGGTCATGCAGGAGCGTGCCTTCGCGAACCCGAAGATCGAGTTCGTCTGGAACGCCGAGGTCGTCGGCATCGAGGGCGAGGCCTCCGTGACCGGGCTGCGGCTGCGCTCGACCGTCGACGGCACCGAGTCGTCGCTGCCCGTGACCGGGCTCTTCATCGCCATCGGCGCCGACCCGCGCACCCACCTCGTGCACGGCAAGCTCGAGCTCACCGAGCACGGGACGATCGCGGTCGACGGGCGGTCGTCGCGCACCTCGGTGCCCGGCGTGTTCGCCGCCGGCGACGTCGTCGACCCCACCTACCGCCAGGCGGTGACGGCCGCGGCGAGCGGCACGGTCGCCGCGATCGACGTCGAGCACTACCTCGCGTCGCTGCCGTCGGAGCTGCTCGCCTGACCGGGCGGGGCCGACCGATCCACCGAAGGAGCACGACCATGAGCGCTGCCAAGGACGTCACCGACGCCACGTTCGACACCGAGGTCCTCGGGGCCGACGGGCCCGTGCTCGTCGACTTCTGGGCCGAGTGGTGCGCCCCATGCCGCGCCGTCTCGCCGATCCTCGACGAGATCGCCGAGGAGGAGGCCGGGCGCCTCACCGTCGTCAAGCTCAACGTCGACGACAACCCCGAGATCACGCAGCGCCTCATGATCACCGGGATCCCGGCGCTCAAGGTCTTCCGCGGCGGCGAGGAGGTGCTCTCCATCGTCGGGGCGCGCCCGAAGGCCGTGCTCGTGAAGGAGCTCGCGCCGGTCCTCGGCTGAGCGCCGCTGCCGGGGCTGGGCCGCGGGCCGATCCGGCGCCCGTGGCCTGATCCGGCTGGTTCGCAGGGTTCGCAGCGAGCCCCGGGGCTATCCTGGACCCTTCCGAATCGGAAGGACCGAGGGATGATCGAGCCGAGCCGGGGGACCAACCTCGACCCGTGGTACGACAGCTACGCGAGCCGCACGTCCGGGCTCGCCGCCAGTGAGGTCCGCGCGCTCTTCGCCGTCGCCTCGCGCCCCGAGGTCGTCTCGCTCGCCGGCGGCATGCCGTACGTCTCGGCCCTGCCCAGGGAGCTCGTCGAGGGCGCGCTCGAGCGCGTCGTGCGCGACCACGGCGCCCAGGCCCTCCAGTACGGCTCCGGCCAGGGCCTCCCGGTGCTCCGCGAGCAGATCCTCGACGTCATGGCCCTCGAGGGCATCCGCGCGAACGTCGACGACGTCGTCGTCACGACCGGCTCCCAGCACGCCCTCGAGCTCGTGACGAAGCTCTTCATCGATCCGGGCGACGTCGTGCTCGCCGAGGGCCCGAGCTACGTCACCGCGCTCGTCGTGTTCCGCTCGTTCCAGGCCGACGTTGAGCACGTCCTCACCGACGAGTTCGGCCTCGTGCCCTCCGCGCTCCGCGAGCACATCGCGCGCGTCACGGCGCAGGGACGACGGATCAAGTTCCTCTACACGATCCCGAGCTTCGGCAACCCGTCCGGCGTCACGATGCCGTGGGAGCGGCGGGTCGAGATCCTCGAGATCTGCCGCGCCGAGGGCATCCTCGTCCTCGAGGACGACCCGTACGGGCTCCTGTGGTTCGACGCGCCGCCGCCCCACGCGATGCGCTCGATCGAGGAGGACGGGGTCATCTACCTCGGCACGTTCTCGAAGACGCTCGCGCCCGGCCTCCGGGTCGGCTGGGTGCTCGCGCCGCACGCCATCCGCGAGAAGCTCATCCTCGCGAACGAGGCCGCGGTGCTCTCGCCGAGCTCCTTCTCGCAGCACGTCGTCTCGGAGTACCTCGCCGGCGCCGACTGGAAGGGCCAGATCGACACCTTCCGCGGCGTGTACCGGGAGCGGCGGGATGCGATGCTCGACGCCCTCGAGGACTACCTGCCGGACGCCTCGTGGACGACGCCGACCGGCGGCTTCTACGTCTGGCTCACCCTGCCGGACAACCTCGACTCGAAGGCGATGCTCCCGCGCGCCGTGAAGGAGCTCGTCGCCTATACGCCGGGCACCGCGTTCTTCGCCGACGGCGGCGGGCGCACCAACCTCCGCCTCGCGTTCTGCTACCCGACCCCGGAGTTCATCCGGGAGGGGATCCGGCGGCTCGCCTCGGTCGTCGGCGGCGAGCTCGAACTGCTGAACACGTTCCAGCAGACCGCGCCGCTGCCGATCGCGAGCCCCGACCCGACCTACATCGCCCCACCGGCGAACCTGAGCTGATCCCCGCGGACCGGCGGCCCTGGCCGTCCGTCCGCGGCAGGAGGAGGATTCCCACGTGAACGACGCTCTCGGCCATATCCTCGTGCTCGCCGGCGGCATCTCGCACGAGCGCGACATCTCGTTGCGCTCGGGCCGCCGCGTCGCGGACGCGCTGCTCGCGCACGACGTCGACGTGCGCCTGCGCGACCCAGACGCGAGCCTCCTGCCCGCGCTGCGCGCCGACCGCCCCGACGTCGTCTGGCCGGCGCTGCACGGCGCGAGCGGTGAGGACGGGGCGCTGCGCAGCCTGCTCGACTTCATCGGCATCCCGTACGTCGGCTCCCGTGGCGACGCGGCGAGGCTCGCCTGGGACAAGCCGACGGCGAAGACGATCGTCGCGCGGGCCGGCGTCGCGACGCCCTCGTCGATCACCCTGCCGCGCGACGCGTTTCGCGAGCTCGGCGCGGTGGGCATTCTCGAGGAGATCTCGGACGAGTTCCCCGGCCCGCTCGTCGTGAAGCCGGCGCAGGGCGGCTCGAGCCAGGGCGTCTCGATCGTCGACGACCGCGAGCAGCTGCCGAGGGCGATGGTCGACGCCTACACCTACTGGGATGTCGCGCTCATCGAGCAGCGGATCACCGGCACCGAGGTCGCGATCGGCGTGCTCGACACGGGCGACGGGCCGGTCGCCCTTCCGGCGGTGGAGATCGTGCCGCGCTCCGGCGTCTATTCGTACGAGGCGCGCTACACGGCGGGGGAGACCGACTTCTACACCCCCGCGAGGATCGACGAGACCGTCGCGGCGCGCGCCGCCGAGACGGCGATCACCGCGCACCGCGCCCTCGGACTGCGCCATCTCTCGCGCGTCGACCTCATCATCGACGGGGCGGGGACCCCGTGGTTCCTCGAGGCGAACGTGATGCCCGGCCTCACCGAGACCTCGGTCTTCCCGCAGGCGCTCGAGGCGGCCGGCCACGACCTCGGGCTCGTCTACCTCGCGCTCGCTCGGGCGGCGAAGGAAGGCTGAATCAGCCTCTGATCAGGATTTTCCTGATCTGGCAGCGACCTCGATCCCGTCGTGCCCGACGCTCAGCCGCCGAATCCGGGCTCGCCGAGCTCGCCGAGGATGCGGTTGAGGTCGCCGACGGAGGCGAACTCGATGACGAGCTGTCCCTTGCTCGCCCCGAGCTGGATGCGCACGCGGGTGTCGAGCCGATCCCCGAGCCGCTCGGCGATCTCGTCGAGCTGCCCCTGACGGCCACCGGATCGCGGGGCGGGCTTCGCCTTCGCCTTCGCGGCGCCGCGGGTGCCCCCGCCGAGCCCCGCGGCGGCCTCGGCCGCCCTGACCGAGAGGTCCTCGTTGATGATCTTGTCGGCCAGCCGCTCCATCGCCGCGGGCTCGGGGAGCGCGAGGATCGCCTTCGCGTGCCCCGCCGTGAGGACGCCGGCGGCGACCTTCTGCTGGACCGACTCGGGCAGGCGCAGCAGCCGGAGGGTGTTGGTGATCTGCGGCCGTGAGCGGCCGATCCGCCCGGCCAGCGCCTCCTGGGTGATCCCGAAGTCGGCGAGGAGCTGCTGATAGGCCGACGCCTCCTCGAGCGGGTTGAGGTTCGCCCGATGGAGGTTCTCGAGCAGGGCGTCGCGCAGCATGTCGTCGTCGGCGGTCTGCTTGACGACGGCGGGGATCGTCGGCCGACCCGCGGCCTTCGACGCGCGGAGTCGACGCTCGCCCATGACGAGCTCGTACTGCGGCTCGCCGGCCGCGGCGCCGGCCCTGGGGCGCACGACGACGGGCTGCAGCACGCCGAACTCGCGGACGGAGACGACGAGCTCGTCGAACTCCTCCTGCCGGAACTCGGTGCGGGGCTGGACGGGGTTCGGCGCGATGTCGGCGACGGCGAGCTCGGCGAGCCGCGCGCCCGGGACCGCGACGAGCTCCGCCTGGGCGTCGTCTGCCGCGGTGCCGCCGGCCGCGGTGCCGCCCGCGGGGAAGAAGACGTCGACGGGCCGACCGGCGTCCTCGCCGGTGGGGATGAGCGCGCCGATGCCGCGTCCGAGTCCGGTTCGCTTCTGCGCCATCAGCGTGCTGCTCCTCGTCTGGCGATCTCGGCCGCCGCCTCAAGATACGACACCGCTCCCGGCGAGGCGCGGTCGTAGCCGACCACCGTCTGTCCGTAGCTCGGCGCCTCCGAGATCCGCACGGACCTCGGGATGATCGTGTCGAGCGTCTCCTCGGGGAAGTGCTCACGCACCTCGGTGACGACCTGGTTCGCGAGGTTCGTCCGCGCGTCGTACATCGTCAGCAGGATGGTCGAGAGCCGCAGGTCGGGATTGAGGTGCTTCTCGATCAGGCGGATGTTGCCGAGGAGCTGGCTGAGCCCCTCGAGCGCGTAGTACTCGCACTGGATCGGAATGAGGACCTCGCGGGCGGCGACGAAGGCGTTGATCGTGAGCAGCCCGAGCGATGGCGGGCAGTCGATGAGCACGTAGTGGTAGGTCCGCTCGGCACCGGCGAGGTAGGCGTCGAGCGCGGTCCTCAGGCGCTGCTCCCTCGCGACCATGGAGACGAGCTCGATCTCCGCGCCGGCGAGGTGGATCGTCGCGGGCAGGCAGTACAGCCGGTCGTTCTCCGGGCTCGGCTGGACCACCCCGGCCATCGGCAGGTCCCCGATCATGACGTCGTAGACGCTCGGGGTCTCGGCGCGGTGCTCAACGCCGAGCGCGGTCGATGCGTTGCCCTGCGGGTCGAGATCGATCACGAGCACGTTCGCGCCGCCGCTGGCGAGCGCGGCCGCGAGGTTCACGGCGGTCGTGGTCTTGCCGACGCCGCCCTTCTGGTTCGCGATGGTGAAGATCCTCGTGCGGTCCGGGAGCGGCAGCTCCTGCTGCTCGAGCTGGAGCCGGCGGCGGGTGATCTCGGCGATCTCGCGCGCGAGCGGGGTCGATGCGTCGAACTCGACCGGCCCCGTCGTAGGGTCGGCCGTCACGGCCGGGGCGACGTCGCGCGGGATCTCGCGCTCCTGCTCGTCGGGATGTTCCACGTGAAACACTGCTCCTGCTCGCGGTTGGGGATCGAACGAATCGCGCGGGACGACGAGTCCGTCGCCCCGCGAGTGTCAGGCGGGCTGGCCGCGGCCCTGCGTGCGCGGCGCGTCCACTGTAGCCCGGAACACCATGGTGGCCTCGTCGGTGATCCCCAGCCCGAGCTCGAGGATCTCGACGTCGACGAGCCTGGCCTTCGCGATCGCCTTCGCGGCCTCGGCTCGCTCCTCGTGGACGCGTCGGCCCTTCATGAGGACGAGCTCGCCACCGGGTCGCACGAGCGCGGCCGCGAGCGGCACGAGCCGACGCAGCGAGGTGACCGCGCGCGCCGTGACCTGGTCGAGCGGCGCGATCCGCGCCTCCTCGGCACGGGCACGGACGACCTCGACGTTGTCGAGCCCGAGGAGCTGCGCCTGCTCGCGCAGCCAGTCGACGCGGCGCTCCATGGGCTCGATGAGCACCATGGTCACGTCGGGGCGGGCGATCGCGAGCACGACGCCGGGAAGGCCGGCGCCCGACCCGATGTCGCCGACGCGGCCGGGGCGCAGCAGGGGAGCGAGCAGCGCGGAGTTCAGCACGTGCCTCGACCAGAGCCGCGGCGGCTCGAGTGGACCGATGAGTCCGAGCTCTTCCCCGCGCCTGGCGAGGTCGGCGGTGAAGGCGCGGGCGACCTCGATGTGGTCGCCGAAGAGCACGGCCGCGGCCGCGGGCTCCGGTTCCAGTTCGGCGGTCATTCGCTTCCTCGTGATTCGATCGGGCTCAGGCGTGTGTGGCGTGGTCGTCCGTCCGACCGGACGCGTCCGCGAGTCTCGCCGCGACGATCGGATGTTCCACGTGGAACATCGGATCGGCGGGAGCACCGCGACGACGACCGTGGGCAGCACGGCTCAGCGCGTCGCAATGTTCCACGTGGAACATCGACGGCTCAGGCCGACCGGATCACCGTGTGGCGGTCGCGCCCTTCGCCCTCGGACTCGGAGCGGTACCCGCGCGCCGCGACGAGGTCGTGCACGAGCTTGCGCTCGTAGCTCGACATCGCGGGGAGGGCGGCCGACGCCGCGCCCGCCTCGATGCGGGCGACCGCGGCATCGACGATCGCCGCGAGCTCGCTCGCGCGCGCGTCGCGGGATCCACCGATGTCGAGGATGAGGCGGGAGAACTCGCCCGTCTTCGTCTGCACGGCGATGCGGGTGAGGTCCTGGAGCGCCGCGACCGTGTCCGGCGTCGCGAGGAGGCGGAGGCTGTCGCCCCCGGCCGGGTCGCTCACCGTCAACGTCGTGCGCTCGCCCTGCACCTCGATCTCGAGGTCGCCGTCGAGATCGGCGATGTCGAGCAGACCCTCGATGTAGTCCGCGGCGATGTCGCCCTCGTCGCCGATCCCGTCGTCGTCGAGGTCCTCCGCG
>Ga0209066_10008027_pt1 | contig 10324 bp, 6 predicted proteins | sample All_14_2_FD_187198 | JGI IMG/M metagenome (GOLD analysis project Ga0209066, IMG submission 187198) | Freshwater microbial communities in response to fracking from Pennsylvania, USA - Allegheny Zone_MetaG_DW_15 (SPAdes) (version 2) ... | reverse complement strand
CCGAGAATGCGCTTGAAGTCGGTGAACCCATTGTTGCCGCCAAAACCGGTTTCGTTGCGGAAGAAAAGCAGCATGAAGGCATATGTCATGGCCTGCGTGATGATGGAAAAATACACGCCCTTGATGCGCGAGCGGAAGGCGAAAAAACCAAAAATGAAAGCCAGCAAGGCAGGCACAACGAGTACCAGAACAATCGTCAACAGCATGCTGTCGCTACCCGCCCAGTACCAGGGCAATTCTTTCCAATCGAGAAAAACCATGAAATCCGGCAAATCAGATTTATAGCTGCCATCACGCCCGATCTGGCGCATCAGGTACATGCCAAAAGCATAGCCACCCAGTGCAAAGAAAACACCGTGTCCGAGTGAAAGAATGCCGGTATAGCCCCAGATCAAATCCATCGCCACAGCCACAATGGCATAGCAGAGAATTTTTCCCGTCAGCGTAATGACATAACCTGAGACATGGAACGGATTATCTGCAGGCAATGCAAGATGCAACAAGGGCATTAATACCAACGTGAGCACGGCAAACAAGCCTAAAGCCATCCAACCTCGCCGACCTGTGGCAGAGAGAAAACGCATAATAAAAGGGGTTCGTTTTGTATTTATCATCTCAAATCACCTCAGTTATCGACAAAACGTCCTTTCAAGGCAAACAAGCCTTGCGGACGCTTCTGGATGAAGATAATGATAAAAACGAGAACCAGTATCTTGGCGATGACCGCACCAGCCCATCCTTCAAGAAACTTGGTCGCCACGCCGAGTCCCAGCGCTGCCCAGACCGCACCAGCGAGTTGCCCCACACCGCCCAACACCACAACCATGAATGAATCAACGATATAGCCCTGCCCCATGTCGGGGCCTACATTGGAAATCTGCGATAACGCCACGCCGCCCAAGCCGGCAATGCCAGCGCCCAGGCCAAACGCCAGGGTATCAATCCTCGCTGTAGGTACACCAACGCAACCGGCCATGGTGCGGTTCTGCGTCACGGCACGGACGAACATGCCGAGCCGCGTCTTGTTCATCAATACCCACACCAATGCGAGCACAAAGAGCGAGAAACCAATGATCACCACCCGGTTAAACGGCAACTGGACATTGGCCATAAATTCAAATCCGCCTGACATCCATGCCGGATTCGATACTTCCACATTCTGCGCACCGAACAATATCCGCGCAGCTTGGATCAGGATTAACGACAAGCCCCAGGTGGCAAGCAAGGTTTCCAGCGCACGTCCATAAAGCCAGCGAATAACGGTGCGCTCCATAATCATGCCGACAATCGCCGCAACGAAGAAAGCGACAGGAATGGCGGCAACCACATACCAATCAATCCAATCAGGCAAGTGACTGCGAAAAATCGACTGCATACCGTAAGTTGTATAAGCGCCCACCATTAGCAACTCGCCATGCGCCATGTTGATCACGCCCATCACACCATAGGTAATAGCCAGCCCCAATGCCGCCAGCAATAAAATGCTGCCCAAACTTAATCCGGTGAATATCTGGCTCACCAAATTGCCGACTTGTAATCGTGAATTAATAGCACGCAGCGATACTTCCGCCTGAACGCGCACATCCGCATTTGGCTCACTAGCCGCTTGAGTAAGAGGCATCAACAAACTGCGAATGCTTGGATCCGAACCTTCACCCAGCGTTTTAACTGCAGCGAGCCGCACCGCGGGATCACCATCACCCAAAACAGCCTGGGCATGTGCCAATTCCAATAATGACTTTATTTTTTGATCGCTTTCTTTCGCCAGCGCACGCAATAGCAAAGGTGCCATAAGCGGATCAACATTGGTCTGCAATTCACGCGCAGCAACTAAACGTACCTGGCTATTCGCATCAAACAAACGCAAGCCTGCGAGAGCATTGGCCAATGTCGCACGAATCCGGTTATTGATTGAAATACCTTCTGCATCTTCCGGCAGAGAAGCCAGTAACTCATCCGTTGCGGCATCAGTCGTTTTTTCATCATCAACAATCAACACGCGACCACCGGAAACATACAGCGCATCTTCACTGAGTGCTTTCAATACTTTTATGGCCGCAGGATCTGCAACTTGCGCAAGCTTTTGAATCGCCGCTATTTTTTCTTCGGACTCTTCTGCCGCAAGTTGCTTAACTGTCGCTTCATCCAATGCGGCATAACTCATGCTACCCGTGAGTAGGAATAGACAGCTCAATAGCGTAAAAAACAGGGATCGTATCGTCATGTAAAAGTCGGCGCTGGTGAGACGGCGTTAATCTTTCAAATAGACTAGATTGGCACGATGAAAAACAGGTTTGCCACCGTGCCAATCTGCTTATGCAGATGAAACATCTGCAAACGTTGCCTTACTTACCTTCAGGCTCGTCCTTCTTTTTATCGTTGCCAACGATATAAGGTGACCATGGCTGTGCCTTGACTGGGCCTTTGGTCTTCCACACCACATTAAATTGGCCATCTGACTTGATTTCACCAATGAACACCGGCTTGTGCAAGTGATGATTCTTCGGATCCATCTCAATTTCAAAACCCGATGGCGCCTTGAACTTTTGACCACCCATGGCTGCAATCACTTTGTCTACATCAGTACTCTTGGCCTTTTCAACGGCTTGTTTCCACATGTGGATACCAACATAAGTTGCCTCCATCGGGTCATTCGTCACCACGGTGCCCGCATTAGGCAGCTTTTGCTTTTTCGCCCAGTCTTGATACATCTTGATGAACTTGGTATTGGTTGGATTCTTGATCGACATGAAATAGTTCCAAGCGGCCAAATGTCCTACCAAAGGCTTGGCATCGACACCACGCAGTTCTTCTTCACCAACAGAGAAAGCAACAACCGGCACGTCGGTCGCCTTCAGGCCCGCATTGCCCAGTTCCTTGTAGAACGGCACATTCGAGTCACCGTTAATCGTCGACACCACGGCTGTTTTCTTGCCTTCGGCAGCAAACTTCTTGATCTTGGCAATGATGGTCTGGTAATCGGAATGACCGAAGGGGGTGTAGTCCTCCATGATGTCGGCATCGGCCACGCCCTTGGATTTCAGGAAGGCGCGGAGGATCTTGTTGGTGGTACGCGGATAGACATAGTCGGTGCCCAGCAGGACAAAGCGCTTGGCCGACCCACCATCTTTGCTCATGAGGTATTCAACAGCGGGAATCGCTTGCTGGTTAGGTGCGGCACCGGTGTAAAACACATTTTTTTCCAGTTCCTCACCCTCGTATTGCACGGGATAAAACAGTAATCCATTGAGTTCCTTGAAGACTGGATTCACTGATTTACGAGATACCGATGTCCAGCAACCAAACACTACGGCAACTTTATCCTGAGTGAGTAGCTGACGTCCCTTTTCAGCAAACAATGGCCAGTTGGAAGCAGGATCAACCACCACGGCCTCCAGTTTCTTCCCCATCACGCCACCAGACTTATTGATTTCATCAATGGTCATGAGCGCCGTTTCCTTCAAGGCAGTTTCAGAAATAGCCATCGTGCCGGAAAGTGAATGCAAAATGCCCACTTTGATGGTATCAGCAGCCAAGGCTGAAAAACTGGTTAGTCCAGACAAAGCCATCAAGCTTGAAACAACAGTCATTTTCATGAAATTACGACGAGTTTGCATTGTCAACTCCTAAGAAATTAAATAGAAAAACTAATCTGATGGATAAAAAATACCTACGATCGAAAAAGTAATCTGCTTACTTTTATTGATTAATTAAAACTGAAATTGCATGGCGATATTCACTGCATTCGTGTCCGGACTACCAACAACTTTTGTATTTGAATAAACACCGCTGATTTGGGCGTTATAACCATCAATGATGTAATTCACACCAACATCATATTTTTTGATATCAGTATTCGTGTCAGGATTAAATTTTTGATAGCGAGCAAACGGTTGAAACTTTCCCCAACCAACTTTTTGATTAAAGATATAACCAATGCCGGCTGAATAAGCGGTTCCTTGTTCGCTGAGAAAGACGCCATCCGTATCGTAGTCATATCCAGCCGCTTCAATGGATAGCGCACCTGGCCCGACCCCTTTCTTTTCCAGCAGAAAGTCCACGCTGTAGGAACTATAGTCACCTGTTTGAATAGCAGAAAAAGCGCCATTTTTTTGCGCTCTACCGGCAATGCCAATAGCCAGAATGTCTTTCCCGCCTAAATAATTACCCGTTCCGTAATAGCCGGGCTCAAGATCCCAAAAGTCATACTGAACCCGGCCTGCATACATTAAACCGTCGGAACCAGTACGTGGCCCGACAGTCACAGGGGCAATCTTGAAAGCCGTATTGCCCTCAAAAGCACCAAAAGAGTAAGCCAGCCTGCCGCCCATTAAAGTACCTACCGCAGCAACGCCATCATCACGGCCAATATAGCCGCCGTTAAAACCATAGCGCGATGCAATCCCGGACCAATAACCGCCACCTAATGAATAGTAAGGCCCGGCCATATTGGCACGATCACTCGGCGAAAGAAAACGACCGACCCAAATAGCAAACTCTGGCGAAATTTCCAGCTGCACATTGGCATCGATTGCCTGAAATCCTTCACCGGCAATATCTTTCTCCGTGTTCAGCATTCCTTTGATATTTTTACTCAAAGAGCCAGACAAATAAATACGCGCACTATCCAAATTAAAGTCCTGTGAGCGTGATGTACCGTTAGGTGCACCGTTTTCCACACTGCTATAACTCGTCCGCATACCAAAACCAATACTCACCGACTTGTCTTCACCAAAAGTGATCGTACCGCCTGCATGAGCATTCACTGCAGACAACATGCCAATAGCGGCTATTGCTGTTGTCCATTGGCTTTTTTTGAATTTACGGGTCATTTCATTTCTCCATGGATTAAAAAACTTCTCGACAGCACGCTGGCGAATAAAACCAGATCACCGTTGCTAGGTCACAACATGAGTCAGGTTATCTAGATCATCAGGAGAACGAAATACGTCATCTTACGTAGGCTGGCCAATTGGCTTAGTTCCTGATTCAGTGTTACCTTCATATCACTGAATCAGGAAATACTGCCTTGTCAAACGGCATCCAATGCCAACCCATTACCCACTCAAAAATATCGCTATGAAGACCATGCCATACCCAAAGCAGAAACATCGTCGTTATCATTTGACGTCTTATCTGCTGATATTGTCTGCACTACTTTTAAATGGATGCGGTGAGTTTGCCTATAAACGTGGTGCCAATGCCAGTGATTTAGAGATGGCAAAAAAAGACTGCAAAATGCAAAACCCGGATTCAGCAGGGCTTGAAAAATGCATGGTGGATAAAGGATGGATAGTACAAAACCTGGGCAAGTTAGAGCCAATCGATGCTGATCCAGTCATTGAAGCCTCTGCCATACCGAGCGATCGCAGAATTGAAAACGAACCAGGTGCTATCACTGCTGCAAGCCAAAAAACCGAGAAGACTTATGCTTTAGCGAACTTGCCACCACCTAAACAAATGCCCAAAAAAACGCCAAGCATGCTGGATGTATTCAAAGTAAGCTCATGGTGGAAAATCGGCAGCGGAGCGAATGATCTGAAAACAGATACCGAAGATTGCGTTACCAAACTCGGTGAACCTCATAGGCCTGACGTTCAAACACTTTCGGCAACAAGAGGGTTTCTGCTCTGCATGAAAGACAAGGGATGGAGCGGGCTACGCAGCAAATAGCGTAACACCTCTGCAACAGCAGTTTTAGCGGCTTAAATACCCATAAGCAAGCATCCAACCCTTGAAAAGAACTCAAGACTGCTTTTTTAATGTCGTTGGCAATTGCAAGTGACGCATGGCAACAGCAGCGGCAGTCGTTCGAGTTTCAACCCCAAGTTTTTCAAACAGATTTTCCATATGCTTGTTGATTGTTCGATGACTCACGCCGAGAATGTCGCCGATGTCACGATTGGTTTTGCCATAAATCACCCAATACAAAACTTCTGCTTCGCGCAGCGTGAGATGAAAAGCATCCACCAGTGCTTTAGTCATTGCGCTATCACTTTCCTCGTGCAGTACAAGCAAATATTCGCCCTCGTCAGTCTGTCCGTGCACAGAACAAGTCATTCGACCTTCCTCTCCTAGCACTTCCAGTGGTGTTGGTGGTAGGGATTTACTTAACGCAGCTTGCAACCAGCTATGGATTTGACGCACTAACTGGTGCGTATGCTGTGCTCCATACTTTTCAAGCAACACACGGGCTAATGGCGTTTGCCACAGCAATACGCCATCCGTTGGCCGCATCGAAACGCAGGCCTGTCCGTAGGCATCAAGTACGCTTCGCGCCTGCTCAGTCTGCCTTGCACTTTGTACATGAGCGGCAATACGCGCCAGCACTTCTGATGGCCGAATCGGTTTGGTAACGTAATCTGCACTACCCGCGGCAAATGCTGCAACAACATGCTCAGTCTCGGTCAGCCCAGTCATAAAAATGATCGGGATATGTTGTGTTTGAGCATCACTCTTTAACTGCCTGGCTACTTCAAAACCATCCATGCCCGGCATGATTGCATCCAGCAAAATGACGTCAGGCAAGCTCTGCCGTGCACGCTGCAAAGCGCTTTCGCCATTGGTCGCTACCAATACCGCATAACCTGATTCGTCTAGTGCGTCATATAGCAGGGAAAGATTTTCCGGGACATCATCAACGATTAAGACAATATCCTGACTCGCGCGGTCAATGGGAGCCATGGTCGTACTTTCGTAAAACTTCTTTCATGGGTTCAAACTGGAAACGCTCGGCTAGCGCACGCATGACATGGACAAATTCGTCATGACGAGAGTCCAGCAATTCAATTCTATCGATCTCTTCAAGAATGCCTCGCATATAACCTAAATCAATCATGTCGCTCAAAGTGGTCAAATATTTTTGATCCGGTAAAACAATGGCAGGGCGTGAAAGCTCCGCAGTTATCTCCTTGACAGAGGTACCTGAATAAATCCAGGTCAGAGTCAAGCAAGTCTCCAACCAATCTAAAAGATCGTCGACTCGGAAAGGCTTAACAATGAAATTTGTCCCGGATATACCAAAAACATTCCCTACATTTTTCTCGAAAGCATTAGCTGACAATATACATATACTAGCCTCGCTCAACTTCCCTTCCCTGATGCGCCGAATTGTTTCCCAGCCATCCATACTAGGCATAGCCAAATCCATGAAAATAACATCCGGCTCAAAACTGGAAAGCATTTCTATGCAAGTTTGACCATCACCTGCCTGAGCAACAATAAAGCCGCGTGGCTGAAGCACGTTAGCTAACAGTTGCCTGTCGTCCTGCTCATTATCAACAACTAAAATACGCCGCCGTTCACCTAGATAGCTTACTCTATCTTGTCGTCGCGCTTTGGGTACTTGTTCGCTGTGCACGCTAGGCAGATAAAGTCGCAATGAAAAACTGCTTCCTTTGCCTAAGTCACTGTTAACCGTAATTTCACCACCCATCATGTCCGTCAGCATACGAGCAATCGTCAAACCAATACCAGCACCGCCCGTCACGCCGCTGTTTGCTGCGCCACCTCGCGAAAATGGCTCAAAAACACTAATAAGTTCAGAAGTAGCAATACCCGGCCCTGTATCTTCAATCACAAAAAATGCCATTTCACGTTGATAGCGCAGCTTGAGCGTTACTGAACCTCGTACTGTAAATTTAACGGCATTACCCAGAATATTCAGTAATATTTGACTCAACCGCTTTTCATCCGCACGGACAAAACGCGGTAGCGCTCCAGTTGCATTTTCATAAAAAAAATCCAGCCCTTTTTGTCTTGCCTGCGGCTCAACCATATTTACTAAATATTGAATAAATTCGGGAAAATCAAGCGTGCGTACATCCAAATTAAATTTTCCGCTTTCGATCCTGGCAATATCCAGCGTGCCTTCGATTAACGAAAGCAAGTGATCGCCGCTTCTTCGAATCACATTTACCGCTTGACGGCGATGAGGTGGAATATTGGTATCTCCATCCAAAATTTGTGCGTAACCAAGGATGCTATTCAGGGGAGTACGCAACTCATGGCTAATTGATGAGATATAACGGCTTTTTGCTTGATTTGCATGCTCAGCGGCTTCTTTGGCTTTCTGCAATTGCTCATCAGTTAAGCGATGAGAGGCAATTTCCCGCATCAACAGCTGCGTCTGACGATTGGACTCTTCTTGAGCGACTTGTCGGCTTTTTTGGGTTAACACCAGCCACCAGGCAGCAATACCTGAAGCAAACAGCAAGACTAAATAAGTCCGAACAAAAGACTGCTCCAGCAAAAAAACTATCGCACTCTCATTTGCAGGCAAGAGCTGCAATTCATAGCGATAAAGCAAGCCCAGTAACAAAGCCAAGGAAGGCACAATTCCTGTCATCAGCAATAGATAATGCGCCAAACCCCTATCAAGATAAGGTATGGCTTTACTAGGCAACCACCGGCGGATAAAAGCCGACCATTGTGCCGTCAAGCGAGCTTCAGGTCTGCACAGATCATCACAACGGGCGTCCAGAGAGCAGCACAACGAGCAAATCATGTCTTGATATGCCGGGCAACGCGCCATGTCATCAGACTCATATTGCCGTTCACAAATACAACAATGCTGTAATGTCGTTGAAGGGGTGGGTGACTTAGGCGTTCGAGCCAAGTAATATCTCCCCTTGGTAAGCCACGCAATCAAAGGGGAACTAATTAGCGCAACAACCAAGGCAATCAGCGCAGAAAAAGCCTCAGGGCCTGAACCAAAAACTCCGGCATAAGCAGCAATTGAGATAGCAGAGGCAATACCCATTGCCCCCACTCCAACCGGGTTAATGTCATACAAGTGCGCACGCTTGAATTCAATGCCGGAGGGCGATAAACCCAACGGTTTGTTAATCACTAAATCAGCCACTACCGTGGCCATCCAGGCAATTGCAATATTGGAATACAGACCAAGCACATCTCTTAATGCCTGAAACACATTAAGCTCCATGAGCACCAAGGCAATCAGTGCGTTAAAAACAACCCAAACAATACGTCCGGGATGACTATGCGTCAGACGAGAGAAAAAATTTGACCACGCCAACGAGCCCGCGTAGGCATTAGTCACATTTATTTTTAGCTGCGAAATCACCACAAAAAATACTGTTGCAGCAATAGCCAAGCCTTCAGAAGGCAACATATAGCCATACGCTAACAAGTACATCTGATTAGGATCTACCGCCTTTTCCAGTGACACGCCAGAGCGTATAGCTAAATAAGCAAGCAATACACCACCTAGCATTTTGGCCACACCCGGTATGACCCATCCTGGGCCACCTAAAAATAAAGCAAATGTCCACCGCCATTTGTTTTTAGCTGTTCGCTCAGGCATAAACCGCAGGTAATCCGCTTGCTCGCCCGTCTGCGTGATTAAAGCAATGCCTACGGTCAATGCCGCGCCAAATAATTGAAAACTAAAATCAGCGCTACCTGCACCACTAAATTGACGTATCTCGTCTAATATCAATGGATTTGCCTTGATCACATAAAAATACGGCAAGACCAAAAGCGCAAGCCAAACCGGCTGAGTCCACGTTTGGAAACGACTGATGGTTGTTACTCCATGAGTGACCAGCGGAATGACCACCAAAGCACAAATCACATACCCTACGCTGGGCGGGATATGAAACGCAAGATCCAGCGCATAAGCCATGATTGCGGCTTCCAGCGCGAAAAAAATAAACGTGAAAGACGCGTAGATCAGCGACGTTATTGTTGATCCGATGTAACCAAATCCTGCACCACGTGTGAGCAAGTCCATATCTACGCCATAGCGCGCGGAGTAAAAACAGATAGGCAAGCTGGTTGCAAAAATAATCAGTCCGGTCGCAATAATCGCCCATACAGCATTGATAAAGCCGTAATTGACTAACAGCGTTGCGCCTACTGCCTCAAGAACCAAAAAGGATGCCGCCCCAAAAGCGGTATTCGCTACCCGCATTTCAGACCATCGGCGAAAACCACGTGGCGTAAAACGCAGCGCATAATCCTCGATAGTTTCAGTCGCTACCCACGTATTGTAATCACGGCGAACCTTTACTACCTGTTGGATAGCTTCCTGTTCGAGCCTCGGAGGGTGTGATGTATTCATGTCGTGATGCAAAGATACAGTATTTCAATACCGTATAAGGATGCCGATCGGCATAAAGCAAAGCATAAATAAAAAACCCCACTTAAAAATCTTTAGTGGGGTTTTTTATTTTATTTGGCGGAGCGGACGAGACTCGAACTCGCGACCCCCGGCGTGACAGGCCGGTATTCTAACCAACTGAACTACCGCTCCGCAGCGGAAGACACGAATTATTCCACAACACACAAACAAGTGCAAGAA
>Ga0209066_10008026_pt1 | contig 10324 bp, 11 predicted proteins | sample All_14_2_FD_187198 | JGI IMG/M metagenome (GOLD analysis project Ga0209066, IMG submission 187198) | Freshwater microbial communities in response to fracking from Pennsylvania, USA - Allegheny Zone_MetaG_DW_15 (SPAdes) (version 2) ... | reverse complement strand
GACGACCACATCGTCGACCCGAAGCTTGCGGCGCAGAATGCCGTTCATTGCCGCCACCAGCTCAGGGCTGACCAGGCCATTGGCGATGTCCGGCTGGTTGGTGACGGCGACGACCAGAAAGCCCGCATGCTTTAGTCGGTCGACGGCACCAACCACACCAGGCAGCAGGCGGAAATCGGCCAGACGACGCGGGGCGTAGGGCTTGCCAGCGACAACGATCGAGCGGTTCAGCACACCGTCACGATCGAGAAAGACCGCCGGACATCCTCCTGCGTCTGCCATATATGTCCCCTCTTCCCCAGAATTTCCCTGGAGAGCTGGCTTGATCATTGCTCAGTACGGCTCTTGCATTGCGCCCACCCCATATGTGCGGAGGTTCCGACTACAATCAAGTGATTGAAACCGCGTGGTGGGCAGACTATCAAACCACAGCCAACCCGGGTTAGTCCCCGCAGGGGCAAGACCGGTGTGCTGCTGGTTCATTCGCGGCCTTCAGAAACGGGGAGTGCTATGTCAGTACGATTTGCGTTGATAGGGGCGGCGGGCTTCGTAGCACCGCGACACATGCAGGCGATTCGGGGGACGGACTGCGAACTGGTGGCGGCATATGATCCGTCTGACAGCGTGGGTATCCTCGATAGTTACTTTCCTGATGCGCGCTTCTTCACCGAATTCGAGCGCTTTGACCGGCATGTCGATAAATTAGGGCGCATTGGCGAGGGCGTGAGTTATCTCAGCGTCTGTTCTCCCAACTATCTGCACGATGCCCATGTGCGTTACGGGTTGCGGCTGGGCGCCGATGTGATCTGCGAAAAACCTTTGGTGCTGAACCCATGGAATCTGGATGGGCTGAGGGAGATGGAACGCGCCACGAACCGGCGGATTTCGACCATCCTGCAGCTTCGCCTGCACCCGGCCGTCATCGCGCTGCGGGAAAAAGTGTCGGCTGCGCCCAAGCACAAGATATTTGATGTGGATCTGTCCTATATCACAGCGCGCGGCAATTGGTATTACACCTCCTGGAAGGGAGACCAATCCAAATCAGGCGGGATTGCCACCAATATCGGTGTGCACTTCTTCGACATGCTGATCCATGTTTTCGGAGCAGTGAAGCGGAACGCGGTGCATCTGCACGAGGCCAGCCGCGCTGCGGGCTATCTGGAATTGGAGCGAGCCAGGGTGCGCTGGTACATGTCGATCGACCGCTCTGACCTACCTGCTGGCCTGAATCCGTCGCAAGCGGCTTGGCGATCCCTGACCATCGACAGGGAGGAGTTCGAGTTTTCCGGCGGCTTCACCGATCTGCATACCGAAAGCTACAAGGCGATCCTGGCCGGCAGGGGCTTTGGGATAGAGGAGGTACGGCCTTCGATTGAAACGGTTTCGGCGTTGCGTGATGCCGTGCCCGACCACTCCGCCGGCAGCGTCCATCCGATGGCGGCATCGTATGTCGAGAAGGACGCCTGAGAATGGCCGAGGGTGTCCAGTTCGAGGGTGTAACCATTCACGAAAGCGCCTATGTTGATCTGCCCTGCGAGATCGGACTAGGCACGAAGATCTGGCATTTCTGCCATGTCCTGGCCGGCTCCAAGATAGGGCCAGACTGTATTCTGGGGCAGAATGTCGTGGTTGGGCCGGATGCGGTAATCGGCGCGCGGGTGCGGATCCAGAATAATGTCAGCGTCTATAAGGGCGTGATGTTGGAGGACGACGTATTCTGTGGCCCGTCCTGCGTGTTTACCAATGTTGTCAATCCACGGTCGGAGATCTCTCGCAAGGATGAATTCCGGGCCACAGTGGTTCGGCGCGGAGCCACGATAGGCGCCAATGCCACTATCGTCTGCGGCACCGAATTGGGAGAGTATTGCTTCATCGCTGCTGGCGCGGTCGTTACAAAGCCGGTGCCCGCTTATGCCCTGATGGCCGGAGTGCCGGCCAAACGAATAGGCTGGATGAGCCGAGCAGGACACAGGTTGGGGCCGGATTTAACATGCCCTGAAACTGGCGCACGCTATTGCCTGACCAATGACGAGAACGGGCTTAGGCCAGAGGTGGATCAATGACGGCGCGCAGAATTCCTTTTATAGATTTGGACGCGCAACGGCGTAGGCTTGGTGCCGGGCTTGATGCTGCCATAGCCCGCGTGCTGGAGCGGGGTGATTTCATCCAAGGCAAGGAAGTCCGGGCCTTGGAAGAGAAACTGGCGGAGTTTGCAAACGTTCCACATTGTGTGACTTGTGGTAACGGAACGGACGCCATGACCTTGGTTGCGCTGGCGGAAGGGTTCGGACCCGGCGATGCGGTATTCGTTCCAGCTTTTACCTACGTAGCCTCCGCCGAAGCCTTCCGTGTTCTGGGCATCACTACGTTCTTCGTCGATGTTGAGGAGAACGGCTTCGGTATCGATACCAAAAGTCTGGAGCGAGCAATCACCCAAGTCCGCAAGGCGGGGATCACTCCGCGCATGATTGTAGCGGTTGATCTGTTCGGTGAGCCCTGTGATTACAGCGCCTTGCGCACTGTTGCAGAGCGGGAAGGACTAATTCTGCTTTCCGACGCAGCACAATCGTTCGGGGCGCTCTACAACAATGCCCGTGTCGGCGCGCTGGCGGATTACACCACTACTTCCTTCTTTCCCTCCAAACCGCTTGGCGCCTATGGCGACGGTGGTGCGATATTTACCCGGGGTGCGGAAAAGGCGGCGCTGCTCCGCTCCCTTTCGCAGCACGGTAAGGGGGAGGATAAGTATGACAATCGCATGATCGGATTGAACAGCCGCCTTGATACGCTGCAGGCAGCTGTCCTTCTGGAGAAACTCGCCATTCTGCCGGAGGAATTGGAGGCCCGGGAACTGGTCGCGCAGTTTTACTCGCAGGGTCTGGATTCTCGTGCCAAGGCGCCGATGATCCGGAAAGAGGCACGCAGCGCCTGGGCTCAGTACACAATTATTCTCCCGGATGGTGCGCGCAGGACAGTACAGGACGCACTTTCCAAAAGTGGTGTGCCGACCGCTGTATATTACCCTATTCCACTCAATAGGCAGACTGGCTATCTCGACTGTCCCGTGGTTAGCGAAGGTGTCCCGCGTTCCGATGCGCTTGCTGGCACGGTGTTGAGTTTACCCATGCATCCTTACCTGGACGCGGAAACGCAAGGATACATTCTGACTTGTCTTTCAGCCGCTCTGGACCAGGCGCATGCGGATTGAACCCACCGCCATAGAGGGTGTGTTTGTGGTGGCGTTGGAACCCCATCGCGACGAACGCGGCTTCTTTGCGCGCAGCTATTGTCAGGATAGTTTTGCAGTTGTGGGCATAGAACTGCAGGTGCGCCAGATCAACCTGTCCCAAAATTTTCTCCGGGGCACTTTGCGTGGCCTCCATTGGCAAGCTGCTCCTAGGGCCGATCGTAAACTGGTGAGCTGCGTAGCGGGCGCAATCTGGGACGTCGTGGTTGATCTACGGCCCGACAGTAGCACCTATACCCAATGGATCGCCGCGGAGCTGAGTGCGGCAAATTATAAGGCAATGTACGTGCCACCTGGTTGCGCTCATGGCTTTCTGACACTCGCCGATGATAGCATGGTTCAATATGTGATGGGTGAGGCTTACGTGCCCGATTTGGCGCGTGGCGCCCGCTGGGATGATCCGACCTTTGGTATCGCTTGGCCTTTTGCCCCGAGCACGATTAACAACAGGGATGCTGACTATCCCGACTGGCGCGTCTGACGGATTTTATCTCTCATATAGTCCACCGTCGCGCCAAGCCCATACAGCAAGGGGGTGGGACCGGTGACCTTTGACAAGGCCTCTAGGCGTGCGCGACTGCCGCACGACCGTTGGACTTCATAAGCATTGCGATTCGCCGGTACAGGTAGAGACACGACGCCTGCCGTCGATCCGCAGAGTTTGACCACCATATCTGCGAGCTCCGCGATGGCAGTTTCCTTTCCGGATGCTGCGTTTACCGCGCGGAACCCCCTTGTTTCCTGGACAGCGCAGGCGATCGCTGCGGCTGCCACATCCTTAACGTATATGAAATCCCGCGTTTGCGCGCCTGAGCCGAATAACTCTATGGGCTGATTGGCGAGCGCACGATCGATGAACCTCGGAATTGCCAAGCGCGTATCCTGGCGCGGTCCATAAACATTGAATATGCGAAGTGCAGTGGCCGAGAGCGGGTGTTTTGCGGCCAGGGCCTCTAGATAGATTTCATTGTCGCGCTTAATCTTGCCATAGTTTGATACCGGCGTGATCTGGAGGTCCTCTCGGATGGGCTCGCTTCCCCCGGCCTCACCATACACGGCAGAGGAGGATGCATAAACAATTCGCCTGACTCCCGCAGCGATGGCGCCTTCACAGATGTTATGGAGCCCCCGTAATTCTGTTTGGGCTGTTTCTTCGGGCTTTTCGGAATAGGCCGTGACCCCGACCAATGCAGCTAAATGAAATACAGCGTCACAGTCCGAAAAGACGTCAGCCAATGAGGTGGGATCCAGCACATCTGCGCGTATAATCTTGACCTTATTCTGTAAGGCGGTGGGAATATCTTTACCTTCCAAGCGGTGATCCAGAACGACAGGGGTATGCCCTGCGGCGAGCAAGGTTTCAACAATATGGCCGCCTATGAAGCCGGCCCCACCTGTTACAAGACAACGCATTCACTTCAATCCTTCCCGACTGCAGCCCCGACATGCCGTGTTCTTGGGCAGCATCAGCGCAGCAAATATATCAACGTGTTGCGGTATCAGGAATGCTGGCATGGATCAATTGGGCCAAGGTGGTCGTATTGATGTCCAGTCGATACTCCGAATTCACCTTTGCCGCCATGGAACGGGCGTAGGCGACATCAATCTCGGGGTTTCCCAGAGCCAATTCCAACTCACTCGCCAAGGCGTCAGCGTTGCCCACGGGGACATGGCGTGCGCATCCTCCTTCCGCCATGTCGATGCAGCCGGGCGCATCGGTAGTAAGGATGGGAAGTCCGGCCAAGGCTGCTTCCACCAGAACTGTCGGAAGGCCTTCATAGTGGGAAGGATGGACCAGAATGTCGGAAGCAGCCATCGCCATCGCCACCTCGGCGGCGGGGCGCATTCCCAGGCAGCGGATATTGGGTGCCGCCGCGAGCCTGTCATAATAGGGTCCCGTACCGACACAGACCCCCAGCAATGAGTGGTGTTGCAACAGCGTCATGGCTCGTAAATATTCTTCCATGCCCTTGGTTCGAGTAAGGGCACCCACATAAAGAGCCAGGTAGCGATCCTGGGGAAGACCGAGCTGGCGTCTGGCCTCTGCCTTGCTCGGAAGGTTCCTGAAGCGGTCCGCCGATACTCCAATGGATAGCGAACGCACCGGCTGGCCAGTTAATGCTTCGGCCGTTTTCGCCAGAGTAGGCCCATTTGCGAAGGCACAGGCGGCATCCCGCAGGACCTCTTTCAGGAGGCGCGCATACCGCGGATTAAGATGTGGGTAAATGTTCACATCATCACCGAGCATACCAACCAGATAAGGTACCATCCAGGTCGAGGCCAACCTTCTGGCGACGGCGCCCAATGGAATTGCGAAGAATGCCAATAAAGCGTCGGGCGCAGGAAGCTGCAAAGCCCTCACGGCAATGGACTGAAAAATATCCACCAACCCTATGCGGTTTTCACGAGGCATCGTGAGATAGCGCGGACGTAAGATTCTCAACGCCCCGTCCTGCTCTTCTGCGGGAAGATCAGCATACTCTTTCCAGCGGTGTCTAATGGATGCAAAGCCCGGCGGTACCCACGGCGTTGGCCCTATTACGGTGATGTCGAAGCCGTGCTGGCTTAACAGGTGCAATTGATCTCGGTGAAAGACACCTGCCAAATTCTGGCCATTCGGGTAGCCTTCGGTAAGAACGTAAAGGCGTTTCTTCTCAGGCGGCTTCATCATGAAATATCTTCCAGCAGCTCCGCCAAACGACCGTGAATTTCTGCGGTGGGATGGCGGTCGAAATAGGCGCGCCAGTCTGCGAACTCAGTCCATTCCGATAGAAAAACGAACTCCAGGCCAGCTCGGCAGGCGGCCTCGTGATCATAGCGTGCATCACCCAAAAACAGACCGGGCCTAGCAAGCGCGCCGCTCGCCGCTAGGTCTGCCAGGATCGTATCCTTGTCCTGCGGACTGCCATGGATTGCATCGAAATATTCTGCAATCCCCTGGTGCGCAAGGACCTGCCGCAACTCCCCTTCTTCCGTTCCAGAAACAACGAACAGCCTTTTCCCGTCGGCCTTCAGGGTGGCAAGAAGGTCGATCAGCCACTCGGCTTTGGCTGCCGCCCTCATCAGCCGTCCGGACTCGGCGGCGAATGCTTCCAGTAGGCTCTTTACCAAGGCTGCATTGTCAGTCTGGCCCAGAATCTCGGTGACGAAGTGGTGTATTTTGATGTGACGGGACACACCACCAAGCGCTTGGTGGTACTTAACCAAAGCTTCAGCCGCCGCAGTGCCAAAGGGCATTGCGATCCGATGATAGGCTTCCGATTTCGCTCTGTTGGTGTCGAGAAGAACCCCGTCGCAGTCGAAGACGAAGCTTTCATATCTTCGATAGCGGTCTCTTAGCATATCGGTTGCGGCCCGTTGTCTCGACGCAGGCTGAAGGTTGCACGCCAAATTCGGCGCTTTTTCCAGGCGTGGTCTTCAATATATCGCTCCAAGGCGGGCCAAAGTAGCAAGCGATCTACTGTGCTTAAACCGGCATTCTGTACCGCCTGGGCCACTTCCGCGGCGAAAGCGCTTCGCAGTTTCTTCTGCGTCGCCAGGTCCTTTGGCTTATACCGCTCTTCCGAACTCCCTGTTTGACGCTGAAAATAGATTGCATCCGGACAAGTAGCGACCCGACCTGAGAGGATCATGGGGAGCATTGTCACGAACTCGTTGCCCCATTCGAATCCGAAACGGTCTCGCGCGGCTTCGCTGTCCAACAGGGCTCGACGCTCGAACAAACCATAGGACCAACCGCTTTGGGCCAAGCGTAGCAGACAGGCAATTCTCTTGCGCTGCATGAGGCAGTTGAGATCTGGTGGGCTGGTGCGGCGGTCGTGGCTGCCGTCCGGATGCATCTTGTCGACTGTCGGGACCACGAGCAGGCTATCTGGAGCCCTTTGCCGAGCGGCGTACAGGCTTGTTACGAAGGTGGGCGACCACAAATCGTCATGCGCTGCCTGAATATAGAGATTGGCCCGGGCATGGTTGCGAACATAGGAAAAGTTGCCGCCCATCCCAAGGTTCCGTGGTTGGCGGACGATCTTGATGCGGGGATCTTTGGCGGCCCATCGAGCCAGAATATCGGGTGTTTGGTCGGTGGAGGCGTTGTCGGATGCCAATATCTCAAGAGAGGCGAAATCCTGTGCCGACAGCGAGGCGAGGGCCTGATCCAAATAGGTTGCTGCATTGTAAACAGGAAGCCCTATGCTGACGAGCGGGGGCTCACTTGGGTTGTTCCTATCGGTCATCATCGCCGAATCTTATGCAACAGATCCCGCAGCCCTGCCCAACTGGGATAATCGCGGTAGGTCTTCGGCGGCGCCACCAATATCGCGCTGAATTCTTCTTCGCTGAATCCCAGCTTCTTGCGCAGAAAATCCTGGTCTCCCGACAGTTCACCGGGGTTGTAGGCTGATTTCTCCAACTCCTTCAGCGCATCGCTTCTAGATATCTGACCTGCCAGAATTAGGCTGGATAAATGCGCCCGGCGCTTGTCAAAGCCGAATTTCCTTGGCAGCCAATATCCTTGAAAAAACTTTGTAAAGCGCGATTCGTGGTGTTTCCCGCCATAATCGCGCCAACCCAGTTCTGATGCCAGAAATGCCTTGGCCTGCTCTTTATCATAATCGATCAGATTGAGCGGATGCACGACCTTAAGGCCGCGAATTTTCGGCCAGTAGATATAATGATGCAGCAGAGTTGCAATGGGGTATGACTTGAGTTTTCTTCGTCCGAAGCGGGCGTGAATCGCTTTTAATTGTCGGCTGTCGCGCGGATTATAGCCCCATGCACGCGGCAGCACGGATTCCGAAGAATAGTTGTATCCGGACAACACCCACTTAATGCCGTGCTTAACTGCGAACCGATATAGGCTGGCGAAGAAAACGTGATCCTGAGGGGTGTCCTGATTTTCCACGCCGGATAGAAGATAGGCGCGCTGCAGGTCCTGCATCTCCTCCCAGTCTATTACATTGGTGAAGAGATCGAGATTCAGTCCCTTTACTATCGATTCGATATTTCGGACCGCTTGATCGGAGTTCCATCCGGCGTCGACATGAACGGCAAGGGGCCTGAGGCCCATGCGCTTGACCGCCACCCAGGCGAGGTAGGAGGAGTCCACGCCACCGGACAAGCCCAGGATACAATCATACTCTTTTCCATCGCCGGCTCTGCGAATTTCCGCAGCCATTTCATCCAGGCGGGCTGCAGCGGCCTCGCCATGAAGCCAGTTCGGCGCGACATCGCGGTCGAAACTGCGGCAATGATTGCAGACTCCATTCTCGTCGAAAGAGATATCCGGATCGCTGGTATCCATCACGCAGCGGCTACAGATCTGATACGGTCTTTCTGTCACGAAGCGGTAGGCCCCTGCTTGGAGACGTCCTGAAATAGAAGCTGCAGAGCAGCCTGATCGGGATAAGTGACTAGCACGGCGCGATGCTTCCCGCGAAATACAAATAATGAACCCGCTGCAACCGCATCGGCTCGCCCATCGTTGACCGCTGCTGCCAAATCCTCCAGGGAGCCAGCCCCCCCACAGGCTATAAGTGGTACATCTATTTGATCTGCGGCGCTTCGGATCAAGGCTAAATCATAGCCCTGTCGCATGCCATCGCGATCAATAGAGTTCAGCAATATCTCTCCGGCTCCGGCATTGCGCGCATCCTTTAGCGTGTCTGCCAAGCTGTTCTTAAGCTTCTGCGTGCCTCCATGCGTCATGACTTCATAATTGCCGAAAAGGGTTCGCTTCACATCAATGGAGGCAATCACGGCTTGGTCGCCAAACACGGTCGCAATGTCATGGATAAGATTCGGATTCCGCAGGCCATGGCTGTTCAGAACGATCTTTTCCGCGCCAGTTGCGAAAATTTGTTTCGCTTGGTCGAGGGTGCTCACGCCACCTCCGAACCCAAAGGGCATAAAGCACTCGGAGGCTAGGTCCTCCAACATTTTAAAATTCGGACCCCGCCCCTCCCGACTGGCGTCGATATCGAGACAGATCAGCTCGTCCACTTCCTTATCGTTGAATAGCCGAACGGTATTCAGAGGGTCACCAACGTAGGTGGCATCCCTGAACTTCACCGTTTTGACCAAGCCTTGCCCGCGTAATAGCAAAACGGGTATGACGCGCGTCATTAACATCACCCGCGCTCCACGAAGTTCTTTAGAAATGCTGCGCCGAAGCGATGGCTCTTTTCCGGATGGAACTGCGCTCCGTAAATGTTGCGGTAGCCGACGCAGGCCGCGAATTCCAGCCCGTAGTCCAGTTTTGCGATAATATCTTCGTCCCTGTCGGGGGCCATATAGTAGGAATGAGCGAAATAGTAGCGCCGCTCCTCAGTGTCAGCTTCGAAAAGGGGCGACGGGCGACAAGGCCCGAGGACGCGCCAACCCATATGGGGTACCCGCAATCCTGATTCTGCTGGGAATCGTTTTGCTTCCATGTCCAGCCATCCCAAGCCCGGCAACTTTCCCTCTTCCGAGCTGCGGCCCAGCATTTGCGCACCGAGGCAAATACCCAGTATCGGAACCTTCTCCTCCAATGCCTTCCGTCTGAGTGGTTCAACCAAGCCAGAGTCATTCAGGCATTGCATGGCGTGGTCGAAGCGCCCCACGCCTGGAAGAAGAATGGATGTTGCGGCTTCAATTCGCACCGGGTCGGAACTTACCTCCGCCTTCGCTCCTATCTTTCGTAGCATATTCGCGACGGAACCAAGATTCCCCACGCCATAGTCCACGACAACCAGCATGTCTGCCTTCCTATCGCACTGCATTGAATGCCTTAACCCAGGCCGCGAAGCTCGTTATGCGCCAGACAATGGCCGAGTAGGGTCGCTTCCCATCAATCACATCATCCGCGATATTTTGAGCCGCAGATGTGAGTGCGCCCTGAGACAGGTCAATTCCTTCCGCCACGAGCTTTTTGAAGCGCTCGGGCGCCTGCTTGCAGACCCACTCGCTTTCCGGCGTGACAAAACCCATTTTATCACGGCGCGCAGCGATTTCACGCGGTAGCGTTTCCGACATCCCTCGCCGCAGGATTCGCTTCGTCCAGCCGCCGCCAATCTTGAAATGGTCGGGGCAACCCAGCAG
>Ga0209066_10008025_pt1 | contig 10324 bp, 11 predicted proteins | sample All_14_2_FD_187198 | JGI IMG/M metagenome (GOLD analysis project Ga0209066, IMG submission 187198) | Freshwater microbial communities in response to fracking from Pennsylvania, USA - Allegheny Zone_MetaG_DW_15 (SPAdes) (version 2) ... | reverse complement strand
GCCCAACCGCCGTAGGAATAGGCCCACACGTCATGGATCACGTTGTCGTGCACCGTCGTGCCGTAGCTCGTGCCGAGCGTGTAGACGCCGCCCATGTCGCTCATGATGCCCTTGCCGAGGTCGTAGATCCTGTTGAACGCGACCTCGTTGCGCTGCGCCACGCTGCCGTGAAAGCCCCACGTCCAGCCGACCGAGACGCCCGTGTAATAGAAGTCGTGAATCTCGCAATGCGTCACCTTCGAGTCCGACACATGCGTGAGCGCCACGCCCGTGCCCTCGGGATTGAACAGGCCGCCCTTGCGGATCAGGCAGTTGTCGATCACGTTGAACGCGGTCGAGCGCGGCGCGAGCGTTTTGATCACCCGGCGCTTGAGGGTCTCGCCCTTCGCGACGTAACCGCTGGAGGCGCCCATCCAGATGCCGCCCGCGCCCAGGTCCTCGATCGTGCAGTTCGTGATCCGGTTGGACACGCACCCGTCGTTGAAACGGAACGCGTAGTTGCCCGTGTGCGCGATCACGCACGTGTCCCACGAGAGGCGGTGCGCACCCTCGGCCGTCACGAGGCCGTCCGACCCGCTGGCCGCCTGGTGCTGCCAGCTTTCCGTCGGGCCGTTCACGGCGGACCCCTCCGTCGGAGGGACGTCGCTGTACGCGAACGTCAGGTTGCGGAACGCGATGTCATGCACGAATTCGCCCTTGTCCGGATTGCCCTGGAACGCGATCAACTGGCTCAGCTTGGCGCTCGGCGCGATCACGACCGCCTTCTCGATGGACTCGCCCGCCAGCGGACGGTACCGTACGCGGCCCGCCTTCGCGTCGTAGAACCATTCGCCCGTCGCATCGAACGCGCTCCGCACGTTCTCGAAGGAGACGAGCGTCTCGCGCTCGCTCCACTTTGCCCAACCGCCCCAACCCCGCGGGGACCAGGTCTCGACCGTCATCGTGGCGGGATCGAAGTTGCGCAAAATGCGGCGCGCCGTGCTCCACTTGTGCACCACGCACATCTGCGCGTAGGGGAACTCGTCGGCCGGAATCTTCCCGAGCGCCGCGGCGAGCCCGTTCGTCAGCGTGGCGCGCTCGACGTACGTGACCTTCCCGGCCGCGTTCGTCACCGCGGTGATGTTCGGCTTGGCGAGCGTGAAATAACTCGCCGTCCCCTGGCCGCCGTCCGGCAGGCGCGCACGGTCCGCGCGACGCCCGTTGATCCACAGCTGCTCGAAATAGGCGGGCTTCCCGTCGGGTGCTGTGGGAATCGGCGCGGACCACGTTCCGTCCGCCTCGACCGTCCAGCCCTTGATCACGCCGCCGCCGGAAATCGTCGCGCCCTCGCCCTCGCCCACCCAGGTGACCGGAGCCTGCGGCGTGCCGGAATCGGCCGGCGTGAACGTGAGCGTCTCCGTGAGCGCGTAGATGCCGGGCTTCACGACCACCGTCCACGCCTCTCGGTTCCCTTTCGCCTTGGACGCGCGGATGCTCTCCAGCGCGGCCTTCGGCGTCATGCCGTCAGGAGCGACGACCACCTGGCCCGCGTGAGCCAAGGTCGCCATGGCGAGACCCCCGAAAACGCCCAGAAAATAAGTTTTGTTTCCCACTTCCAGCCTCCCCTGCATTGTGTGATCCCCCGCTTAATAGAAAAATGCGGTTCCCTTTGCCCCGTAAGCCCGCATTCAACCAAGGTCCGTCTTTCGGGTGAGCGAAAAGCAGAACCTTTCACGAACATCTCATCGGGTTGGCCGATAATGAACCGGTTCCCATGATTGAGCCCCATTATGCGAGGAGAGGACGAAAAGAGTCAACCTCGAAATCCCCGAACAAATCCGTATGCAAATCCGCGTTATTCGCAGTTGAACGGGCCGACGACAATTCGGTAGCCGAAGGCCTGCGCGTCGCACGCAAACGTATCAGGCGTCTCGCTGACCGCCTGTTCCAAGGTTTGCGGTGAGTGCCTTTATATTGGCCATTTATCCAAATAAGTCCGATTGGACGCACAACATGGGTGATGCCGGTGTTATGCGTCACGCGCGGTTTAGCCGCCCGCGTCCGAATGAGTGGCTCCTGCCGGCGGCAACGGCTTGATTTTTAAATACATACATGATTTCTTGACGATCTATCAGGGACGTGTCAAAATTTTAATGAAACGTGGGTCGGATCGTAAAAAGTGCTGTTTACCCCAGTTTTGCGATTGGACGCACATATCACGTTCGCCAATAAGGTCAAGGGCTACAAGAAGAACGTGGCGCGGGTAGGCTTCCTTTCCCTGCGGCACGCGCACATAACCGCCCTGCTTGAAGGCGGCATACCGATGGATATTGTACGTCAACAGGCGGGCCACTCCACAATCGGAATGACGGCGCATTATTACCACGCCAGCGAAAAGGCGCTGAAAGCCGCTACGGCAGCGCTTCCCGACATGGGGGCGGCGGAACAACCAAGCCGGAGGGCGCGGACGCGACAGGCGCGAAATTTGACGGCGTTCTTTCCGTTCTGGACACCTTCACCACTTAACAGCTTGAACGGCTGGCGGCAAAGGCCCGCGAGATCGTGGACGGGCGCAAGTGAGCGGTTGACGGATGGTAACTCAAAGGGTACTATATGGGCGTGTACGAGATAAAAGAGTTTGCCGAGAATGGGCGCTCCGCGTTCGGCGACTGGTTCGACGGGCTGGACCCCGTAACGGCGGCGCGGGTTGACCGGTTCATCCGGCGCTTGGAGTCCGGGAACTTCGGCGCGGCGAAACCGTTGCGAGAGGGCGTAAGCGAAGTGCGCATGGACTTCGGCCCCGGCTACCGTGTCTATTACGGGCTCGACGGCAATACGCTTGTGATCCTGTTGGGCGGCGGCAGCAAGCGGCGGCAGTCCGCCGACATTGAAGCCGCAATCGCACGATGGAAACGCTACAAGGCAGGGAGATAACGCTATGGCACTGACAAAAGATTACAAGGCGACCGTGATTGAGCGGATCAAGCGCGACCCGGAATTTGCGAAGGCCCTCTATGCCGAAGCCCTCGACGCGCTTCTGACGGGCGAGACCGAAGAAGGCTTATCCATGCTGCGCGACTTGGTTCACGCCGAAATCACCTTCAAGGAACTTGCGCGGATTACGGGCGTTGGGGAGAAATCCCTGCACCGGACGCTTTCCCGGCACGGCAACCCGAGGGCTTCCACACTCGGCAAGGTTGTTGTCGGCATCCGCGACTGTCTCGGCTTCATTCCGCAAGTCAGCGTCGCGACCGCATAGACCGAAAAGCGCACGGAATGAAACCGAACGCGGACAAGCAGACCGGCGCGGGCGCGGATGGAACAATCCGCTTGCTTGGCGAAATCGTGAAATCGGCCAGCAAGATCGTTGACACAAGCGGCGACCTGAAGGGCGCGGCGAAGGTGATCGAAGAGTATGCCCGCTCGCCGGAGTCGGCCAAGATTCTTCTGCGTAAGGCGCATGCCCTCAAACGCGCCAGCGAACCGGCGCGGCTCTGAGACTGCGGCACGCCGCGACCGTCCGGTCGGCTGGCACGCCTGCGGCGCGGCGCGTGACCGGCGCGACCCCACGGGGGGGCGGGGGGCGGCGCGGCGACAACCCCCGGTAATATAGTGAACGGGTTCGGAAGGGAGAAGAGCCGCAGAAAGTGAACTGCTTGAGAGAGACAAGAAAGGCGTCAAAAAATGCCGGTTGAAAATGAACAGTCGAGTATGTTATGTATATACATCTTATTGAGGTGAAACATGAATACCCGAGTTCAAATCAAAGAACTGGCGTTGACCGTTGGCCGGGGCCTTAAAGACTACATCGCGATTCACAACAAAATACAACAGAAGAGCGCCACTCGGATAAGTTCCTTAATGTATTCCATCGGTCTGGGTACACCAATGGCCAAATTATTGGCAGAGGCCGAATCGTTAGTTCCCATTTGGGATGGTATCGCCGAGAAAGTCGAGGCTTTTAAGGCAACGGCTTATGACTCTCTGCCGCCGGATCAGCGTAGTTACTTCGACATTTTGATCCGCTACGTTGCGTCTGTCGGAAGAACAGTAGATGCCCTTGTATCCCGACAACGTCTCCTTAACGAAAAAAGCAAAGGTGGCGCAAACAATGCATTAGTTTAGCGGCATACCTGAAACTTGAAACCGAATATCAAGCCGCTATCAGTGATTATACGGCAATTGGGCAAGAATTGATGTCGGCATCGCGCATTATCTTTTGATAAGCGAAAGATTTCCAGAATCATAAGCAAGAATGTTGGCAACTTACAAGAAAGATGAGGTGACAATGGGAATGTTTAATAAAATCTTGGATGTCATGAAGGGGATTCCTGCCTTACACGGTGCCGTCCTTGATGGCGACCTTCTTGGAATCAAACGGTTATTGGACAGCGGAACGGATGTCAACATTCAGCGCATGAATGGGTCAACTGCGTTGATAGAGGCCATATCTAAGAGAAATATAGAAGCGGCAAAAGTGTTAATCGACAGGGGTGCCGATGTCAACGTAAGAACAAAGAACAGCGGCGTTACAGCGTTAATTTTGTCCTCGAAGGAGGGATATACTGATTTCGTAAACTTACTGATTGGCAGTGGCGCGGAGGTCAACGCCATGGACAAAGACAACTGGACTGCTTTGATTTGGGCATCCTCAAATGGTCACACTGAATCCGTGAAACGATTGATCGCCAGTGGTGCGGATGCCAACGCCAAGACTACAGATTATGGCGGCTTAACGGCGCTAATGTTGGCAGCCGCAAATGGACACTTAGAGACCGTGAACCTGCTTGTTGAGTGCGGCGCTGATGTCAACGCTACACGCAACGATGGCTGGACGGTATTGATGACAGCGGCCGCTAATAAACACGCGGATATTATTCGGATTCTAAAAGCCGCTGGGGCAACATGACTGATATAATATTGAGGGATAATAAAACAAAGACTTAAAGTAGCAGTGTCGGGCAAGGTGGCAGAAATGAAACTGACGCTGGACAACCGCGAAATTGACTGCGTTTCCCGTTGGTGTGACACCCCGCAAGGCGAAGGCGTGTTCTGGAGGTTTATCGCGGATGGGGGCCGGGTGTGGCGTGTCCACATGATGGACTTGCCGCAAACGCGCACCCTGGGAAGCATTGACAATGCGGTCACGGTGAAAAGCCTTCTGTTTCCCGTTGCCGATTTTATCCGATGTGTCGGCGAATATGACGGAACAGGATCGAAGAAAGAAATTGTCCGCCTGTTTCTAACCAATCTCCTGATGCAATTCGACAGTGATTTTGCAAGCGTCGGCGCAGAGAGCGGCAGAATGCACAGCGATGAGTTGTTGCCCAATGTTCCGAACGCCCGCCGCAGAAAGATCGGGCTGGGGAGAAGCATTCCCGATGAGATTTTGGAGACCGTCCTTGAAATGGTATTGAGGACGGACGCCAACCCCAATATCGGGCAGTGTTCCGAGTTTCTTAACGACATCGAGCGCGTTCTAAGAGACGGGAGATTGTTTCCCGCAAAATATAACTGGGGCGACCTTGTCTTTGTTATGAAACGGCTGGCAACGCGGTTCACCTGTTTTGCGCCGGACAATTTGGAAAGATACAGCCCGATTGAAAATGAGCTCCTCTATCAATATCGGCTTTTCACAGGCAAAGAGAATTCACCGGAAAAGATCCAAGCAGGGGACAAGGGGTTCCTTGCGTTCTTGAAACGCTTCAGTTGCGTGGCGCTTTATACCGTGATGAAAGATACCCGCGTTTTGCCCGTCTATGAATTCGACCCCGAGCCGCAGGAGATGAACGCGGAAGAACTGAAATTATATGGCGGAATTGTGGAATCAGGAAAGCGGACAGAACTCAACAAGACTGTGCCCCTCGCATTACCCATTCAAAAGCCCTGTAAATGGTGCCGCTGGGCGCATAATGACGAACTTACGTTATGGCGTCACGGCGAAAGCGAGATTGCAAAATTTCGGGCTGGAAGAAAAGGGGAACCTTTTGCCGTGCAGATTCTCCGGTGCCTTCATGATGCCCTCGAAGAAGGCAAGCCAGAGGTGACGGCGCGATATGTGGCGGTAAAGACAGGCTATAGCGGTCACGTCCGGGACGCGTTCAAGTATCATGTGAAAGCCTATGGATTGCTTATCCACACCAAAGACGGCCACATAAGTTTGAAGCATCCGCCGTCCGAAAATTTGCCCGAACATTTGGGTGAACACACGCCCTAACCGAATTTCGCTTTTGGCGTTATCTTGTCTCCTATCAAAGCGACGTGGCCATATTGGCGCGTCACGTAACAAGGAGACAAACGAATGATGCCTCAAACCAAGACTATGCTGAGGGCGTGCCTTCAAGCCGATCCATCAATTATCAATTCAGAACGGGAAAAGTTGCTGACCCTGTTGGAACGTCATGGAGAAGCGCCCGCCAACCCGCCGCGCCTGTTGCGCCGTCGCGAAGTAGCACAACGTTTAAGCTGTTCAATCCGCGCTGTTGACCGCTTGTGCCGAGAGGGTACGCTTTCCAAGCGCGTGTTGCCGGGGCGCAAACGCTCGACCGGCGTTCTTGAATCGGACGTTGACGCGCTGATTCGCGGGGAGGTGGCATAACATGAAGATCGGCATAACCACCCAGAACCCCCTTTGCATGAACCGGCACAAGTCCGACGCGGTTTGCCGCCGCCTAAAACGGTGCCGGAAATGCGGGCGAGTATTGGCCTTCAACTTTGGCGATGCGCTTTGCAGCGAATGCGCCGGATATGGCGCGGACAGGCGAGGGCCGCATGAACCAGAACACACCCGCCAACATTAGCCGACCGCGTAAACGATTAGCGTATGTGTTCAAGAGCGATCCGCACCCAACCCGCTTCAAGAATTTTGACCGGACGCTAATCACAAGCGGACTATGGGCCGAATTGCCGACGTGCGCCCATGCGGTTCTTCCGGTTCTGGTCATGTTTGCTAACGCTCAAGGATTGCTGCGCATGACAGTTGCCCAACTCGCCGCTATCTCAGGCGTTGACCGCTTTAGAACGTTTCCCAATGGCATTGACCTGATATTGAAAATGGGCGATGACTTTCCGGTCAAAAGGGAAATGTGGAGGACACGCAACGGCCGCTTGGCATATCGTTACCGGCTACCGAATCGAGAACTTCAGAGGGGCGAGATCATACCCCTACGATTCGCGATGTTTGAGGGCGGGAACTGGGCACATCTCCTTCTGTCCGCTCGAAGCCTATACATGGTCATGAGGGCGAAGGGCAGCCCCGACATAGAAGACCCGGACTTAGAAGCGGATTATAATTCACGGGAAGGCATGGACAAAGAAGCCTATGCCAAGCGCGAAAGCGAGTTGTGCCATGAACCGCAAAGCTCTTTGATGTGGCTCGCCGGGATCAAGAAGCATGACACGTTCAGAGATTGCATACAGTCACTTGTGGATTGCGGCCTTTGTGATCCGTATGACGAAGATACTGGAAGCTGGAGAGTCTACCTAACTCCTAATCGGTTCTTTCCGAGCGTTTAGACACCCCGTCGGAATTACGTGGAATCCGCAGGATTCGTCTAAAAGAACCGGAGCAACACAAACCAAATGATAACAATTGATAACATTTGTTTTTCCAAAAACTACAACCACCACTGCCAGAAAGTACAACCAATATGCCAAATAGCACAACCCATACAGCCCCAAACTGCAACTGTATTAAGATGCTTTAAGAATTACCTAAGACCTTACGGTAATGAAGCCTCATGACAGGTCATGAGGACGCACGATCTTCCTTATTCTTGGTAGAGAGGAATAAGATATGCCGTCGGGGGACTGAACCTAATGGCGGGGATACTGGAAAATCAAAAAAAAGGCACGTCGGTTCTTCCGGCAATTCCTGGTATGAACAGCACCGCGCCAGCGCTCCTAGCCGACGCGAGACGGGTAAGCACCCCGCCAACCGTCCCCCGACACCCGCCACAGCGCCGCCCCTTGCCCTGCGACAGACGGGGCATGCCCAGCGCCGCGCCAGACCTCCGAACCGACGCGAGACGGGTAAGCACACTGCCAGCCAGCCCCGGCCCCGCCACAGCGCCGCCCCTCGCCCTGCGGCAGAACGGCGGCGCGATTTTTTTGAGTCAGCCCCGCGCCCCCTATTTTTTGAATCAGGGGTTCCAGTTCTAAAGATAACAGCAAATATACCCGCCAGCAGCAGGCGGCAACCGGACAAATATCCCGCCCGGTAGACGGTAACGGACGCCCAAAAACTTCCCGCCAGCAGGACAAGGCAGCACGTTCACCGGCTTTTGTGGCAACGCTTTTGCGGCAGGAATGCGCGGGCGCAGGCGCTTGTGAGTAGTGACAACCCCTCCGAATCGATTCCGATCCGAAGAAATATTCGTTCCCCGCGTGAACGCCAAAAAGCAGGTCACTTGACGTTTACTTGACGTTCTAAACCCCCGATGGGGCGAGACGGCAAAAGACACAAGAGACAGCAAGAGCAAAGGGAAAGAGCGAGGAAACCCCGAATTTATTGGTTTTTGTGCTTATTTATTGGATATTTGAATGGCGCCCCTGGCGTGACTTGAACACGCGACCCACGGATTAGAAATCCGTTGCTCTATCCAACTGAGCTACAGGGGCCCGCATGACCCGATGGCTAGAAAGGGCCAATGAAGAATTGCGTCATAGTCTAACAAAGGTCTCACTCGGAACGCAATGGACAAGGGGCCGAAGGCTGCAATTCAAATTTTCGGTCTCAGACTTCAGGTTGAGACCCCGCGTCATCGCCGGCTTTATGTTGGGGCGCGCGCAGGGTTTTGACGATGAAATACAGGCTGAAGCCGCTCACGAGCAGCCAGCAGAGGCTCAGGGTGACCCAGCCCGCGACGGTCATGGCGCGCTCCGCTTCCAGCCGGATGGCAGGGCGTCGATGACGGTCTCCACGACTTCATCCAGCGTGAGGCTGGTGCTGTCGATCTCGATCGCGCCGTCGGCTTTCCTGAGGGGCGCGTGCTTGCGCGTGGAGTCGATCGCGTCGCGTGCCAGCAGCGAGCGCTTGACCTCTTCGGCGGACTGGTCGGCGATTCCTTTCTCGACTTCCTCTCTGCGGCGGCGCTCGGCGCGGGCCTCCGCGCTGGCCACGAGGTAGAAGCGGGCCGGGGATTCGGGAAAGACGGCGGTGGTGATGTCGCGCCCCTCGACGATGAGGTCGCCGAAGCGCGTCATCTCCCGCAGCCACGCGGTGACGCGGTCGCGGACCGCCTTGACGGTGGCGACGGGGCTGGCGTGCGCGTTGATCTCCGGCGTGCGGATGGCGTCGCCCGGTGGCTGCCCGTTGACGAAGTAGGCGATCGCGCCGTTCTGCGGCAGGCAGGTGACATTGACCGTTTGCGCGAAGGCGGCGACGGCCTCCGGGTCGGCGGTGTCGACGCGGTGCTGCAGGCACTGCCAGGTCATGATGCGGTACAGCGCGCCGGAATCGACGTGCAGGAAGCCCAGCTGCTTGCCGACGCGCTTGGAAACGGACGATTTCCCCGCGCCGGAGGGGCCGTCAATGGCGATCACTCGGCTCATAGCGTGTTTTCCTGTCTAAGGCTGGGCGAGTGCGGGTCACCGGATGCCGGCGTGGTAGGCCTGAATGGATTTGACGCCGCCGGAGCTGTCCCGCGCAGCGCGGATCCCTTGGGCGCTGGCCGCGGCGGCCGCCACGGTTGTCAGGTAGGGCACCTTGTACTTGAGCGCCGCCTTGCGGATCGACGCGTCGTCGGCCCGCGCGTCGCGCCGCCCGGAGGGGGTGTTGATCACGAGGCAGACCTGGCGGTTGACGATCACGTCGAGCACGTTGGGACGGCCCTCGTTGATTTTGCTGACGACGTCCCCCTTGATGCCGTGCTCGGCGAGCCATTGGATGGTTCCCGCAGTGCCGATGAGGCTGAAGCCCAGCTTGATGAACTCCTTGGCCGCTTTCACCGCGGAATCGGTCTTTTCCGAGAGGCTGATGAGGATCGTGCCCTCTTCCGTCGGCAACTTGGCGTTGGCGGCTTCCTGAGATTTGTAGTAGGCCAGGCCGAACGTCGAAGCCAGGCCGAGAACCTCGCCGGTGGAGCGCATTTCGGGGCCGAGCACAGGGTCGACCTCCGGGAACTTGTCGAAGGGGAAGACCGCTTCTTTGGCGCCGAAATGAGGGATCACCTTTTGGACGAGGTTCAGTTCCCCGATCTTCGCGCCGAGCATGAGCCTCGTGGCGATGCGGGCCATCTGGGTGTTGCACACCTTCGAGACCAGCGGCACGGTGCGCGAGGCGCGCGGGTTGGCCTCCAGCACGTAGACCTTGTCCTTCTCGATGGCGTACTGCATGTTCATCAGG
>Ga0209066_10008023_pt1 | contig 10326 bp, 9 predicted proteins | sample All_14_2_FD_187198 | JGI IMG/M metagenome (GOLD analysis project Ga0209066, IMG submission 187198) | Freshwater microbial communities in response to fracking from Pennsylvania, USA - Allegheny Zone_MetaG_DW_15 (SPAdes) (version 2) ... | reverse complement strand
GCGCAGGACAGCACCCCGCAGCCGCTCGCCGCGTGAGAGGCGCGAGGGACGCGCCAATGTTTCACGTGAAACATTGGCTATCGCGCCCCAGGGCGCACCCGCCCGCCTGGCGGCGCGCGCGGCCTACTTGGCGTTCAGGCGTTCGCGGATTTCCTTGCCGGCCTTGAAATAGGGCACGCGCTTTTCCGGCACCGCCACGGCCTCACCCGTGCGCGGGTTGCGACCCGTGCGCGCCTCGCGCTCGCGGGTGGAAAAGGCGCCAAAGCCGCGCAGCTCGACCCGGCCCCCTTCGGCGAGACGCTGGGCGATCTCGTCGAAGAAGATGTCCACCACCTGCTCGATTTCCTCGGCGCGCAGCTCAGGATTGTCCTTGTGGAGTTCCTGCAGCAATTCCGATCTGATCATCTCGATCTCCCGGCACCTGCGCGCGGATATGCCGGCGTGCAGGCGCCCTTGCGGGTTGCCCCTGTGCTTTTGTCCCGATGCGCCCGCGACCCTTGCGGCGCCCCCTCATCCTTGACGGCGAGGCGCTGCGACCACTCGCCCTGCCGACGCGCAAGATAGTGTCACACTTGGGCAATCGGCGCAACCTGCACAAATGTCAGCAAGGCGTGGCCGATCACACCCTTTCGGCAAGGTCGGCCGGATCGAGCCCCAGGCGCCGCATCCGCCGCAGGATCTCGGGCCATTCCTCGCGCAGGAAGGCCTCGCGCTCGGCTGCGCGCAACCGTTCGGCGGCGCCGCGCACCACATACATGCCCACCCCGCGCTGCACCGCGACGAGGCCATCGTTCTGGAACTGCTGATAGGCCTTGGCGACGGTGAGCGGATTGGCCCCCTGCTCGGCCGCGAGCGCGCGCACCGAGGGGAGCATCTCGCCCTCGGCATAGATCCCGTCGATGATCGCCGCGGCGATCTGATCGCGCAGCTTGAGATAGACCGGGCGGTTGGCGCTCATCAGGTGCTTCAGTGCCATAATACAGCCATGCGGTCAATTTATTTGCGTGCCCGCCTCCGCGGGCACCTCCTCGGGGCTGTTCCTTCGCTTCGCTACGGGCCCCTGCGGGCGCGCGTTTGCGCTTGCGGCCCGTCGATTGCCGGGCCGGGGCTGCTGCATCTCGCCGTGCTGCATGGGCACGCCCTGCATGGAAAGGGCAGGGCCAGGGCCGTGTCGTTTCCCGCCCGCGCAACAAAAGCTTCACAAGCGCGAGGCAGCCGCTAGGGTGCGCGGCCAGCGAAGCGCGGCCGGAGCGGCGCGCACAAGGGACAAGATTTTCGCATGGCCACTGCTGAACTTCCGCACGGGGACAGCGCCGGGACTTTCCTCGGCCATCCCAAGGGACTGTTCGTCCTCTTCTTTGCCGAGATGTGGGAGCGCTTTTCCTATTACGGGATGCGCGCCCTCCTGATCTTCTACCTCACCAAGCACTGGCTGTTTTCCGATGCCGAGGCGGGGGTGATCTACGGCGCCTACACCGCGCTCGTCTATATCACCCCGGTGCTCGGCGGCTATCTGGCTGACAAATATCTGGGCCAGAGGAAGGCCGTGACCTATGGCGCGGTGCTGTTGACCTTCGGGCACTTCCTCATGGGCTTTGAAGGCAATGGCGGGCAGGATGCGGCCAGCCTCAACATCTTCTGGCTGGCGCTCGCCTTCATCATCGTCGGCTCAGGGTTCCTCAAGGCCAATATCTCGGTGATCGTCGGGCAGCTTTATCCCCGCACCGATGTGCGGCGCGACGGGGCCTACACGATCTTCTACATGGGCATCAACCTGGGCGCGGCGATCGGGTCGCTGCTGTGCGGCTACCTCGGCGAGACCTATGGCTGGGCCTATGGCTTCGGCGCGGCGGGCGTGGGGATGCTGCTTGGCCTCATCGTCTTTGTCGGGTTCAAGCCGCTGCTGCTCGGCCGCGGCGAGCCGCCGATCGCGCTTTCGCGGGGCACCGAATGGGGCCTTTATGCGCTCGGCATCCTCGCGGTGGGCGCGTGCTGGTGGATGGTGCAGAACCAGGCGATCGTGGGCACGCTGCTCGGCGCCGCCGGGGCGGTGCTGGTCGCCTATGTGCTGTTCATCGCGGTGGTGCGCCTGCCCGCGCATGATCGTGACCGCATCTTTGCCGCGCTGTTCCTCATCATCGGTTCGATCCTGTTCTGGGCGCTGTTCGAACAGGCCGGCTCCTCCCTCAACCTCTACACCGATCGCTATGTCGATCGTGCCGGCGTGCCGGCCTCGGTGTTCCAGTCGGTGAACGCGATCTACATCGTGCTGCTCGCCCCGCTCTTTGCAACGCTGTGGACCTGGCTCGGGCGCCGGGGGCTTGAGCCTTCGGCCCCGGCCAAGTTCGGCCTGGCGCTGATCCAGCTGGGCGCGGGCTTCCTCGTGCTGGTGGCGGGCGCGGCGACGGGCGATCTTACCCCGGTGCTGTTCATCTTCCTCATCTACCTGCTCCACACCACCGGTGAGCTGTGCCTTTCGCCCGTGGGCCTTTCGGCGATGAACCGCCTCGCGCCCGCGCACATGGCGAGCCTCATCATGGGCACCTGGTTCTTCGCCTCGGCCACCGGCAATTTCGTCGCCGGGCTGATCGCCGCGGCGACCGGATCGGAGCGGGCGAGCGGCGAGGGCGCGGGCCAGCAGGTGGTGCTCGACGTCTATAGCCAGATCGGCTGGATCGCGGTGGCGGTGGGCGTTGGCGTGCTGGTGGTCAGCCCGCTGATCAAGCGTCTGATGCACCTTGACACCCTCAGGGATGACAGCCCGGCCGGCACCGACATGCCTGCCGCGGACGAGGCCTATCCCGCCCCGCGCCCGGCCGAGTAGGGCAAGCCGCCAACAGCAATCGACCAGCGGCATGGACAAGCCCCCCGCTTCCCGGCACAGCTCATCGCCGGGAAACGGGAAGGGCTTGTGATGACACCACACACACCGCGGCGCGCCCGCTGGGGCGCGCTTGTGATGCTGGCGGGCGCGCTCGCGCTCAGCCTTGGCGCTGGCGCGCTCGAAGCGCGCGAGAAGGACAAGAAGAAGGGCAAGGACGCAGCCGACACGCCCACCCTCGTCGCCAAGAAGGAGGCCGAGGGCGTCTTCCCCTCGACCTACAGGCCCTATCCCGGCATCGCCACCGCGATCCGCGGCGCCACCATCTTCGATGGCCGCGGCGGGCAGATCGACAATGGCGTGGTCTTCATGAGCGGAGGCAAGATCGTCGCCGTGGGCGGGCCGGACACCCCGATCCCGGCGGACATTGCCGTGCTTGATGGCACGGGCAAGTTCGTCACCCCCGGGATCATCGACATCCATTCGCACCTTGGCGACTATCCCACCCCGGCGGTGCAGGCCCATTCGGATGGCAACGAGGCGACCAGTCCCACCACTCCCGAGGTCTGGGCCGAACATTCGGTCTGGCCGCAAGACCCGGGCTTCACCCGTGCGCTCGCCAATGGCGGGGTCACCAGCTTGCAGATTCTGCCCGGTTCGGCCAACCTGATGGGCGGGCGCTCGGTTACGCTCAAGAACGTGCCCGCGCGCACGGTGCAGGGGATGAAGTTTCCCGGTGCGCCCTATGGCTTCAAGATGGCCTGCGGCGAAAACCCCAAGCGTGTCTATGGTGGCAAGGGGCGGATGCCTTCGACCCGGATGGGCAATTTCGCCGTCAACCGCGCGACCTGGCTCGCTGCGATCGACTATGCCAACAACAAGGAGGCCAAGCGCGATCTGGCCAAGGAGACGCTGGTGGGCGTGCTCAAGGGCGAAATCCTCGTCCACAACCATTGCTACCGCGCCGACGAGATGGCCCTGGTGCTCGATATGGCCAAGGAGATGGGCTACAAGGTCTCGACCTTCCACCACGCGGTCGAGGCCTACAAGATCGGCGATCTGCTGCGCGAGAATGACGTGTGCAGCGCGATCTGGGCCGATTGGTATGGCTTCAAGATGGAAAGCTATGACGGCATCCTTGAAAATGCCGCCTTCCTCCAGCGCGAGGGCGCCTGCGTGGTGATCCATTCCGATGATGCCAATGATATCCAGCGGCTCAACCAGGAAGCGCGCAAGGCGCAGAAGGCCGGGCAGCGGCTGGGGATCGACATTCCCGATGGCGTGGCGATCCAGTGGATCACCTACAACCCGGCCAAGGCCATGGGCATTGCCGAAATGACCGGCAGCCTCGAGCCGGGCAAGATGGCCGATGTGGTGCTGTGGAACGGCCACCCGCTCTCGGTCTATTCGCGGCCCGAAAAGGTGTGGATCGACGGGGCGCTGATGTTCGATGCCACCAACCCCAAGCTGCGCCCGGTGAGCGATTTCGAGCTCGGCCAGCCCGGTGAAGGAGACGTGAAATGAAGCGCCTTCTTGCCGCGGCGCTGAGCTCCTGCGCGCTCGCGCTTGCCGCCGCCCCTGCCCTGGCGCAGGACGTGACCATCACCAATGCCCGGCTGGTGATCGGCGATGGCTCTGAACCGATCGCGAACGGCACCGTGGTCGTGCGCGGCGGCAGCGTCGTCTATGCCGGGCCGGCCGGCGGCGCGCCCGCCGCGGGCGAGACCGTGGATGCCGCCGGGGCCTGGGTCACCCCGGGGCTGTTCGCCACGGTGACGACGCTCGGCCTTGCCGATGTCTCTGCGGTGGGCGAATCGAACGATATCACCGCCCGCTCCGCGCCCTTCAGCGCCGCGCTCGATGCCGCGGCGATCATCAACCCGGCCTCGCAGCACATTCTCGTCCACCGCGCCGCCGGGATCACCCGCGCGGCCACCACCACCCTGCCCTCTGGCTCGATCTTTGCCGGCCAGGGGGCGCTCATCGATCTTGATGGCGATGGGCAGGCGGTGATGCAGCCGCGCGCCTTCCAGATGGTGGCGCTGGGCGAGGGCGGGGCGGAACTGGCCGGCGGCAGCCGCGTCGCTGCCCATGTGCTGCTGCGCGCCGCGCTGCGCGAGGCCGAGGCGCTGGTCGGGCGCACGGGCACTCCGCAGACCACCGAGATCGCCCGCGGCGATGACCTGTTCCTCGGCCGCTTCGATGCCGAGGCGCTGGTGCCGGTGGTGACCGGGCGGCAGAAGCTCTATGTCGCTGCCGAGCGTGCTGCCGATATCCGCGCGGTGCTGGCGATCAAGCGCGATTTTCCCAGGCTCGATCTGGTGCTGGTGGGGGCGAGCGAGGGCTGGCTGGTGGCCGATGCGATCGCCGCGGCCGGGGTGCCCGTGATCGCCAATGGCCTTACCGACCTGCCCGAGAGCTTCGAGCAACTGGGCGCCACCCAGTCCAATGCCGGGCGCCTCGCGCGCGCCGGGGTGAAGGTGGCGATCAATGCCGGGAGCCTCCAGGATCCGCGCCGGTTGCAGCAGGTGGCGGGCAATCTCGTCGCGCTCACCCGCGTGCCGGGGGCGAGCGGGATGAGCTGGGGCGCGGCCTTTGCCGCGATCAGCTCGGTCCCGGCCGAGATCAGCGGCCTCGGCGGCAAGGCCGGGGTGTTGAAGCCCGGGGCGCTCGGGGATGTGGTGATCTGGGATGGCGATCCGCTCGAAGTCGGCTCGGTGCCCACCAGGGTCTATATCGGGGGTGTCAAGCAGGATCTCACCAACCACCAGACCCGCCTGCGCGACCGCTATCTTGATCTTGACGAGAGCGATCGGCCCAAGGCCTTCGACTGGTAGGCAGGCGGGCGGCGCGTGCTATAAGGCCCTCCGGATCAAGCATCCGGGGGAGCATTAATGGACAGCGCCATCGCCAACCTCATCGCCGCCAACATCGCCTTTGTCGGCTCGCACCTTGCCATGTCGCATCCCCTGCGCGGCGCCATGGTCAAGGCGCTGGGGGCGAGCGGGTTCCAGATTGCCTATAGTCTTGTCAGCCTCGCGGCGCTCGCCTGGGTCTATTTCGCTTTCATCGCCGCGCCGGGGGCCGATCTTCCCGGCGCGGGCGAGGCGGGCTGGGTGCTCGCCACCCTGCTCACCTGGCCGGCGATGGTGCTGCTGGCCGGCTCGCTCGCGGGCAATCCGGCGCTGCCCACGCCCCAGGCCGAGGCCCAGGCCCGGGCCGAGCCGCGGGGCGTTTTCCGCGTCACCCGCCACCCGATGATGTGGGGGATCGGCCTGTGGGCGGCATCGCATCTGGTGCTGTTCTGGAGCACCCGCACGATGGTGACGGCGCTCGCCATGGGCTTTCTCGCGCTGGTGGGGGCGCGCCTCCAGGATGCCAAGAAGGCCGCGCAGATGGGCGCGGCCTGGGAAGAATGGTCAAGGAAGACCAGCTATTGGCCGCGGCTCGGCCAGTTCGCGCGCGTGGGCGCGGTGCCGCTGGTGGCGGGCACGGTGCTGTGGCTGGGGGCAAGCTGGCTGCACCTGTGGCGCGCCGGCATCCCCGCGGGGGTGTGGAAGTGGCTCGGCTGATTTCTGGGCTGACTATTCGCCCCTGAACACCGCTGGGCGCTTCTCGATCAGTGCGGCGACACCCTCGGCATGGTCGGCGGTGGTGTGCATCATCGCCTGGGTGTTGGCGGCAAGTTCGAGCGCGCTGTCATAGCTCATCTGCTGACCCTGGCGCAGCAGGTTCTTGGTGTGGCGCAGCGCGTGGGGCGGCATGGCGGCGATCCTGGCGGCGAGCGCGCGGGCCTCGTCCATAAGGGAATCTGGCGCGACCACGTGACTGACGAGGCCCCAGTCCTTGGCGGTCGCGGCATCGATCACCTCGCCGGTGTAGAACAATTCGGCCGCGCGGCTCATGCCGATCACCCGCGGCAGGATCCAGGTGCCGCCATCGCCGGGGATGATCCCGAGCTTCAAGAAGGTGACGCCAAAGCGCGCATTTTCGGAAGCGATGCGGATATCGGCAAGGCAGGCCACATCGCACCCGAGGCCGATCGCCGGGCCGTTGACCGCGGCGATCACCGGCACGCGCAGGCCATAAAGCGCGCGCAGCATCTGGTGGATATTGTCGCGGTAGCCATCCGAAATCGCCGGGGTGGTGCCGCCGAAGGTGCCGCTCTTGTCGCGCATCGCCTTGATATCGCCCCCGGCGCTGAAGGCCTTGCCGGCCCCGGTGAGGATAACCACCCGGCATTCCATGTCGCGGTTGAGCGCCTGGCAGGCGGCGGCAAAGGCATCGCCATCGCCCGGCGCGCCGAGCGGGTTCATCGCCTCGGGACGGTTGAAGGTGAGGATGGCGATCGGCCCTTCGCGGGCGATATCGAGCAGCGGGCTTGCGGTCATTGCGGGGGGCCTTGCGCTTTGGCGGGACTTGCGCCAGCCTGCCTAGTGCGCAGGGGCACAAAGGGCAAGAATGGCGACCATGCGTCAGGATCGGCCCGTCACAAGAGGAGCTTCTTGGGGAGGCCCATGCCGATGCTCGCGTTGATTGCCGCCGCGCCTGCGCTCCTCGCCGCACCGCCTGCCCGCGAGCCATCCGCCGCGCCCGTGCCGGCGGACTGGAGCCTTGCCGCGGCGCAAGGCTCCGCGCCGGGCGCCGCCCCGCCCGAAGCGGCAGGCGAAGCCGCGCCGCCCGATCGCGAGATCGTGGTTGAGGGCGAATATGGCCCGCCCAAGCAGGACCCGATGATCGGGGTCAACGAGGAGAGCTACCGCATCTCCCAGGCGGTCGATCGCGCCGTCGTCGAGCCGGTCGCCCATGCCTATCGCGACAACCTGCCGGGGCCGCTGCGCGATGGGCTTGGCAATGTGGTCAGGAACCTTGGCGAGCCCAGCAATGCATTGAACTTCCTGCTGCAGGGCAAGGTGGGCAAGGCGTTCGAGACCTTGGGGCGCCTCGCGATCAATTCCACCCTCGGGCTTGGCGGGCTGATCGACATCGCCGCCAAGCCGGGGATCGGCCTTCCCTATCGCCGCAACGGCTTTGCCAATACCCTCGGTTATTACGGGGTCGGCCCGGGGGCCTATCTCTACCTGCCGGTGACCGGCGCGACCACGGTGCGCGATCTGTTTGGCAGCACGCTCGATCAGGCGCTGTTGCCGCTGGCGGTGGGAAGGCCCTTCAACCGCCCGGCCTATGCGGCGGGCTATTTCGTCATCAACGGGCTCGACCAGCGGCTCGCCTTTGACGAGGAGCTGGCGATGATCGCCGCCTCGGACGATCCCTACACCCTGCGACGCGAGACCTATCTTGCCAGGCGCGCGCGCGAGATCGCCGCGCTCAAGGGCGCGCCGGTGGCGGATGAGGAGGAAGAGGAAGCCGCCGAGCCGGGTGCGGACGCAGGGCCTTCCGCCGCGCCGCTGCCGCCGCACAGCCGCTTGCGGCTGCCCGAGCGCGTGCAGCTCACCGCGCCCGCCGCGCGGGCGGAGCGGCGCTAGGCGCGCGCCTCGCCCGCCGCGCTCGTCTCCACGCCGGCGCTGTTGTGCTTCAATGCCTTCAGGACCGTATCGACGATATGCGGCGCATTGAGGCCCGCCTGGTCATATTGCCTTACCGGATCGTCGTGGTCGATGAAGATGTCGGGCAGGCGCAGGGTGCGCAGCTTGAGCCCGGCATCGATGAGGCCGTGGTCGCTGGCATAGGTGAGCACATGCGCGCCAAGGCCGCCGATCGCGCCTTCCTCGACCGTGACGATCACTTCGTGGCTGCGCATGGCCCGGGCGATCAGCTCCTCATCGAGCGGCTTGGCAAAGCGCAGGTCGATCACCGTGGTCGAAAGCCCCTTGGCCTCGAGCGTGTCGGCGGCTTTCAAGGCCTCGGCAAGCCTTGCCCCCAGGGAGAGGATCGCCACCTTGCTGCCCTCGCGGATCACCCGGCCCTTGCCGATTTCGAGCTTCATCGGCACTTCGGGCAGCGGCACCCCCACCCCGTTGCCGCGCGGATAGCGGAAGGCGATGGGGCCATCATCATATTCGGCCGCGGTGTAGGTCATGTGCACCAGCTCGGCCTCATCGGCGGCGGCCATCACCACCATGTTGGGCAGGGTGGCAAGATAGGTGATGTCGAACGAGCCGGCATGGGTCGCCCCGTCGGCCCCCACCAGCCCAGCACGGTCGATGGCGAAGCGCACGGGCAGGTTCTGGATGCACACATCGTGCACCACCTGGTCATAGGCGCGCTGGAGGAAGGTGGAATAGATCGCGGCAAAGGGCCGCATCCCCTGCGCGGCGAGGCCCGCGGCGAAGGTCACCGCGTGCTGCTCGGCGATGCCGACATCGAAGGCGCGGGCAGGGTGGGCCTTGGCGAACTTGTCCACCCCCGTGCCCGAGGGCATGGCCGCGGTGATGGCGCAGATGCGCTCGTCGGTTTCGGCAAGCTTGGCCAGCGTGGTGCCGAACACGTCCTGATAGGCCGGGGCCGAGGGCGCGCTCTTGGCCTTCTCGCCGGTGACGACGTTGAACTTGGGCACGCCGTGATACTTGTCGGCGCTGTTTTCGGCCGGAGCATAGCCCTTGCCCTTCTCGGTCACGACATGGACCAGCACCGGCCCTTCGGAGGTGTCGCGCACGTTCTCGAGCACGGGCAGGAGATGGTCGAGATTGTGCCCGTCGATCGGGCCGACATAATAGAAGCCCAATTCCTCGAACAGGGTGCCGCCGGTCACCATCCCGCGGGTGAACTCCTCGGCCTTGCCGAGCGTGTCGTGCAGGCGGCGGCTCATTTTCTGGATCGCGCGGCTGGCGAGGCTGCGGATGCCGAGATATTCGGACGAGGAGACCATCCGTGCCAGATAGGCCGAAAGCCCGCCGACCGGCGGGGCGATCGACATGTCATTGTCGTTGAGGATCACGATCAGGCGGTTGCCGGCCTCGGCGGCGTTGTTCATCGCCTCATAGGCCATCCCTGCGCTCATCGCCCCATCGCCGATCACCGCGATCGCGCGCCCGGGCTTTCCCTGGAGCTTGTTGGCGATGGCAAAGCCCAGCGCCGCCGAGATCGAGGTGGAGGAATGGGCCGCGCCGAAGGGATCATATTCGCTTTCCGAGCGCTTGGTGAAGCCCGAGAGCCCGCCGCCCTGGCGCAGGGTGCGGATGCGGCTGCGCCGGCCGGTGATGATCTTGTGCGGATAGCACTGGTGACCGACGTCCCAGATCAGCTTGTCCTCGGGCGTGTTGAAGACATAGTGGATCGCCACGGTCAGCTCGACCACGCCGAGCCCCGATCCCAGGTGCCCGCCCGAGACGCTGACCGCATCGATCATTTCCGCGCGCAGTTCGTCGGCCAACTGGCGCAGCTGCTCGGGCTTCAGGCGGCGCAGATCGGCCGGCGTGTCAACCTGATCGAGCAGGGGGGTGTAAGGCGGTTGTGTCATGCCCCAGCCTTACACGGGGAAACCCGGTGTGTCGATGCGGGCTTGATCGGCGTCAATCGGGCGCGGGGGGGTGCCGCTCCTGCGC
>Ga0209066_10008022_pt1 | contig 10326 bp, 6 predicted proteins | sample All_14_2_FD_187198 | JGI IMG/M metagenome (GOLD analysis project Ga0209066, IMG submission 187198) | Freshwater microbial communities in response to fracking from Pennsylvania, USA - Allegheny Zone_MetaG_DW_15 (SPAdes) (version 2) ... | reverse complement strand
ATAACACCGGTGCCGGTTAACTTTCGGAAAAGAAATAACAAAACTATTTTCCGCATTGGTCTCCATTTGTAACTTAGCTTAGCCAATTTTGCCGTTTAGCTGCGTTTTCCAGTGCGGAACTGTCAGGCAAAGCAGGCAGACGATCAGGGATATCTTACGCTAAAGGCTAAAAATCTATTTCTGTAAAATTAAACCAATGGAGAATATCTTCTGGACAGGATACAGCCATGACGAAAGGCACTCTGCAATAAATAAAATTCAAAGTGTGGTTTCAAAGTACGGCGACATAGTAGACTTTAAGCTTTTTTCGGATATTTCGTTAAGTCTGACCATTGAAATTGAAGAATTCAAAATTGATAAATTGTATGACGGACTGAGCAAAAACATAGCGATTGAGAAGTCGGAATACTTGAATTCAATTTCCAGAAATGAAAGAACAGTATATTTGAATATTACCTTTGCCATGGGGACAGGAAACCTTAAAATTGAAGTTCCTTCAGTGCCCGGCTGACAAATTACTTATCAGGTGCACTCTGTTGGCTCAAATTAACAATGCATGTAAACGTATATTTGCATCTTAACGTTGAAATCTCATCCCTTTAAAAGGAAAACATAGCGAAGCAAACTCCTGAGCCAGGTTCAGAATCAGCTTCCTGTCAACTTCAACCAATTTATAAAACAGAATCAGAACACTTTAAATTCATAATCAGAACACTATGAAAGCTGCAATATTACTTTTACCGGTAATCCTCCTGTTCGCCGGATGCGGAAATTCAAAAAGCTCGGAAGATATCAAAAATGAAATATTCCGAACTGAAAAAGCCTTTGAGAAAATGACTTCAGAAAAAGGCATTGCAGAAGCTTTTTATCATTTCGCTGATAAAAATGCGGTCATAAAAAGAGAGAATGACACGCTGATAACAGGCGACGAACACATTAAAATTTATTATGAGAAAAAAGGCCTGAAAGATGCCGTTGTTACCTGGACACCCGACTTTATAGATGTTTCGGAATCAGGTGATATGGCGTATACTTACGGTAAATATATCTGGAAAATTAAAGAAACTGATAGCACTTTTGTTGAATACAAAGGTGTATTTCACACGGTTTGGAAAAGGCAAAAGGATAACAGCTGGAAATATGTGTGGGATTAGTTTTAAAAGCTCTATTGATATTTAGTGGATATAAATTTGTCAGAAGTCGGAAGACCGAAGTCGGAAGTTTCTCTATAACAATTTCTCCATCTTGCTATGCGGCGAATATTTTTTCTATTCGCCGCAAATTTGCGGCGAATAATCGTTATATTTGCCGCAAGACAATACGCAAACAATGGCAAAATACATCTATCAGCTTGAGGACTGGACTAATTTTACCTGGAATAATGCTGTGATTAATTCCATATTTGGAGAAATACGCCATTTACAGGGAAAAATTTCAGGACAAATGAAGTCTGTCGGCTTCTCAATGAAAGAAGAAGCTGCACTTACCACGCTTACTCTTGATGTTGTAAAATCTTCCGAAATAGAAGGAGAGCATTTAAACTACGAACAGGTTCGTTCATCTATTGCCAGGCGTTTGGGAATAAATGTAGGAGGATTAAGTTCTATTAACAGAAATGTCGAGGGTGTTGTTGATATGATGCTCGACGCCACCCAAAACTACCAGCAGCCATTAACTGAAGAACGATTATTATCGTGGCATTCAGCACTTTTCCCCACAGGATACAGCGGAATGCACAAAATTGAAGTTGCCCGGTATCGCACAGGCGAAATGCAGGTTGTTTCGGGTGCAATGGGCAAAGAAAAAATTCATTACGAAGCTATTGCTCCTGATTTGGTAAAAAAAGAAATGGACAAGTTTCTTAATTGGATCAACGATAGCGGAAAAACTGATCCGGTGATAAAAGCAGCTATTGCCCATTTTTGGTTTATCATCATTCACCCCTTTGATGACGGTAACGGCAGGATTGCAAGAGCAATTTCAGATTATCTTCTTGCCCGTTCAGAAAACAGCTCTGAAAGGTATTACAGTATGTCGGGTCAAATACTTATAGAACGGAAACGATATTACGAAATATTGCAAAAAGTTCAGCACAGTAATGGCGATATTACAGAATGGTTAGAATGGTTTCTGATTTGCCTGAAAAATGCTTTAACTGAAACCGATGGCACATTAAACCTGATCCTGCGTAAAGCTGAGTTCTGGAAAATCCATGAAAACACACCAATAAATGAGCGCCAGCGTCTGGTTCTGAATAAGCTACTGGATGGATTTGAAGGAAAATTAAAATCTTCAAAATGGGCCAAAATAGCCAAATGCTCAACCGACACAGCTTTACGCGATATTAAAGATTTAATTGACAAAAGAATTTTGCAGAAAGAGCAACAAGGAGGTCGCAGCACGAACTATGAACTGGCAGAGTTTTAAAACAAGCTAAAGATTTACTGTATAATACTTTATACTGTTGGCTGTGTATGTTTTCTGCCCGATATCGATCTTATACTATTTGATCATAGTCGGGCGATAGGTTTGTATTCATTTAATCTGGCAGCCAAGGCATATCCACCACAAACCCAATCCTAAACAACAGGAAACAAACTTTTACGAAAATATTTTGATAACTATACCCGATTAACCAACGTTTTCAATAATTTTATAAATCTAAATTTTTGATATGAACCACATCCGTAAAGAACCGCTTAATACGCTGGGCAGCAACTTTATACCAGCCGAATATATTCCCCAGGGCAAGAATGAATATTACCTCCGCTACTTGCAGAATCCGGATAGCAGCCGCTACAGGCAGCTAAATGCGCACGAAATTGAAGTCCTGGTCAGGAACAGAAACACCAGCGACAACTGGAATAACCTTCTGGTTTCGGAAGAGTTTAACCCCGAGCTGGTAAAAAACTGTAAATTTTTCGGGCTGGTACGCATCGGGAAACTCGAATCTTTTTTCCTGGAATTCAACGATTTGCGTATGCCGGTCGGATTATACAACAGCATTATCATTAACTGCGATTTTGGCGATAATGTAGTTGTCGACAATGTAAACTACATGGCTTACTATATTGTTGGTAACGAAGTAATTATCACCAATGTGAATGAAATGTCGACAACCAGCCACGCAAAATTCGGTAATGGGATACTTACCGAAGGCGAGCCGGAAGAGGTAAGGGTATGGATGGAAATCTGCAACGAAAACGCAGGGCGCGCAGTAATACCTTTCGATGGTATGTTAGCAGGCGATGCATGGTTGTGGAGCCGCGACAGGCAAAATACTGACCTTCAGCGCCGCTACCGCGAAATGACGGAGAAAAAGTTTGATAACCAGCGCGGCTACTATGGTACAATCGGCGACCGGACTGTGATAAAAAATTGCAGTATCATTAAAGATGTTAAAGTTGGATCCGATGCTTACCTGAAAGGTGCCAACAAACTGAAAAACCTTACCATCAATTCGGCACCGGAAGCCATTACCCAGATTGGCGAAGGATGCGAACTGGTAAACGGAATCATAGGCAAAGGCTGCCGCATTTTTTACGGTGTGAAAGCGGTGCGTTTTATGCTGGGTTCCAATTCGCAGTTGAAATACGGGGCCAGGCTGATCAATTCCTATTTAGGTGATAACGCCACTATTTCGTGTTGCGAAGTATTGAATTCTCTCATTTTCCCTGCCCACGAGCAGCACCATAACAACTCGTTCCTTATCGCTGCCACTATCGAAGGACAGGCTAATATTGCCGCCGGGGCAACCATTGGCTCCAATCATAACAGCCGTGGCGCTGATGGCGAAATACTGGCCGGAAGAGGTTTCTGGCCTGCACTGTGTACGAGTTTGAAACATAATTCGCGCTTTGCCCCTTTCACCATTTTAACCAAAGCCGATTACCCTGCCGAAATGGATATTCCATTCCCGTTCGCGCTGGTTAGTAACGATATTTCGAATAACGTTTTGCAGATTATGCCGGCTTACTGGCTGATGTACAACCAGTTTGCCCTTGAACGTAATGCCTGGAAATATGAAGCCCGCGATAAGCGATCGGAGAAAACACAACACCTCGAATCGCATTACTTGGCTCCGGATACAGTAAATTCGATGTTTAAAGCGCTCAGCATGCTCGAATTGCTGGCAGGTATTCTTTACTGCAAGCTTCATCATCCGGGTAGAGTATTCACAGATGCTGATTATCAGAGTTATGGATTGATTTATCTGACAAAAGAAACGATTAAACCATCGGTATTAATACTTGAGAAGCACACTTTCGAAAACGGCAGCCGCCCGGTAAAAATCCTTAAACCTGCCGATGCTTACAAAGCCTACCGGGATTACATCACATATTATGCTTTCGACCTTATACTTGATCATTTCAGGAGGAACCCCGGGCTTTCGAAGGATGATTTTCTGAAATTGCTAACACCAACTACTGAAAGGCAGGAATTCGATAATGTTGGCGGACAGTTTATTCCTTCCGGAGAGCTAAGACAGCTGAAACAAAAAATAGAATCGTACGAAGTAATAAGCTGGCAGCAGGTTCATGAGTTTTATGTTGCCCAGGGCAAAGCATATTCCGGTCATAAACTGAAACATGCCATTGCATCCTTACAGGAAATAAACAAAGGAAAGCCTTTCGACGAAGTTTACCTGCGCGAAATGCTGGATTGGTACCTGAATTTCCGCAAGAACCTGCTGGCTGAAATCCGTCATTCGCGGCAAAAAGATTACGAAAATCCTTTCCGGCAGATGCTGTATGCCGATACAAAAGAAATGGAAGCCGTAATCGGTAAACTCGACAAAACGCCTTTCATAGTTCAGCAACAGGAAAAGCTTAAAAAGGATATGGTTTTTATTCAGGAACTAAAATCCAGGTTCGGAATAACGCAATAGTGATTCATGAATTTACATGTCGGCAACCTGTCGATCAGCATCTCAATCCTTAATTCTTCGTAAATCCAGATCCTGGAAATCGAAGCTGAAATCGATGTTAGGTGATATGCCTTTCATGCGGATGCTCTGGGCTTTCCCTTCTTCATCCAGGTTAAAAATGGCAAAAGCGTCGGCATTCATATCCTGGTATTCCCATTTAATGGCAAAGGAATTGGCTTTATAAAAGCTCATCGGCCCGGTCAGTTTTGGGGAACGGAACGATTTAATCCAGAGTTGATTGTCTTTTACAAAAACTTCCATTTTACCGAACCATTTATCTTCGTAAATACCAGTAAAATCGGAAAAGCGAATTTTCGAATGATCAGCTGTTTTCACCGTTTCCCACACTTTCATGGTAACGGAATCGGCTGCACTTTCATTAGCCTGGAAACGTTTGTAGTAAGTTTCGAGCCAGTCAAAATGATCCAGACCCATGTAGCTTTCAATGATGGTTTGCCCTACAGCCGAAAACAATCCGGCCCCGCCATTTTCGGTATTGGTTAAAACTACCACACCGAAGTTGAGGTCAGGAATCAGATAGGTAACAGATAACATCCCTGGTAATCCACCAGTATGAGAAACTACCATATTCCCTTTAATATCCGTTAATCCCCAACCGAGACCATATCCCGCAAAATGGGAGTTATATCGCGGATTCTGTCCCGACTGTGTAGTGGTATGTATTTTCCACATTTCGCGCTGACTGGCCTGTGAAAAAAGTTGTTTCTCCAGACCCGGACCATATTTCCCTTTGTTCAGATGCACTAACATCCAGTTACTTAAATCGTTTACATTGGAGATAATTCCCCCGGCGGCTCCGTTAACCATCTCCTGGTAAACGGGAATTTCCCTTATTGTTCCGGTTCCGGTTGAATGAGGCATAGCCATATTGCTTTTATCCTTCATTCGCGAAAGCGCACTATAGGTATTATCCATTTGCAAAGGTTCAAGAATACGTTTGCTGATGAAATCCTCCCAACTCATACCGCTTACTCTGGCAATTACTTCACCAGCAACCAGGTAAAGCAAGTTATCGTAATCAAATTTAGTCCTGAACGCCGAAACCGGTTCAAAATATTGAAAATTTGATAAAATATCTTTCATGGTAAAGTCGGAGCCATCGGGAAAAAACATCAGGTCGCCTGCCCCCAGCCCAAGTCCACTGCGGTGTGTGAGCAAATCCTGAATGTTAAAATTCGCAGTAACATATTCGTTGTACATCGTGAATTCAGGAATGTATTTCACCACCTTATCGTTCCACGACAATTTGCCTTCTTCAACCAGAATTGCAAGCGCCGCGGTTGTAAAAGCTTTACTGTTGGAGGCAATTTCGAAATTAGTATGCTCATTAACAGGCATTTTCGTTACAACAGATTTTACGCCATAGCCTTTCTGATGCACAATTTTTCCGTCTTTTACTATGGCAACGGCAACACCGGCAACATTAAATTTCGACATTGATTTTTCGACCAGCTGATCCACTTCAGCTGACGATATCTGGGCTAATGCTGAGCTTTGAATGAGAAAAGCTGCTGCCAGAAAAGAAAAGATAATTCTGATTTTGTTCATTTGATATAGATTAAAGTGGCACATCGAATGTGAATTAATTTTAAGAAACAAGTCAAAGATAGGGAATTTGAAATTACAGTTTGTTCATCATTGGAAATTGTGCTTTAGGCCTGCATAATCAAATAATACGTTTACGACACTTCTAATTCACTTGTTTTACTTGCAAATGGTCTGAAGGTTTTCACTGGAACTGATAGTGTAATCCGAAATAGAAATTCCGCGGTAATCCAGGATAATAGTACCGCGGTTCGCTGTTTCCAAATGATACCGCGTTAACAACCAGCATAGATGCATACCGGGTATCGCTCAGGTTATTTACACCCGAATAAAAACGCAGATTTCCCCGTTTTTGAAGCGGAAAAAGAGCAGATATTTTTACATCAGCAACAAAATATCCCGGGTATTGCATTGTATTCGCATCGTTGAGGTACTGATCGCCAAAATACCGGATATTTGAAAATACTTCCAGCACAGGCAGTGGATTCCAGGTAAATTGCAGTTGTATGTTTTGCTCCGGTATCCCGGGTAAATCATTGCCATTGTATTCATTGCCGTCATCAGTAAAATTGATAAAACGGTTGCGCGAAAAAGTTCCGCTTAACATAGATGTCAGTTTCCCGGGAAATTGCTGTTTGTTGAACAAAACACTTTTTTGCAGAATTTCAATTCCCATATGCCGGGTTTCACCTGCATTGGCACCGATAAAAATATCTTCAGTCAACCGCTTGGTCAGCAACAAATTATCAAGCTCAATCCAATACATTGCCCCTTCCAGCTCAAACCTCTTTTTCCAAAAACTGAGGCGTGTACCCAATTCATATTGAAATCCCTGTTCAGGTTTAATATCCGGATTTACATCACCAGCCGGCAACAAAGTTTCTTCCGGCGAAGGCAGCGAAAAACCATGTCCGGCCGACGCAAAAACCGACAGATGCTCATCGGGAGCATAATTAATTCCAATCCGTGGAGAAAAAATCAGGGGAAAATTCCGCTCGCCCGTTTGATCGCCATTTGAATCGTATAAATCAGTTAAACGGTAATTGATGTAATTTGCGGCAGCTGCAATTGAAATATTGAATTGATTTACCGGCCGATAATTGCTTATTGCAAACACATTAATGAGGTTTCGGTTTTCACGGTTTTCGTTAATCTTAGTATCATCTTTTTCGAGTTTCCAGTTGTACTGTTCTGTGATAATCTCAGTACCGATAACTAAATCCAAATGATCGAAATAAAGCGTCGCTTTTTCTCGGATACCAACCGACAGCACGTTGTCAGTCAGATTGTTAAACGGACGTTTTTCAAACCCATCATACCATTTCCCAAATACAGTAAACCGGTTAACAGCCTTGTTTTGAAATTTGGTAACTACATTAATTCCGGAGAGAACTTTGCTGTATTTTTTGTAACCACCTGCCTCCAACCAGGCGGGAGCAGCGGCTTGCGGATTGGTTTCGAACTGAGTTTTCCCCAACGAACTCGGGATTCCGGCATCAGCAGTTATAACCATCAGCAGCGGATTAACTTCCCATGCTTTATTTTTCCATTGACCGCTCGTTAGAAAGGAAGTTCGCTTATAGTAATTATTCTCGCGGTATCCGACTGATTTCAGATGACCAAGCCCGGCCCAGAAAGCCATATTTTTAGTGTGTATTGTCCCCTGGAGATGCGTATTCCAGGTATTGAAATTACCATAACCGGAGCTGGCAACAAATTCATTTCCTGACTTTACAGGAGTGAAAATATGAATACTCCCTCCCAATCCCGAACCATAAATTGCAGATGCAGGTCCTTTTATCACTTCAAGTCGGCCGATACTTTGGATATCGATATCTTCGGGAGAAGAAACGCCATCAGCGGAAGTAAGGGGAATATCATTCAGATAGGCACGGATACGGTTGGTATTGTAAGGTGTGCGGCTACCCATTCCACGAATCACGATGCGATTAGTTGCATAGGTGCCGCTTTGCATGGTAATACCCGGAATGGAATTGAGTGCATTGGCAAGGTTTGTGCCATCAGAGAGATTTATTCCTTTTGGAGTCAACCTCGAAATACTGCCCGGAATATGGTGAAAATCAACAGAAAACTGGTAGGCCTCTATCTTCACTTCATCCAGTAATATTACTGAATCCGGTTTGCTGTCAGATGAAGATGGATTGCCGGTTTCCTGAGCATTTCCTTTCGATGCGGTTATCAGAAATAGCACACTGATTACAAACAACTGCAGGGATTTGATCATGCTTCAACTTCTGATAGTTTTCATTACTAGCACCAAAATCCTCGTAAGCTAGTGGAATTTGGAACCTCGATCTTGGTTTTTAGGCTTTGTATCCTGGGTTTTGGATCCTGGAATTTGGTTTTTGGAATTTGGAATTTCAAAACATCCTCATCACTCTTTCGTCATTTTACCTTCAACAGGCATTAAACGAACAATTTTTCCCGGACTTTCGATGGCAACATAAATCAATCCTTCGGGGCTAACTACCACATTCCGAACACGGCCTATTCCCTCGAGGAGTTTCTCGGTATGCATGACCGAATGTTTATTAACTACTACCCTTTCGAGGTATTTAAAACGTAATGACCCTACGAACAGGTTGTTGTGCCAGTTTTTATACCGATCGCCGGTCAGGAAAGTCATACCACTGGGCGCTATTGAAGGATTCCAGTAAAAGACCGGTTGTTCCATGCCTTCTTTTGCGGTAAGTTCGGTTATAATACTTCCATCGTAATCAATACCATAACTTATTAACGGCCAGCCATAATTTTTACCGGGTTCAACGAGATTAATTTCGTCACCTCCGCGGGGGCCGTGTTCGGTTACCCAAAGTTCGTTGGTAAGCGGATTGATGCATGTTCCCTGAGGATTGCGATGCCCGTAACTGTATATGGAAGGCAAAGCACCTTTTGTTTTCACAAATGGGTTGTCCTTTGGTATGGAGCCATCGTCATTGATACGGTGTATTTTACCATTTGAATTATCGAGTTTTTGAGGAAAATCGAAATGTTGTCCACGGTCACCGATACCGAAAAACAAATGCCCGTTTTTATCAAATGCAAGTTTACTCCCGAAATGATATTCCTTATACGTATTTGGAACTCCTTTAAATATCACTTGCTGATCGACGAGTTTGTTTCCTTCAAGCCTGGCGCGCATAATGGCTGTGTTACCGAACGATTTGACTATTTTCGTATCCAGGGCACTGTAGGACATGTAAATCCATCCGTTCTTTTTATAATCGGGATGCAGGCAAATATCAAGTAAGCCTCCCTGTCCAACTGCCATAATATCGGGCAAACCTTCAATGGGCGATGAAAGTTTACCATCCGCAAACCGGTACAATTTACCGGAACGCTCCGTGATAAGCAGATCGCCATTAGGCAGAAATGCAAGTCCCCAGGGAATATCCAGTCCAGTAACAACGGTATCGACAACAAACTGCTGCACTTCGCTTTCGATAAGTCCGGCGACAGTAACAGCAGGCTTTAGCAGGCTTTTATCCGCAGGAATACCTTTCTTTACATAAGCGGCAAGGGCCTCAACCTGCTCATCCGAAAATGTTTTGGCGAATGAAGGCATTCCCATATTCTCAATTCCATCTTTTATACTTTTTACAGCAGAAGAATTATCTTTTTCATCCATCCATTTTTTAGCTGCAAATTTTTCGAGGTTTTCGCCGTGGCATCCGGCACAATACGTCTGGTAGTTGCGGGCAGCATCATTTGTAATAACTGCTTTTGGCACATCAGGTTTAGGGTTGATGCATGTAGAGCCAATAAGACCAAAGGAAACCAGAACTAACGCAAACGCTGCAAGAATATAAATC
>Ga0209066_10008018_pt1 | contig 10328 bp, 10 predicted proteins | sample All_14_2_FD_187198 | JGI IMG/M metagenome (GOLD analysis project Ga0209066, IMG submission 187198) | Freshwater microbial communities in response to fracking from Pennsylvania, USA - Allegheny Zone_MetaG_DW_15 (SPAdes) (version 2) ... | reverse complement strand
CCGTTGGTGTGGACGGTGTAGTGTCCGAGAGATTTTCGAAATACGATGCCTGCACCGTTTTCGTTTGTAATGTTCATTGTTGAAAATTCCTGTATAAAGTAGTTGATAAAGGTTTGAAACGAACTGTCCATACGTGCGGACAAGGGATGAGTGAATCGCGTGTAATGCACTTGCTGATCGGGCCGACATAAATTTTCTCCTTCTTTCTCATGTCACCCTGAGCGATAGCGAAGGGTCTCTAAGATGATCGTAGAGCTTCTTCGCTACGCTCAGAATGACACAACATGTTAAGTTAACAAAAAACAGCCACAGAAATTTCCGTGGCTGTTGGATGGGCGTCCTAATGCTGGGTGGGTTACATGTGCAGCGAAAGAACGCGGCTGTTTATAAACTTAAACAAAAGCCACGGACGTAGGAACGTCCGTGGCAGTAGGGTCTTAATGAAATAAAGACTGGGGTTACTACTTACGCAGAGACGTGCCTATGGATTGTTCGCGAACAAGAACCGATGCTATATTTAACAAAAAACACGTCTCCTTTCTTTAGAACTTTTTTTATTTTGGATTTGACGAACGCTTCATAGTTTATCAGCGCAGGAAATGGATGTCAAGACGCGCTTGCTTCCATCCCAAGGATGGATGTCAATCCCTGAATGAATAAACTGCCCCCAAATAAGAGAACGGTGTTCTTCACATTCCCGCTGACAATGGACCAGTGAATCCCAAAAGCAAAGGCGGAGACACCGATGATGACAAGGATCAATCCACTGAGCAGCAGGCGTTTTTGTGAAAGAGGTTGGATGCTGTCCTTGAAGGTCAGGATGCCAAAGTAGATTGCCAATATCCCTGCACCTGTTTTGAAGGCGATCCATCCCAATGCCTCGCCAGCAGATACGCAAGAGAGGATGAGTAGTACACCGAAGATCGAATTGAGAAATGAGATAAGAATGGAAATGACTTTCATGACCGTGCCTCCTTGTTTCTTTCTACAAGGATACAGAGAAGTGACTGGCAAAGACTATTGAGAGTCTGTCAAATACTATATGAAAAGGGATTATCTAAAGTAGGCACTCCTTAAGAAAAATCCCCCGCTCCAAAAAGGGGCGAGGGATTTTGTGTTGGACGTAGCTTTGCTGTTACGCGTGTTCGACGCGGGGTTTGGCAATATTGACTTTGAGCGTATTATCAGCCAGGGAGTATGCGTTGAACATGCTCACGGCCTTGTCCGCTTCGGCTTGGTCAGGCATGGCGATAAAAGCAAAGCCCTTTGAGAGACCTGTGGCCTTGTCCATGACGAGTTCGACGGAGTTGACAGTTCCGGCTTGTGTGAAGAGGGTGGTGAGTTCTTCCTGTGTGGTGGCCTTGTTCAAGTTGCCTGCATAAATTCGAATATCCATTTTGGTACTGCTTTCTTCCAGCTCGGCTGGAAATAAAATGACCGCAACCCCATAAGAGGGTCAGCGGCCAAGGTATGACAGAGAGATCCAGTTATTTCTTGCATATTCAGTGTAACACCTATTTCGTCTGTGGACGGGGCAGTGTGGAATGTTCATCGTTGGCAGGTTTGGGGAAAAACTTTGTAATCTTTCATCTTTCCACCTTGCAACTTTATAACCAGTATTTGACATCCTCCCCCTTTTTTGCTAAACTTGAAGTTGTCAGACAACTATAAAGTGCCGTGCACTTTCGGCAACCAATGCGAGTAGCCAAAACCTAACCGCTAAAGGCCAAAAGCTAATGACAACTCTCCTCATAAAAAACGCATACATCGTAACCATGGACGACCATCAACGGGAGATTCCCGAGGGTGGTCTCTTTATTCGGCGCGGACTCATTCAAGAGGTCGGCCCGATGAGCGAGCTACCCACCACCGCCGATGAAGTCCTAGACCTCAAGGGGCACATCGTCCTGCCTGGGCTGGTCAACACCCATCATCACTTTTATCAAACCCTCACGCGAGCTGTGCCTGCTGCGCAGGATGCTAATCTCTTCAACTGGCTCAAAACTCTCTATCCCATTTGGGCACGCCTCACTTCAGAAGATATTTTTGTTTCGACTCAGACCGCACTGGCAGAACTGGCCCTTTCGGGATGTACCACCGCATCGGATCATCTCTACCTGTTTCCAAACGGCTCAAAATTGGACGATGAAATTGCTGCTGCTTCCGAGATCGGGGTACGCCTGCAAGCATCGCGCGGTTCCATGAGCCTCGGTGAATCCAAGGGTGGGTTGCCGCCCGATAGCGTGGTGGATACCGAAGAGAACATCCTCAAAGATTCGCAGCGCCTCATCGAAAAATATCACGACGCTAAAACAGGCGCGATGACCCAGATTGTGCTCGCACCCTGCTCGCCGTTCAGCGTCACCTCAGATTTGATGAAACAGTCTGCAAAGTTAGCGCGCGAATATGGCGTGCATTTGCATACTCATCTCGCAGAAACCGAAGACGAAGAGAAATTCTGTATGCAAATGTTCGGTCATCGTCCTGTTGGATATATGCAGGAAGTGGACTGGGTGGGGGATGACGTCTGGTTCGCGCATGCAGTGTGGGTCAATGACGAAGAGATCAAAGTCTTTGCCAAACATAACTGCGGCGTGGCACATTGTCCCACTTCAAATATGCGCCTTGCGTCAGGGATTGCTCCTGTCAAAGAATACCGGGCAGCAGGCGTCAACGTAGGCTTAGGCGTGGACGGTTCTGCATCCAACGATGGCTCACATCTTCTGGCTGAAGTCCGCAATGCCATGCTCGTATCCCGAGTCAAAGAGGGACTTACGGGTTATTCCCTTTCCAATGATCCCAACCGAAAATTGATGACAGCCCGCGACGCCTTGCATTTGGGAACTCGCGGCGGCGCAGCGGTGCTCGGACGTAGAGATATCGGCAGCCTCGAAGCTGGCAAATGCGCCGACTTCTTCGCGATCAATTTGAACAAGCTTGGTTATGCAGGCATGCACGACCCCGTCTCTGCGATCGTGTTCGGACAGTCCATGAATGTGGATTACACAGTGGTGAATGGTAAGTTCGTTGTGAAGGAAGGTCAATTAGTGACCGTGGATCAGGGTAAGTTGATCGAGAAACATAATAAAGCTGCGAAGAGATTACTGGCTGGCTAGGAGGTCTTGAGATTATGGATATCGTACTCGACACATTTTTATACATTTCCCAGGGAATTCCAGGGTTGGTCATCACTGGGTTGACGATCATTCTAGCTTTCCTTGCTCTGATTCGAAGAGATGATAGCTTGATGTTAACAGCGGCTTTACTTTCTGTGCCTGTAACTTATGTGGAAGGTTCATGGGCGGGACTTTTGTTGGTGGTTCGGATTATGCCGCTCTTTTTGCTGCTGTCTGCACTGGCTATTAATAAGAATGAGCCTGTGTTCGCATGGATACTTCCAATCCCGACCATTGGCTATCTTATTTATTTTGCATTTAGTCTTGTCGCTTCGAATTTTGGTTGATAGTACATGATTGTGGAGACTCTAATTATTTTCTTCTTTGGGTTTCCTGGTGCATTTCTTTCTTTATTGGTTTCCATTATCGGGATAGTACAAAATAAATACTGGCTGGTTCTTATCGGTGTTTTGCTCTTTTTGCCATTCACTTATTATTTGTATGGTGCTCCTGGCATCCTCAGTAACTATGTGTTCCTCCTGCCGCTTTTACAATTTAGCTCAGCATTGGCTGTGTATAAAAAGAAAAGAACCCTGGCGTGGCTTCTGCTGGCGCCTTCGATTTTGATGGTTTTCTGGGTAGTTAGTGTCGTATTGATCTATTCATCTGGAAATACAGAAGGCGCCATTAATTAGCGCTAAATAGCATATAGGAAAAATGGAGAGCTTATGACATCATCCACAAAACTCACTCGCGCGCTGGTAGATGTAGCCATGGGGCGTGCCCCTGCTGACCTCCTCATTCGAGGTGGAAAATGGGTCAGTGTGCAATCGGGTGAGATCATCGCTAACACCGACGTTGCCATTGTGGCAGGCCACATTGCATTCGTTGGTCATAATGCAGAACATACCATTGGAAAGAAAACCAGGATCATCGAAGCTAAGGGACGCTTCCTGGTGCCTGGCTTGCTCGATGCACATATGCATGTTGAATCGGGTATGGTTACAGTGACGGAGTTTGTACGGACGGTGGCTGTACGCGGCACAACGGGTATGTTCATTGACCCACATGAGATCGCAAATATCTTCGGTCTCAAAGGTGTGAAGTTGATGGTGGATGAGGCGCAGAAGCAGCCCATTCACGTTTGGGTACAAATGCCTTCATGTGTACCCTCTGCGCCAGGTCTGGAAACACCTGGCTCTTCCATTGGGCCGAAAGAAGTGACTGAAGCCATGAAGTGGAAAGGCATCATCGGCCTCGGTGAGATGATGAACTTCCCCGGCGTGTTCATGGGCGATAAAAAGATGCTGGATGAAATGTCCGCGACGCATGCGGCAGGCAAGACCATCGGCGGACATTACGCCTCGCCCGACCTCGGCATCCCATTCCACGGGTATGTGGCGGGTGGTGCGGAAGATGACCACGAAGGCACACGTATGGAAGATGCCATTGCGAGAGTCCGCCAGGGTATGAAGCCCATGCTTCGCTACGGTTCTTCATGGTTTGACGTAGCTGCTCAGGTGAAGGCGATCACTGAAAAGAAAATGGATGCGCGCCGCTTCATCCTTTGCACGGATGACTCTCACGCAGAAACATTGACGACCGAAGGTCACATGGACCGCGTATTGCGACATGCCATCAGCGAAGGTTTGAACCCAATGACGGCCATCCAAATGATGACCATCAACTCGGCGGAGCATTTTGGTCTCACCAAAGAGATCGGCATGATCGCCCCGGGTCGTTGGGCGGATGTGGTGCTTGTTGAAGATTTGATGAATTTCAAAGCAGACATGGTTATTGCAAAGGGAGAGGTCATTGCTGAGAAAGGTGAGTTGCTGGTCAAATTGCCTTCGGTGAAATATCCCTCGTGGGCAACCAAGTCTATTCATTTGAAGAAGGCGCTCACAGCGCAGGACTTTGCCCTTCGGACGAGAGCAGCTGACGGCACAGAGGTTGAGGCGCACGTCATTGGCGTGATCGAGAATCAGGCGCCGACCAAGCATCTGAGGATGAAAGTTAAAGCTGATAATGGTGAAGTCAAAGCAGATATTAAACGTGACATAGCAAAAATCGCATTAGTGGAACGTCACCGAGCAACGGGCAAAGTAACGGTCGGATTGATCAGTGGCTTTGGATTTACAAGACCTTGTGCGATCGGTTCAACGGTGGCGCATGACAGCCACCACATGATCGTTGTTGGCACCGATGATGAAAGTATGGCAATTGCCGCGAATGAACTTGCGAAGTGTGGTGGTGGTCAGGTAGTGGTGATGGATGGCAAGGTGATTGGCTTGGTGGATTTGCAGATCGCAGGCCTGATGTCTATTGAACGCGCGGATATTGTGGCGAAGAAAGCAGCAACCGTGTTGGAAGGTTTTAAGATGTGCGGCAGTGAATTGAACAACCCGAACATGCAATTGAGTTTGATGGCGTTGGTGGTTATCCCTGAGTTGAGAATTTCTGATAAAGGGCTTGTTGACGTAACCCAATTTGATTTTGTGCCTGTGCTGGAAGATTGAAAAAACTAGCAGCAGAAATTTGTGCTGTTAAAAAGTAAAGCGAGATAATTATGGCAAATTTTCCTTTTCAAAGATTACAGGCTGATCTGGCTGCATTGATTGCACGCTCGTCCGCTGGGCAGCGACTTCCATCTGAACCTGAGCTTGCGAAGCAACTTGGCGTTTCACGTGCCACGCTGCGCGAGGCCATGCGTTCGTTTGAAACCCAAGGTCTTATTCGCCGCAGGCAGGGTTCAGGAACTTTTGTCGTTGGCAAAATGGAAGTTTTGGACAGCGGTATGGAAGTGCTTGAGAGCCTTGAAACAATGGCCAAGCGCTTGGGCTTGGAAATTTCTGTCAGTGACTTGAGCATTGAACCTCTCACTGCGGACGAAGAGCTCGCAAAGTTATTGGATGTCTCTGTGGGCGGGGCATTGACTCGTGTACGCCGTGTGATGCGCGCCGATAACCGCCCTGTTGCCTATCTTGTGGATATTTTGCCTGACTCGATCCTCAGCTCGAAGGACTTGCCTGCTGATTTCCACGGCTCGGTGCTGGACCTGTTACTTGGTCGCGGGGATCCTTTGGCATCTTCCCGCGCGAATGTCAGTGCCATTGGTGCAACGGCTGAAGTGGCGAAAGCCATCGAGATCCAACGTGGTGACGTGTTGCTGCATTTCTATTCGCAGTTATTTGATGTCAATGGCAAGATTGTGGATTATTCGTTGAGTTACTTTATCCCAGGCTATTTCCATTTCCATATCGTAAGGCGTGTAGGAAATTAACAATTGTTGAAATGTTCGCAGGTTTGCATCATTAAACCTGTCGACTTGTAAACCTCCAAGGAGATAATAATGACAGACAAGACCCAGGAAATTCAAAAGCGTGTACAGGCTGCACGTGAAGACATTATTCAGTTCATGCTCGAGATCGTGGAAATCCCTTCCATGGATTCGCAGCTCAAGGATGTGGGGGAGCGCATTGCCAAGGAAATGAACAAACTCGGCTTCGATGAGGTCCGCTTTGACAAGATGGGCAACATTATGGGCCGCATCGGCAATGGCAAACGTGTCATCGTTTACGATTCGCATATCGATACCGTTGGAATTGGCGACCCGCATGAATGGGAATGGGATCCGTTCAAAGGCAAGATCGAAGACGGCATTTTATATGCCCGCGGTGCCTGCGATGAAAAAGGCTCCACCCCCGGCATGATCTACGGCCTTGCTATGGCGCGCGATCTCGGCCTGCTCGACGGTTGGACTGCGTATTACTTCGGCAACATGGAAGAATGGTGTGACGGTATTGCACCCAATACCTTCGTTGAAGTAGACCCGAAAGTGAAACCTGATTTCGTCGTTATCGGTGAACCAACCAAGATGCTTGTTTATCGCGGTCACAAAGGACGCCTTGAAATGAAAGTGACTGCCAAGGGAAAATCTGCCCATGCGGCAAGCAACCACCTCGGCGATAATGCCGTGTATAAACTGCTTCCTGTCATCGCGGGTATCCGTGATCTGGAACCCAAGCTTGGTGACCACGAATTTTTGGGTCACGGCAAGATCACCGTTTCTGATCTGCATGTCAAGACCCCTTCCATTAACGCTGTTCCTGATGAAGCAGTTATTTTTATTGACCGCCGTATGACCTTTGGTGAGACCAAGGAAGTGGTCAAGAAACAGGTTGAAGACCTCATCCCCGCCGAATTCAAGGACTCTGTGAAGCTTGAAGAACTTTTCTACGATGAGCCTTCCTACACTGGCTTTGTTTTCCCTGTAGATAAATACTTCCCTGCTTGGGCGTTGGAAGCGGATCATCCGCTCGTGAAAGCTGGCCAGGAAGCACGCACAAAGATTGGTTTACCAGAAGCCGCCAGTAGCAAGTGGAACTTCTCCACGAACGGCATTTACTGGGCTGGTAAAGCGGGCATCCCGTCCATTGGCTTTGGCCCTGGTGACGAAGAGACCGCACACACTGTCCGCGATTCTGTGTCCCTTGAAGATATGGTCAAGGCAACAGAGTTCTACGCGATCTTGCCGAGCTTAATTAAGTAAATAGGTAAATACGTAAACAAGTAGATAGGTACGTATGTCTACTTGTTTACCTACACAGACCCATGAAAACTTTAGAAATTCGCAGACACTCCATCCGTTCCCAGCCTGGCGATCATTTGAATCAATCAGGCGTAACCCTTGCCCGTTTGGTTGGGCAGAATATCGGTCCATTTGATCAGGTTGTCACTTCCACGCTGCCGCGTGCTTTTGAAACCGCCATTGCCATGGGATTCGCTGTCGATGAACAGAATGAATTGATGAATACCTATGGCCGTGACGTGGAGAAGGAAGCTCCCTGGCCTCTCTCTTTTGATGATTATTCTGGAATTTTGAAGGGCGGTGGGGCGGCAGCAAAGTATGCGCAGAAGCTGGCAAAATATTACGCTGGCATTATGAGCTTCATCTCAGAAAGCCGCTCTGCACTGGTAATCAATCATGGCGGCGTGGTGGAGTTGGGCGTGGTCGGTTGTTTGCCGGATTTTGATTTTTCATCCTGGGGCGGTTCCGTGGAATATTGCGAAGGCGCAAGGTTGTACTGGGATGGGGATAAATTCGTGAATGGTGAAGTGTTGCGTGTTTCAATATAAGTTTTTGGTTATTTGTTAAATTTGAAAATTAAACCATAGGAGAAAAATATGCAAACGAATTTTCGTGGTCGTGATTTTATCGGCGACCTCGACTTCTCGAAAGAGGAAGTCGAAACAGTTTTGGATGTAGCCTGGGATCTAAAACGCAAGCGCGCATTGGGCGAGTCCCATGCTTTGCTGCGCGATAAGACCCTCGCCATGCTGTTCTTTTTCACATCCACCCGCACACGTGGTTCCTTTGAATCAGGCATGGCTCAGCTTGGTGGACACGCTGCCTTCATCGACAGCGAGACCACTCAGATCTCTCATGGCGATACTGCCAAAGAGATCGGCGAGATCTTTGGCCGCTATTTCGACGGCATTGCCATTCGTCAATGTGACTGGAATTTTGGCAACAAGTACATCAATGAAGTTGCACAAGCCAGCCGCACCCCGATCCTGAACATGCAGTGTGACGTGTACCATCCCTTCCAGTGTCTCGCGGATCTGATGACTATTCAGGAAAAGAAAGGCCGCGACCTCAAGAAGAAGAAGGTTGTTGTCTCCTGGGCGTATGCCGCTTCCTACAGCAAACCGCTTTCCGTTCCCCAATCTCTGATCCTTCAAATGACACGCTTTGGCTGCGATGTGGTGTTGGCTCATCCACCTGAGTTCAAGCTTATGCCTGAGGTTATGCAGCAGGCGAAAGACAATGCCAAGAAGTATGGCGTTGGCTTTGATGTCACTGACAATATGGACGAAGCTTTCAAGGATGCAGATGTTGTGTATCCCAAGAGCTGGGGCCCAATGATGACCACCACAGGAAAAGATGAAGGCAAAGCCCTCATCGAGAAATACAAATCCTGGATCACCGACGAACGCCGCATGAAGCTGACCAAGGATGACTCGATCTACATGCACTGCCTTCCCGCTGACCGCGGCCTCGAAGTCACCGACGGCGTGATCGATGGTCCGCACTCGGTTGTGTACGATGAAGCCGAAAATCGCCTGCACGCACAGAAGGCGGTTATGGCGTTGACGATGAGCTAGGCTCCAAGCGATTAGTGCCTGGGTGTTAGTATGAGTGAGCAGGACAAAGGTTTTGAGAGTTTGGCGAGCTACAGCATGCTTTGCGTTTGTTGAAGGCTTCTTATAAACTCGCTCAGTCTTTGCCTGCTCACGAAAAATATAATCTTGCTGACCAAATCCGTAGAGCTTCGCTCAGCGTCTTAATGAATATTGCTGAAGGGTATGGGCGTTTTCATTATTTGGACAGACTGCGTTTTTTCTATATTGCCCGAGGATCTTTAACAGAAGTACTTAGTGCTTTTACCGCAGCAAGTTCCTTGGGATATGTAGATGATGAGCAATTAGCCTCGGTGTGAGAAACTGAAACGGAGGCTGAGAAGTCTCTGAACGGTTATATTGCATTCATTCGTAAGTAGCAACAAGGTGGTTCTGAATATGGACATAACTATGTCCGTGATGAACAACCTGAATATCAAATACCCATAGAACTGGATGAGGCTGGAAGAGAGTAGGTCTAGTCCCTAATCCCTAGTTCCTGATTCTTACCAAGGAGATTTTATTAATGACCAATAAACTCGCAGTCATCGCGATCGGCGGTAACTCTCTGATCGTGGATGAAAAGAACATTTCCGTGGAAAGCCAGTATAAAGCGGCGAAAGAAACTGCCATCCATATTGCCGATATGATCGAACAAGGCTGGGAAGTGGCGATAGGTCACGGTAATGGACCGCAGGTTGGCTTCATTCTCAGGCGTTCAGAAATTGCAGCCAGAGTGGAAGGTATGCATGAAGTCCCGCTTGAAGTTTGTGGTGCGGATAGCCAAGGCGCGATAGGCTATGCTCTTCAGCAGAATTTGCAAAACATTCTTTATCAACGCGGTATTAAGAAAAAAGTAGTCACCGTCATCACTCAGACTCTTGTAGACAAGGGTGACCCTGCTTTCCAGAAACCGACCAAACCAATTGGCGGATTTATGACCAAGGAAGAAGCAGAACGCCGTCAGCGTGAGCAAGGCTGGAGTGTCGTTGAAGATGCAGGGCGCGGGTGGAGGCGAGTGGTAGCTTC
>Ga0209066_10008017_pt1 | contig 10328 bp, 7 predicted proteins | sample All_14_2_FD_187198 | JGI IMG/M metagenome (GOLD analysis project Ga0209066, IMG submission 187198) | Freshwater microbial communities in response to fracking from Pennsylvania, USA - Allegheny Zone_MetaG_DW_15 (SPAdes) (version 2) ... | reverse complement strand
TGCGGGAGAGGGCAGGGGTGAGGGTCCCCGCCCCCGCTACCCCACCAAACCCCAACAACCACACCGCAAATAGACCATGACCCCAAACCCCAGCACCCCGGCAACCACTAGCACCCAGCCCAAAGTAGCCCTCATCACAGGCGTTACCGGCCAAGACGGCTCTTACCTGGCCGAATTTCTGCTGGAAAAAGGTTACATCGTTCACGGCATCAAACGCCGGGGCAGCCTGTTCAACACCCAGCGCGTAGACCACATCTACCAAGACCCACACATTGACAATGCCCGCTTCAAGCTGCACTACGGCGACCTGAGCGACACCAGTAACTTGGTGCGCATCATCCAAGAAACCCAGCCCGACGAAATTTACAACCTGGGTGCCATGAGCCATGTGGCCGTAAGCTTTGAAAGCCCGGAATACACCGCCGACGTAGACGGAATAGGCACGCTGCGCATTCTGGAAGCTATTCGCATTTTGGGCCTGGAGAAGAAAACCCGCTTTTACCAAGCCAGCACCAGCGAACTGTATGGCTTGGTGCAAGAAATTCCACAAAAAGAAACCACGCCGTTTTACCCGCGCAGCCCCTACGCTGTGGCCAAGCTTTACGCTTACTGGATCACCGTGAACTACCGCGAAGCCTATGGCATGTACGCCTGTAACGGCGTGCTGTTCAACCACGAAAGCCCACGCCGGGGCGAAACCTTCGTCACCCGCAAAATCACCCGGGGCCTGGCCAACATAGCCATGGGTTTGGAAAATTGCTTGTACATGGGCAACATGGACGCTCTGCGCGACTGGGGGCACGCCAAAGACTATGTGCGCATGCAGTGGATGATGTTGCAGCAAGACAACCCTGAAGACTTCGTGATCGCCACCGGCATGCAATACAGCGTGCGCCAGTTCATTCAATGGTCAGCCCAAGAACTGGGTGTGACCCTGCGCTTTGAAGGCCAGGGCGTGGATGAACACGCCGTGGTTGAAAGCATTGCAGGGGACAAAGTACCCGCCCTGAAGGTAGGCGATGTGGTGGTGAAGATTGACCCCCGCTACTTCCGCCCTACCGAAGTAGAAACCCTGCTGGGCGATCCCAGCAAGGCCAAAGAAAAATTGGGCTGGGTACCTGAAATCACCGTGCAAGAAATGTGCGCTGAAATGGTGGCTGGTGACTTGGCGCAGGCCAAGCAACACGCACTGCTAAAACGTCATGGTTTTAACATCAATGTGTGTGTTGAATAGTGATCAAAAAGGCACCTAAATACTTTTTAAGCAAGTAACACAACAGCTTATAAATTTTATCTAAACATTCTTCCATTTAAATCAATAAAATACGAATCTCCAAAGGTAAAAGCGGCTGCACTACAATACCGATATGCAAAATTCCTAAAAATAGGTTTTACATATCCACCTTAGAAATATTCAACCAATATAACTGTTACTAAGCCATTAGGTAAGTTCGTTCATGCAAGAAATTTCGTAAGTTATTGATTTATATTGAGAAATTTTGCATGACATGAAAATTCATGTGAATAAACTTACCTAATGTCTTAGTAATATGCATGCAAATGCAATAAATAATAAGCAATAAATAAATGTTCACAACATATTTTCAGCGCGGGAGGCGACTACTATTTTTGTTTTCAAATAATGCTGCAGGCACAGTACTGAGTCAAGTGGCTGCGTTAATTGCCATACCAATTCAACTAAAGTTCCTTGGTGTTGAGCAATTCGGATTGCTGATGCTTTTCTATTCTTTTGTTGCTGCTGGATCATTGGCTGACCTTGGGATAGGTCCTACGGTGGTAAGGTTCATTGCTCGCACTGAACGCCATCGTACTGCTCTTCAACATGTAATCTCATCAAGCTTTACGGTAATACTCATGCTTGCTGCAGTTGTGGTTCTAGCGAGTTTTTTTGCAGCCTGGTTGTATGAGGTATATAAAGGTCAGATATTAATCGCAGGAAGTTTACATCCATACGAATTAACGGCTCTCATTGCTTATACCGTTAGCGCCTCAATGCTAATGGGGCTCGGATTTAACATACTGCGTGGATTGGGTTTGTACTGGATTTTCGGTTTGGCAGAAACTACGGTTAGATTATCTACTGTTACTATTGTAACATTTGCTGCTGTGATTTCAAAAGACCCAGGAGTGACATTGTTGGCGTACAGTGTGAGTACATCTCTTTTTACAGGTATCTTGCTGTTATATGTTTCCAAAAAAGTAGGAGTAAAGTTTCGGTTAACTGCGAATCTCAGATATTTCAAACGAAAAATGTTTCATTTTGCTCGATGGGTCTGGGCACAAGCTTTCTTTGGTTTTTTAGGCTCGCAGGCTGACCGACTCATTATTGCTGCCACCATGAATCTTTCAACCTTGGCTGTTTATTCCATCGCCATGAGTGTAGCGAACGCGGTAATGGCAGGACTGACTGCCGGCAGCGGGTTTTTACTACCTGAAGCTGCCAAACGAATAAAGGATAAATTCTGGGTTGCAAAAGCATACTGTCGCTATACTCTTCTATTTTCAGCTGCTACAGCTTTTTCTATTGCAATAGCAACGCCTTTATTACATCCTGTTCTGACGCTGTGGCTTAATGAAAATATAGCCCTACAAGTACTCCCCATTCTTTTACCCATCATGTGGACAATCAGTAGTGCCGCAACCAGCATACCAGGAACACAGTTCATGAATGCAGTCGGGTTTACTAAATTCGGTGCCATATTGGGCTTAGCCAATAATAGTATATTACTAGCAGCGCTTCTGTTTGCTGGTACTATAGCGGGTTTGCAAGGTGTAATCGGCGCAAAATTGTTGTCAATTCCAATTGGCTTTTTTGCGAGGGCTGTCACGGCTCACCATGTGTTTGGATTGCGCAACCCATTGTGGCAAGCATTCAAGATGGTTTGGCCCACCGTACTTGGTGCAACTGTTATACTGCCCCTATCTTGGAAGTTTTTGATCGGATAATGTAAAATGGAAACTCGTGCCCTACTTGAGTCGGTTGAAAGACTCATCGCCAGTCGAATGAGTGATGTGCAGGCTGGTCGCTACAATATCGCTTATAAAAGTGACGGCAGCCCAGTCACCAGCTCAGACCAGTTTCTTGAAAACTTGATTCGTGGTCATATTGAGCAACATCTGTCCGACCTCGCCTTTGTAGGGGAAGAGTCATTCGACTTTCAGTCACCATCCCAAAAAGGCTACGTTGCACTCCTAGATCCCATAGATGGGACTGAGAATTTTTGCAGTGGACTCAAAGAATGGGGCGTTTCCCTCAGCATCTGGAATAAAGGTCAGCATCTAGGCAGCATGCTGCTGATGCCTGAACTCAACGAGCGTCTGATCACGGGCGACACCATACCGGCTTTGCATTCACGCATCACAGGGCTGTCATCTTCCTTCAACGAGGGAATTGTCGATGCCCTACGAAATGCTGTGGAATATCGTGTGACCGGCTGCGCTGTGTACAACTTACTCAACGTCATACGCGGGACATTCGCCCGTTTCATCAACCCCAAGGGGGCCTACGCATGGGATCTGCTGCCCGGACTTATGCTCGCCCTTGAACACAATTGCCTAGTACATGTCAACGACGAGGTCTTCAATGGACAGTTTCTCGACCCTACTCAACGATATCGCGTCGATATACAGCACCGATACAATCTACATCGTCGGTAAAGGCCCCAGTGTCGATGACATCCGACCCGAGGTATATCAAGGGTCATTGGTCATTGGCATCAACGATGCAGAGCGCATTGCACCTGCGGACATCACTGTCTTTCATAGCGGGTGGGTGGAGCGCGGCCTTTCCGAATCGCAGTACAAATCGCGTTTGTATGTGACCAGCCACGACTTTGATGCCAAAGGCAAGGCCGTTTATGTGGCACCCCACGTGCCACTGACACAGGCATCCTCTGACCTGATCATGCAGCGCTTCATGAGCGATGACTTGGTCATTGAAGACGTGCTGTTTCTGACGGCGCTCAAAATTGCACGCAGAGTCGCTGAGATCAAGGGCCGACCACAGACGGTATACATGGTCGGCTTCGACTTCAACGCCAGCGCGGGCTTGAGCCAGCGCCTAGGGAAAGACTTTGCACCGCAAGATACCGAAGAAATGGCACTGCGTATTTCGGTGCAAGAGTTTTACTTCATCAACACGCTGTACTTCTTGCGTGATTCGGTAGTGAACCTGAAGCATGTGGGCAACCGCAACTTCAGCGCTTTGTCGCCCAGCGAACTCAATGCCTCGATACCTCACACAGCCAGCAGACCCGACAGCGCCAACAGGGTGGCCGTTGTGGCCGAGCTGACCACAAACCACTTTGGCGACCGAACTCGTCTAGAGCGCATGATCCGTGCCAGCAAGGCGGCAGGTGCCGACTACATCAAGCTGCAAAAGCGCGATGTAGCTGGATTCTATACGCCCGAGCAACTGGCATCACCGTATGTGTCACCTTTCGGCAAGACGTTTGCGGACTACCGATACCAGCTTGAACTGTCCAAAGAAGACTTCGAATTTATAGACAAGCTTTGCACCGAGGTGGGCATTGGCTGGTTTGCGTCGGTGCTTGACCAGCCCTCGTTCAAGTTCATGCAAGACATCAACCCCGCGATGGTCAAGCTGCCTTCGACGATTTCTGAGCACACAGACTACCTGAAACACGTGGCCGACACATACCAAGGGGCCGTGGTGTTGTCTACCGGCATGACCGACGCCGAGTATGAGAATTTTGTGCTGGACAACTTCTCAAAATGCAGCAGCTTGTACTTGTTGCAGTGCAACTCGGCTTACCCGACACCCTTGCACGATTGCAATGTGGGCGTGGTGCGGCATTACCATGAGTTGTCTTTGAAGCACAACCGAATTGTGCCTGGCTATTCAAGCCATGATTTTGGCTGGAAGGCATCTGCGCTTGCGGTGGCTGCGGGTGCCAAGATGCTTGAAAAGCACGTGAAACTGGGCAACACAGAATGGGCACATTTTGATGCTGTGGCCGTGGATTTGACGACACCCGCTTTCAAGGAATACGTAGACAACATCCGGGAAACCGAAATGATTGTGGGTGACACCGAGAAAAAAGTGAATGCGAGTGAGCATCACAAATACAGAAAGAGCTGAAATGAGTCAAACTTGGGCAGTGATCCCTGCGCGATCTGGATCAAAAGGTTATCCGGGTAAAAATATAGCGCATGTGATGGGCGTACCATTGATGGCCCATTCCATCAATTTTGCGAAGAAGTTGAAGTTCGTGGACAAGGTCGTATTGTCAACCGACAGCGAGGAATACGCGGCTATTGGTAAGCAATACGGTGCAGAGGTGCCGTTCCGACGGGGTGAGGTGGCCGCGAGAGATACTTCAATGGAAGAAGATATTCTTGAAGACATGCGATTGAAATGCATCGAGGCCAGGATTGATCCGCCGAGTACCATTGTGTGGCTGCGGCCCACTCACCCGATCAGGGAGGTCAAAACATTTGAGCGTGCTTATCAAAAATTCCTCTCTGGAAAATACACATCAATTTGCGTTGTAACTCCTGAAGATCCACGTATTTTTTTTGAAGGAGACGACGCTTTGCGGTCGGACTTGGCGAACTTTCAAGATCGATCAATGGTGAGGAGGCAGGACTGTCCGCTGGCGTACAGGATTTTTGGTGGCGAGATTTTTTCATTTCCTGATGCGTACGATCGGCGATTCTTGGGGGAAAAGCTAGGGTTTGAGGTTGCGGATAAACGCTGTAAATTCGATATAGATTATCCTGAAGACTTGGAGTACCTCGATTATTTGCTTTCGACAAAAGGCGGGAAAGAGCGCATTGGGAGTTTGGTGCATCCTTTTTAGTTCGTGGTAACGTGGTTTTCATATGTCTAACATTAAGTACAGGCCAGAGATAGATGGGTTACGAGCGGTTGCCGTTATGCCCGTTATCTTGTTTCATGCAGGGTTCCCTGGTTTCTCAGGTGGCTATGTTGGTGTTGACATATTTTTTGTTATCAGTGGTTACCTGATAACACTAATACTATTGTCTGATAACGAAAACAAAAAGGTTTTTAGGCTTGTTGATTTTTATGAGCGCAGGGCTAGAAGGATCTTGCCCGCCTTCTTCTTCGTGCTTTTTTTGACGACAGTTGCTGTTATGTTTTATTCATTCCCAACGGAATATAAATCATATTCTAAAGCGCTGTTGTCAACTTTGATATTTTCTTCAAACGTATATTTCTATTTTTCATCCGGATATTTTGATCAGTCTTCAGAATTGAACCCTCTTCTCCATACTTGGAGTCTGTCTGTTGAGGAGCAGTTTTACATATTTTTTCCGCTTCTTCTTTTATATTTGCTTCGCAAGGGTGGTGGGATACTTCTGTATGTTACTTTATTTCTTCTTGCGGTCATCTCCTTTTTTTTGAGCGTGGTTTTGATTAGGTATGACGTAAACGCCAACTTTTATCTGCTACCCACACGGGCGTGGGAGTTGTTGGTGGGTACAGGTGTCGCACTGATTGAGTTCAAACGTGTTGTGTTGGCTGATAAATACCAAAGGCTCCTTGTTTTCGTGGGCCTCATAGGTATGTGTCTGGTTATATATTCGATAGTTGCCTTTGACAAGAAATCTCATGTTCCGGGTGTTCATGCTCTGTTTCCCGTTTTTGGTGCGGCGATGATTGTGATCGGCGCCAAAAGGGGTAACCTAGTCGGTTGGGTCTTGGGGTCGATGCCACTCGTTCGTATTGGCTTAATATCGTACAGTGCATATCTGATCCATCAACCATTATTTGCTGTCGCGAGGATGATTAGTCTAGACCACTTGACGCCTCTAGAACATGCCCCATTAATTCTAGCCACGATAATTTTGGCGTATCTAGTTTGGCGCTTTGTGGAGAATCCATTTAGAAATAAAAGTAAGATCACTTTACAATTTATTGTCAGAGGTTCCGTATCTGCTTCGTTGTTGTTTGTAGTTGTTGGTGTGTATGGGGTCGTGTCGGCAGGGTGGGGGGGAAGATTTGAGCCGGAAACATTGTCTTTGTTGAATCATTCAAAAATTGATTACACACGGCAAATTAAATGTGAAGATTTGGTGGCTAGCTATCCGGATGTTAATTCTGCATGTGTAATTCACGACGAAGGCCAGGTTGAGGGCTCGAAAGTCGCTGTTTGGGGTGATTCTCATGCGAGAAGTATTGTTTGGCAAGTTGCTGAGCGTTTTAATAACGATGGCATCTCGGTTCTTAATCTCGCAACCAGTGGTTGTCCTGGGATTGCTGACATATACAGAAAGAGCGTTACTGCTGAATCTGTTCTATGCCGTAAGTTTAAGGATTCCGTTGTCGCTCACCTGATGGAACCTAATTCGCCTAAGGTCGTAGTCTTGTTGTCCAGATGGACCATAAATATCGAAGACACACGTTTCGATAACGGGCAGGGGGGGGTTGAGTACGGTTCCAATGTTGATTGGTACGCTCCTAGATTTGTTGCGGATGATGATCACAACGGTGTACTGGGGGCGCTCCGAAATACAATTGATGGTTTGTTGTCATCTGGGAAATATATTGTTTTGGTTTATCCAATACCGGAGGCTGGATGGACAGTTCCTTTGTATATGGCTAGGGCGTCAGTTCTTCGAAAAGAGTTATCTAATTATCAACTTTCCACCAGTTATGAGCTTTATAAAAAGAGGCATGAGAAAGTAATTTCTCTTTTTGATTCATATTCCGGGGATAAGGTTTTTAAGGTAAGGCCGTCCGATATATTGTGTAACGAAGGTGGACGGTGTCTGGTCGCCAGGTATGGCGCACCACTATACGACGATAATAATCACCCATCTGCCGTCTTATCAGAACTCATTGCGGATCAGGTGTATGACGTTGTGCGCCACAAAGTGATCGCTGATAATTAACACGAGGTGGTTGTGATGCTGGGTGTACGTGATAAATCTTTCGATGCCCTCAAAGGTTTGGCGATAGTTTTTGTGGTGGCAATACACTCTTTGAATACAGGCTGGGGTGCGGTCGGAGATTATGCAGAATTAAACTTGTATGCAACACTGTTCATTGGTCAGGTTTATTTGTTTGCTGTCCCAGCATTTTTCTTTGTGAGCGGTTATTTTGTTGGTGATCTGGCTACGCACAGAAATACCTGGGTTGCATTTGTCTTTCCACGTGCCGAGAGATTGATATTGCCATATATCATTTGGTCGTTGTTTTTCTCTCTCAAGTCCGGTGTACGTGACCCCGTTGATATGTTATGGTTGTTGGCGACGGGTGGCGCAATGGGGCCTTATTATTTTGTGGTTGTTCTGTTTTGCTTTGTTGTTCTGGCGCCATTTTTCCATAAGAATCTTGAACAAAAATTCTTATTTCCTATGCTGCTGGCGGGTACTTTCGTTTGGCTTTGTATTGTTTATTCATTGCGTATAATTAGACCCAATGGTATTGATTGGCAGATTGTCGCTCTCCCATTTTGGACGTGGTTGGTGTTTTATGTTTTCGGCATGAAGGTTGCCTCCATTGAGCGCGCTGGGGGTGTGGTTTGGGGTGGCGGATTGCAGGCGTCTGTTCTGTTTGTAATCGCTGCGCTTGTGATTTCTTGGGTTGAGGCATTTTCCTTGTTGTTTGCTTTCGGCCTCAAGTCAGGCGCAGGGTCTGCAATTAAATTTTCCTCTTATATTTACTCTACGGCAGTTATTGTTCTTTTTCTGGAGTTGCGTAAAACGCGTCGCGAGTGGCCTACAGTTTTTGTATTCCTGGGCAGCTGGTCCTTTGGTATATATTTGATTCACGAGCAGGTTCGTGTTTTTGTTACCCGTCTGTTTGAGAAGGTTCTAGGCCTGTATGACGTTCAGCCAATTTTTCAGTTGTCAGTCGTCTTGGGTGTTCTTGTTTTTTCGGTCGTTCTGATTTTGATTGCGAGATCGGTCCTTCCTAGTAAGATTGCTTCAAAATATCTGGGTTTCTAGGGGTCACTTTTTTGATCATTTTTTTCTATGTGTTTTCGGGTCTGATAATTCGTTCATGGATACATTTGCATTATGAATTTGTACGTTTACAATGGCCCCCTGCAGTACTTCCTCTGTCGGCTCATTCAATCGACTTTTGACGGTGATTCTGCGCTCGGCATTCAATACACAGATTGTGGCGATTTCACTGAGGTTTTCGCTGAGATTGACGCACTCATGGGTGTCAAGCCTCTCGAATCTATCCAGTTCCGCCTCGTCGACGACCTAAGGTGCATTGGGCCAGTCGATCGTTTATTCTTCAGTAACAGGTTTAATCCCTCCGAGGTGGAAATATATCTGAAATTACGAAAAGCCACTAAACGATTTTGCGCATTTGAAGATGGTCTTTCACTTTACATTAATTATTGTTTTTACCGTCCAGATTGGAACGACGATAATCACCGAATTGTTGCAGAAAATAAGATAAAATTATGGATGAGAAATTCTGGTTTATCACGTTTTAGAAGTGTAAAACCTTACTTTTTAGTAAGTAAAGTGTATGATGAATATTACAGTATATTTCCTGATATTCCAGGTCGTCGATCAAGTTCAAAATGGGTATCGCTCGCTCCCGCATTCAGAAATTTAGAAAAAATAGGTTCAAATTGTGATCCGCTGAGTGGAGCTTTGATATTGTCACAATCTCTTGTTGCAGATGATTTTGTATCGGCTGATGAATACCTGAATTTTATTGCATTGGTGATAAATGATCTAATACTGAAAAACAGTATTGTTTACTTTAAGCAGCATCCTAGAGATCCCGATTGGCTAGTGAAAGAATTAACCAGCATCCCTGGCTGTAAATTATTGCCACTAACATATCAACGTGTTCCTGTTGAAATCTTACTTGCACAGCATCCTGCTATTACGCCATATGGGTTTTGGAGTTCGTCATTGGCATATGCGAGTGGTGGATTGTTACGTAAAGCTTATACTTTCGCCCCAGCGTTTATGAGTCATATCAAGCCATCATATAAATTACTTTCGCTTTGGGGTTCGATGGAGAAATTATTGATGAAATATGAGGTTTCCACTTATACGCCGATTAGGTAATTTTTATTCCGTAACTTTTTTGAAAAATAGCAAAAATTTTGTGTCAAGATGGCTTTGTTGCACAACTCAAAAACGGAACGAGCCAACCCCAACCCCAGACGCAGCTATGCCATGGCGGCCACGGGCACCGTTGTCGGGCGCCCGAGTTGCGTAAAGCGGTTGAGCAGCGCCACCCGCACATGCAACTCCGCCACCTGCCGCTCGAACGTGCGCGCCATGACCCGCTCGCCCAGGCGCTTGAAGCAGTGCATCTTGGTTTCCACCAGGCTTCTGCGGTG
>Ga0209066_10008016_pt1 | contig 10328 bp, 6 predicted proteins | sample All_14_2_FD_187198 | JGI IMG/M metagenome (GOLD analysis project Ga0209066, IMG submission 187198) | Freshwater microbial communities in response to fracking from Pennsylvania, USA - Allegheny Zone_MetaG_DW_15 (SPAdes) (version 2) ... | reverse complement strand
GGCCCGGCGTGCGCGACAAACTGGTCAACGGCGAACTGGACTTCGCCCATGTGCTCTACGGCCTGATCTACGGCGTGCACATGGGCACCGCCGGCCCCAAGAAAGACATGGCCGTGCTGATGAACCTCAACCACAACGGCCAGGCCATCACCCTGTCCAAGAAGCTGGCCGACAAGGGCGCGGTGGACGCGGCCAGTCTGGCCAAGCTGATGGCCAGCGACAAGCGCGAGTACACCTTCGCCCAGACCTTCCCCACCGGCACCCACGCCATGTGGATCTATTACTGGCTGGCCAGCGCCGGCATCAACCCCTTCAAGGATGCCAAGGTGATCAGCGTGCCGCCGCCGCAGATGGTGGCCAACATGCGCGTGGGCAACATGGACGGCTTCTGCGTGGGTGAGCCCTGGAACCACCGCGCCATCCTCGACGGCATCGGCATCACCGCCACCACCACCCAGGACATCTGGAAAGACCACCCGGAAAAGGTGCTGGGCACCACGGCCGAGTTCTGCCAGAAGTACCCCAACACCGCGCGTGCGGTGACGGCGGCCATCCTGGAGGCCGGCAAGTGGATCGACGCCGGCCTGTCCAACAAGAACAAGATGGCCGAGACCATTGCCCAGCGCGCCTATGTGAACACCGGTGTGGACGCCATCAACCAGCGCATCCTGGGCCGCTACCAGAACGGTCTGGGCAAGACCTGGGACGACCCCAACCACATGAAGTTCTTCAACGACGGCAAGGTCAACTTCCCCTACCTGTCGGACGGCATGTGGTTCCTGACCCAGCACAAGCGCTGGGGCCTGATCAAGGACCATCCCGACTACCTCGGCATTGCCAAGCAGATCAACCGCATCGACATCTACAAGCAGGCCGCGGCCGCCACCAAGACGCCGCTGCCCTCGTCCGAGATGCGCAGCAGCAAGCTGATGGATGGCGTGGTGTGGGACGGCAAGGACCCCGCCAAGTACGCAGACAGTTTCAAGGTGAAAGCCTGATCGTCCCGACGGAAGGAGTCCCGCCATGGTTGCCGCCGTTTTTCATTCACCGCTGGAGGCCCCGGCCACCACCCCCGCCAGCCCCACGTCTTCGCACATTGCCAAAGCCATGACCGCATCACAAGCCCCTGCCGCCCTGCCCGCGACAGCCAACCGGAAGCCGGCGCGCGACCTGCGCGGCTTCTGGCTGGCGGTGCTGCCACCGCTCATGGGCCTGGCGCTGCTGGTGCTGATCTGGCAGGCGATTGCCAGCACCAGCGACAGCGGCATTCCCAAGCCGGCGGAGACCTGGGCCCAGGCGCTGCAGGTCTTCTCCGACCCGTTCTACCGCAACGGGCCGAACGACCAGGGCGTGGGCTGGAACGTGCTGGCCTCCCTGCAGCGCGTGGCCATCGGCTTCGGCATGGCTGCCCTGGTGGGCATTCCGGCGGGCTTCGCCATTGGCCGTTCGGTCTTCCTCTCGCGCATGTTCAACCCGCTCATCAGCCTGCTGCGCCCGGTCTCGCCGCTGGCCTGGCTGCCGATCGGTCTGCTGGTCTTCAAGGGCGCCAACCCGGCGGCCATCTGGACCATCTTCATCTGCTCGATCTGGCCCATGGTCATCAACACCGCGGTGGGCGTGCAGCGCGTGCCGCAGGACTACATGAACGTGGCGCGCGTGCTCAATCTCAGCGAATGGAAGATCTTCACCAAGATCCTGTTCCCGGCCGTGCTGCCCTACCTGCTGACCGGCGTCCGCCTGGCGGTGGGCACCGCCTGGCTGGTGATCGTCGCGGCCGAGATGCTGACCGGCGGCGTGGGCATCGGCTTCTGGGTCTGGGACGAATGGAACAACCTCAACGTGTCGTCCATCATCATCGCCATCTTCGTGATCGGCACCGTCGGCCTGTTGCTTGAAATGGCCCTGATCAAGCTCGCGTCCCTGTTTACCTATGACGAGGTGAAGGCATGAACACCGCCATCCACACGAAGTACATCGACATCCAGAACGTCGAGCAGACCTTCAAGACCAAGAAGGGCAACTTCCCGGCGCTGCGTGACATCAACCTGAGCGTGGCCAAGGGCGAGTTCGTCGCGCTCATCGGCCACTCGGGTTGCGGCAAGTCCACGCTGCTGAACCTGATCGCCGGCCTGACCACGCCCACCGCGGGCGTGCTGCTGTGCGCCGACAAGGAAATCGCCGGCCCAGGCCCGGAGCGCGCGGTGGTGTTCCAGAACCACTCCCTGCTGCCCTGGCTGACCTGCTACGAGAACATCCATCTGGCCGTGGAACGCGTCTTCGGCAACAGCGAAAGCAAGGCGCAGCTCAAGCAGCGCACCCACGACGCGCTGGCCCTGGTGGGCCTGGCTGCGGCCGCGCAGAAGCGTCCGGGCGAAATCTCCGGCGGCATGAAGCAGCGAGTGGGCATCGCCCGCGCCCTGTCGATGGAGCCCAAGGTGCTGCTGATGGACGAGCCCTTCGGCGCTCTGGATGCGCTCACCCGTGCCAAGCTGCAGGACGAGTTGCTGGACATTGTCGCCCAGACCCACGCCACCGTGGTGATGGTGACGCACGACGTGGACGAGGCGGTGCTGCTGTCCGACAAGATCGTGATGATGACCAACGGGCCCGCCGCCACCATCGGCGAAGTCCTCTCGGTCGAACTGCCGCGCCCGCGCAACCGCGTGGCGCTGGCCGACGACCCCCAGTACCAGCAATACCGCAAAGCGGTGATCGACTTCCTCTACACACGCCAGAGCCACGTGGAAAAAGTGGCCTGAACTGGCCCACCCCTGCGCCGCGCCCGATGGCGCGTCACCCCCTCAAGGGGGCGGCACTGGCGGCCCGGCAAAGCCGGTTCCGCGGTGCCCTGGATGAAGTCACTTCGCTTCGGCGACTTGGCCCGAATTGGAGAACCCCATGGACATGCAAGTCACTCCCAAGACCCGTTTGAAACTCGTGATGGTCGGCAACGGCATGGCCGGCGTGCGCACGCTCGAAGAGCTGCTGAAGATCGCACCCGATCTGTACGAGATCACCGTCTTCGGCGCCGAACCGCACCCCAACTACAACCGCATACTGCTTTCGCCGGTGCTGGCTGGCGAACAGACGCTCGAAGAGATTGTGCTGAACGACTGGTCCTGGTACAGCGACCACGGCATCACGCTGCACGCGGGCGTCAAGGTGACCGAAGTGGACCGCGTCAGGCGGCTGGTCACCGGTGTCGGTGCCGATGGCCAGACCGTGACGGCCGAGTACGACCGCCTGATCATGGCCACCGGTTCCAACCCCTTCATCCTGCCCATTCCCGGCAAGGACCTCCAGGGCGTGCTGGCCTACCGCGACATCGCCGATACCCAGGCCATGATCGACGCGGCCGCGACCTACAAGCACGCCGTCGTCATCGGTGGCGGCCTGCTGGGTCTGGAAGCGGCCAACGGCCTGATGAAGCGCGGCATGAGCGTGAGCGTGGTGCACGTCTCTTCCTGGTTGATGGAGCGTCAGCTCGACGACGTGGCGGGCAAGCTGCTGCAGCAGTCGCTGGAAGCGCGCGGCATGAAGTTCCTGATGGGGGCCAACACCCAGGAGCTGGTCGGTGGTGAAGATGGCCGCGTCAAGGCGGTGAAATTCAAGGACGGCAGCGAAGTGCCGGCCGACCTGGTGGTGATGGCCGTGGGCATCCGCCCCAACACCGCCCTGGCCGAGTCCATGCGTCTGCATGTCAACCGCGGCATCGTGGTCAGCGACACCCTGCAGACCGTGACCGACCCGCGCATCTACGCGGTGGGCGAATGCGCGGCGCACCGCGGCATCGCCTACGGCCTGGTGGCGCCGCTGTTCGAACAGGGCAAGGTGCTGGCCACGCACCTGGCCGAGTTCGGCATCGGCCGCTACACCGGATCGCTGACATCGACGAAGCTCAAGGTGACAGGCATCGACCTGTTCTCCGCCGGAGACTTCATGGGCGGAGAAGGCACCGAAGAGATCGTGATGAGCGACCCCTTCGGCGGCGTTTACAAGAAGCTGGTCATCAAGGACGACAAACTCGTGGGCGCCTGCCTGTATGGCGACACAGTGGACGGCAGCTGGTACTTCAAGCTGCTGCGCGAAGGCCGCAAGGTGCACGACATCCGCGACAAGCTGATGTTCGGCGAATCCAACATCGGCGACGCAGGGCACCAGGGCCAGAACAAGGCCGCCGCCATGGCCGACAGCGACGAGGTCTGCGGCTGCAACGGCGTGACCAAGGGCGCCATCTGCAAGGCCATCAAGGACAAGGGCCTGTTCACGCTGGACGAGGTGAAGAAGCACACCAAGGCCAGTGCCTCGTGCGGTTCGTGCACCGGTCTGGTCGAGCAGATCCTGATGTTCACCGCCGGTGGCGACTACTCGGCCACGCCCAAGAAGAAGGCCATCTGCGGCTGCACCGACCACAGCCACCAGGACGTGCGAGACGCGATCCGAACCGTCCAGCCCGATGGCTCCAAGCTGCTGACCATCGCCGACACCTTCAAGGCGCTGGGCTGGAAGACGCCCAACGGCTGTGCCACCTGCCGCCCCGCCGTCAACTACTACCTGATCAGCACCTGGCCCAAGCAGGCCAAGGACGACCCGCAGAGCCGCTTCATCAACGAACGCTCGCACGCCAACATCCAGAAGGACGGCACCTACAGCGTGATACCGCGCATGTGGGGCGGCGAGACCACGGCCGACGAGCTGCGCCGCATCGCCGACGCGGTGGACAAGTACAAGATCCCGACGGTCAAGGTCACCGGCGGCCAGCGCATCGACCTGCTGGGCGTGAAGAAGGAAGACCTGGTCAACGTGTGGAAGGACATCGGCATGCCCAGCGGCCACGCATATGCCAAGGCCCTGCGCACGGTGAAAACCTGTGTGGGCAGCGAGTGGTGCCGCATGGGCACGCAGGACAGCACCCAGATGGGCAAGGACCTGGAGAAGGCCATGTGGCGCATGTACGCGCCGCACAAGGTCAAGTTCGCCGTGTCCGGTTGCCCGCGCAATTGCGCCGAAGCCGGCATCAAGGACGTGGGCATCATCGGTGTCGACTCGGGCTGGGAGATGTACATCGCCGGCAACGGCGGTATCAAGACCGAGGTCGCGCATTTTCTGGTCAAGGTGAAGACCGCCGAGGAAGTCATGGAATACACCGGCGCCTTCTGCGAGCTCTACCGCCAGGAAGGCTGGTACCTGGAGCGCACGGTGCACTATGTCAACCGCGTGGGCCTGGACTACATCAAGCAGCGCATCCTGGCTGACGCCGAGGGTCGCAAGGCCTTGTGGGAACAGTTGCAGTTCGCGCTCGACGGCGAGCCGGACCCCTGGTTCGACTTCAAGGACGCGGCCGTCGACACGCGACAGTTCGAACCCGTGGCGCTGGTCAAGGCCTGAGGTGGACACCATGCATCGCCGTGACATCCTGACCCTGGTCGTCTGTGCGCCCTTGGCCGCACGGGCGCAAGTGGTCGATCTGCCGGATGCCATCAACAAGGCGGGCCGTCAGCGCATGCTGTCCCAGCGCATGGCCAAGGCCTGGCTGGCCCTGGTTCACCAGACCGAGACGCGGCTGGCGCAGTCCACGCTGGACCGGTCCATGGCCCTCTTCGACCGGCAACTGGTGGAGCTCAAAGCGTTTTCGCCGACGCCCGAGATCCGGACCACCTACGCCAGTCTGGAGGCGGCCTGGAGCGAATACAAATCCACCCTGGTGGGCAGCGCCCCCAGCAGGGCCGCCGTGTCCGCCCTGCTCAAAGCCGACGCCCGGGTACTGGCACTGGCCCATCAGGGCACGCTGCAGTACGAGGCGGCCATGGGCCGTCCGGTGGGCAAGCTGGTCAACGTGGCCGGTCGCCAGCGCATGCTCTCGCAGCGCATGGCCAAGTTCGGTTACGCGCTGGCCCTGCAACAGGAGGTGCCGACCGCGAAAAGCGAGATAGACAAAGCACGCAGCGAGTTTCTCGCCGCCATGGAGTTGCTGCGCCGCGCCCCCGAGGCCACCCCCGGCATCCTCGACGAACTGGCATTGGCCGATGGCCAGTGGCTGTTTTTCGACCTGGCATTGCAACGCGTGCGAAGCGGCCAGACGGATCGTGCAAGAACCCTGGCCGACCTGTACGTGACCAGCGAAAACCTGTTGAGCGTGATGGACCGGATCACCGGTCAGTACGCGGCGCTCAGCGCCTGACATCCTCAAGAGAGCCCCATGAACATGAGCCAATGGACCCCCATCTGCCAGCTTGAAGACCTCCCCGTGCTGGGCTCGCGGCGCGTCGCGCGCGAGCAGGGGCTGGACGTCGCCATCTTCCGCAACGACAAGGACGAGGTGTTTGCCCTGCTGGACCGCTGCCCGCACAAAGGCGGCCCGCTGTCGCAAGGGATCGTCTTCGGCACCCATGTGGCCTGCCCGTTGCACAACTGGACCATCGGCCTGTGCGACGGCCAGGCCTCGGCACCGGACGAAGGCTGCACGCCAAAGTTCAGCGTGAAGGTGGAAAACGGACAGGTGTTTCTGGATGCACGCGAACTGGCGACACACGCCACCGATCTCGAACGCCCGATCGCCGGACCACTGCGTCGTGTACTGAAGGCCTGATCCCATGACCGAAACCCGCTCCACCTGCCCGTACTGCGGCGTGGGCTGCGGTGTCATCATTGAATCCGATGGACCGCAGATCACCGGCGTGCGCGGAGACCCCGACCACCCGGCCAATTTCGGCAAGCTCTGCACCAAGGGCAGCACCCTGCACCTGACGGCCACGCCCGCCGTGACCCGCCAGACCCGGCTGCTGCAACCCATGCAGCGCCTGCGGCGCGGGCAGCCTCCGGTGGCCGTCGGCTGGGACGCGGCGCTGGACCGGACGGCCGGCGAGTTCGGCCGCATCGTGCGCGAACACGGCCCCGACGCGGTGGGTTTCTACATCAGCGGCCAGCTCCTGACCGAGGACTACTATGTCTTCAACAAGCTCGCCAAGGGCCTGATCGGCACCAACAACGTCGACACCAACTCGCGCCTGTGCATGAGCAGCGCGGTCGCGGGCTACAAGCTCACCCTGGGCGCCGACGCGCCACCCGCCTGCTACGAAGACCTTGATCACGCGCAGTGCCTGTTCATCGTCGGCAGCAACACGGCCTATGCCCACCCCATCCTGTTCCGGCGCATCGAGGCCGCCAGGAAGCGCAACCCGGCCATGAAGGTGATCGTGGCCGACCCGCGCCGCACCGACACCGCCGAACTGGCCGACCTGTTCCTGCCGCTGCAGCCCGGCACCGACGTGATGCTGTTCCATGGCCTGCTGCACATCATGCTGTGGGAAGGCTGGACCGACAGCGCCTACATCGCCGCGCACACCAGCGGCTTCGACGAACTGAAGACACTGGTGCGCGAGTGCACGCCCGAGGTGGTGGCGCAGACCTGCGGCCTGCCCAAAGAAGATCTGTTCAAGGCCGCCAGATGGTTTGCTGGCCTCGACGGTCAGGGCGTCGCGCAGCGCCAGCCGACACTCAGCCTGTACTGCCAGGGCCTGAACCAGAGCAGCAGCGGCACGGCCAAGAACGCCAGCCTGATCAACCTGCACCTGGCCACCGGCCAGATCGGCCAACCCGGTGCCGGCCCCTTCAGCCTGACCGGCCAGCCCAACGCCATGGGCGGGCGCGAGGTTGGCGGCCTGGCCAACCTGCTCTCGGCCCACCGCGACCTGGGCAACCCGGCGCACCGCGCCGAAGTCGCGGCGCTCTGGGGCGTGCCCGACGTGCCGGCCCAACCCGGCAAAACCGCGGTGGAAATGTTCGAGGCCGCCGCCGACGGCGAAATCAAGGCCCTGTGGATCGCCTGCACCAACCCGGCGCAATCCATGCCCGACCAGGCCACGGTGCGCCGCGCGCTGCAGCGCGCCGAATTCGTCGTGGTGCAGGAAGCCTTCGCGACCACCGCCACCGGCGATTTCGCCGACCTGCTGCTGCCTGCCAGCACCTGGGGCGAGAAGGACGGCACCGTCACCAACAGCGAACGCCGCATCAGCCGGGTGCTGCCGGCCGTGCCGGCAGCGGGCCAGGCGCGGCACGACTGGCGCATCGTGGTCGACGTGGCGCAGCGCCTGGAGGCGCAGCTTCGGCCGGGCCGGCCGACCCTGTTCCCGTACGGGACGCCGGAGGCCATCTGGCAGGAGCACCGCGAGTCCACCCGTGGCCGCGACCTGGACATCACCGGCATGAGCTACGCCATGCTGGAGCGGCAAGGCCCGCAGCAATGGCCGCTGCGCGAGGGCGAGACGAGCGGCCGGACGCGGCTGTACGAAGACGGCCGCTTCCCCACCGCCGACGGCAAAGCCCGCTTCGCCGCCCTGCCCTACCGGCCGGTGGCCGAAGCGCGCTCGTCGCGCTTTCCCTTTGCGCTGACCACCGGGCGCCTGCGCGACCAGTGGCACGGCATGAGCCGCACCGGCACCATCGGACGCCTGTTCGGCCACGTGTCCGAGCCCACGATCCAGCTGAACCCGCAGGACATGGAACGCCGCGGCCTGCAGGATGGCGACCTGGTGCACGTGACCAGCCAGCGCGGCGCCATCGTGCTGCCGGTGCGGGCCTCGGCCACCCTCGGCGCGGCCCAGGCGTTCATCGCCATGCACTGGGGCCCGGAATACCTGAGCGGCCGCAGCAGCCAGGGCGAGCCCCTGGCGGGCGTGAACGCCCTCACCTCCCCCGCCTTCTGCCCCAGTTCCAAACAGCCCGAACTCAAGCACGCGGCGGTCAAGGTGCTCAAAGCCGAGCTCCCCTGGACCCTGCTGGGCGTGGCCTGGCTGCCCGGCGACACGGCCTTGCAGACCCTGGGCGAACTGCGCCGGCTGATGCCCTCGTTCGACTTCGCATCGTGTGTGCCCTTCGGCCGCGAGCGCACCGGCGTGCTGCTGCGCGCCGCCGCGCACGAAGCCCCCGAAGCCGCGCTGGTCGACCGCGTCGAGGCCCTGCTGGGCCTGGACGGTCCCGACGCGCTGCGCTATGTGGACAAGCGCCGCCAGCAACGCCGCAGCGCGCGCCTGCTGCGCCAGGACGGGGCCAGCACGCTGCAGGCCTTTCTGCTGGCGGGCGACACCCGCGCCGAGGCCTGGATCAAGACCTTGCTGCAGGAAGCGCTGCCGGCGGACAGCTACGGTCGCCTGCTGCTCATGCCCGGCGCCGCCGCGCCGGTGGCGCTGGCTCCGCGCAGCCCCCAGGTCTGCACCTGCTTCAACGTCAGCGAAGAGGCCATCCGCGCCGAACTGCCCCGCTGCGGCGGACAGGACGAGCAGCGCCTGAACGAATTGCAGGGCAAGCTGCGCTGCGGCACCAATTGCGGTTCCTGCATCCCGGAGTTGCGGCGGCTGGTCAAGGCCGTCCCCGCTTCGCTGGTGGCCATATAACCCGAAGTCATCAGAACTCCTTCAAAATTGCGGGCCATGGGTATCAGCCAGTACATCAAGGAGATCGGTCGCGGCAAGGACGGCGCCCGTTCGCTCACGCGCGAACAGGCCGCTGACCTCATGGGCCAGGTGCTGGATGGTTCGGTGACCGACCTGGAGGTCGGCGGCTTCTGCCTGGCCATGCGCATCAAGGGCGAAACGCCACAGGAGATGGCGGGCTTTCTGGACGCCACCCACAACCGGCTGCAGCGCCTGCCCGACACCGGCGCTCCCACGGTGGTGCTGCCCAGTTACAACGGCGCCCGCAAGCTGCCCGTGCTGACGCCCCTGCTGGCGCTGTTGCTGGCGCGCGAAGGCCTGGCGGTGCTGGTGCACGGCAGCGCCACCGAAGACCGGCGCGTCACCAGCGAGGCGGTGTTCGCGGCGCTGGGCCAGCCGGCCCGGACCTCGGTCGCGGCGCTGCCCGCCGGCCAGTGCGCCTTCGTTCCCACCGAGGTGCTGCTGCCCGGCCTCAAGCGCCTGCTGGACGTGCGCCGTGCGGTGGGCCTGCGCAACCCGGCGCACAGCCTGGTCAAGCTGATGAACCCTTGTGAGGGCCCGGCCCTGATCGTCGGCAGCTACACCCACCCCGAATACGCGGTCTCGATGGCCGAGACCTTCGCACTGGTCGGCGCGCACGCCCTGCTGTTGCGCGGCACCGAAGGCGAGCCGGTGGCCGATGCGCGCCGCACACCGCAGATGGACGCCTTCCGCGACGGACAGCGCCATCTGCTGCAGCCGGCGCAGGACGGTTCGCTCGCCAGCCTGCCCGAACTGCCGCGCGAGATCGACGCCACCAGCACCGCCACCTACATCCGCGCCGTGCTCGACGGCCAGTTGCCCGTGCCCGCCCCCATTGCCCTGCAGGTGGCCCACATTCTGCGAGAGGTTCAGCAC
>Ga0209066_10008012_pt1 | contig 10330 bp, 10 predicted proteins | sample All_14_2_FD_187198 | JGI IMG/M metagenome (GOLD analysis project Ga0209066, IMG submission 187198) | Freshwater microbial communities in response to fracking from Pennsylvania, USA - Allegheny Zone_MetaG_DW_15 (SPAdes) (version 2) ... | reverse complement strand
GGCCGGATCCTTGTCGACGGCACCGCGATCACCGATGCCAACCGGCGGGCGTGGCAACGCAGGATCGGCTATGTCCCCCAGGACATTTACCTCAGTGCCAGCAGCGTCGCGGAAAACATCGCATTCGGGGTCGATCCGGACCAGATCGATCATCGCCGCGTCGTCGACGTCGCGCGGATGGCGCATATCGACGCCTTTATCACCGCGCATCTCCCGCAGGGCTATGCCACCGCAGTGGGTGAGCGGGGCATCACCCTTTCGGGCGGCCAGCGTCAGCGCATCGGCATTGCCCGCGCGCTGTATCACGATCCCGATCTGTTGGTGTTCGATGAAGCCACCAGCGCGCTCGACAATGACACAGAAGCAGTTGTGATGGATGCACTCAACGATCTTGCGGGCAAGAAGACGATCATCATCATCGCGCATCGCTTGACCACCATCGCGCGCTGCAATCAGGTCATCCGCCTGGAGCAGGGGCGGGTGGTCGGGCGAACCGTGGCGGGTCGTGATGTCGCGTGCCTGGAGGCGGTGTAACCGGTGACAATCTGGCTCCACATTACCGCATCCTATTTCTGGTCGCGTCCCCCGGTCGGGGTGATCCGGGTCGAGCGCGAGCTGTTCGCGGCGCTTGACCGGCTGGGTGAAGCGCAGCTCCGCTACTGCATCTTCGTGCACGGCGAGCTGTATGAGGTCGATCGGGCGGCGCTCGAATCCAATGCCGTAGCCACCGAACCGCCCAAGCCGTCGAAACCGTGGGCGATCATGCGGACCGCAATGTGGGAGGGGCTCAAGGCAACCATCTACGCGCTCGCCCGCGAAAGCCGTCGGGTCGAAAGCGCGCTGGAATGGGTTCAGTCGGTCCGACGTCAGCAGGCACATCGGCGAATTCGTCGCCCGCGATTGCCGGTGGCCGATATTGCGCCCGGCGACACGTTCCTGACGGTCGGGATCGATGCCACGCTCGATTACGCAACCCTGTTCGACGCGGTCGCCAGCAGACACGGTGCGCGGATCGTCGGCTTTTGCCACGACATCATTCCGGTCCTGTTCCCCGAATTCTGCGGGCGAGGGTCGAAGGCGGAAATGTCAGCCTATTTTGCCGCACTGATCCGCGCGAGTGCGCTGCTGCTCTGCAACTCGGTGGCCACGCGGGACGACTTGCTCGACTTTGCAGAGGATCACGGATTGCATCCGCCTCCGATGGCGGTGGTGCCCTTGGGATGCAGCCTGCCCGCCGAAGGCGAGCTGATGCCGCATGAACTCGCCCAGCTTCCGGAGGGTGACTATGCCCTGTTCGTGTCGACCATCGAACGGCGCAAGAACCACCGCCTGCTGTATGACGTCTATGCGGAAATGGCGGATGATCCGGAGTTTGATCGTCTGCCCACCATTTGTCTGGTCGGGATGCACGGGTGGCGCGTCACTGACCTGCTCGAAGACATCGCGCTTAATGAAAAGGTGCGCGGAAAATTCCTGTTCCTGACACACGTGTCGGACGCGATGCTCGCGCGCTTGTATCGCGACGCGCTGTTTTGTGTGTATCCATCGCATTATGAGGGCTGGGGGCTGCCCGTTTCGGAAGCGCTTGCGTTGGGCAAGGCGGTCATCGCGTCGGACGCCGGGGCTTTGCCAGAAGCCAGCGGTGGGTGCGCGCTCCACCTCAGCCCGTACGACACGCGCGCTTGGCGCGATGCCATGATGCGGATGGCGCGAGATCCCGACTGGAGGCGCGAGTGGGAAGAGCGCGCGCGCCGCGATTTCAGGCATCATGACTGGGACCATGCGGCGCGCATCGTTATCGACACGAGCACGCCTCTCGCTGTTTGCCCGTGTCGGGATCATGCCCGCGACCTAAGCCTCCGCCCGCAACCCCAAATCTGCTATTGCGGCGAGTGACGATCAAATGGCTCAAATTCGCAGGGATCCGGCACTGTCTGGAGAATGTGGCGACAGCCTGTGGAGTGGCTGCTGTCGGGCAAATTGATTGATGCAAAGCCCGTGGCGTTCACCACGCCGATCGCCACAGGCCGCCGCTCTGTTTTGTGAAAGTGTCGCCGCACCGCCAGTTTTCGAGACTCATGCGCGCCACGGACAGGCTGTGACCCGCCCATTATTTGCTGCGTCGAACCGCTATTCTCCAATGATCTGCGTGCCCAGTTTTGCCCCCTGTGGGGCACCATTCGTCAACGCGGCCTCACACGGGTCATTGTCGCTTGCGCGCAATCAGGTCGATGAGCGCCGATTTCCCCGAATGACCCGCTCCTTCGTCGATTTCCGCATCATAGGATCGGATGAGCTCGATGTCCCATGCCGAAAAGGCGCGCTGCAGATAGTCGTGCGAGTAAAGGTTGTCGATCTTGGATGGGCCGCCGGTCGCATAGTGCAGTTGTTCTTCGCGATAGCCTTCAAGTAGGAAAATACCGCCGGGCTTCAGCGATCGATGGATGCCGTCGAAGATCGCTTCGCGCAATTCAGGACCGGCGAATTGGATGAAGATGCCGACGACCGAGTCGAAGGCGGCTTCGGGCCATTGCCAGGTCGCCAGATCGGCCCGCTGATACGCCACATCGACTCCGCGCTGCTCGGCGAGGCGTTGCGCCTTCTCCAGCGCTTTTTCAGAGACATCCGTGGCGAGCACGCAATGTCCGCGCTCGGCCAGGAAAACACTGTTTCGCCCTTCGCCATCGGCGACCGCCAGGATGTTCGAATTCGGCGCAAACCGATGCACTTCACGCGCCAGAAAGGCGTTGGGCTTCACCCCGAACAGATATTCATCCGAAGCATAGCGCTCGTTCCAAAATGCTGCCTGATCCGGTTCAGCCATGTGCTTGGTTCCGATTGTCGATAGAGCCGATTGGACTTCGGGAGTGACGCCCGCCTGTTGCAACGTGACAGGCGGGGCCGGTGCAAACCGGCCCCGCCTTCAACTTGTCGATTGGGATCGCGCTCAATCGATCTTGACCGTCCGCAGATAGGGGCGAAGCGTGGTATAACCCTGCGGGAAGCGGGCATGCGCATCTGCGTCGGACACCGACGGAGGAATGATCGCGTCCTTGCCTTCGCGCCAGTCGGCAGGCGTGGCGACGCCATGCTTGTCACTGAACTGCAGGGCATCGATGGCGCGCAAGATTTCATCGAAGTTGCGACCGACACTCATCGGGTAGGTCATCGTGAGCCGGATCTTCTTGTTCGGATCGATGATGAAGACCGACCGGACCGCTGCCGTCTCGCTCTGATCCGGGTGGATCATGTCATAGAGCTTTGCAATCGCCAGGTCGGCGTCCGCCACGATCGGAAATGTGAGCGTGGTGTTCTGCGTGTCGTTAACGTCCTCGATCCACTTGGCGTGTTCATCGGCCGTGTCGGTCGACAGGCCGAGCGGCTTGACGTTGCGCTTGTCAAACTCGCTGGCGAGCTGCGCGGTGCGTCCCATTTCGGTGGTGCAGACCGGGGTGAAATCGGCCGGATGGCTGAAGAAGAACACCCAGCTGTCACCGGCCCAGTCATGGAGGCTGATTTCGCCGATCTGCGTGTCAACGGTGAAGTCGGGGGCGATGTCGCCGATGTGAAGGCTCATGGGATTTTCCTTGCTTCTGGTTGGTGTGCCTGACCTACGCCACCGTCGCGACCGGAGCCAATTCAAATTATCGATTGCACTAAGTGATAAATCGAAGTGGTCGATTTCGGCCGTCACAATACCAAAATTGCCAATTTTCCGGCATTTCGATTAATACTAGTCGTTAAATGAAGGGCCGGCCTGCTGGTGCGCTCACGCTTTCAGCCACAGCCGGATGACATAGGCGACCACGCCGAGGGCGGAGACGCTTGCGAGCCAGATCGCGACCATCCATCCAAGCCGCTGCAGCAGCGGGCGCTCGTGCGGTTCGGGCATCAATGATACCCCTCGTCCGCCACCTTGCCGCGAAAGACCCAGTACGCCCAGGCCGTATAGGCTATGATCAGCGGCATCGTGATCGACACGCCGATCAGCATGAAGATCTGACTGCGTTCGGGCGCCGCGGCGTCCCAGATCGTCAGGCCCGGCGGGACGACATAGGGCCACATGGTGACGCCGACGCCAGCCATGCCGAAGAAGAACAGTGCAAGGCTGAGCCAGAATGGCTTGCTGTGCCGGTCCAGCGAAAGGGCTCTCAGCAGGGCAATGGCGATCACCGCGGTCAGGATCGGGACCGGCGCGGCGAAATAGATTTCGGGTGCGCTCAGCCAGCGCGCCGCATATTCGGCGTTCAGGGACACGTTGTACAGGCTGACCCCACCCATCAGGATCAGCGTTGCCCACGCCGCCCGCTTGCCGAGTTTGCGCGCATGATGCTGGCTCTCGCCATCCAGCTTCCACACCAGCCAGGTCGCGCCGAGCAGGGCGTAGCCAGCGACCGTGCCGAGCCCGGTCAACAGCGTGTAGGGGGTAAACCAGTCGAACCAGCTGCCCGCATAGGACCGGTCTACGACCTCGATCCCCTGAAGCAGCGCGCCCAGCGTCATGCCTTGTGCCATCGCCGCGACCAGCGAGCCGCCGGTGAACGCTGCGTCCCAAAATCGGCGATGGCCGGGATCGCGCCAGCGATACTCGAATGCGACCCCGCGAAACACCAGCCCGAGCAGCATCGCGATGATCAGCGGATAGGTCGCGGGCAGGATCACCGCATAAGCGAGGGGGAAGGCGGCGAACAGCCCGCCGCCACCCAGCACGAGCCATGTCTCGTTGCCATCCCAGACCGGGGCGATCGAGTTCATCGCCCGATCGCGCTCCGGCCCGACTGCAAAGGTCGGGAAGAGGATGCCGATGCCAAGGTCGAACCCGTCCATCACCACATAGGCAAAGACCGCAAAGGCGATGATAAAGGCCCAGATCGTTGTCAGGTCCATGTTAACGGCCATCGTTCGCCTCCTCATGGTTACGCGGCAAGGTGGCGGGGCCACCCGGATTCTGCGACGGGCCCGGCGTGATTCCGGCGGTACGGATTGGCCCCTTGTCCCCACGCTTGACGCCGTATTCGCCTGGCTGTGGCGGCTTGCGCATCAGGTGCAGAATGTACCACACGCCGGCCCCGAAGACGGCGAAGTAGACAATCACAAAGGCAAGGAGCGAGGCGGCGATCGCGGGCGCGTCAAGCGGGCTCGCCGCATCCGCCGTCCGCAGCAGCTTGTAGATTACATAGGGCTGACGCCCCACTTCGGTGGTGACCCAGCCGGCAATCACGGCCACGAAACCGCTTGGCGCCATCACCAGCGCGGCACGGTGGAGCATCGGCCAGTCGTAGAGTTTTCTGCGCAGACGGGCGAGCAGGCTCCACGCGCCGATGCCGAGCATCGCGAACCCGATCCCGACCATGATGCGGAACGACCAAAAGACGATGCCGACCGGCGGCTCCTCGTCATCCGGAATCGTGTCCAGCCCGGCAAGCGGTGCATTCGGGTCGTGCTTCAGGATGAGCGAGGACGCCTTCGGAATCTCGATCGCATAATCGACGCGCTTCTCATTGCTGTTCGGGATTCCGAACAGGATCAGCGGCGCGCCATCGGGGTGGCTTTCATAATGCCCCTCCATCGCCATCACCTTCTGCGGCTGATGCTCGAGGGTGTTGAGCCCGTGCATGTCCCCCGCGAAAATCTGGATCGGCGCGACGATCGCCGCCATCCACATCGCCATCGAGAACATTTTACGTGCGTGAAGATTGGTCCGGTCTTTGAGCAGGTGCCATGCACCGACCCCGCCGACGACGAACGCCGTGGTCAAATAGGCCGCGATGACCGTGTGGACCAGGCGATAGGGGAAGCTGGGGTTGAACACGATGTCCCACCAGCTTGCGCCCGGCAGATACTGGCCGTTCGCGCTGATTTCATATCCGACCGGGGTCTGCATCCAGCTGTTGACCGACAGGATCCAGAAGGCGCTGATAAACGTGCCGACGGCGACCATCAGTGTCGCCGCGAAGTGCAGCTTCTTGCCAACCTTGTCCATGCCGAAGAGCATCACCCCGAGGAAGCCGGCCTCGAGGAAGAACGCGGTCAGCACTTCGTAGGCCATGAGTGGGCCGATGACTGGGCCGGCTATATCGGAAAATTTCGACCAGTTTGTCCCGAATTGATAGGACATCACGATGCCTGAAACGACACCCATCGCAAAAGCGATGGCAAAGATTTTCAGCCAGTATTTGAACAGGTCGAGGTAAATCTGCTTGCCGGTTTTGAGCCATAACCCTTCGAGCACTGCGAGATAGCTCGCCAGCCCGATGGAAAAGGCGGGGAATATGAAATGAAAGCTCACCGTAAAGGCGAACTGGATACGGGCGAGCAGAAGAGCGTCTAACTGTTCAAACATGTCTCTATCCGTATTGTTTGTCGGCGCACAGCTTGCCGATGGCAGATGTTAGATTCGTGAAATCCGATCGCGCGGTAGCTGCCGCAAATGCGGTCGTTGCGTCGCGATCGGTGGGGGCGGGCGTTCGGCCACGGTCACGCCGGTCGGGAGGACCAGTCATCAGATCATCCCTCTTGCAGCATCCGCGACCGGCTCGGCCGTTGAGCCGTCATCGGCAGATAGCGTTTGGAACGCACGGTTCTGGGACAGGAACACGCGGCCATTGAGCGCCTCCACGAAATGCGTTCGCTTGAGCCGGTCCATGACGGGACCCTTAACTTCGGACAGATGCAGTCCGATACCGGCATCGATCATGCGATGATTGATCGCTTCGAGGCTTTCGAGGCCGGATGCGTCGATCTCGTTGATTGCGCTGCACATCAGGATGACGTGCCGCACGTCGGGACGGTCGGCGATCGCCTCAAGCAGATATTCCTCCAGCCACCGCGCGTTGAGATAGGTCAGGCTCTCGTCGATCCGGATCGACAGCACGTGCGGCACGGTGAACACCTGGTGGCGGTCGATATTGCGGAAATGCTCGGTTTCGGGAATGCGCCCGACGATGGCGGCATGCGGGCGGCTCGCCCGCCACAGATACAGCAACAGGCCGACAGCGACACCGACAATCACGCCCAGTTCGACGCCTGCCAGCAGCGTGATCGCGACCGTGGCCAGGTGCGCGGCGAAATCGGCCTTGGAGTAATTCCACAATTGCCCAGGCGTCTTGAGATCGACGAGGCTGAGGACCGCGACGATGATCGTCGCTGCCAGCGTCGCGATGGGCAAGCTGTACAGCAGCGGGGTAAGAAACAGGCCTGCCAGCGCGATACCGACCGCGGTGTAGGCGCCAGCGGCGGGTGTCTCGGCACCGGCATCGAAGTTCACGACGGAACGGGCAAAGCCACCGGTGACGGGATAGCCGCCCGAAAAGGCGCTGGCGATATTCGATGCACCCAGGCCGATCAGTTCCTGGTTCGGCGCGATCCGTTGCCGGCGTTTCGCGGCGAGCGTTTGCGCGACCGATACGCTCTCGACAAAGCCGATGATGGAAATCAGCAGCGCCGGCACCCAAAGCTGGCCGATCAACCCGAGATCGGTCGAAGGCATTGCGAACGGCGGCAGCCCTTGCGGTATCGCGCCAACGAGCTTTACCCCCCGATCCTCCAGCTCAAGGCCGATGGCTGCGAGAATCGTTGCGGCGACCGCGAACACAGGCCCGGCCTTGGCGGCAATTTCGGCAGCGCGTGGCTTCAGTCCCACCTTGACCAATGCAGGCTTCAAACCCTTGCGAACCCAGAACAGAAACAGCGTCGCGGGAATGCCGATCGCCAGCGTCCACGGATTGATCGTGTCGATCGCAGCGGCGAGACCGCCGAGCATTTCGGGCCAATTGTCGCCGCCCGCCGACACGCCCAGCATGTGCTTCAACTGGCTCGTCGCGATCAGAATGCCGCTGGCGGTGATGAACCCGCTGATGACCGGGTGCGAGAGCAGGTTGGCAAGGAACCCCATGCGCAGGAACCCAAGCAGGGCCAGAATGATGCCGGAGAGCGCGGCCAGCGTGATTGCTGCCTCATGATACAGCGCTGAGCCTTGCGCCGCCACGGCGCCCGCAGCGCTCGCCGTCATGAGCGAGACGACTGCGACAGGGCCGACGGCAAGCGTCCGGCTGGTGCCGAAAATCGCATAGGCCACCAGCGGCAGGATCGATGCGTAGAGTCCGACGACCGGAGGCAGCCCCGCCAGCAGCGCATAGGCAAGGCTTTGCGGGATCAGCATGATCGTCACGATGATCGCCGCGACGAGATCGTTGACGAGAACCGACCCATTATAGGTCCGGCCCCAGTCCAGGATGGGCAGATATTGCGTCAGCGGGTGCGGCGTGCGTGCGCTCGGCGCGCCGGACCGCTCGGCAGTCGGCGGGGGGCTGCTGGCGCTCATGATCGGCCAGCCTTCCTGGCCGGCAGTCTGGCGAAGCGCGCCTCGATTTCACCCGATGCCGGCATCGCGGTCAGTGCGCCTCGCGGCAGGCCGGTACGAACACCCCGGCACGGATCGTCGACTCCCCGCTGCCAGCGTGTTCGACCGCCTCTGCGGCGATACCGGCAACGCCCCGGATCCTTCCGGGAACGCGCGGTACCGACGCGGCTTTTGGAGTTCCCTCCGGGCTCATACGGCGTTGACCGGAATCTTGATGTAGCTCACGCCATTGTCTTCAGGCGCCGGCAGGCGACCGCCGCGAATATTCACCTGAACCGACGGCATGATCAGGTTCGGCATCGCCAGCGTCTTGTCGCGGCTGGTCCGCATCGCGACAAAATCCTCCTCGCTCACGCCATCCTTCACATGCACATTCTCTTCGCGCTGCAACTTGACGGTTGTCTCCCATGCATATTCGTCCCGGCCAGGTGCCTTGTAATCATGGCACAGGAACAGGCGGGTCTCGCCCGGGAGCGAAAGCAGACGGCGGATCGAACGGAACAGCTGATGCGCGTCGCCGCCGGGAAAGTCCGCCCGGGCAGTGCCAAAATCGGGCATGAAGATCGTGTCGCCCACGAACGCCGCATCGCCGATGATAAAGGCCATGTCCGCAGGCGTGTGGCCAGGAACATGAAGCGCGATGCCTTCAAGTTCCCCGATCTTGAAGGTCTCGCCATCCTCGAACAGCTTGTCGAACTGCGATCCGTCGCGTTCGAAATCGGTGCCCGCGTTGAACAGCTTCCCGAACACCTCCTGCACCCGGATGATCTCGCGACCGATCGCCAGCTTCCCACCCAGCCGCTCCTGAAGATAGGGCGCGGCCGAGATGTGATCGGCATGGGCATGGGTCTCTATCAGCCATGTCACTTTCAAATTATTCGAAGTGACATATTCGATGATGCGGTCGGCAGAGCCGTTGGAGGTCCGGCCGGACGCCGCTTCATAGTCCAGAACGGAGTCGATGATCGCGGCTTCCCGCGTCCGGGGGTCGTGGACCACATAGGATACAGTATTCGTCGCCTCATCGAGAAACCCGGCGATCGAGGGGCGGCGGCACTTGTCGGCCCGAGCGCACTCGATTTGGGCGATGGCGTTTTCAAGGCTTTGATCGTCAGCCATGGTTGGTCTCCAATCATTTACATAAATCGTTTATATGTATTGCTTTTGAATTGTCAAGTGCTATGGAGCGTGGATGACTGAGATGATCGAGACTGATGGCAAGCGGGAAGTGCCTTGCGCGGGGCTGCGCATCGGGGATGTGGCGCCCGATTTCTCGGCGCGCAGCACGGCCGGCAATGTTCGCTTGTCCGACTATCGCGGGCGCTGGCTGATCCTGTTTTCCCACCCGGCAGATTTTACCCCCGTCTGCACGACTGAATTCGTGGCATTGGCTGGATCTGCGCATGAGTTCGAAAAGCGTGACTGCGCTCTGATGGCGCTGTCCGTCGACAGCCTGTTCTCGCATTTTGCGTGGCTGCGCCTGATCCGGGACCGCTTCGACATCGAAGTGCGCTTCCCGATCGTGGAGGATCCCACGCTCGTCATCGGGCGCGCTTATGGCATGGTCGCGCCGCACGACAGCGATAGCGCGACCGTGCGCACGACGTTCTTCATCGATCCCACGGGGGTGATCCGTGCGCTGACCTGCTATCCGGTCAATGTTGGCCGTTCGACCCCAGAAATGCTGCGGATGCTCGATGCGCTTCAGGCAGTAGACGGATCGCCTGTACTGGCTCCCGCAAACTGGACTCCGGGCAATGCGCTTCTGGCGCAGCCAGAGGCATCGCTCGACACGGTGTTTTCGGCAGCAGGCCAAGCCGATTGGTTCATGAAAGAAGCGAAGCAAGGGGCGCTCAAATGAGTGACCATGAGCTGGTCGAGGCGTTGAAGGCTCTGGCGCATCCGCTTCGCTTGCGGATCATGCAAGTGCTGAGCGGCAGAGAGCGCAACGTGGGTGAGATTGAGGAC
>Ga0209066_10008009_pt1 | contig 10336 bp, 7 predicted proteins | sample All_14_2_FD_187198 | JGI IMG/M metagenome (GOLD analysis project Ga0209066, IMG submission 187198) | Freshwater microbial communities in response to fracking from Pennsylvania, USA - Allegheny Zone_MetaG_DW_15 (SPAdes) (version 2) ... | reverse complement strand
CGCGTCCGAGGCCCCGAACGACTGGAAACTCACATGACCGTGAACCCTTCCCCCACCACGCTGCCCGCATGGCAGCAGCTCAGCCAGCTGGCGGCCCTGCCACAACCGCACCTGCGCGAACGGCTGGGTCAGCCGGGCCGTGATGACATGCAGGCGGTGGCCGAGGGCACCGGGATCCGGCTTGACTACACTCGCCAGGCCTTTGATCCGGCGATCCGGGCCGCGCTGCTGCAGCTGGCACGCGAGGCGCAGGTCGAGACCCAGCGCGAAGCCATGTTCCGGGGCGACGCCATCAACACCAGCGAACAGCGCGCGGTGCTGCACGTGGCCCTGCGCGGCGCGCCCGGGGCCACCGGAAGCGATGCGCCCTGGGGCAGCGACATCCAGCAAAGGGTGCAGAACGAACTGGAGCGGTTCTGCACCTTCGCCGACCGCGTGCGCGCCGGCGACGTCAAAAGCAGCACCGGCTCGGCCTTCACCGACGTGGTGAACATCGGCATCGGCGGATCGGACCTCGGCCCGCGCATGGCGGCCGACGCGCTGGCCCCCTGGTGCAGCGGCGGCCCGCGGTCACAAGGCGCCGGCCTGCGGGTGCACTTCGTCAGCAACCCGGACGCCTGGGGCGTGTACAGCACGTTGTGCAGCCTGAACCCGAAAACCACCCTGGTCATCGTGGCCAGCAAGACATTCACCACGCAGGAGACCATGACCAACGCCGCCACCGCACGGCGCTGGCTGGAGGACGGCGGCATCACCGGTCCGGCGCAGAGCGCGCACCTGGCGGCCATCACCGCCGCACCGCAGAAATCCGGCGCCGCCGGCTACCCTGCCGAACACACCTTCACCTTCTGGGACTGGGTCGGTGGCCGCTACTCGGTCTGGTCCGCGCTGGGCCTGCCACTGGCCCTGGCCATCGGATCCACAGCCTTCCGCGACTTCCTGGCCGGCGGCCAGGCCATGGACGCGCACTTCCGCACCGCGCCGCTGGCGCAGAACCTGCCCGTCATCCTGGCCCTGAGCGGGGTGTGGAACCGCAACTTCCTGAGCTGCCCGACGCAACTGCTCTCGTGCTACCCCAGCCGCCTGGTGCGCTTTGCGCCCTTCGTCCAGCAGATGGACATGGAGAGCAACGGCAAGCGCACCCGCAAGGACGGTCAACCCTGCGACACCGGCACCGGCCCCATCCTCTGGGGCGGCCTGGGCATCGACGGGCAGCACGCCTATTTCCAGTTGCTGCATCAAGGCATGCACCGGGTACCGGTGGAATTCATCGGGGTCGAAACCGACGACACACCGCTGCCGCTGGCGGCCGAACACCACCGCGTGGTCAACCTCAACCTGCGCGCGCAGTCGCAGGCACTGGCCGTCGGCCGCAGCGCCGCCGACACCTTCAAGGCGCTGGTGGCTGAAGGCCAGACGCCGGCGCAGGCCGAGGCCTTCGTCAGCCAGCGCAGTTTCAACGGTGACGTGCCCAACAGCGTGCTCTGGCTGGACCGGCTGGATCCGCACCGCCTGGGTGCATTGATTGCGCTCTACGAACACAAGGTCTTCGTGCAGGCCGCTGTCTGGGGCATCAACGCCTACGACCAGTGGGGCGTGGAACTGGGCAAAACCATGGCCAAAGCCATGGAAATGCCCAACTGACACCCTGCCCGCCGGCAGGGGCCGTTGCGGGCCGGCGAGCCTGGGCAAGGAATCAGGCCGCGGGCTCGGTCACCACAATGCCTTTGCCGCGCAGGGCGGTGCAGATGGCCTTGCCCAGTTGCTGCACCTTCTCGGTATGGGACACCCCCTTGATCCGGTCCTTGAGCGACAGCTGTGGCCGCACAAAGATGGACCAGGCGATGGCGGCCTGACGGTAGCCGTCCCCTTCGTTGGACATGCTGGCGCACCCGATGGTGAATTCGGCTTCGGAAGGGTCAAGGTACTCGATCAGCCAGCCCCAATCCTCGCCAAGGGGATAGCCGGTGACCACGCCCTGCGCGGCAAGGGCCTGGGCCAGCCACCAGGCCAGTTCGAAGCCATACGCCCCCGGATTGCCCTGGCAGGCCTCGGGCAGCAGAGGCAGAAACTCGGATGAAGTGAATTCGACGCGCCACATGGGTGTTTGTACAGAAGGAAGCCGGGTGCAGCACCAGCCTTAGCAACAACGGTGCCGGAGTCGACGCATGCTACTACCCGGACCCCGGCCCGTGACCCCGCTTCTACCCTCACTGGGGCAAGACCCGCTGCGACCGCCTGACGCAACGTCCCGCGGCAGGCAGCCGTCAGCGGTCCAGCTTGGCGGGAGGCGACTGCAACAACGCCTTGGCCGCCTCGATGCGCAAAGCCAGCGCGGCATCGCGATCATTCATGACCGCCATGAGGAAGGCCCTGGGTTCTTCCCAGACCCCACCCTGCACAGAAGCGGTCTCCATGGACCGAGCCTCGCCAGGTGCTGGGGCCCCAGGCACGGGCGCCACCACCGTGGCAGGGCTGGCAGCCGGCCGCCGGTGCAGCCCCAGGGCCGCCCCGGCGGTCCGAAGTCCGGCAGCCCCCACGGACCTCAAGCGCGAAAGCAGGTCTGCCTGCGCGTCGGCCCCCGGTTCAAAATCCAGCGCCGGGTCATCACCGAAAACCGACGGCAGGTCGGGCGTGACGAACGCTGCCCAGCGTTCCGGGCCCGCCGCGAAAGGTGGACAGATCGGTGTGTCGGCCCCCGCGGCCCCCGGCCACGCGCGCAGCCTCTCGGCGGGAACGCCCCCCAGGTAGCGGCGCTGCAACTGGACCAGCAATTCGGCGGCCTCGTCACGTGCCAGCGGTTCGGCCAGGGAGAACCAGACCTCAAAACCATCCCGCCCGTTGACCGCGATCGCGGCCTCGGGCCAAAGGAAGTCGGTCTGAACACCCCGCCACAGGGGCGCCAGCACAGTCCAGTCGGCCGGTCTCTGCAAAGCCAGGACCAAGGCGCGCACCGGTGCATCGGGAGCCTCGGGCAAGCGGCCCTGGGCATCGGCGGCAAAAAGGCGCTGGTGTTCGGCGTTCAGGCGACTCATGGGTGCATGTTAGCGGTGCTCTCCACGCTCCGCGCAGGATGCCCTTCCCCGCCGGGAGACCCACAATTCCGGACAGCGTCCCGGAAGGGCTGATTCACCAATTGTTACGATAGCGCCAATGCACCCGACCGCCCGCCTGCTCCTCCGGATCGCCAGCGTCCTGCTGCTGGCCCTGACCACCGGGTGGGCCGGCGCGGCACAGGCAAGCACCAGGCAAGACGCGACCATGGGAAGCCGTTACTGGATCGATACCAGCGGACAGGCCACACCGGAGACGGTGGCCGACCTGCCGGCTGACCAGTGGCAGCCGCTGCGGCACCGCAGCTTTCAGCTCGGGCCGGGCGCCCTGTGGCTGAGCCTTGATCTGCCCACCGGCACCAGCGCCGCACCGCGCTTCCTGCTGCTCGACGGCTCGGCCTTCATCGACCGGGCGAGCCTCTACCAACGCGATGGCGCCGGCGGCTGGCTGGCACAGCACGCCGGCGACCTTGTTCCGGTCGCCCAATGGGCCATCCCGGACCGGTCACCGGTGTTCGCGCTGGCGGGTTCGACGCAAGCTGGGCAGGTGTGGCTTCGCCTGGAAAACCACCCGGCGCCGCTGAGTGTTCGCGCCTACCTGCTCACCGCCGAAGACCTCCAGCGCACCCGGTCGTGGACTTTCCTGCTGGTCGGCGGCTACCTGGGCTTCGGGCTGCTGGTGCTTTTCCTGGGCTGGGTCCACGCGCGGCTCTACCGTGACCGGGCTTTTGTGGCTTACGTGGTCTACGTGACCTGCATGCTGGGTTTCCAGGCCGCCTTTACCGGCATCGGCGGCCTGTTTGTCTGGCCCGAGTGGGCCTGGTGGAACAGTTCTGCGCCCGCGGTCTTCATGCTGTGGCTCACCGGATCGGGTATCTGGTTCGTGCGCGAGGTCTGCGCCATCTCCCGTCACCACATCGGGCTGGACCGCTTCGTGCTGGGATGGTCGGCATTCGGCCTGCTCTACCCGGTGGCCTACCTCGCATGGCAGAACACGGTGACCTTCGCCCTGCTCAATCTGTACGGCCTGCTGTCGGTGCTGCTGAGCATCGGCCTGTGTCTGTGGGCCTGGCGCAGGGGGGAACGCTATGCCGGCTGGCTGGCACTGGCTTTTCTGCCGGTCCACCTGACCTACCCTTTTCCGGCCCTGCGCGCGGCCGGCTGGCTGCCCGACAGCTGGGCGGCGCAATACGCGGTGCTGATCGGTTCGGCGATCGAGATCCCTCTGCTGCTGTACATCCTGCACCACCGGGCGCAGCACTACAGCGAAAACCGGGCCAGGCTGCGGGCACTGGACCACAGCGACCCGCTGACCGGCCTGACCGCCACGCCGGTGCTCACCCTGCGCTTGTGTGACGCCATCCGCCGCGCGCGTCGTTACCGCCACCCGTGCGCACTCCTGCTGGTGGAACTGTCCAACGTCGGCGACCTGCGACAGCGGCACGGGCGGGAAACCGCTGACCGTGCGCTGGTGGTGGCAGCGGCCCGGTTGACGCGCGTGGTGCGCGATGTGGACACGGTCTGCAGGGTCACCGACCACCGCTATGCCGTGCTGGTGGAAGGGCCCTGCGCGCCCGAGCAACTGCGTCTTCTGGCCCAGCACATCGTGGCCAAGGGCCTCGAACCCGGCTCGCTGCTGCCCGAGGATTCCCCTTTGCGCTTCCGAGTGGCCACCACCCTGCTGCCGGACGAACGCCCGGTGGCGGCCGAGGAAGACGAGCGGGTGGAAGCCCGCCGTGCGCTGGATCGCCTGCACCACGCACTGGACGAACGCAGCGACACCCCCCGCCCAGTGATGCACCTGCCGCAAGTGTCATCGGTCACCGCCTGACATGCCGTTACACGCGTTGCGCACGACTTCACTCCGACTTCACACCGCCCCCCGATAATCGCGACCCATGTGCTGTTCCTTTGTGCGCCGCGCGATGGCCGCAGTGACCTTGGCCCCTGCCCTGGCCCTGCTGGTCACACCCGCCCCGTCCGCCGCGGCATTGATCGACCTGCCGCCGATCGACCGCATCGTCAACTACCAGCCGAAACTCCCGTTGCAGGTGTTCACCAGCGACGGGGTGGAGATCGCCCAGTTCGGCACCGAACGGCGCGACTACGTCCCCTTGGCGCGCACGCCCAAACTGCTGCAGGACGCGGTGCTGGCCATCGAGGACACGCGTTTTCGCGAGCATGGGGGTGTGGACCCCAAGGGTATGGCACGCGCGGCGCTGGCTCTGATCACCGGCGGGCGAAAGCAGGGCGCCAGCACCATCACCCAGCAGCTGGTGCGCACCATGCTGCTCACGCGCGAGCTGACGGTGGAGCGCAAGGCCAAGGAAATCTGGCTGGCGTTCAAGGTGGAAGAGGCGCTGTCCAAGGACCGCATCCTGGAGATCTACCTCAACGAAATCTTCCTGGGGCAGCGCGCCTATGGTTTTTCGGCCGCGGCCCAGACCTACTTCGGCAAGTCCATGGACCAGCTGAGCATTGCCGAGACTGCCCTGCTCGCCGGCCTGCCGCAGAACCCTTATTACGCCAACCCGGTGGCCAATCTGGACCGTGCCGTCCAGCGCCAGCGCGTGGTGTTGCAGCGCATGCGCGAGGTGGGCGTGATCAACGAGGCCCAGTTGGCCGCCGCGCGCGCCGAGAAGCTGGTGATCCGGCCACCTGGCCAGCGCGACGTGGATGCGGCCCACGTGGCCGAGATGGCGCGCCGCGCGGTGGTGGAGCGCTTCGGCGAAGGCGCCTACTCACGCGGCATCCGGGTCGTGACCTCACTGCGGGCCGCCGACCAGCGGGCCGCCCATGCCGCGGTGCAGCGTGGTGTTCTTGCGCAGGACCGGCGCGGCGCCTGGCGCGGACCCGAGTCCCAGGAGAAGCTCCCCGCGGGCGAAGGTCCGGCCCTGGAAAGCGCCGCTGCCGAAGCCCTCAAGGACGTGCGCGACGACGACCTGCTGCGCGCAGCCATCGTGCTCGCCGCATCGCCCAAAGAAGTGCGCGCGCTTCTGGCGACCGGCCAAACCGTGGTGGTGCGCGGCGAGGGTCTGCGCTGGGCCCAGAGCGGGCTGTCCTCCAAAGCCAAACCCGCGCTCAAAGTCGCCCGGGGTTCGGTGCTTCGGCTGGTGAAAAACGGCAAGAACTGGGCCATCTCTCAATGGCCCGAGTCGGAGGCTGCGCTGGTGGCCATGGACACCCAAAATGGCCGGGTTCGCGCCCTGGTCGGCGGCTTCGACTTCAGCCGCCAGCCGTTCAACCACGTCACCCAGGGCTGGCGGCAGCCCGGATCGGTCATCAAACCGCTGCTGTATTCGGCCGCCCTGGAAGCTCGGGTGATGCCCTCGACCTTGGTGGATGACCTGCCCTTCACCGCGCCCAATGGCTGGAGCCCCTCCAACGCTGGCGGCCAGCACGCCGACGGACCGCTCACGCTGCGCGAAGGCCTGGCACGTTCGAGCAACCTGGTGAGCGTGCGCGTGCTGCAGCACACCGGCACGCAGCGGGCGCGGGAATGGCTGGGCCGGTTCGGGCTGGACGTGGATCGCCAGCCGGACAACCTGACGCTGGCGCTGGGCACCGGACAGGTCACTCCGCTGCAGATGGCCCGCGCCTACGCCACGCTGGCCAACGGAGGCTGGTCGCTGGAACCGGTGGTGGTCGAGAAGATCACCGACGCGCAAGGCAAGGTGCTGTTCGAGGCCCAACCCGCCCCGGCGCTGACCGAGGACAACCGCGTGATCCCGGCCCGCAACGCCTATGTCATGGACAGCCTGCTGGCGGATGTGACCCGGGTGGGCACAGCCGCTCGGGTGCAGTCGACCCTGCGCCGCGCCGACCTGTACGGGAAGACCGGCACCACCAACGACGTGCTTGACGCCTGGTTCGCGGGTTACCAGCCGCGGCTGGCCGCCGTGGTCTGGATGGGCTACGACAAGCCACGCAGCCTGGGCGACCACGAATCCGGCGGCCGGCTGGCCCTGCCGATCTGGACCGACTACATGGCCTCAGCGCTCAAGGGCGTGCCGGTGGCCGCCCCGGGCGAACCGCCGGCCGGCCTGGTACGCGCCAGCGACGACTGGCTCTACGCCGAGTGGGCCAACGGCGGTGCCGTGGCCAGCCTGAGCGACGGCTCCGGCGCCCAGCTGGCCGGACCGCCGACCTTGCTGGACGCCATCAGGGAACTGTTCAAGTAAGCAGGCTCAACCCGCGCACAGGCGGGTGCGGGCCTCGGCGTACTCGCGCCGCAAGCGCGCCACCAGGTCGCCCGCGGGCACGACCTCGCGGATGGCACCGATGCCCTGGCCGCAGCCCCAGATGTCCCGCCAGGCCTTGGCGGCGTTGGCCCCTTCACCCGTGCTGAAGTTCATCTTGCTCGGGTCGCTGACCGGCAGGTTGTCGGGATCCATGCCGGCGTTGCGGATGCTGCCCTTGAGGTAGTTGCCGTGCACGCCGGTGTAGAAGTTGCTGTAGACGATGTCGTCCGAGTTGCTCTCGCAGATCATTTGCTTGTAGCCCTCGACCGCGCGCGCTTCTTCCGTGGCGATGAAGGCCGAACCGATGTAGGCGAAGTCGGCGCCCATGGCCTGCGCCGCCAGGATGGCGCCGCCCGAAGCGATGGAACCCGACAGCGCCACCGGGCCGTCGAACCACTCGCGGATCTCCTGCACCATGGCAAAGGGGCTCTTGACGCTGGCGTGGCCGCCGGCACCGGCCGCCACGGGAATCAGGCCGTCGGCACCCTTCTCGATGGCCTTGTGTGCGAACACGTTGTTGATGACGTCGTGCATCACCACGCCGCCCCAGCTGTGCACCGCCTGGTTCACGTCTTCGCGCGCGCCCAGGCTGGTGATGATGATGGGCACCTTGTACTTGGCGCACAGCTGCAGATCGTGCTCCAGGCGGTCGTTGCTCTTGTGCACGATCTGGTTGATGGCGAAAGGCGCGGCCGGGTTGTCGGGGTGGGCCTTGTCGTGCGCCGCCAGCGCTTCGGTGATCTCGGCCAGCCACTCGTCCAGTTGCGAGGCAGGGCGCGCGTTGAGCGCCGGCATGGACCCCACCACCCCCGCCTTGCACTGGGCAATGACCAGCTTGGGGTTGCTGATGATGAACAGCGGCGAACCGATCACCGGGAACGGCAGCTTCTGCAGCACCGGTGGCAGGTGGCGTTGGCGTTGGGTCATGTTGTCTCCAGTGGCTATATTTTCAGAAGGCGTCGGCTGGCAGGGCGGTCACCGCCTCGGCACCTTCCACGATGGCGTCGCGCACGCCCGGGGCGCGCGAGAGCAGGTGGTCGGCGTAGAAACGGGCGGTGGTGATCTTGGCCTGCATGAAGGGCACGTCCTGTCCCTTGGCGGACAGGTCTTCGGCCACCAGCAGCGCGCGCGCCAGTTGCCAGCCGGCCACCAGATTGCCGGCCAGCAGCAGGTAAGGCACGCTGCCGGCGAAGGCGGCGTTGGGGTTGCTCTTGCTGTTGGCGGCGATGAACTCGACCACGTCCACGAAGGCCAGGCGCGCGGCGCCCAGGCGCTTGGCCACGGCCAGTGCGTTGGCGCTGCCGCGGGCTTTGAGTTCGGCCTCGGTCTTTTCGATCTGCGCGGCAATGGCCTTGGCCGCCATGCCACCGTCGCGCGCGGTCTTGCGCCCCACCAGATCGTTGGCCTGAATGGCGGTCGTGCCTTCGTAGATGGTCAGGATCTTGGCGTCGCGGTAGTACTGGGCCGCGCCGGTCTCTTCGATGAAGCCCATGCCGCCGTGCACCTGCACGCCCAGGCTGGTGACCTCCAGGCTCATCTCGGTGCTGTAGCCCTTGACCAGTGGCACCAGGAATTCGTAGAAGGTCGCGTTCTGCTTGCGCACGTCCGCGTCGGGGTGGTGGTGCGCGGCGTCGTAGGCTGCGGCGGCCACGCTGGCCATGGCCCGGCAGCCTTCGGTGGCGGCGCGCATGGTCATGAGCATGCGCTTGACGTCGGCGTGGTGGATGATGGGTGCGGCGGTGGTGAAGCTGCCATCCACCGGGCGGCTCTGCACGCGGTCCTTGGCGTACGACACCGCCTTCTGGTAGGCGCGTTCGGACACCGCGATGCCCTGCACACCGACCGCGTAGCGAGCGGCGTTCATCATGATGAACATGTACTCGAGGCCGCGGTTCTCCTCGCCCACCAGGTAGCCCACGGCGCCACCATGGTCGCCGTACTGCAGCACGGCGGTGGGGCTGGCCTTGATGCCCATCTTGTGCTCGATGGACACGCAGTGCACGTCGTTGCGCGCGCCCAGCGAACCGTCGGCATTCACCATGAATTTGGGCACTACGAACAGGCTGATGCCCTTGACGCCTTCGGGGGCGCCGGTCACACGGGCCAGCACCAGATGGACGATGTTCTCGGCCATGTCGTGCTCACCGTAGGTGATGAAGATCTTGGTGCCGAAGACCTTGTAGGTGCCGTCGGGCTGCGGCTCGGCGCGGCTGCGCACGGCGGCCAGGTCGGAGCCGGCCTGCGGCTCGGTCAGGTTCATGGTGCCGGTCCACTGGCCGCTGACCAGCTTTTCCAGGTAGGTGGCTTTCAGCTCGTCCGAGCCGGCGGTCAGCAGCGCCTCGATGGCGCCGTCGGTCAGCAGCGGGCACAGCGCGAAGCTCATGTTGGCGCTGTTGAGGATTTCGCCGCAGGCCGCGCCGATGGTCTTGGGCAGACCCTGGCCACCAAAGTCCACCGGGTGCTGCAGGCCCTGCCAGCCGCCTTCGGCGTACTGGCGGAAGGCTTCCTTGAACCCCGGGGTGGTGGTGACCTTGCCGTCGTGGAAAGACGAGGGGTACTTGTCGCCTTCCCAGTTGAGCGGGGCGATCACGCCCTCGTTGAGCTTGGCGCACTCCTCCAGCACGGCCTGTGCGGTTTCCAGGCCGGCGTCTTCAAAGCCGGGCAACTGGGCCACCTGGTCGATGCGGGCCAGGTGCTCGATGTTGAACAGCATGTCTTTCAGCGGAGCGACGTAACTCATTCGGATGTCTCCAGTGGGCTCATGGGGAAGGGACAGATACAAGAAGGGCATCGCGAACGATGCCCTTGTGGGTGCCGGCGGCTTACAGCTTGGAAACCAGTTCCGGCACGGCGGTGAACAGGTCGGCCTCCAGGCCGTAGTCGGCCACGGAGAAGATCGGAGCCTCGGGATCCTTGTTGATCGCCACGATCACCTTGGAGTCCTTCATGCCCGCCAGGTGCTGGATCGCGCCGCTGATGCCGGCGGCGATGTAGAGCTGCGGCGCCACGATCTTGCCGGTCTGGCCGACCTGCAGGTCGGCC
>Ga0209066_10008006_pt1 | contig 10339 bp, 11 predicted proteins | sample All_14_2_FD_187198 | JGI IMG/M metagenome (GOLD analysis project Ga0209066, IMG submission 187198) | Freshwater microbial communities in response to fracking from Pennsylvania, USA - Allegheny Zone_MetaG_DW_15 (SPAdes) (version 2) ... | reverse complement strand
CCGCTACGCCCCACGGGCCGGGGATGGCGGCGGTCAGCACCGTGGTCGCCAGGGCCGAGGCCAGGATGTTGACCAGGTTGTTGCCCAGCAGCACCGCCCCGATCATCGTCTCCTGATCCGACAGCAGTCTGTTGACCCGCTTGGCCGGCTTGTCGCCCTCGCGCTCCAGCTGGTGCATCCGCGCGCGGCTGGCGGCGGTCAGCGAGGTTTCGGCGGCCGAGAACATGGCCGAAATCGCCAGCAGGCCGATGACGATGGGCGCAAGGCCGAGGATGGCGGTGAGGATCATGGGGTGGTCTTACGCCAAACCGCCGCGAAATCGAAAAACTTAGCGAACCGACGAAGTTTTGCTTTCATCGTCGGCCGATTGGGTAATAGTTAGCTGAATGGCTAAGCATGACCCCAATCTCTCACGGCTCTTCCACGCGCTGGCGGATCCTACCCGCCGGTTGATCCTGACCCGGCTCGCGGAGGCGCCGGCGAAAGTGACCGATCTGGCCGACCCCACGGGACTGCGGCTGCCCACGGTGATGCGGCACCTTTCCGTGCTGGAGGAGGCCGGCCTGATCACCACGTCGAAAGACGGACGGATACGCACCTGCGCCCTCGCGCCTGAGGCGCTGGACCCGATACGGACATGGCTCGACGAGCAGCGGGCGACCTGGGAGGCCCGGCTCGACCGGTTCGAGGCCTTTGTGATGGATGTGATGAAGGAGAACGAGAAATGACCCAGAACCTGGCGACCGGTACGGTGATCCATGGGGCGTCGGAAGACGCTGAGGGGCGCTTTGCCACCCTGACCTTCGAGCGGGACGTGGCCGCGCCGGCCTCGGTGCTCTGGAAGGTGTGGACAGACCCGGCGGCGCGCGCCGTGTGGTCGCCGCCCGCGCCGTCGGTGACGGTGGAGTTCCTGGAGGCCGACACTCGGGTCGGCGGCCGCGAAATCTCGCTCTGTAAGGTCGAGGGCCAACCCGATATCCGCTGCGAGAACGGCTGGCTGGTGCTGCAGTCCCAGACGCGCAGCGTGAACTATGAGGTGACATCTTCGGAAGGCGTGACCCTGTCAGCGGCGCTGGTCACGGCCGAAATATCGGGGGCCGGCCCGCACAGCCGGCTCAGGGTGACGGTGCAGCTCTCCTCGCTGGCCGACGACATGGAGGCCGGCTACCGCCAGGGTTTCGGCGCAGGTCTCGACAATCTCGCGGGCGTGGCGGAGCGGACCATGCTGCTCCAGCGGGTGATCAAGGCGCCGCGCGCCGTGGTCTGGGGCGCGTGGATGAACCCGGAAACCCTGCCGCAATGGTGGGGGCCGGACGGATTTTCCTGTCGCACCGCGAGGATCGACCTGCGGGCCGGCGGAGAGTGGGTCTTTGACATGATCGCGCCCGACGGCACGGTCTTTCCGAACCACCATCGCTATACGGTGGTCCAGCCGCAGACGCGGATCGGCTACGCGCTGCTTTGGGGCGAAAACGGCCCCAAGCATGCTGATGCCTGGGCAACGTTCGAGGATGACGATGGGGCGACAAAGGTCACGCTGGGCATGGTGTTCAGCTCGACCGCCGAGTTCCAGGACGCGAAGGGTTTCGGCGCCGTGGAGCTGGGACTGCAAACCCTGGGCAAGCTGGAAAAGTTCATCCTGGCTCGCCCGGCCTAACCGCCGGCGCCGTCCTCAACCAAAAACGCCCGCAGCGCCGCGCGGTCCACGTCCTTGGCCACGAAGGCCTCGCCGATGCCGCGCGCCAGCACGAAGGTCAGGGTTCCGCCCTCGGCCTTCTTGTCCTGGCCGCAGTGGGCGATCAACGCTTCTGCCAGGAACGGCTCCGGTCGCACATCGCTCATCCGGGTGGGCAGGCCGGCCGCCTTGATGGCGGCCTCGGCGCGGACGGCGTCCTGGCTGGAGCACAGGCCCTGGCGGGCGGAGAAGCGGAAGGCCTGGGCCATGCCGACGCCGACGGCCTCGCCGTGCTTGAGCGCGTCGCCAAAACCCATCTCGGCCTCGATGGCGTGGCCGAAGGTGTGGCCCAGGTTCAGCAGGGCGCGGCGGCCCGCTTCCTTCTCATCCTCGGCGACGACCTCGGCCTTCATCTCGACGCTGCGGCCGACGGCGCGGACCAGGGCGGCGGTGTCGCGCTCGAGCACGGCGTGGACGTTGCTTTCCAGCCATTCGAAGAAGGTGAAATCGCCTAGCAGGCCGTACTTTATAACCTCGGCGTATCCACAGGCCATCTCACGGGCGGGCAGGGTGCACAGAACGTCGAGATCCGCCAGCACCAGGCGCGGCTGGTGGAAGGCGCCGATCAGGTTCTTGCCGCGCGGGGTGTCGATGGCCGTCTTGCCGCCCACCGAGCTGTCGACCTGGGCCAGCAGGGTGGTCGGAACCTGGATGAAGTCGATGCCGCGCTTGTAGATCGAGGCGGCAAAGCCGGCCAGATCACCGATCACCCCGCCGCCGAACGCCACGATCATGTCGCCGCGCTCCAGACCCAGGTGCAACAGGCGGTCTGACAGATCGGCCAGGCCCTCGAAGCTCTTGGTCTGCTCGCCGGGCGGCAGCACAATCATGTCGACGCTGACGCCGGCCCGCTCCAGCGCCACGGACAGTCGCTCGCCATGATGCTCGCCGACGATCGAGTCGGTGACGATGGCGGTGCGCCTGCGCTTCAGCAGCGGGGCGATGCGCTCGCCGGCGCGGTCGATCAGGCCCGTGCCGATGACCACATCATAGGCGCGTTCGCCAAGCCCGACAGGAACGGTGCGGATCATGGCTGGAATGACTCCTGGTCCAGGCGATCGCGCAGGGCCGAGATCACGGCGTCCACCGCCACGGCATGCGGCGTGTCGCCGGTCTGAACATGAACATGGGCCTGGGCGTAGGCGGGATAGCGCACCTCGGCCAGTTGGGTCAGCACCTCGACCGGATCGCGGTTCTTGAGCAGGGGCCGGTTGTCCTTGCGGCCCACGCGGCGGGCCAGCAGCTCGACGTCGGCCTTCAGCCACACCGAGATGGCGTGCTGGTTGATCAGGAAGCGGGTCTCGTCATTGACGAAGGCGCCGCCGCCGGTGGCCAGCACATGCGGCGGTTCTTCCAGCAGGCGGGCGATGACGCGGCGCTCACCGTCGCGAAAGGCGGCCTCGCCCAGTTCGGCGAAGATTTCGGGGATCGAGCGGCCGGCGGCGTTTTCGACCTCGTTGTCGGCGTCGCGGAACGGCATGTCCAGCGCCTGGGCCAGGCGGCGGCCGACGCTGGACTTTCCCACGCCCATAAGGCCCACCAGCACGATCGTGCGGTTGCGCAGGGGCTGGAGCGAGGAGGCGGGGTCGACGGTCATGATGCGGTCGCGGGTTTACACGAGGCTGGGCCCCAGCGCCAAGTTTCGCTGAACCGAGTTTTGCTGACCCCCGTTTTGCCTGGGGGTGGCTTGGGTCATAACGGGAGCATGATGTCTCGCATGCGTTCTTTTCCTCGCCGGGCCGCCGCGCCCATCCTCGCCGTCTTGCTGGCTGGCGTCGCCGTTCCGGCCCTGGCTCAGGTGGAGGTGCAGTCCCTGGCGCCGCCGGACCTGTTCTCCACCCCCGCCGCCCAGACCGACCTTGGGCCCGATCTGTGGAAAGACACCGCTCCCGACATCGCCCGTGATGTGCTGCCCAGGCTGGCCGCCAAACCTCTGTCGCCCGCCTTCGCCGCGTTGGCGCGGCGGGTGTTGGCCACGGGCGCCAATGGTCCGGCCGGCGTGGGCGACGACCCCGATCTCGGCGCGGCGCGCGCCATGGCCCTGATCGCCCTGGGCGAGGCCGTGGGCGCGGACGCGATCCTGGACCGCGCGCCGGGCGTGGCAGGCAGCCCGGCCCTGTCGCTGGCGGCGGCGGAAGCGGCCCTGATCAAGGGCGATGACGACAAGGCCTGCCGCATTGGCGAGGCGCTGACCATCGACCGGGGCGCCGGCTACTGGCTGCGGCTGCGGGCCTTCTGTCAGGCGCGGGCCGGCGAGGCCGCCGCCCAGCTGACCTTCTCCCTGGCCCAGCAGCAGAGCAAGGACGCCGACTATGCGCGCCTGATGAGCGCTGTGCTGGCCGGAACGCCGCCCGGCGGGGCCAATCTGCGCAACGGGATCAACTACGCCCTGTCGCGCAAGCTGGGGCTGGATATCCAGGCGGCGGCGGCCACGGCCTCGCCGGCGCTTGAGCCAGTGATTCAGCCACGAACCGACCTGTCGGCCATGGGGGCGGGCGCCGACCTGACGGCGGCCGAGACTTCGGATCTGGCTTTCCTGCGCCAGGCCAAGGGGCTGCCGGCCTTCATCGAGACGGCCAGGGCGTCGTCGGCGTCAATCAGGGGCCTGGCCCAGGCTGATGCGCCGCTGCGCGATCCGGTGCTGTTTGCGCGCGCCGCTCTGGCGGCCGGCGACCTGGAAACCGCCCAGTTGATCCGCTCGCGCCTGACCCAGGACCAGATTCCCGGTGCGACGATCACTGATCTGGCCCTGCTGGACGCCCTGATCTCGGCCGCCTCACGCAGGCCCGATAGCCAGACCCTGGACCGGTTGATCGAGCGCGGGGCCCAGAACGGCGCCAGGTCGCCCGCCCAGCCGGCGGCCCTGCTGCTGGCCTCGCTGGGCGGCGCGATGAGCCCGCTGGCGCGCAGTCAGTTCGCCGGCTTCGACGTCGGCAAGCCGGCGGCCTCCACCGCGCGGCTGATGCTGCTGGGCGAGGCGGCGGCGATGGGGCTGAAGGGCGAGACGGCGCTGCTGGCCCTGTCCATCGCCGCCGAGGCCGGAACCGCCGGCCCGTCTCCGGCCGATCGCGCTCGCATTGCACGGGGCCTGGCCAGGGCTGGCCTGCTCGCCGACGCTTGCGCCGTGGTGGTCGAGGGCCTGCTGGCGCTGCAGTTGACCAAATGAGCGCCGCCGGCTGGATCGACGCCTTCCTCGAGATGATGGCCGTCGAGCGGGCCGCCGCGCGCAATACGCTGAAGGCCTATGGCAAGGATCTGGAGGACGCCCGCCTCTACTTGGCCGGGACGGGTGGCGATCTCGACACCGCCTCGACCGAGACCATCGAGGCCTACTTCCAGGACCTGGGCGTGCGGGGCCTGTCGCCCGCCACCGCCGCCCGGCGTCGCTCGGCGGTTCGGCAGTTCTACCGCTTCGTGCTGGAAGAGGGCTGGCGGGACGACGATCCCTCGCGCCGCGTCGCCGCGCCCAGGACCGTCCGGCCCCTGCCCAAGGTATTGTCGCGCGATGAGGTCGACCGGCTGATCGCGGCGGCGGCGGCCAGGGACGGCGGCCAGGGCCTGCGCCTGGCCTGCATGATCGAGCTGCTCTACGCCTCGGGCCTGCGAATCTCCGAACTGCTGGCCCTGCCGCTCAACGCCCTGGCGCGGGACCCGGCTTTCCTGATCGTCAAGGGCAAGGGCGGCAAGGAGCGGCTGGCCCCGCTGAACGCCCCGGCGCGCACGGCGGTGAAGGCCTATTTAGAGGTAAGGCAGCAATTTCTGCCAAAAGGCGCCAAGGCTAGCCCGTGGCTCTTTCCCTCGCGTGGGGCGTCGGGCTGCCTGACCGCGCGCCGCGTCTCGCAACTGCTGGAAGACGCGGCCATCGCCGCCGGCATCGACCGTGAAAAGGTCAGCCCGCACGTGCTGCGCCACGCCTTCGCCACCCACCTTCTGGAAGGCGGCGCCGACCTGCGGGTGATCCAGACCCTGCTGGGCCATGCCGATATCGGCACCACCCAGATCTATACCCATGTGGCCGGCGACCACCTGGTCCAGGTGGTGAAGTCCAAGCATCCGCTGGGCCGCAAGGGCTGAGCATCCGGCCGGCCTTGCCTGAAACGGCGGCGCTCTCTAGGAAGCCCCTATCCAATGTAAGGACTTCCCCATGTCGGACGAAACCCGCGACAGCAACGGCACGATCCTGGCCGATGGCGACAACGTCACCCTGATCAAGGACCTCAAGGTCAAGGGTTCGGGCGGCGTCACCCTCAAGCGCGGGACCCTGGTCAAGAACATCCGCCTGACCGGCGACACCGACGAGATCGAGGCCAATGTCGAGAAGGTGCGCGGCCTCGTCCTGCGCGTCGAGTTCGTCAAAAAGGCCTGAACGCCGGCGCTCAGCCTTGCTTAACGTCTGACCCCTAGGGTCGCGCTCATCTGGCAGAACGCCGATATGAGCGAAAAAGCGATGGTTGCGACAGCACAGGCTGGGGCCTTGCTCCTGAGTATCCCAAGGGCCGCGACGACGCGTCTGGCGCCGGCCGCGCCCCGAGCCCTGCTGGCGCCGCGCGACGCAGACAAGGCCGAGACGCCGATCGAAGCGATCAGGCGTGAGATCAAGACCGGCCGCAAGACCGCCATCGGCGACGCCAAGGGCCGCGCGCGCGAGAAGATGCTGCGGCTGGCCGAGCAGCTGAAGCTGATCAAGAAGCTCTATGCCGACAATCCCAAGATGATGGCCCGGCAACTGGCCGCCCTTGCCAAGGAATTGCAGGGCGCGGTCAAGGACTACGCCCGGGCCGCCAAGGATAGCGGCGAGATGTTCAGCCAGGCCCTGAAGGCGACGCCCGACGCGACTGTTCCGCCCGAGACCCGGCAGGCCGAGCGTGAGGCGCTGGAGGAGGAAGCCAAGATGGAGGCCCATGGCGACATGGACTTCATCAAGATGGTGCGCAGCTTCAGCCAGGGCCTGAAGGATCAACTGCAGACGGCCCGGATCAAGGCCACCCTGACCGTCGAGGGCAAGTTCGAGCAGTCTGAAGACTACAAGGATGCCGAGAAGGGCCTCAAGGACCTGGATGAGGCCACCGAGAGTCTTGACCAGCAGATGCGCATGGACATGCCGCCCGGCAGCTTCATGACCCTGAAGGCCTGACGCCTCAGGCGGCCAGCGGGGTCTTGCGGGCCAGCCATCGCTCGGCGCTCCCGAAGGTCAGGGCGGCCAGCACCAGCAGGGCGAACGCCAGGGAATAGAGCCAGGCGATCTCGTGATGCACCAGATAGGGCCCGCCAACCGCCTGCAGGGTCAGGGCGTTGGCGGTGTTGATCAGCAGGCCTGAAACGGCCGTGACGGCCAGGGCCCGGAACCGGCGATGGGCCAGGAGCCAGGCCGACAGGGCGAAGGCCGCCGTCATGGCGACCACGGCGCCGACATGCCAGATTGGCAGCAGGCCGATGCGTTGCAAGGCCTGTTCGGCGCGGAGACCCTCAAACATCGGGAACTTGCCGACCCAGTTGTTCATGCCGTTGGCTTTCAGGTCGCCGATGATCGCCAGCCAATAAAGCAGGAAGGCGATGTGGACCCCGGCGGTCAGCAGGGTGACGATCGTGACGCCGAAGCGTCCTGTGGCAAGGGCGATGCGCATGGGACTGATCCTCTGTTGATAGGCGGTGAGAACGCAGCCCGCCGCGAAGGTCAGGGCCTGGGCGGGGTCGGTGATCGAAAGCAGTTCAGCGCGCATGCCGGCCGCCCAGTCCCGCCGGCTGTTGGGCATGACGGCGGTGGCATGGCGGATCAGCAGCAGGGCGAAGGTCATCGGGCCCCCTGCGGCGCTGGCGCGACGCTGTCCGCAGGTTCGGCGGTCTGGACGGCGCGCTGGCGGGCCAGGGCCACGCCGGAGTCCGTCAGGCGATAGGCATGGCGCGCCGGTCGTCCCGGCTGCAGGGGCTGGCGCCATTCGGCCTCCAGCAGGCCCTGGTCGCTCAGCCGGATCAGCAGCGGATACAGCGTCCCCGACTTCAGGCCCGTTTCCTTCGACAGATCATAGCCATAGCGCCAGGCCTGGGGCTGTTCCAGCAGCGTGGCCAGTACGGTTCGGGTCTGGCGGGAGATATTGGGCGGGCGGGTCATAAGGCATGATCAACATATGTAGAGTTTGAGTCAAGCGCTCTCCCTCTCGGACTTCCGTGATCGCCTGTCTCCTGCGTTTCAAGGCGCTTACAAGACTGTCTTGGCCCAGTCTCATGGGCGTCACCAAGCTCCGCTAGGTCCCCCAGCTATTCACGCTTTTGGGGGAAAGCTGATGCTGAACACGCCGGTCGAGTTCTATATTTTTGGCCTGACGCTGGCGGGGGTCGCCCTGCTGCACAAGCGCACGCTGATGGTGGCGGTGGCGGGCCTGCTGGCGACGATCGCCTACAAGCTGGCCTATTCGGGTTTCGCGCACGGGGTGGGTTGGGCCGGGTTTGGCCTGCATCTGGGCCACGAATGGGTCATTCTCAGCAATCTGCTGCTGCTGTTGCTGGGCTTTGCGGTGCTGGCCAACCAGTTCGAGCTGAGCCACATCCCCGATGTCATGCCCCGCCTGCTGCCCGACAACTGGCTGGGCGGGGCGGCGCTGCTGCTGATCGTCTTTGTGATGTCGACGATCCTGGACAATATCGCCGCCGCCGTGATCGGGGCGGTCATCGCCCGCAAGGTCTATGGCGGTCGGGTCAGTCTGGGCTTCCTGGCGGCCATCGTCGCCTGCTCCAATGCGGGCGGCGCCGGCAGCGTGATCGGCGACACCACCACCACCATGATGTGGATCGCGGGCGTCTCGCCCCTGGTGGTGCTCAAGGCCTTTATCGCCTCAGGCGTGGCGTTCGTGGTGGTCGCCGGCTTTGCCTCGGCGGCGCAGCACCGGCATCAGCCGATCATTGCCCATGTGCCGGGCGACGCTCCCCCCGTCGACGGCCTGCGGATGCTGGTGGTGGTCCTGCTGCTGGCCGCCCTGCTGGGGACCAACTTCGTCGGCAACGCCTATTTCCCCAGCCAGCAGGGCCTCGCGCCCTGGCTGGGCCTGGGCCTGTGGGGCGCGATCCTGGTCACCCAGGTGATCCGCAGCCCCGACTGGTCGGTCCTGCCCGAGGCCGGGCGCGGCGCAGCCTTCCTGGTCTGTCTGGTCGGCCTGGCCTCGCTAATGCCGGTCGAATCGCTGCCGCCGGCCTCCTGGCCCAGCGCCCTGGGTCTCGGCTTCCTGTCGGCGGTGTTCGACAATATCCCGCTGACGGCCCTGGCGCTCAAGCAGGGCGGCTATGACTGGGGCGTGCTGGCCTTTGCGGTCGGCTTCGGCGGTTCGATGATGTGGTTTGGCTCCTCGGCCGGTGTGGCGGTGTCCAACCTGTTTCCCGAGGCCCGCTCAGTGGGGGGCTGGCTGAAACAGGGCTGGTTCGTTCCAGTCGGCTATGTGGCGGGGTTCCTGGTTCTGCTGCTGGCCCAGGGCTGGGTTCCGAGCGCGACGCGGGCCCAGGCCGAGGGGGCTGCCGTGGAGGCGGCGGAGCATCATGTCGATCCGAACGCCGCGGCCAGGTTCTGGGGGGATGCGCGGGGTCTGGTCGATCGGGCGCTGGCCGCCGCGGCGCCGGGCGAGCGCTAGCCTCTGGGGGCCTCCTCAGGAGGCCGTCGCCTTCCTATGTTGGGGAACTACAACATCAGGAGCTGCCCCATGAAGACGCGGAAACTTGGCGACGGTCTGGAGGTTTCGGCCCTCGGCCTGGGCTGTATGGGGATGAGCTGGGCCTACGGCCCCGCCCCCGACAAGGCCGAGACCTTCAAGGTGCTGGCCCGCGCCGTCGAGATGGGCGTCACCTTCTTCGATACGGCCGAGGTCTATGGGCCGTTCGTCAATGAAGAGCTGGTCGGCGAAGGCCTGAAGCCCTTCCGCGACAAGGTGGTGATCGCCACCAAGTTCGGCTTCAAGATCTCGGCGCCGGATGAGAATGGCGTGCGCCGCATGGTTGGCGTCGACAGCCGCCCCGAGCACATCCGCGAGGTCGCCGAGGCCTCGCTCAAGCGTCTGGGCGTCGAGGTCATCGACCTGCTGTACCAGCACCGCGTTGATCCCAATGTGCCGATCGAGGATGTGGCCGGCACGGTCAAGGACCTGATCGCCGAGGGCAAGGTCAAGCATTTTGGCCTCTCCGAAGCCGGCGCTGCGACCCTCCGCAAGGCCCATGCGGTGCAGCCTGTTGCAGCCCTGCAGAGCGAGTACTCACTGTGGACGCGCGGGGTGGAGACCGAGATCCTGCCGACGATCCGCGACCTGGGCATTGGCCTGGTGCCCTACAGCCCGCTGGGCCGCGGCTTCCTGACCGGCGCCCTGACCAGCGAGGCCGGTTTGGCCAAGGACGATTTCCGTCGCGGCCTGCCGCGCTTCCAGGGCGAGGCCCTGGCCAAGAACCTGTCGCTGGTGGAAGCCCTGACCCTGATCGCCGGCGAGAAGGGCGTCACCCCGGCCCAACTGGCCCTGGCCTGGCTGCTGCATCAGGGGCCCGACATCGTTCCCATCCCCGGCACCACCAAGGCCAGCCGCCTCGAGGAAAATGTCGGGGCTGTCGATGTGGCCCTGACGCCCGACGACCTGT
>Ga0209066_10008005_pt1 | contig 10340 bp, 12 predicted proteins | sample All_14_2_FD_187198 | JGI IMG/M metagenome (GOLD analysis project Ga0209066, IMG submission 187198) | Freshwater microbial communities in response to fracking from Pennsylvania, USA - Allegheny Zone_MetaG_DW_15 (SPAdes) (version 2) ... | reverse complement strand
CTATGAAATATTTTCCTCCATCAATAAAAAAATCGTTTGTGAAAACATCCCATCCATCAATATTCATAAAAGACAGGATATCGGAAAAGTAAATATCAGCATCAGGAGGTGCTTCAAAACCTATAAGATCTATAAAACTTGGATTCCAATTACGAATTTTTGATGTGGATAAATCCACAACAAATAGGGGTGCTGTAAAAATTTGGAATTTATTATCGTTCATTGATAATAAGTTAAAACAGCTAATGCTAATGCAATAAAAACACAAACAAACGATTAGTCCAATTGCAAGTAGGCTAAGTCACATTTAACAATATAGCAATTTTCCACGAAACTTTTTATAGAAAAAGTCATTTTTAACATTCCTTACGACAAATAATGGTGAAATAATGATAAACTAAACTTTGCAGTCTTCAGAAATATCTTGCTCAGTTGTAACCTCAAGGGTAACGTGCTGAATGCCCTCTCGGTTTAAAATCTCCTTTAACTTCTTTCTAATTAAATGCTGACCTGCCAGATCCAAACTTGAATCCACCATTACCTGTGCTGTTATTGCGTTCTGGGTCGTACTTAAGGCCCATATATGAATATGTTGAACAGCATTTACACCACTAACATCTAAAAGCAAAAGAGATATTTTAGAAGGGCTTATTCCTCTAGGCACTCCATCCATAGTAAGGGAAAGACTCTCCTTAAAAAGATTCCAGGTGGAGTAAAAAATCACGACAACAATAACAAGACTCATAACCAAATCGAGCCAGTAAATGCTCCAAAAAAAGATAAACAAACCTGACACTACAACACCCAACGAAACTGCCGCATCGGCCATAAGGTGCAGGTATGCACCTTTCACATTCAAATCGTGCTCCTTGTTCCTAAAGAAAAGGAGTGCAGAAACCGCGTTTACAACAATACCTACTCCCGCAACTATTGATATTGCCTGACCATCAACTACAACTGGATTTAAAACCCTATGAATACTCTCCCAGAGTATCCCGCCAATTGCAACAAACAGAATAACCGAATTTATAAGCGAAACCAGTATGGTCGATTTTTTGTATCCATAGGTAAACTTGTCATTAGCCTTCCTTTTGGCTAACCTGAACGCTAGCATAGCCAATCCTAGTGCAGCAACATCACTTAAATTATGTCCAGCGTCGGAGATTAATGACAAAGAATTGTAGTATATACCAGCGGCAACCTCAACTACAACATATAGAAGATTAATTACAATGCCAATAATAAACGCCCGATTCAACTCATTCCTTTTATCTTTAATTTGAAGCGCTTCCATTTGCTGAGTTTTTAAAAAGTAACAAACCAATCCAATTTAAGTTTTTTTAAGAAATACTTTTTAGCAAAATAAACTCAATGCCCAAAAATTTTATACCTTCACATAAATAATCTTTAAATCGATGGAAATACTTAGTATTAATTCGTGGTGGGAAGGTTTATCCACCCTATCAAAAGTTTACTGGATGATTGCCATCCCTGCTTCGGTAATCTTCCTTATACAAATTGTGATGACCTTCGTTGGAGCTGACTCCGATGGTCATATGGATGCCAGCGGTGATGCCGATGCCAGCATTGACACTGATGCTGGAATTGGATTTCAACTAATCAGCCTAAAGAACTTTATCGGGTTCTTTACCATTTTCGGATGGGTAGGAATTGCATGTATCGACTCAGGACTATCAACCCCATTAACTATCACAATTTCCTTCATTTGTGGCTTACTAATGATGGTTATAATGGCAACAATTTTCTACTTCATGGGAAAATTGGTTGAGTCGGGTAATGTGGTTATGGCCTCTGCTGTTGGAAAAACCGGAACGGTTTACCTTGTTGTGCCTGCTAACCGCAAAGCTGCAGGAAAAATTCAATTTCAACATCAAGGATTCAGAACTATCGATGCAATGACCGATGAGGCCGAGGATATTCCAACTGGCGCAGTTATACAGGTTACCGCTGTAATCAATGATGATTTGGTGCTAGTTAAAAAAGTGTAGACTATGTCATGCTGAACTCGTTTCAGCATCTCAAGCATTTCACAATTGTTTCTGTATAAAATCCTAAAATATCTAAATATGAGTCAATTTGTAGTTTTTGCAATTGTAATTGGGATAGTATTCGTATTTATCCTAATTGTGTCGTTATTTAAACGATACAAGCGTTGCCCTTCCGACAGGGTTCTAGTTATATATGGAAAAGTAGGTAAAAGTAAAACCGCCGAGGCTCGTTCAGCCAAATGTATACATGGTGGAGCTGCCTTTATTTGGCCGGTCATTCAAGATTACTCATTCCTTAACCTTACCCCTATTTCCATTGAAATTAACCTAACCAATGCACTTAGCCAGCAGAATATTCGTGTTGACGTGCCATCGCGTTTCACCGTAGGTATATCAACCGAACCAGGAGTAATGGACAATGCTGCAGAGCGTCTGTTAGGTTTAAGCCAGGACGATATCAGCAACCTAGCAAAGGATATTATTTTTGGTCAGCTCCGCTTGGTTGTAGCAACCATGGATATTGAAGAAATCAATAGCAACCGAGATAAATTCCTTGCCGCTGTTTCGTCGAACGTGGAGGCTGAGTTGAAGAAGATTGGTTTGAAACTAATCAACGTAAACGTAACTGACATCAACGACGAGTCTGGCTATATTGTAGCATTAGGTAGAGAGGCTGCTGCAAAGGCTATTAACGATGCCAAAAAGAGCGTTGCTGAAAAGAACCGCGACGGTTCAATTGGTGAGGCTAATGCACTCCGCGACCAACGTGTTCAGGTTTCATCGGCCGATGCAACCGCGGTTGAAGGGGAAAACAACGCAAAGGTTACAATAGCCAATTCAAATGCAACCCGAAGGGAAAGAGAAGCAGAAGCAGAAAGAAAAGCGATTGCTGCAGAGAAAGTAAATCAAGCTAAAGCATTGGAAGAGGCTTACGCCGCTGAAAGAGAAGCTGAATTAGCCCGTGCAGAGCGTCAGGAAGCAACCCAGAAAGCCGATATTGTGGTTCCAGCACAAATCAATAAGGAGAAAATTGAGATTGATGCTGAGGCAATGGCAGAACAAATCCGCCGTCATGCACGTGGAGAAGCCGATGCAATTTATATGAAGATGCAGGCTGAAGCAAAAGGTATTTACGAAATACTAAGTAAACAGGCCGAAGGTTTCGAGAAGCTAAGCAAAGCTACCGGAAACTCACAGGATGCAGTAATGATGATGATTGCCGATAAGTTGCCAGAATTGGTTAAAACTCAGGTTGAAGCCATTAAGAACCTTAAGATTGATAAGATTACCGTTTGGGATAATATGGGATCTGGCAAAGATGGAAAATCGCCAACCTCTGCGAATTTCCTTTCTGGAATGCTTGGCTCAATCCCTCCATTCGAGGAACTTTTCAAAATGGCCGGTATGGAACTGCCAAACTACCTAAAAGGCAAAAGCATTGAGCAAAGCCAAAAGGATAACGCTACAGATGCTGAAGAGGTAAAATAACGACAAAATAGATCATAAAGAAAGGGTGTCAAGTTTGAATTGACACCCTTTTTATTTTACTAATAAGCCTTACTGTTTAAACATCGATTTTTTAAATCTGAAAGCAACATTCACCAATGCTATCATCACAGGAACTTCTACTAAAGGACCTATTACGGCGGCAAATGCTTCGCCGGAGTTTATGCCGAATACTGCTATAGCCACTGCAATGGCTAGTTCAAAGTTATTACTCGCCGCAGTAAATGATAATGTGGTTGATTGCTCATAGTTTGCACCAGCCTTTTTGCTCATTATGAACGAGAGCACAAACATCACTACAAAATAAATTATCAGTGGAATGGCAATGAGTACAACATCCATTGGGATTTTTACGATGTACTCCCCTTTTAGCGAGAACATCACTATAATAGTAAATAGTAGCGCGATAAGAGTTAACGGGCTAATTTTGGGAACAAACTTGGTGTTATACCACTCCTTACTCTTAACACGAGTAAGAATAAATCGGGTTAAAAACCCTGCTATAAAAGGAATACCCAAATATATGAACACACTCTCGGCTATTTGCCCAATTGTAATAGACTCTACGCTTGTATTGGTCGGGATTCCAAACCAGCCGGGTAGTATAGCAATAAAAAAGTAAGCGTAAACCGAGAAAAACAACACTTGGAAAATGGAGTTGAATGCTACCAAGCCTGCGGCGTATTCAGTATCGCCTTTGGCTAAATCGTTCCAAACAATAACCATTGCAATACAGCGCGCCAAGCCTATCATAATTATTCCGTACATATACGGCAGGTTGGCATTATTTTCGCCAGGAAACAATTTAAAAAAAAGAATTGCCAAAGCAAACATCAATACTGGGCCCAAAACCCAGTTCTGAAACAGCGATAAACCTAATACCTTTGTGTTTCGGAAAACATCGCCAAGTTCTTCATACTTTACCTTTGCCAATGGCGGATACATCATCAAAATTAAACCAATGGCAATTGGAATATTGGTAGTTCCGCTCGACATACTGTTCCAAAACTCTGCAACGCTAGGGCTAAGCCAACCGGCAAATACGCCAATAAACATTGCTAGGAAAATCCACAGGGTTAAGTACCTGTCTAGAAATTTGAGTCGTTTTTGTGAGGGCATAATCTTTTTTAATTAGGCAATTAGACAATGAGTCAATTTGAAAATTTATTAATTAGTTACAGCCGCAACCACACCCACAACTATTTTCTCTCTTAATCTGGCTTTTGTAGAAAGAGTAAAATCCGGTCTTTATCTCATCACGAACTCTGCGAAACTCGGCAAGGATTTCCTCATCGGTTCCAGTGGCCTCGGCTGGGTCGTCGTAGCCTAGGTGCCAGCGCTGTTTTACTTTTCCAGTAAATACCGGACAGTTCTCGTTGGCTCCGCCACAAACGGTAATCACATAATCCCACTCCTCGGCAATATATTTATCGACGTGTGTTGGCGTATGCTGGGTAATATCAATCCCAACCTCGCTCATAACCTTAATCGCATTGGGATTTACTTTTGCAGCAGGAGCAGTTCCTGCGGAGTAAACTTGCAGGGTTGAATCGAACGATTTTAAAAATCCATGAGCCATTTGGCTTCGGCAGCTGTTGCCTGTGCATAAAACTAAAATTTTTGACATAGTATTATTTTTTTAAACGATTTCGAAATTTTAACTGACAGGTACACGAACCATCGAGTTGTTCCGTGAAGTCAATTTTAATTGGCAATCCATCACGCTCCCACTCCACAATTCCTCCGGCCAAATTGGCGATATTAGCGTAACCAGCATCTTTAAGCATGATGAAAGCCTCGTGACTATGAATGCCCGTAGAATCGGCAAGAATTACAGCAATATCTTTAGGAATAACCTCCATGTTGTCGATCAGAGTGCTGACTGAACAGTAAATAACCTTTGGAACATCAAATTGTTTATAGGCCGTAAAACTTTCCTCGCGAACATCAACAATAATCGCATTACCATCTTCTGCTAAAGCGTAAGCATCCTTTGGAGTTAGGTTGATTATACCCCCGCTAAAGTAACAATTGATAAAAAAGACAGATTTATCCATTTGATGATTATTTAGGATTTACTATCGATACTACAATCAACACTGGCTTCTTTAATTGGCTTAAAGAAAGTGTCGAACATAACGAGGTACTTTGTGATGTTTGCATTGCAAAGGCAATAGTTTATCTTGAGTCCATCAATTGTTCCGTGAATAATTCCTAACTCCTTAAGTTCCTTAAGATGTTGCGAAACGGTTGTACGGCTCAGGGGTAGATAATCTGATATATCGCCCGAGATGCAGGTTTTAGACTCTGCCAAGAACTTCAGAATGGCCAAACGAGCAGGGTGCGAAACCGCTTTTGCAAATTGGGCCAAATCTTGCAATGACTCATCAAATACTTCCGACTTATTCATTATTAACTTATTACTAATGTCGCAAACATACGACATTGTGTTGCAAAAAACAAACCTTAAGCAATGATTTATATCATTATGCATAAGGTTTGAAGCAAACTACTTCATCTTTATAAATCAAATAATTGAAAAACTCATTTAGAATATTGCACCGTAAACAATACCCGAAATTGTCGCCATTATAATAACCAAGGAAACATATACGGCTGTTTTCTTAGTTCCAAGCAAGCCTCTAATTACAAGCATGTTAGGTAACGATAACGATGGCCCGGCCAAAAGTAGCGCTAAGGCGGGGCCTTTCCCCATACCCGAAGCAATCAAACCCTGTATTATTGGCACTTCGGTTAATGTTGCGAAGTACATAAATGCACCAACAACAGATGCGAATAGATTAGAGAAAAGAGAATTACCTCCCACTAGCCAAGCAATCCACTCGTTAGGAATTACGCCCGCAATGGTTTGTCCGTCGTGGGTTGAGCCTAAAAGGAAACCAGCGGTAACAACACCAATAGCCAGTAACGGAAGAATTTGTTTAGCAAAGCCCCAACTGGCAATGGTCCACTCCCGGTTATCGTCGTCTTGGGTATCCTTTAGGGTTATAAAGCCTAGCGCTGCAATACCTACAACCATAGGTAATAGTGGGAGAATTTTTGTGTCGGTAATAAACAGGTTAGCCGCAACTACCGATGCTACAATTGCAGCAGCGGCTCCAAGTACCCATTGCCATTTAATTTTCAGAATGTAAATTAATGAATAACCTAGTAAAAGACTGAAAAAGCCCGTTATATACCATTTGTAAGCCCAAAGGTAGTACCAAGCGCTAGCATTATCGTCGCTAGCAGGTTTGCCCCAGTTAGCAAAAACCAGAATTAGCACCAGAGTGAAAAAGTGAAATGAAGTTTGCCACATAGGCCTTTTTTCGGGCATCAGAGGAATATTCATTTGCTCCTCGCGCTTAGCCTGTTCCTCTTTTCGGTAAATAAGCGACATTGCAACACCTATAATTACGCTAAATGCAATTGCCCCAACGGTTCTGGCCACACCCATTTCAAAACCCAAAATACGAGCGGTTAAAATAATAGCCAAAATATTGATAGCAGGGCCAGAGTAAAGGAAGGCTATTGCTGGGCCGAGACCTGCTCCACGCTTATGAATACTGGAAAATAAAGGCAGAATTGTACAACTACAAACCGCCAAAATTGTTCCGGAAACAGCGGCCACTGTGTATGCCAACCATTTTTTTGCATTAGCCCCAAAGTACCTTAGAACCGAGCCTTGGCTCACAAAAACCGAAATAACGCCTGCAATAAAAAATGCAGGGAGTAAGCATAAAACGACATGCTCGCGGGCATACCATTTTACCAAATCGAAGGTGGCATCAATGGCTGTTGTGAACCTTGCGCTCTCAATTGGCATAAAGAAAGCCGCCGCGAATATTACTATAATCCATCCAAGGATTTTAAGTTCTTTTTTAGTTTCCATTAATAATCTGTTTTAAACGTATTTCGTAGAAATACGAATTAATCACTTAAAAAATTATATCCAAGCCCTAAAAATGTAGTAAATACCTACAACAATAAAGAGTATAGCAATTATACGACGAAACCATTTCTCGAAGGTTTTAACCTTGTGGTAAACACTACCAATGCCAGATACTGTATATGCTAGTAACCATGCGAAAATTATTACAGGAATCCCAGTTGCTAAAGCAAAAATAACTGGGAGGTAAAGTCCCGAAGCACTACTAACAGTCATGGGCACCAACATTCCAAAATAAAGCACTCCGCTGTAGGGACAAAAGGCCAAAGCAAAAACCACCCCAAGTAGAATAGCATCGAGCGAATTCCATTTCTCCTTGTTCTGCATACGGGTAGATAAACGCCCCATTGCAGGGAAATTTATCTTAATAAAGTCGAGCATAAACAAGCCTATAATAATAAGGAGCGGTCCTACTATTTTTTCGCCATACTGCTGAAAAAACCCAGAAAATTTAAATTGGTCAACCCCTAAAAATATTATCAATGCAATAGCGGTATAGGTTATGGCTCTTCCCAACGTGTATAGCAATCCGTTTATGAAAACCCTGTGTTTGTTCTCAATCTCACGGCTTATAAAACCTACGGCGGTAATGTTAGTAGCCAAAGGACAAGGGCTAATAGCAGTCATTAGGCCAAGTAAAAAGGCCGAAAGCCACGGTGCAGAGTTGCTCTCCATTAAGGAACTGAGTAATTCTTCCATTTTTACAATTTATTAGCAGGCAAAGGTGCTGTTTGCTATGCGCCTTTGCCTTTTTTTGAATTAAAGGAGTTTGTCTATTTTCTCCTTAATTATTTGCTTGAATTTATCGGGATTGCTGCGGGCATACATAAAACCATCGGTAGTTATGTTGATTTTTTGATTACCACTCACAATTAGCAAAGTTTGACCTGATATGCCGAGTTTTTCGGCTAACTCTTTGCTACTACCTTCGTCAAGGTTGATAGATTGAAACGATATTTTGCCCGATTTTACCTGCTCAGAGTAAAGCGTTTCGATGTTCTTTTTAGCCTCAGCTTCAACGGTTTTGCAGGTTACGCATCGACCAGTGAAATGAAAGTAGTATGCCTCTACCTTATCGCCTTTTGTTGCGGCAACCTCTTTTTTAGAGTTGCTTTGACCGTTGCATGAAGTGGCAATTATTACGCCAAGTGCAACAACTAGGAATTGAAACTTCTTCATAGAATTGATTTAGTTTATTGTTTGGTAAGTATTTCTTTAATTTCCGGAACTGTTGCAGTGCGCCCACTTAGCACAATTCTATCATTAATAACAATTGCGGGTGTGCGCATAACTCCATAGTTCATGATATCAACAATATCTTCCACTTTGGTAACATTTGCATCAATACCAAGTTCAGCAACTGCATCGCGGGTGGCTTTTTCAAGTGCTTTGCACTTAGGGCAACCTGTACCTAGAACTTTAATTTCCATACTAATCTGTTTTATGAGGTTAATTCGTTGAATATTGAACAAGGAATGACGAATGAGGATCTTTGAAGTATTCACTTCATCATTCGAAAATCTAAATTCCTTGTTCATCATTCTATCTATTTCTTTTTCTCAAAAAAACCACCTATCAGCAATTTGGCTTCCTCCCAATTTTCCATCCTGATACAATACTTTATTTTAGGTGGATTAAACTCGCCCTGAATCAACCCAGAATCGCGCAACTCGCTTAAATGCTGCGATAGTGTACTACGGGCAATGGGCAAATCGTCAACAATATCACCACTGTAGCAGCAGCTCTGGCCTGCAAGTATCTCTAGGATTTGTATTCGAACAGGATGGCTTAACGCTTTGGCGTATCGGGCAATCTTCTCCTGCTCCTCGGTGTATTTTTTATTCGACATTTTACGATTAAATATTTCGCAATATTACGAAATATTTCTATTTCGCCGAAATACGAAATAGAATTTTGAAAAAATAATGGAAGACTTTTTTCAGGCTCTCTATCAGGATATGAAAACTTTAAATAAACCTAGTAAGTGATGTTACGAATAATTTTATGTTCCAATTTTTTATCCTTTACCTTGTCGTTTTCAGTAACAGTACATTGATAGGTAAGTTTTATATTCCAGTTCCCATAGGAATCGTACCTATAATCGTAGTAGTAGCCCTGTTTAAGTTTTGAGTCGGGTAAAGCCTCAAGAATGATATCACCTCTATCGTTGTAGGCTCTTTTTATTGACGATTTTGGAGGTGTTTTAGCGTAATCGATTGGATATATATGCGCAGCAACGAACTGCTCGTTGCTCCTATAAACCATGACCCTTAAGGAGTTATTTGATGGAATATAAAGGATTCTCTCAATGTTTGTAAATACACCAGACTCGTTGAAAACGTGTATCTCCTTTAGTTTTCCCAAACTATCGCAGGTAACCTGAGCGTACTGTTTTCTTACTTTCTCATAGTAGAAATTTATTTCTTGTAGACAGCCAGTAGTATCATTGTACTTAAAACGAACCTCTTCAGTGGTCCATCCCTTATAGTTAATAAACTGCTTTGTGAACTTTTTTAAGGGTTCCGATTTCGAGTTATACTCCCAATTTGTTTCGTAAACAACTCCACCCATGTTATTATACTTAGTTTCTGAAATCAACCGACCTTCCGTATTGAATTTCTTAACAATCTTAAAGAATGGGGTTTTCCCATTAACTAAAGCGAGTAACTCATGGGTTTCCTCAACCATTCGAAATTGCATTCCTTTGAAAGTTGGAGATACTGCACTTAAATAAACATCGATAACTGGCTGAGCAAAAGTTGAAACTCCTGCAAAACCAAAGGTTATAAAAAAGATTATTTTTACAATAAGTTGCATTAAATCAATTAAACAGCTGTAAAGATAATCATTAGAAATTAATGCATATAAAAACAACT
>Ga0209066_10008002_pt1 | contig 10344 bp, 8 predicted proteins | sample All_14_2_FD_187198 | JGI IMG/M metagenome (GOLD analysis project Ga0209066, IMG submission 187198) | Freshwater microbial communities in response to fracking from Pennsylvania, USA - Allegheny Zone_MetaG_DW_15 (SPAdes) (version 2) ... | reverse complement strand
CTCTACGACATGACCGACGACTGGCTTGCCGCCGCTCGCCCGGCCGCTGAGCTGCGGCGGGTCGCCGCGGCCGAGAAGCACCTGCTGACTCACGCCGCCGAGATCGTCGCGTGTTCAGCCGAGCTCGTGCGACGCAAGAGTCCGCAGCGCCCACCTGATCGCGAGCCGATCGCACTGATCCCCAATGCTGTGGACATCGCGGCGTATCGGCGCGCGACGATCCGGCCCCCGGATCTGCCGAACGGCCGTGTCGCGCTGTACGTCGGCACTCTGCACCAGGACCGACTCGACGTCGGACTCTGCGAGGAGTCAGCGCGGGCGCTCGCGGGAGAATCAACACTCGTCCTGGTGGGACCGAATGCGCTCGGGACTCAGGTCACCGAACGACTGAGGCGATCTGGCGTCCTGCTTCTTGGCGAGCGCTCCCGGGACGCGGTGATCGCCTATCTGCAGCACGCGGACGTCCTCGTCGTGCCGCACGTCGTGACCCCGTTCACCGAGAGCCTCGACCCGATCAAACTGTATGAATACCAGGCGGTCGGTCGCCCCGTAGTGTCGACGGCGGTGGCGGGATTCCGGGACGCTTCTGGCGTCACGACGACCCGCTCGAGAGCAGTGACCTTCGCGGCGGCCATCCGCAATGCATGGACTGGGGAATCACCCGATCACCGTGCTACGGCAACGCGGGTGCCGGATTGGAGTGAACGTGTCGAAGCGTTCCGCGATGTCCTGATGCGGCTCGCTACTGATTGACCCGATCGGACCTCGGCTCGCGCCGAAGGACCCTCATGGAGAATCAGACGTTGTTCGCCACGCAGACCGAAGACGGGTACGTGAGAACGCACGACCCCGGGAGCGGGGGGGTGCTCACGAACGTCACCTGGTTGGTCGTCCCTCCTACCCCGTTGACGGTGTAGGAGAGTGTGACCGTCGCGTTCGCGCTGTCCCCCCAGTTGCCGATCCTGACGACGACAGTGCACGTCGTGTTGGCAGCGACAACAGTCTGCGTCGGGTTGGCCTCGAATCCGGGAGGAGCGATGGGCTGGGCACCATTCACGATTGCGTTGGTGTAGAGCACCGTGATCGGATTGGCCGTTGTGTTGCTGATCACGACCTCAACGTAATAGGCCTTGCTGTTCGGATTGCCGGGGATGGATGCTCCGGGATCCTTACATCCTCTTCCGGTGAGGGTGACAATCCCCTGCGATGCCAGACCGAAGGCGGGAGCGGGCACGGCTACGGCGATCGCGGGGACCGCCCACGCCATCGCCTTGGTCACAGTCCGGCGGCTGACGCCGGACGGCTGCGGCTGTTCGAGTTCATTCATGTGAAGATCCTCTCCATACAAAACTGCGGGTCCGTGGGGACGCGTTCCGGCCCCCACCGACGTTCGGACGCCCCCAGAGACGGCCCGCAGCTCCCCAAAGCCGCACACGGACAATATAGCCGATCTTGGCGGTACGTCCACATCCCAAGTCGACTCGTTACCACGAGTCAACATCCGTGCGAAGGAAGGGTCGGTCGCTGACTAGTGGAGTGAAAGTCGGCTCGATAAGGAGCAAAGGTAGACTCCTGGTGTCCCCGGCGGCCGTCGGCCCACTGCGCCGGTCGGTGGGAACCGGCGAGACGCATCACCGGGGGAAGGGACTTCATGGCCAGTCGGGGCGAGAGCCTGGTACGTCAGCTCGCGCTTCTCCTCGAGATGGCGGGCGCGCGGCCCCGGACGTGGGCAGCAGGCGTGGTTGCGGCTTCCGTGATCCTGGCGCTTCTCGACACGGCCGGCGTGGCGGCAATGATTCCCCTCATGCAGCTTGTGAGCGGCGCCGATCCCGACTCCGGCGCCCTCGCGGTGATCGCCGACCTGGCGGGCACAACCGACCCCGCCGCGCTGATCCCGATCGTCGCGCTGGGCATCACCGTGCTCTTCATCGTCAAGAGCATCGCGGCGATGGCTTTCCGCTGGTGGTTGCTCGGGCGGACGAGCCAAGTGTCGGCGCTCGTGGGCACGGAACTTCTGCATCGGTACCTGCTGGCTCCGTATGCCGCGCATCGGCAACGCCGACTGAGTGAGGTGTACCGCAACATCGGTGAGGCCTCCACGCAGGGTGCATCAGTGCTGATGACGACCCTGAGCATCGTGACGGACGGTCTCACCCTGATCGCGATCGTCGCCGTGCTCGCGATCACGTCCCCTCTCGTGACGCTGATGACTGTCGTCCTGTTCGGTGCGGGGGTCCTCGGACTGCAGCTGAGCCTTCGCCGCATGCAGTCCCGGATCGGCGAGGAGACCGCCGAGTCGAATCTGCAGGCATGGAGCTACATGATGCCGGCACTGGACGGGTTCCGCGAGGCTCGGCTGACCTCCAGCACTGAGGTCTTCGTGGACGGATTCCGCGCCGCCAAGCTTCGGAACGTCGAGGCGGGACGCAGACTGGCCATCGTCTCGGAGCTTCCGCGCTACGCGCTGGAGATCGGCTTCGTAATCATGATCGCCGCCATCTCTCTGCTGCTGTTCACCTCGGGCAACTCGACTCAGGCCCTCACCGTGCTCGGTGTCTTCGCGGCCGCGTCCCTGAGAGGATTGCCGATCCTCAACCGCGTCGCGGGCAGCTTCGCGGTCGTCCGCGCGGGGAGGGTAGGCCTGCGGATCGTCACCGATTCGGTGGCACAACTCGAGGCCGAGGGTCGCCATGACGACACCCCTGGGCGGAGCGAGCCGTATCGCGGCGACATCGTGCTGTCCGACGTCAGCTACACGTTCCCGGACGCCGACGTGCCCGTGCTGGACGGAATCAGCCTTCGGATCCCAGAGAATGCGACGACGGCATTCGTGGGGGCGAGCGGGGCAGGCAAGACGACATTGCTGGACCTCGTCCTCGGTCTGCTCGAGCCGACTGCCGGCTCCATCGAGTGCGGCGGACGGCCGATCAATGAAGACCTGACGGGCTGGTACGCAGGTCTCGGTGTGGTGCCACAGGACGTCTTCGTGATCAACGCGTCGCTCGCAGCCAACGTCGCGTTCGGCATCCCCGAAGGGGAAATCAATCGTGCCCGCGTGCAGGAGGTGCTCGCCATCGCGCGATTGGCGGGGATGGTCGACGCCCTGCCGGCAGGCGTGGACACTCTCCTGGGGGAACGGGGGACGCGTCTGTCGGGCGGGCAGCGTCAGCGACTCGGACTCGCTCGCGCGCTCTACCGGCGTCCGTCGGTCCTCGTTCTGGACGAAGCCACCTCGGCACTCGACAACGAGACAGAGCGAGAGATCACCGAAGCGCTCGCGGCGCTGGCGGGTGACCTGACGATCCTCATCGTGGCCCACCGCCTGTCCACCGTTCGCGACGCCGACAATCTCGTCCTCCTCAAAGACGGTCACCTCGAAGCGCAGGGGCGATTCGCCGACCTCCGTGAGGCGAGCCCGGACTTCGCACGCCTCGTGGCGCTGGGCGAGCTTCGCTGACCGGCGCATCGACCCCAGCCGGGCTAGGCTGACGCACCATCACCGACCATGACACGGAGTTGCGTATGCTGGACCCGACCTTCGCAGTGAGCGTCATCGTCGCGTCGAATCGCGGCGGACCGTTCCTCGAGGAAGCCGTCGCATCCGTCAGGGCCCAGACACTCCCCGTGCATGAGCTGATCCTCGTCGACGACGGATCACCGCCCCCCGGGCTGAAGTCCACGGCGGAGAATCTGGGAATCCGATATCTGCGGCAACCGGCCTCAGGTGTCTCCGCGGCAAGGAACGCGGGCGCCGAACTGGCGACCGGCACGTGGCTGGCGTTCCTCGACGATGACGACGTGTGGGACTCTCGGAAGATCGAAAGCCAGTGGAATGCGTTGCAGCGCAACCCCTCGGCGGTCGCCGTCTACACGGGTGGGTGGCACCTCGACTCGGACGGAAATGATCTGCGCGATCCCTGGCGAGCCCCTGCCGCTTCATCGCCGGACATGCTCGCCGGCCGCGTGGAGTTTCCGCGCATCGTCACGCTGCTGGTGGACAAGCGGTCATTCATGGATGTCGGCGAGTTCGATCCTCGCCTGCGGCAGGCAGAGGACAACGACCTTATCCTCAGACTGCTCCTCGTGGGGGAATTCGCCGCTGCGGACGAGCCCCTGGTGGGCTATCGACGTCACACGGACAATGTCACGAGACGCTCCGTGGTGGGCCGCGAGATCAGCCTCAGGATGCTTCGTGAGCATCGAAGGCGTGCACGACGTCAAGGCAACGTGGAGGCGGAGCGGCTCATCGGCCTCAACCTCGACAGGTTCCGCCGACGGGTTGCAGCGGACTGCGTCGGTGACGTGATCGGAGCACTTCGTGAGCGCGACATGGAGTACGGCCTACGGGTCGGCTGGTGGGCGGCGACGAGAGTGCCGGGCCCTACCCTGACCGCGATCTTCGGACGCGCGAACGCGCGACGCGCAGCGCGTCTCCCACCGTCGACCTGAACGTCGACCGCCGCGTGGTGAGCCATGCTGACCAATACGGTACTTGCCGGGTCACCAGTGGCCGTCGATGGCGATCCATCTCGGGTCGAGCTGGACGGCGCGCCCGTCATTGACCGTTCGGGCATGGAAGCTAGGCATGATGATCTGAGGCCGATCATGAACGGCTCCGGCCGTATAGGCCGCCCAGTAGGTGAAGGTGGAGTTGGTCCCGACGATGCGGGACGCCCCGGCCACGACGCGGAAGTTCGCCTGAGGATCAGTGGGCATGTACTCCACGATCGGGGCCGCGGCACGCGCGAGGACATCGACGTGCTCCCGGCACCATGCCGCATCGTCCGAGACGACGAGAATGCGTTCGGCCGGTCCCGCGCGCTCCAGCGCCTCTCGTAGATATCCGAGCTGATCGAACCCGAACATCTTTCGGAACAGGGCGCCCTCGTAGTAGTCGCCGCGACGCACGTTGATGACCAGGGTGCCCGAGGAGTCAGCCGGGATATGGGGTGCCAGGCATTCCGCGATGAAAGCCTCGAGCGTCTCGAGCGTGAAATCCTCACCGAATCTGTTCGGCTTCCGCGGGTCGCGATCCCGGCGATCCCGGAATCGCATCGCCGCCTTCGTGATCGTCAGCGATCGCAACGCCGGGAATTCTTCGAGCCATGGCTCCATGCCACCCTGTGCGAGGACCACCGTGGGCCGGCCCGCTGCCGTCCGCTGATGCGCGTCGAGCCAGAGGTAGAGCCAGTTTCCGAACCGCATGCCCGCGGGCGGTGTCAGGATGACAGTGCGCTCGCCCCGGCGGAGCCCGTCCACCACGTCCGTGACTGCACGCTCGCTCCGCCACCTGAGATGACGCGCGGCGCGAGCCGCGAGAGAGCCCCAGCCGCTGTGCCGAGGTCCTGACTCGTTCGCGCCAGTCATCACGGATCGGTCTGAGCGTACTGAGGAAGCAGCGACAGTCGATAGTGCGCGAAGCGATCGCTCGCCAGCGGCGAAAGCGCGGCGGTGCGCAGTGGATGTCGCGAGCGCCGCCGCCAGGCGCTGATCGTGTCGTTCCAGTCGGGGTCGCTCGCATGACCCGATACGAGCGCCTTCTCGGCCAACTGAGCTTCGGATCGCACCCAGCTCATGTGGACGATGGTCTCATCAGGGCCGACGACCGCATGAACAGGAGTACCTGCGGGATGCGCGGGGTCGGTATTCCACGGCGCGAGGTCGACACGGTGCACAGGTGCACCGGCGACCTGGCGCGCGAAGCTCAGCCGCGTTCCGGCAGCCACCGCGATCGGGCCGGGGTAGGACGCCTGCATCGTCCAGAAGCGGCCGCTCTGTTCGAGGAAAAGTCCACTGCGCGTTCTGGCGTAAAGGACCCGGAGAGGATACTCGAGCGCGCGAGCCGCCCTGGATTCCGCCGTGTGAAGTTCGGCAGCTAGGCGGCCGGCCGACAAGGCGATCTCGTCGGTGTCGATCTGAAGAACCCAATCAGCACCATCGGATGCCGCATCCAGTGCCGCCTGGCGCTGAACGGTCTCCAGCTCCATTCGCCGGCGGGCGGGATCTGCGAACTGCCCTGGCATCATCACCATCTTCTGCAGAGGATCGGCTCGCCTCAATCGCTCGAGCGATTCGTCGACCGCCATGGGCAGACCGGACCACGATCTTCCGTCGCTGTCGAACGCGACGATGATGCGGTCGACGAGGCGATAGTACGATGCGATGCTCTGCTCGACCCACGCGGGATCCCCGGCGAGTACGTACGCGTTGATGCGCATCACGCCACCCCGTTGTCGCCCTGGGCGATGCGCACGGTGGCCCGGGACGCGGCCCAGACGCCGGAAGCCGTTCCCACGAGATCGAGCGTGCCGCGGCGCACCCCGCCGGCGAGGCCCTTCAGTTTGGGCTTGACGCCTCGTCGGGACCTCAGCGCGCCGAGACCGCCTCGGAACTCGCGCACTGTGCCGACAATCGCAGTGCGTACATAGCGGCGCACATGCGGGTCACGCCAGCCGAGCGTGGTGGTCAGCAGGACGACGTGATTGCGCGCGCCGAAGTACCGGTAACGCGCGTCGAACCGCCGTCCTTTCGCGTAATCGCCGGCGACATGACGGACCACGGCGGCGGGCGCGAAGACGATCCGCATCCCGGCTCGCCGCATCCGCAACGCGATGTCTGTCTCTTCCCGCAGGCAGGTCCCCGGATAGAAGTCGCGGATTCCGCCCAGCGACCGCACAGCCGCCAGTCGCACCGACATGTTCGCACCGAGCATGTGGTCGACCTCCACGGCCCGGCCGGGATCGGCGGCGAACCAGCCGGTGAGCTGACCGTTCGGCAGCAGCAGTCCGATCTCTCCAAGTCCCTCGCCGGCTTCCTCGGGCTGGTCGTTGATCGCTCGGCCGCCGACGGCCATCACCCGGTCGTCGACGTAAGCCTCCATGAGCTCTTCGAGCCAGGTCGGCTCGGCGAACGCATCATCGTCGATGAACGCCACCACATCCTCGTCGAGCCCTTCAAGCCCGAGAGCGCGCGACGTTGCCGTTGCGCCCCGGCCCTTGTCGTTGCGGCGGTACTCCACGCCCTCGAACTGGCTCACGACGGTCCGGGTCCGGTCGTCCGCCGAGGCGTCCACGACGACCACCCGCTGCGCCGGCCGCGTCTGTCGATCGAGGTGCTCCAGGCAGGTGCGCACGAAACCGGCGCGATTGAAGGTCGCAATGACGACCGCGACACTCAGCGAAGCCGTCATGACACCGCTCCGCTCGAGCCGCGTGCCCTGATCCGGTATCGCCAGCGCCACGCCACCGGTTCGGGAACCAGCATCGCCAACCTGTCGCGCATGCGCGGAACCAGCGGCAACGCCTCGCGGTACACCCTCATGGTTTCGGCCATCCTGCCGCGGCGAGCAAGGGACCAGAGGATCGATCGGAACTCGCGTCGATACTCCAGACCATACGACGCCAGCGGACGTGTCGCCGACTCCCCGCAGATCTCCCAAGCCATGCGCCGTGTCCGCACGGCGCGGATCGCGCCGTCGGAGGCGTGAGCGCGGGTGTCCTGACCCGGGTGGATGCGGTAGAACAGCAGCGGCTCGTCGATGAGCCACCACTCCGCGCGCGTCGCGATGAGGCAGAACAGCAGATAGTCGTCGCCCGGCTGCGTGCCGTCGGGGACCGGCGGGATGGCGCGGAGGACCTCGAGTCGCACGCACGTCGAGCCGATCACGCCGGCGTTTCTGGTGAGCAGGCGATTGACGCTGTCGCCGTGGATGTCGAGATAGCTCATGTCGTTGCGGGGCGCTGAACCGACCGCCATCGACTCCAGTTCGGCGAGCTTCTCGGCCTTCAGATCGATGATCTGGCCGCCGAACTCTCGATCTTCCAAGGCAGGCGAGGAGAAGATCCGGTACGTGGAGCGAAGCGCCTGGCACTCAGGGTGCTCGCGCACAAACGCAGAGGTGACCTGCATCTTGTGTCGCGCCCAGAGGTCGTCGTCGTCGACGAATGCGACCCACTCGGAGGTCGCGGCGTCGATCCCCGCCTGTCGTGCGGCGGCGACACCACGACGAGGAGCGAGTTCGATCACCTCGACGTGCGGCCAGCGGAGCCGCGCGGCTGCTGCCTCATCCGAGTTCCCGTCGACCACGAGGATGATGCGTCGCGGAGGAAGCGTCTGCCCCTCGACGCTCGCGATCGTCTGATCCACGAGACCCGGCGGACGCCGGCGGGTGGGGATCACGACGTCGTATGTGAACGTCGACCCCTCGTCAGGCGCGGGCGGCACGTCGTCTCCTCAGCGATCGCCGTTTCTCTCGGTAGATGTCCTCATAGGCGTCGGCGACCCTGGTCAGCTCGAACGCGCGGGCACGTTCTCGACCTGCATCGGCCCAACGCCCGCGTTCCTCGGAGTCTTCCAAGAGCGACACAAGGTGTTCGCCGATCTGGTCGAGGCCGGCCAGGATCCCGAAGCGTCCCTCGTCGGTGACGAATCGCGCCCCTGCGTTCGGCGTGGCGATGACGGGCGTCCCCGCCGTCATCGCCTCCGCGTACGGAATGCCGAAACCCTCGTAGGCCGAGGGCAGGCAGAACACCCAGGCCCGCCTGTATTCGCGAGCAAGCTGGTCATCGGCCATGCGACCCAGGGCGACCACGCCGACAGGAAGAACCTTCGGGGCGTCTTGCGTCACCATGCGCAGTTGCACATCCGGCACGCGTGGCCGAACCTGGTCGACCACGATGCGCGCGAGGTCGGCACCTCTCTTGCGCCCATTCCACGTCCCGACGAAAAGGACCACGGGGTCCGTCGCGTTCGGCGTGCCATCTGGTCCGAACCGCGCGGCATCCACTCCGTTGGGTATCACGGTGCTCACCCACGGCGTCCACCTACGAGTCTGCGGCGAGATCAGCACCGTGCGGTCGGCGACGAGACTCGCGAGCACCTCGGTGAACCCGAGTGCGACCATTCGGATCTTCTCCTTGGCCCCGCGGATGTGCAGCGCCTCCTCGAAACAGGACCCGTGCAGAGTGCGCACATGCATCGGCACGCGACGGCGCCACATCCAGTAGTCCTCGCCGTGTGCGTGCAGGACATCGTACGAGGACAGTTCGCGCCGGCGCATCTCGAGCCCGAATTTGAAGGTGCGCAAGGAGCCGGTCAGCGGAACGAGGACATGCCCGTATATCGCTCCCTCGACGGGTGCGCATGGGCTGAAGACGTCGACGGTATGCCCGCGACGAACGAGCTCGGTCGCGAGCTCGTGCACCTGGTACCCCACGCCGATCTTGCTCTCGCTGGGGAGGTAGTAGGAGATCATCGCGATGCGGAGTGGTCCGCCCGCGCGCGGATCGGTCACCTCGAGATCCCCGCTCGCAGTGCTTGGAGCCATCCGTGTCCATCCCGGAGGTCGGGTTCGAGGTGGTTACCCTCCGCCCACTCGTTCCAGGACTTGATCCAGAGCAGTCTCTCCTCGCGCGGCCTGTCGAGGAGCTGCCCCACCGCCGTGCGAACGTTGCGTTCGAACTTCGCCGGATCCGCGCCGGTGACCGCTAGTCCGCGTCTTCCCGCGCGCGGAGTGTTGTCCCAGTTCGGGTACACGCAGGGCTGGATGCGCGGACCCCGCGGGTACGCCTCCACGATCCGGTCGGAGTACGGCCAGACTTCAGGGCCGCCTCGGAGCTTGCGCCGCGCGCGCATCCGCAGGGTCGTCCACCGATTGACTTCGACCGGAAGACGCATGTACACGCTCGCGTCGAACCCGTCGGCATCCCCGCTCGTGTAACGCAGCCCGCGGCCGAGGAGATCGCTCGCCTCGGCCACCAGGTAGAGGCCGTCGAGTCCCGCTTCCCGTGCCATCCTCTGCCATCGGTCGACGAAGGCTGCGGCATCCGGAAGCTCCTCCGGTCGGAACACGTAGAAGAGGGGCCTGCCGTTCACGCGGACGTAGCGACCGTCGCGGAAGGCGGGAAGAAGCGACTCGAAGTGCGCTCGATCGTCCTCGACCCCCGGATAGGTCTGGCGTTTGAGGACGCGATCGGGCGCGGCGTGCCAGGTGCCGGTCCACGATTGGTTCGCCCACGCGAGGGCGAAGCCGATCTCCGGCTCACCGCTGTTGAGCACTTCGCGGAAGGGCCGCTCGAGGATGCGGTCACCGCCGCCGAACCAGTAGTGCCAGTAGACGAATCCTTCGACACCGTATCGGCGAGCGAGTTCCCCCTGACTGTGTCTGGTCTCTGGCACCCGCAGATCGTAGAAGCCGAGGTCCGCCGGCAGCGTCGGCTGAACGTGCCCTCGAAAGAGGGGCCGCGCTCGGGCGGCATTTGTCCACTCGCTGAACCCCGGCCCCCACCACTCGTCGTTCTCGGGAATGAGGTGGAACTGGGGAAGGTAGAACGCCAGCGCGCGGAC
>Ga0209066_10008001_pt1 | contig 10344 bp, 9 predicted proteins | sample All_14_2_FD_187198 | JGI IMG/M metagenome (GOLD analysis project Ga0209066, IMG submission 187198) | Freshwater microbial communities in response to fracking from Pennsylvania, USA - Allegheny Zone_MetaG_DW_15 (SPAdes) (version 2) ... | reverse complement strand
GGCGCTGGCGCCTGCGCCAGTCACGGCGCCAGGCTGAGACATCCGGCCCTGCCCCACCCACCAAAAACAAAACCCCGCCGAAAAATCGACGGGGTTTGTCAGCGGTCTGAGAACGGCCCCAAGGGACCGTTCTCTTCGTTCAGACGGATGCGGTCGGCATCAGCGCCGGTTTTCCCAGCCCCGGCGCGAGGCCTGGGAGTGGCCGCGGGAATCGCTGAACCAGCCGCCATGGCCGCGATCGTCGTCATCCCGTCCGCGCGACCCCCTGCTGCGGCGGTCATCGTCGGAACGCATGCGCGCCGCCCGGGAATGGCCCTCGGAATCGCCGAACCAACCGCCGCGGCCGTGGCCGCGCCCGTCATCGTCGTCGTCCCGTCCGCGCCCGCGCGAGCTGCTGCTGCCGCCGCGGCGGTCGTCATCGTCGAAACGGCTGCGCGCCGCCCGGGAATGGCCTTCGGGATCGCCGAACCAGCCGCCGCGGCCGTGACCGCGCCCGTCATCGTCGTCGTCCCGTCCGCGCGCGCGTGAGCTGCTACTCCGCCGGTCATCATCGTCGAAGCGGCTCCGCGCCGCGCGCGAGTGGCCCTCGGAATCGCCGAACCAGCCGCCGCGGCCGTGCCCGCGCCCGTCATCGTCGTCGTCCCGTCCCCGCCCGCGCGCGCTGCTGCTCCGCCGGTCATCATCGTCGAAGCGGCTGCGTGCGGCGCGGAAATGGCCTTCGGAGTCGCCGAACCAGCCACCGCGGCCCTGTCCCCGACCATCGTCGTCATCGTCGCTCATGAAACGGCCGCGCTCGTCACGGTCCCGACCGCCGCCGTTTCCGCTGCGACGGTAATCGTCGTCGTCGCTCATGAAGCGTCCACGATCGTCGCGATCGCGGTCGTTGCTGTATCTTGCCATGTCGTTCTCCATTGCAGAGAGTTGGATGGATACGGCGCGTGTGGGTCGCTGTTCTGCAGCGCGCCTCTGCAGCTCCTCCTTCCGCTCACGCAGTCGGCGCGCGAGTTCGTCGTCGACGATCCCGTGCGCCTGCGCCTGGGCGAATATTCCCTCGCCGGGCTTCTCTTCCTCGCCGACGTGATGCTTGATCTGCTCGGCGAGCACCGAGACCTTGGCATCCCGATAGGGATCGTCGGCGTCACCCTGCAGGAGGTCCGCGATCAACACCTTTGCGCTGTCGTGCTCGACCTGTGCCTCCTGCATGAGGTCTTCTTCGTCGATCGCCTCGCGGCAGGCGGGATAGAAGACTTCTTCTTCCAGCTTGGTGTGGATGATCAGTTCGCGGCAGATCTGGCGAACGAGTTCGCTCTTGCGATCTTCATCGCCGCTCGATTCATACTCCTTGAAGAGTTTCTCGACCTTGCGATGATCGAGCTTCAGGGCTTCGATCGCGGAAGCGGTCGTCAAGGCCATCGTGGTCGATGGGAGGTTCGCGCTCGTCGATTGTTCAATTGCGGCGGCCGTGGCGCTCTGCGCCGCGTTTGACTGGCCGTTGGACCCCGCGGTTCGACTGGCCGGCTGCTTCGCAGTCCGCTTGCTCGTCGTCTTCGCCATCTTGTCCCTTTCCTCGTTGGTGCCGCTCAAATGGACCAGCGAAGGATGTGTTGCGGCGGAAAATGCTTTCCTTCGTAAGGACGCACTCGCTTGCCGCAATTTCTCGCATCGCGAGTAACTACGGCGGTGTGCAGGCGTTCGCTTGGGGAACGCCACATCGCAGACGCTCGATGCTGGGGAACTATGGACCAGAGTCGGTCACTCAACTGACTGAGCGGCTGCTCTATGCTTCGGTATGAGCAGAAACCCAGCGTGTCCGTCAGCTCGGTCCGAAGCTGTGAGGCACGAATCAGAGGAGCACTTGATGAAGCGAACACCCTGGAGCGACGTTCTTTCGAAGCCGTCTCAATACCACCTTCTCGTGGGACATTTGCATGAGTCGTTTGGGGGTGGGCCCGATGGTGATTACGATACGAATCGGCTCCGCTTTGCCGTCAACCTCATGATGAGATGTTGCACCGGATTGGCGCTCGGCGGTTCGTTTGCTGTGCAGGGCAGTCGGACGGGCGGGGAGCCGCAGGTCCAGGTGGCATTGAGTGGTTCAGAGGATTTTGTGCGCCTGCGCACCCTGACTGGCGGCCATCCGGCAGAGCGGCCGCCATGGAAAGCGGGTGGCTCGTTCGTTCTTCGCGACACTCTCCATGCGCGCCTTCTCTTGTTCGCCGGCCCGCCCGATGAAAGGGGCGCCGGACGCCGTGCGCGCGAGCGCGCCGCAGCTGAATCGGAGGAGCGCAGCCTCCGGTGGAAGGTTTCGGCCCGCGGCGGGTGGGGGTGACGCCTGCGAGGTAATGGAGGGGCCTGCCCGCTAGATTCTCGTCGACAGCCAGATCGCGAGGCGCGAGCCGGTTTTGATCACCGCCGACAGGGCCTCGTAGGCCGGCGCCTGTTCGGCGCCTGCGGCCAGCGCTGTGTCGCGATGCTCGATCTCTTCGGCCCGGAACTTCTCGACGGTGGTGCGAAGCTCCGACTCGTCGTCGCCCAGTTTCGCCGCCTGATCGGCATAGTGCTCCTCGATCGTCTCCTCGACGGCCACGGTGCAGGCCATCGCGGCCTTGTCGCCCATCAGGGCCGTGGCGGCGCCCAGCGCGAAGCCCGCGACGCTCCACAGCGGCGACAGGACGGTTGGCCGGACGCGGCGTTCCACCAGCAACCGGTCGAACACCTTGTTGTGCTCACGCTCCTGGGCCGCCATGTGCTGGATGCGGCGGCCGGTCTCGCTGTTGGAGCGACCGGTCCAGCGCAGGGCGGCCAGCTGGCCCTCGTAGATGCGCACGGCGCCGAATTCGCCGGCCTGGTCGACGCGGATCGTGCGTTCGACCACCTCGCGGGGCTCGGGATCGCCCGGATTGCGGTTCGCACCAGTCTTCGTCATGGGAACCTCAGTGTGCTCTCGTGGTACGCGACAGGCCGGAGGCGAGGCCGACGGCCAGAAGGGCCGACAGGATGGCATTCCAGCCAGCCATCGAGATGCCGAACAGCGACCAGACGACGGCGTCGCAGCGAACCATCTTGGCCCCGAACAGATGCTTCTTGAGCTCTTCCGGCGACAGACCCGTCGGGATGGAGCCGGTGCAGGATTGCGGTCCTGCCCACCAGCGGTATTCGACGCCGGCATGGAAGATGCCGATGGCGGAGGTCACCGCGATGGCGGCGATGGCCAGAACCATGAACCAGGTGGCCAGCCGTGGCTGGCTCGACGAGGCGAAGGCCGCCAGGCCGGCCACCATGGCGACAATGTGCGGCCAGCGCTGCCAGTGACACATCTCGCACGGGGGGAAGCCCATGACGTACTGGAAGAACAGGGCGGCACCCAGCATCAGGCCGCTGCCGAGGAGGGCGACGAGGCCGAGCTGACTGGGGAGGGGAAGGCGCTGCGTTGCAGCCATGGGCAGTCCTAGAAGAGAAAACGAACGACGACGAAGCCGCCGATCAGGGCGAACATGAAGATCCAGGTCAGCAAAGTCAGGCGCTTCTCGATGAAGGCCCGGATCGGCTCCCCGAACTTCCAGAGCAAGGCTGCCACGAGGAAGAACCGCAGACCACGCGTCAAGATGGACGCCCACACGAACGTGAACAGGTCGAAGTGGGCCGCCCCGGAGGCGATGGTCACGAGCTTGTAAGGGATGGGCGTCAGGCCCTTGATCAGGATGATCCAGGTCCCGTATTGCTCGAACCCTGCGCGAAATGCCGCCAGGCCCGCCTGCAGCCCGTAGGTCTTGACCACCCAGGCCCCCAGGGTCTCGAAGAAGAAATAGCCGATCGCATAGCCGAACAGTCCCCCCAGGACCGAGCAGGCGGTGCAGACCAGGGCGATCTTGAAGGCCTTCGCCCGGTTCGCCAGCACCATCGGCACCAGCATGACGTCGGGTGGAATGGGGAAGAACGAACTCTCCATGAAGGAGACCACGCCCATCGCGGGAATTGCGTTCTTGTGTTGGGCGAGGCGGATCACCCAATCGTACAGGCGGCGGATCATGCGACAGGGTCTTAGCCTGTCGGTCCGTCCGCGTCCCGAGTTTAGTGGAAGAGACCTTTCCGCAGAGCCAGGGCCTCCTTCAGATCCTCGACCTCGGCCACCAGCCATTCATGCTGGCGTGCCTGGGCGACCGAGACGATGGACAGGTGCAGGACCGTGGCCTGAAGGTAGTCGATCACCGCCGACTGGTAGGCGGCGGAATGCGGCGCGGTTTCCTCGACGCGTGAGCGGGCCTCCACGGCTTGGCGCGCCGCCGCTTCGAGTTCGTGGCTCAACTGAACGTCATTCATGGCACTTGCTCCTTCAGGTGCTGGCGCCGCGGGGCCCTTTTCGGGGGCGGCCTTTCACGTCCTCGTTCTGGCTGCCCGGAATGGCCGCGCCGCCATCGTCGCGGGTCGTCCGCGGATTGTGCTTTTCGCCCCGCTCCTGCTGCTGGCCCGGCGGCCCGCCGGCACCGGGGTTCAGACGCTCGTACTCGCGTTCCGGTGACAGGGGAGACGGCGATGATGGGGGCGCGGCATGAGACGCCGCGCGCGGTGTGGGTTCGTCGACCATGGCGGTTCAACTGCCGCGAGCCCGCTTCGTTGCCGCCGCGCATGCCGATTCAGGTATCGGTGTGAAGCGTGGCGCCCGCACATTCCGACCTGGGTCTGTCTGGCAACCGCCGCGTCTGTCCGGTGTTTCTGCAAGGCTTCACATTTGGTGCACCAACCCCCATTATCCGCCCGCTCGCGCGCGCCTCACTCAATTTGCCTCAGGACCATGCCGGACTCCGATGATCGCCCGACGACATCCGACGATTCCCCTCTCCTGTTTCTCGCGGGCGGCGGTGAGCTAGGAGAACTCATCCGGGGTTACGACTGGGCGACCAACGCGCTGGGACCGCCGGCGCACTGGCCGCAGAGTCTCAAGACCTCGGTCCGCATCATGCTGACCTCGCGCCAGCCGATCTGGATCGGCTGGGGGCCCGAGCTGATCTACCTCTACAACGACGCCTACAAGTCTATCATCGGCGGAAAGCATCCCGATGCCCTCGGCAAGCCGACGAAGGTGGTCTGGAGCGAAATCTGGACCGATATAGGCCCGCTCCTCGACACGGCGATGGGCGGTATCGAGGGCACTTACGTGGAGGAACAGCTCCTGCTGATGGAGCGCAACGGCTATCCGGAGGAAACCTACTACACCTTCTCCTACAGCCCGATTCCCGACGATGACGGCACACCCGGCGGCATCATCTGCGCCAATACCGCCGACACCGCGCGGGTGATCGGCGATCGCCAGGTCGCGACCCTGCGGGAACTGGCGGCGCGAACGGTGGATGCGCGGACCTGGCAGGATGCCGGCCGGCACAGCATCGCCGCGCTCGCCATCAACCCGCGCGACGTCACCTTTTCTCTCCTCTACGTGGTGCAGCCGGGCAGCGAGGAAGCGGTTCTCGCGGCGCATCATGGCCTGCCCGACGGGCACCCTTGCGTGATCGAGACCCTGCATCCGGGCAATGGCCGCTCGTCCTGGCCGATCGACGGCCTGACCAGGGACGTGCCGCCGCGCCTGGTCGATCTCGACAGGACCTTCGGCGCAACGGTGCCGGGCCGAGTGTGGGACCGGGCGACCCAATGGGCCGCTGTGGTCGCCGTGCCGGCATCGCGCGAGACCGGACGCGCCGCCTTTTTCATGATCGGGCTCAGCCCTTACCGGCTTTTCGACGACGTCTATTCCGGCTTCGTGGGTCTCATCGCCGGCCAGATCGCGACCGGCATCGCCAGCGCCGACGCCTATCAGGAGGAGCGCCGCCGGGTCGAGGCTTTGGCAGAACTCGACCGCGCCAAGACCACGTTCTTTTCCAACGTCAGCCACGAATTCCGCACCCCCCTCACGCTCATGCTCGGGCCGCTCGAGGAGGTGCTGGCCGGTGGGCTTTCCGATGAAGAGATGCTGCAGCACGTGGCGCTGGCGCATCGCAACGGCAACCGGCTGCTGCGACTCGTCAATTCGCTGCTCGACTTCTCCCGCATCGAAGCGGGACGCATGCAGGCTTCCTACAGGCCGACCGACCTCGCCCGCTTCACCACCGGCATTGCCGCCAGCTTCCGCTCGGCCATCGAGAAGGCGGACCTGAAGCTCGCGATCGATTGCACGACGTTGCCGCAGCCGGTCTATGTCGATCGCGAGATGTGGGAGAAGGTCCTGCTCAACCTTCTGTCCAATGCCTTCAAGTTCACCTTCGCGGGCGAGATCAGGGTGTCGGTCGCTGCCGATGCCGACGGCCGGGGCGCCCTCATCGAAGTCCGCGATTCGGGCATCGGGATCGCCGAAAGCGAGTTGCCGCGCCTGTTCGAGCGTTTCCATCGGGTGCAGGGCGCCAAGAGCCGCAGCTTCGAGGGCAGCGGCATCGGCCTTGCCCTCGTGCAGGAGCTCGTGCGCCTGCATGGCGGCGAAATCAGGGTGGACAGTGTCGTCGGTCAGGGGACGAACTTCACGATCGCCTTGCCGTTCGGTCATGCTCATCTGCCCGCCGCGCAGGTCGTGGACGAAGTCGATCTGTCGACCGACGTGGTGCGCGCCCAGGAATATGTCGAGGAGGCGATGGGCTGGCTGCCGGAGGAGCGGCAGACGGATGCGGTGGGGGCTCTCGCCTCTTCGATCGCCGGCATCGTTCCCGCGGGCACCGGAAAGCGCATCGTGCTGGCCGACGACAATGCCGACATGCGCTCCTATGTCAGCCGGTTGCTGGTCGCGCAGGGCTATCGGGTCGAGCAGGTCGGCGACGGCGAGGCCGCGGTGGCGGCGGTCCTGCGCGAAACGCCGGATCTGGTCCTAACCGACGTGATGATGCCGCGGCTCGATGGTTTCGGCGTCCTGCGGGCCCTGCGCATGGAGGCCGCGACGGCAAGCATTCCGATCGTGCTGCTCTCGGCCCGCGCCGGCGAGGAGGCGAAGGTCGAAGGACTTGAAGCGGGTGCCGACGATTATCTCGTGAAGCCGTTCGCCGCGCGCGAGCTGCTGGCGCGGGTGAACGCCAACATCCAGATGGCCGAGCTGCGCCGCGAGGCCAACCGCGCCATCTTCGAGAGCGAACAGCGCTTCCTGATGACGAAGGATCGCCTCGCGCTCGCTCTGTCGACCGGACGCGTCGCCGTCTTCGAATGGACGATCGACAGCGACAAGCTCGCGGTATCGGGGCCGCTCGCGGAGGTGTTCGGCATCGCCCAGCAGGTGGCCGAGGAGGGGCTGCCGCTCGGAGACTTCGTCGCCGCAATCGAGCCCGCAGACCGGGAGCGCGTGACGAAGGCGATCGCCCGCTCGATCGCAACAGACGAGGCCTACCAGGAGGAGTACCGCGTCATCGGCTCGGGTACGGCCCACGTCGTCGTGGCCCGCGGCCGCATCGAGACAGGGAGCGACGGTGCCAGGCGCATGGTGGGGGTCGTCATCGACATCACCGAGGCCAAGGCGGCGGAAAACGAGATCCGCGAGAGCCGGGCCGCGCTCGAGGTGATCAGCCGGGCCTCGGCCGCCGTCTCGGGCGATCTCGATCAGGAGCGGCTGGTGCAGACGATCACCGATGCCTGCGTGGCCGTGACCGGCGCCGAGTTCGGCGCCTTCTTCTACAACGTCGTCGACGAGGCCGGCGAGGGATACAGGCTCTATTCGCTGTCCGGCGCGCCGCGAGAGGCCTTCGCAAAGTTCCCGATGCCGCGCAATACCGCCCTCTTCGAACCGACGTTCGGCGGTACCGGGCTCGTGCTCTCGGACGACATCACCCAGGATGCGCGCTACGGCCGCTCGGCGCCCTATCACGGGATGCCGCCGGGACATCTGCCGGTGCGCAGCTACCTCGCCGTGCCGGTCCGGCTGCGCACCGGAGAGGTGCTGGGCGCGCTCCTCCTCGGCCATTCGCGTGCCGGTGTGTTCGGCGAGCTGGCGAAGGATCGCGTGGTGGGCCTCGCCAGCCAGGCCGCGGTCGCGCTCGACAATGCGCGACTGTTCCAGGAGAACGCGCGTGAGCTCGAGCAGAGGCGTCGAGCCGAAGTGCTGTTGAAGACGCTCAACGAAACGCTGGAACAGCGGGTCGCCAGCGAGGTCGAGGAACGCACGAAGGCCGAGGCGGCGCTGCGCCAGGCGCAGAAGATGGAAGCCGTCGGCCAGCTGACCGGCGGTGTTGCCCACGACTTCAACAATCTGCTGACCGTGATCATCGGCGGTCTCGAAACCGTGCGACGGGCGAAGCCAGCCGACACCGCCCGCATCCAGCGCGCGGTCGATATCGCCCTGCAGGGCGCCCAGCGCGCGGCGAGCCTGACGGCCCGGCTGCTGGCCTTTTCGCGCCGGCAGCCCCTGGCGCCCAAGCCCATCGACCTGAACGTGCTGGTCCGCGACATGACCGAGCTGCTGCACAGGACTCTGGGGGAGCAGATCGAACTCGAGGGTGTGCTGGCACCGCGCCTGTGGCCGATCGAGGTCGATCAGAACCAGCTCGAGAGCGCGCTTCTCAACCTTGCCGTCAATGCGCGCGATGCCATGCCGGCCGGTGGCAAGCTCACGATCGAGACCACGAACACGGCGCTCGACGAATCCTATACCGCAGTCGATTCGGAGGTGAAGCCCGGCCAGTACGTCGCCATCTGCGTCAGCGATTCAGGCCATGGCATGTCGCCGGAAACGCTGGTGCGCGTCTTCGAGCCGTTCTTCACCACCAAGGAAGTCGGTCGAGGCACGGGGCTCGGCCTCAGCATGGTGTACGGATTCGTGAAACAGTCCGGCGGCCACGTCACGATCTACAGCGAGGAAGGGCAGGGCACGACGGTCAAGATGTACTTCCCGAGGTTCCTCGGTGCGACGGTGCAGGCCGACGAAAGCAACGCCCTCGCCGTGCCGACGAGCAGCGACGGCGAGGTGGTGCTCGTCGTCGAGGACAACGACGACGTACGTTCCTACAGCTCGATGGTTCTGAAGGAACTGGGCTATCGGGTGCTCGAAGCGTCGGAATCGGAGCAGGCGCTGGCGATCCTGCGCGGGCCCACGCGCATCGACCTTCTGTTCACCGACGTGGTGCTGCCGGGGCGGAGCGGCCGCGTGCTGGCCGACCTCGCCGCCGAGTTGCGGCCGGGCCTGAAAATCCTGTTCACGACCGGTTATTCACGCAACGCCATCGTTCACCAGGGCCGCCTCGATGCCGGCGTCCAGCTGATCACCAAGCCCTTCACCTTCGAGCAGCTCGCCGCCCGGATCCGCGACGTCCTCGACATGAAGTGAGGCGTTGCGCATTCCCGGAATCACCAGCGAGCAACATTGTTGCGCAGGCGCGGGAGTCGGGAGGTGCGACTCCCGTTTCGATTGTTTCGTTTATCCCCGGGCCCCTGCCTTCGCTGGCGGTCAGTGCCGGGAGCGGCCGGTCCGTGGCGTGGGCTTGGGGGCTGGCCTTTTCTCGAGACGGTCGATGCGTTGTTCGAAGCTCGTCTGCATCCGCGTGAGCTGCTGCTCGAGCTGGCGGTCCTGGACCTTCAGCTGCTCGATCTGGGCCGACAGGGCCGAAATCGAGCGCTGCAGGTCGTTCAGGCGGCCGTCGATCCCTGACTGCGCGGCGGCCGCGCCGGGCACGGCGAGCAGCGCGAGGATCGCAAGGCGAAGGAGGCGCGTACTCATCCAGCGCCGGCCGGCTTACTCGGCGGCCTGCTTGAGGCGGGTCGGCACCGTCTGGGGAGGGCCATCGTCATGTTCCTTGAAATCTCAGTTCGCAGTTTCGGCCTGGTGTTCGTCAGCGGACCCTGAAGCCTGTCTGAGTATTGTTGGCGAAGCAGCAAAGAATCTGATTCCTTGTGTAGCGATGAGCAAGGAATTTCACACCGGAAGATCGACGAGGTTCAACTTCTTCTGGCGGGCGTCGGCAGCCATAAGCGCGGTCTGGGCCAGTCCTCGTTTCTTCAATCCTCGGCTCATGAGGGCGCTGCCGGAATCCCTTCTATTGGCGCCGCTTTTCAAGAAGTGTGAGCGTACTATCCAAACCCAGTTGAGAAATCGCCCATGCCCGCGGCTCGCGCTCGCGGGTGCGTTCCTGCAGCGCCGCGCGGTAGGCCGTCGCGGCCCCTTCCAGGCGCGCCGTCCCGCCCTCCCGTTCGCCCAGCGTGTACAGCGCGTCGCCGAGATTGCTCTGCGCCATTGCCCAATCCAGCGGCACGCGCTCGCGGGTGTATTCCTCCAGCGCCGCGCGGTAGGCCGTCACAGCCTCCTCCAGGCGTGCCGTCCCGCTCTCCCGTCCGCCCAGCGTGGACAGTGCGTTGCCGAGACCGTTCTGCGTCCTCGCCCACTGCAGC
>Ga0209066_10008000_pt1 | contig 10344 bp, 7 predicted proteins | sample All_14_2_FD_187198 | JGI IMG/M metagenome (GOLD analysis project Ga0209066, IMG submission 187198) | Freshwater microbial communities in response to fracking from Pennsylvania, USA - Allegheny Zone_MetaG_DW_15 (SPAdes) (version 2) ... | reverse complement strand
GCTCACCAGTGCATACGCTTCGCCCGCCAGGTGAAAGTAGAGGTAGCCCAGCAGCAAAATACCCAAAATGGCCAAGCGGCGAATGGCCAGCAGCAAGCCCGTCAGGTCGCCACTGGCGCGGGCGCCAAAGCGCCGCATGCGCAGCAAAATGGGCATCACCAAATCGTTGCACACCATGGTGGACACCGCGATGGCTTCCACAATCACCATGCCGGTGGCCGCAGACAAGCCACCCACGAAGGCAAACAAGGCCAAAGCGTTTTGCCCCTGCGACAGCGGCAGCGACAAAATGAAGGTTTCCGGGTCCATGGCACCGGGGCCGAAATGCAGCAGCCCACCGATGGCGATCGGCAGCACAAACAGGTTGATGAGCAACAGGTACAGCGGAAACGCCCACACCGCCCGCCGCAGGTGTTGCTCGTCCACGTTTTCCACCACCATCACCTGAAACTGCCGCGGCAGAAAAATCACCGACAGCATGGCCAGCAGCGTCAGACCCAGCCACTGGGCATAGGCAAACGGCTGCCCCTGCCCAAACTGCAGCAGCTTGCGCAAAGCCTCGACCGCGTGCGCCTGCTCAAACAAGGCCGCCGGGCTGGCAAACAGACCAAAGCTCACAAACAGGCCCACCGCCAGAAATGCCACCAGCTTCACCACCGACTCAAACGCAATGGCCGCCACCATGCCCTCGTGGCGCTCGGTGCTGTCGAGATGGCGAGCTCCAAACACCATGGTGAAACCCGCCAGCGCCAGCGCCACATACAGCGTGCTGTCGCTCCACCAGTCGGCACTTTGCACAGCCGGCTGCCCCAGCGGCGAGGTAAGGACCGCGTACCCGCTGGCAATGGCTTTGAGCTGTAGCGCAATGTAGGGCACGATACCCACCACGGTGATCAGGGTCACCAGGCCGGCCAGCGTGGGGCTCTTGCCGTAGCGGCTGGCAATGAAGTCGGCAATGGAGGTGATGCGGTAGGTCTTGGCAATGCGGATCATCTTGCGCACCACCATCCAGGCCAGGATCATGGCCAGCATGGGTCCCAGGTAAATGGGCAGAAACCACACCCCGGAATTGGCCGCGCGGCCCACGCTGCCAAAGTAGGTCCAGGCCGTGCAATACACCGCCATGGACAACGCATACACCCACGGGCTGGCAATGATCGACCGCCCTTGCGCAGCCCGCCAGTCGCCAAAATACGCCACCGCAAACAGCAGCAGCAGGTAGGCAAATGAAACGCCAATGACGAGCGGAGCAGAGAGCATGTCGGTCAGCCCTGCGGGGTCACTCGGCGTGCTCTTGAGGCGAAGACGACGGGGCAGACGCCGGCCCCTCGACCACCCAAGCCAACGCCGCGATCAGCAAAGCCCAAATGCCAAACAAGGCCAGTGGAAACAAGGGCAGGCCCCCAATCTGGGCATCATGGTCCCACAAGGCCAGCAAGGGAAAGTTCAACAGCGCCCAGCCTGCAAAAAACAGGGCCACCAGGCGCTGGGCGTCCAGTCCTTGAAACATGCGCGTCTCCTCTTGTAACGGCGCGGTCCGCAGACGCGCCTTTGCAGACGATTGTGCGCCAAGCACTGACCCCCGGCTTACGTTGCAGCGCAACAAAAAAAGCGGCAAGGGTCGCCCCTTGCCGCTGTGCACCGTTGCCGGACGAGCGGCGCTTTACTTGGCGGTCGAAGCCAGCAGCTGCCAGGTGTCCACCACCGAATCGGGGTTCAGCGAGATCGAGCTGATGCCCTCATCGCGCAGCCACTGGGCGAAGTCCGGGTGGTCACTGGGGCCCTGGCCGCAGATGCCCACGTACTTGCCCTGGGCCTTGCAGGCGCCAATGGCGAGCTTGAGCAACGCCTTGACAGCAGGGTCGCGCTCATCGAAGTCCTTGGCCAGAAGCTCCAGGCCCGAATCACGGTCCAGGCCCAGGGTGAGCTGGGTCAGGTCGTTCGAGCCAATGGAGAAGCCGTCAAAAAACTGCAGGAACTCATGCGCCAGCACCGCGTTGCTCGGGATCTCGCACATCATGATGACCTTGAGGTCGTTTTCACCGCGTTTGAGGCCCTTTTCGGCCAGCAATTCGGTCACGCGCTGCGCCTGACCCAGGGTACGCACAAACGGCACCATCACCTGCACGTTGGTCAGGCCCATGTCTTCGCGCACCCGCTTCAAAGCTTCGCACTCCATGGCAAAAGCTTCGCGGAAGTCTTCGCTGATGTAACGCGCCGCGCCCCGGAAACCCAGCATCGGGTTTTCTTCATCGGGCTCATAGCGGCTGCCGCCCACCAGCTTGCGGTATTCGTTGGACTTGAAGTCCGACAGGCGCACGATGACCGGCTTGGGCCAGAAGGCTGCTGCGATGGTGGCCACGCCTTCGGCCACCTTGTCCACGTAAAAAGCGCGCGGCGAAGCATGGCCCCGCGCCACCGACTCCACGGCCTTCTTCAAGTCAGCATCGATGTTCGGGTAGTCCAGAATGGCCTTGGGGTGCACGCCGATGTTGTTGTTGATGATGAATTCCAGGCGCGCCAGACCCACGCCGCCGTTGGGAATCTGGCAAAAGTCGAACGCCAACTGGGGGTTGCCCACGTTCATCATGATCTTCACGTCCACCTCGGGCATGGTGCCGCGCTGCACTTCGGTGATCTCGGTTTCCAGCAGGCCGTCGTAAATGTGACCGGTATCACCCTCGGCGCAGCTCACCGTGACCAGTGTGCCGTCTTTGAGCGACTCGGTGGCGTTCCCGCAACCCACCACAGCCGGAATGCCCAACTCGCGCGCGATGATGGCGGCGTGGCAGGTGCGGCCACCCCGGTTGGTGACGATGGCGCTGGCGCGCTTCATCACCGGTTCCCAGTTCGGGTCGGTCATGTCGGTCACCAGCACGTCACCCGGTTGAACCTTGTCCATCTCGCTGATGTGGCTCACCAGGCGCACGGGGCCAGTGCCCACTTTCTGGCCAATGGCTCGGCCCGAAGCCAGCACAGCACCTTTGCCTTTGAGCTTGTAGCGCACCTCGGTCTTGCCGGCCGACTGGCTCTTCACCGTCTCGGGGCGGGCCTGCAGAATGTAGAGTTGGCCGTCGGTGCCGTCCTTGCCCCACTCAATGTCCATCGGGCGGCCGTAGTGCTGCTCGATCACCATGGCGTAGTGCGCCAGCTGCTCGACGTCGGCGTCGGTCAGGCTGTAGCGGTTGCGCAGTTCGACCGGCACGTCCACCGTCTTGACCAGCTTGCCCTTGAGCGCGCCCTCGTCTGCTTTTTCTTCGGCCGTGGTGAAGGTCATCTGGATCAGCTTGCTGCCCAGGTTGCGGCGAATCAGCGCGCGCTTGCCAGCCTTCAGCATGGGTTTGTGCACGTAGAACTCGTCGGGGTTCACGGCGCCCTGCACCACCGTCTCGCCCAGGCCGTAGCTGGAGGTGATGAAGACCACGTCTTCGAAGCCGGACTCGGTGTCGATGGTGAACATCACGCCAGCCGCACCGGTGTCGGAACGCACCATGCGCTGCACACCGGCGGACAGGGCCACGTCGGCGTGGGCAAAGCCCTTGTGCACGCGGTAGCTGATGGCGCGGTCGTTGTACAGCGAGGCGAACACTTCCTTCATCTTGTGCAGCACTTCGTCGATGCCGTGCACGTTGAGGAAGGTTTCCTGCTGGCCGGCGAAGGAGGCGTCGGGCAGGTCTTCGGCGGTGGCCGATGAGCGCACGGCGAAGGTGGCTTTGTCGTTCTCACCCACCAGCGTGGTGAACGCGTCGCGGATGGCTTTTTCCAGATCGGCCGGGAACGGCTGGTTTTCCACCATGGCGCGGATCTCGGCACCGGCCTCGGCCAGCGCGCGCACGTCTTCGGTGTCCAGCGCATCCAGGCGCGCGTTGATGCGCTCGGTCAGGCCGTCAAACTGCAGAAACTCACGAAACGCATGGGCGGTGGTGGCAAAGCCGGTGGGCACTTTCACGCCACTGGGCAGCTGCGAAATCATTTCGCCAAGGCTGGCATTCTTGCCACCGACAGCGTCAACATCGGTCATCCGCAGATGCTCGAACGGCACGACCAGATCGGTCGGAGAAAACAGGTTGGACATGGAAAAACTCCTCAAGGTTAAAAAACCGGGGGCTCCATGCACCGTGCTTGCGACCTGTGGTTCTGTTGTGGGTCTGGCACCGGGCAAAGGGGCTGAAATCTGGCGGCTGGAACCGGGATAATGGCTTCGGCCGTGATGCGTGATTGTAGGGTGCATGCACCGGACGAGGCTGTGCAAAAACCTGTCCGAACGTGAAAGCCGCTGCGCCACGGTTTGAATTTTTCGCAACCTTTTTTGCCAACCTTTCGCACCAGCACGCCACCACCATGCCCAACCGAACAGTCTTTTTCATCTCAGACGGCACAGGCATCACCGCCGAAACTTTTGGTAACGCGATCCTGGCGCAGTTTGAAACGACTGTGCGGCGGGTCCGTCTGCCGTTCATTGACAGCGTGGACAAGGCCCACCAAGCCATACGGCAAATCAACCACACCGCCGAGGTGGAAGGCAGGCGCCCTCTGGTATTCACCACCGTGGTCAATATGGACGTGCTGCAGGTGGTCAAGGAGCACAGCCAAGGCTTGCTGCTGGATATGTTTGGCACCTTTGTCGAGCCCATGGAACAAGAGCTGGGCCTCAAGTCCAACCACCGCGTTGGGCGGTTTTCGGATGCGTCGAAAAGCCAAGCGTACAACGATCGGATTGAGGCCATCAACTTCTCGCTGGCCCACGACGACGGCCAAAGCCACCAGGACTTGCAAGGCTCTGACGTGATCCTGGTGGGCGTGAGCCGCAGCGGCAAGACCCCCACCTCGCTTTACCTGGCCATGCAGTACGGACTGAAGGCATCGAACTACCCACTGATTCCGGAAGATTTTGAGCGCCGCAAGCTGCCACCCGCATTGGTGCCGCACCGCAAAAAAATCTTTGGCCTCACGATTTCACCCGAGCGGTTGAGCGAAATTCGCAACGAACGGCGTCCCAACTCGCGCTACGCGAGTCTGGAGAACTGCCGCATGGAAATCAGCGAGGCTGAAAGCATGATGCGCCGCGAAAGTATTCGTTGGCTGTCCACCACCACCAAGTCCATCGAAGAGATTGCCACAACCATCTTGCAAGAAATTCAGCCCGATCGGCTGATGTACTGATCCCTGAATCGGTGGTGCTGCGCCTGGCATCGGCCCGCACCCTCCGCAACGGCTGGACAGACCTGCTTTACGGGAGCTCTTTGCCAGCCACCGGCTTCTTTTTGGGCCCCAACCCATGCGCCTGGCGGCCCAGCGCAAACGAAGCAAACAGCTTGACCCACAGCGTCACACCGGCTACGGCGATCCAGTCCTCTGAAGCCAGCGCCTGGAAACCCAGCACAGCCACCAGCAACACCACCAGCACCACCCCACCGATCATGTTGATGGTCATTTCATAGGGTGCGTATTTCTCAGCATTGGCTGGTGGAATGCCTTTCTTGAGAGCCACTTCGGAAAAATCGCGCTTCACCAAAATCCGGTAAGCCCGGCGCAACCAAAAGAAGCTCACCGGAAACAAGGCCAACAAAAATACCCAGTTGAATATAAATACGCTCGGCAAGTGCATCCGATAAGTCCTTGTTAAAAACAGCCCACAGATGTGCTGTGCGCAAACGGCCTGCTCGACGGGCTGTGCACAACAGACCTGGAAGGCAACCCGTCAAGTACCGGATTGTCCTCCACGAAAAAAGCCCCGCCAGCGAACCAGCGGGGCCCTTTTTTAGACAGGGCGTGCAGCTTGCGCCAAACACCCCGTCGATTGCTGCAGCTCAGTGGCCAGCGGCAGCCGAGCCAGCACCCTTGGGCACGCGGACCGACTCCACCAATTCTTGGATGTGCTTGGGCACAGGCTTGCCCATTTTGCTCACAATGTAGGCCACCGCAAAGTTCACCATGGCACCCACGGTACCGAAGGCTTCGGGGGTGATCGTGAAGAACGAGTTGGCACCACCGATCAGGTCCAGGTAGTCGGTGCCTTTGATGAAGAAAATGCCTTTGTGTGCAAACACATAAAACAACACCACGAACAGACCAGACAACATACCGGCGATGGCACCCTTGTCGGTGACGGTGCGGCTGAAAATGCCCATCATCAACGCGGGGAAGATCGTGGATGCTGCAATACCGAAGGCCAGCGCCACAGTACCTGCCGCAAAGCCCGGTGGGTTCAGGCCCAGCCAGCCTGCCACGAAAATAGCCACAGCCATGGCAACCTTGCCGGCCATGAGTTCACCCTTTTCACTGATGTCAGGCTTGATGGCGCCTTTGATCAGATCGTGGGAGATGGCCGAGGAAATGGCCAGCAGCAGACCGGCAGCGGTGGACAGCGCAGCGGCCAAACCACCAGCAGCCACCAAGGCGATCACCCAGTTGGGCAGCAGTGCGATTTCCGGGTTGGCCAGCACGATGATGTCGGCGTTCACAGTCAGCTCGTTGCCCTTCCAGCCAGCAGCTTCTGCCTTGCCTTTGGCGGCTTCGTTCTTGGTCTTGTCGTTGTAGTACTGGATGCGGCCATCGCCGTTCTTGTCTTCCCACTTCAGCAGGCCGGTTTTTTCCCAGCGCTTCATCCAGTCAGGACGCTGCTCGTAAACCAGGCTGGCTTCGGTGGCGTACAAGTCGCCATTGGCCTTCACAACATCAGGATTCACCTCGATACCATTGACGGTCTGTGTCAGACCCACAGCGCTGTTCACGGTGCCGTGCAGGTTCAACTTGGCCATGGCGCCCACTGCCGGAGCGGTGGTATACAGCAAAGCAATGAACACCAGTGCCCAACCAGCGGACGAACGGGCGTCAGCCACTTTCGGCACGGTGAAGAAGCGAACGATCACGTGCGGCAGACCGGCGGTACCGATCATGAGCGACACGGTGTAGAAGAACATGTTCAGCATCGAACCGGCGCTGGTCGTGGTGTACTGGCCAAAGCCCAGATCGGTCACCACCTGGTCGAGCTTGGTCAGCAGCGACACGTCGGTGCCGGCCATGCTGGAGCCCAGGCCCAACTGCGGCAGGAAGTTGCCGGTCAGGTTCAGGGAGATGAAGAAAGCAGGCACCAGGTAGGCCGCAATCAACACGCAGTACTGAGCCACCTGGGTGTAGGTGATGCCCTTCATGCCACCGAACACGGCGTAGGCGAACACGATCGCCATACCGATGTAGATGCCCTGCTCACTGGACACGCCCAGGAAGCGCGCAAACGTCACGCCCACACCGGTCATTTGACCAATGATGTAGGTGAGCGACGCCACCAGCAGACACAGCACGGCGACGTTGCGGGCGGCCTTCGAGTAGAAGCGATCGCCAACGAACTCGGGCACGGTGAACTTGCCGAACTTGCGCAGGTACGGCGCCAGCAACATGGCCAGCAGCACGTAACCACCGGTCCAGCCCATCAGGAACACGGCGCCGCCGTAACCCATGTTGGAGATCAGACCGGCCATGGAGATGAACGAGGCGGCCGACATCCAGTCAGCGGCCGTGGCCATGCCGTTGGTCACGGGGTGCACGCCACCGCCGGCCACGTAAAACTCGGACGTGCTGCCCGCGCGTGCCCAGAAGGCGATGCCGAGGTACAGCGCGAAGCTCAACCCGACGAAAATGTAAATGGTGGTTTGGAGTTCCATGGTGGTCTTCCTTGATCAGTCTTCTTGCATGCCGAACTTGCGGTCGATCTTGCCCATCTGGTTGGCGTACCAGAAGATCAGCGCGATGAACACGTAGATGGAACCCTGTTGGGCAAACCAGAACCCAACGGGGTAGCCGCCGAGCTTGATGTTGTTCAGGGCTTCGGCAAACAGGATACCTGCGCCGTAGGACACGAGAAACCAGATGATCAGCACCTTGGTCAGCAGACCAAGCGTGGCAGACCAGTAGGCCTTTGCGTTGCTATCAGTTGTCATGAAAGCCATCTCCTCAAAGTGATGCTTTTGCAGTTTCGACGGCTTGCGCCGCCACGTTTTGCATGCCGTTCACCGTGAGGTTTCTGGCATTACGGGAGCGACTGTGGAGGCGCTTCCTTACAGCTAAATTGCTGATCAGGGCCCTCCGGTGCGGCCCTAGGGTAAGCCCCTAGCAAATAGATGATCTTCGAGACAAGGACCCGATCGTGCACGGTTAAAAGCACGCGGCAAAAGCCAAAAGGGCTTCGGTTTCCCGAAGCCCTTTTGGCTTTTGACTTTTGGATCGCAGCGCCCCACCCACAGGGCGCGCAGCGCGCCTCAGGCGATAGCGGCTTCAGCCGGCGCAGCCACCACCGGCTGGCGAATCAGGTGGTCAAACGCACTCAGCGCGGCTTTGGCGCCTTCGCCCGCGGCGATCACGATCTGCTTGTACGGCACGGTGGTGCAGTCGCCCGCAGCAAAAACGCCGGACACATTGGTATGGCCCTTCGCGTCCACCACGATTTCACCAAAACGGCTCAACTCAACCGTGCCTTTGAGGAATTCGGTGTTGGGCACCAAGCCAATCTGCACGAACACACCTTCCAGCGGCACGAGATGTTCCTCGCCCGTCGCACGGTCCCTGTACTTCAGGCCGTTGACCTTGCCGTCGGCACCCGTGATTTCGGTGGTCTGCGCGTTCACATGGATGTCCACGTTGGGCAGGCTCTTGAGCTTGCTCACCAAGACCGCATCGGCTTTCAGGGCATCGGCAAATTCAATCAGCGTGACGTGGGCCACCACGCCAGCCAGGTCGATGGCGGCTTCCACGCCCGAGTTGCCGCCACCGATGACCGACACACGCTTGCCTTTGAACAGCGGGCCATCGCAGTGCGGGCAATAGGCCACGCCTTTGTTTTTGTATTCCTGCTCGCCAGGCACGTTGACATTGCGCCAGCGTGCACCCGTGGACAGGATCACGCTGCGCGCTTTCAACACGCCGCCATTGGCCATGTGCACCTGCACCAGTCCACCCGGCTCTTCTGCCGGGATGATCTTGTCGGCGCGCTGCAGGTTCATGATGTCCACCTCGTAGTGGCGCACCTGGGCTTCCAGCGCGGCAGCGAACTTGGGGCCGTCGGTTTCCATCACCGAGATGTAGTTTTCGATGGCCATGGTGTCGTTGGTCTGGCCGCCGAAACGCTCGGCCGCCACACCCACCCGAATACCCTTGCGGGCTGCGTACACCGCAGCAGCCGCACCGGCTGGACCACCCCCAACGATCAACACGTCAAAAGGATCTTTGGCACTGAGCCTGGCGGCATCTCGGTCACCCGCGTTTGTGTCCAGCTTGGCCACGATTTCTTCCACCGTCATGCGGCCGGAGCCGAAGACCTTGCCGTTCAGGAACACCATGGGCACGGCCATGATTTCGCGGTCTTTCACTTCTTGCTGGAATGCACCGCCTTCAATCACCACGGTCTTGACTTTGGGGTTGAAGATGGCCATCAGGGAGAGCGCCTGCACCACGTCAGGGCAGTTGTGACAGGTCAAGGACATGTAGACCTCGAAGCTGAAGTCGCCATCCAGGGCCTTGATGGCATCGATCACGTCGGCCTCGACCTTGGGCGGGTGGCCACCCGTCCACAACAGCGCCAGCACCAACGACGTGAATTCGTGACCCAGCGGCAGGCCCGCAAAACGAACGCCTTGGGTTTCACCGGAACGGGCGACCACGAACGAAGGCTTGCGGACATCGTTGCCCGAGGTGTCCAGCGTGACCTTGTCGGAGAGCGAAACGATGTCGTTCAACAGGCTGCGCATCTCGGCGCCGGTACCGCTGTCGTCCAGCGAAGCGATCAGCTGAATCGGCTGGCGCAGCATGCCGAGGTAGGTTTGGAGCTGGGATTTGAGGGTGGCGTCGAGCATGGTGGACTCCTTGAGAAAGATGGGTATGCGGAACCAATGCCGCTGGTGCATGGGCCGCCCGCTCGTGACGGAAGCCCATAAGGCAGCGGTACTGCCAGAAGAAAAAAGACCAACGAAGGGCAGTTGTTGACCCGGAACGCAGCGGAACCGGCTTGGCCGGACCGCCTGCGTTGCCCCCTGAAAGGGGTGGCGCGCCGCTGGTCGCGGCGCAGGGTGGAACTGTTGCTTCAGATCTTGCCGACGAGTTCCAAAGAAGGAGCGATCGTCTTGGCGCCTTCGTTCCACTTGGCCGGGCACACCTGGCCGGGGTTGGCGGCGGTGTACTGGGCGGCCTTCAGCTTGCGCAGGGTTTCCTTGACGTCGCGGGCGATTTCGTTGGAGTGGATCTCGGCGGTCTTGATGATGCCGTCGGGGTTGATCACGAACGTGCCGCGCAGGGCCAGACCTTCTTCAGGAATGTGCACGCCAAAGGCGTTGGTCAGCGTGTGGGTTGGGT
>Ga0209066_10007997_pt1 | contig 10345 bp, 9 predicted proteins | sample All_14_2_FD_187198 | JGI IMG/M metagenome (GOLD analysis project Ga0209066, IMG submission 187198) | Freshwater microbial communities in response to fracking from Pennsylvania, USA - Allegheny Zone_MetaG_DW_15 (SPAdes) (version 2) ... | reverse complement strand
TTGATCGATCCGGCGATGAAGTCGTTCTGCAACATCAGCAGGCAGTAGATGGCTTCCTGCACGCTGGTGGCACCGAGCGAATGCCCGGTCAGCGATTTGGTCGACGAGAACGCGGGCATGGCGGCGCCAAAGACTTCACGCATCGCGCGCAGTTCGCTCATGTCGCCCACCGGTGTGGAGGTGCCGTGGGTGTTGATGTAGTCGATCGGCGTATCCAGCCCGGCGATGGCCTGTCGCATGCAGGCGATGGCGCCGTCACCGGACGGCGCGACCATGTCGACCCCGTCAGAGCTGGCACCGAAGCCGACCAGTTCGGCAAGAATGTTCGCGCCGCGCGCCTGCGCGTGTTCGAGGCTTTCGAGCACCACCGCGCCGCCACCGCCGCCGATCACGAAGCCATCGCGATCCGCGTCATAGGCGCGTGACGCCAAGGTTGGTGTGTCATTGCGCTTGCTCGACAATGCGCCCATGGCGTCGAACAGCATCGCCATGCCCCAACTGCAAGGCTTTCCAGCACCACTGCGCCGCCACCGCCGCCGATCACGAAGCCATCGCGATCGGCGTCATAGGCGCGTGAGGCCAAGGTCGGTGTGTCATTGCGCTTGCTCGACAATGCGCCCATGGCGTCGAACAACATCGCCATGCCCCAACTGCACTCCTCGCCGCCGCCGGCAAAAACCACATCCTGCATGCCCCACTGGATCTGCTGTGCCGCGACGCCAATGCAATGCGCCGAGGTGGCGCAGGCCGAGGAGATCGAGTAGTTCAGTCCCTTCACGCCGAACGCCGTCGACAGGCAGGCCGACACCGTCGAACTCATGGTGCGGGTGACCTGATACGGACCAACACGGCGAACGCCTTTCTCGCGCAGGGTATCGGCGGATTCAATCTGGTTGGTGGGCGAGCCACCGCCCGAGCCCATGATCAGGCCGGTGCGCGGATGCGAGACCTGCGATGTCGCCAGACCGGATTGCGCGATGGCATCGGCGAGCGCGACGTAGGCGTAGGCGGCCGCATCGCCCATGAAGCGGCGCAGCTTGCGGTCGATGCGCGCTTCCAGATCGATCTCGGGCAAGCCCGCGACCTGGCTGCGCAGTCCGCGCTCGGCAAATTCGGGCACGAAACGGATGCCCGAACGGCCTTCTCGCAGGGCGCTGGTGACGGTGGGCAGATCATTGCCCAGACAGGAAACGATGCCCGCTCCGGTGATGACGACTCGGCGCATGTTCAGAAGCTCGTGGTGTCGGTGAACAGGCCGACCTTGAGGTCGGTGGCGGTATAGATTTCGCGACCATCCACCAGCATGCGGGCATCGGCAATCGCCATGTTCAGGCGACGCTTGATGACGCGTTTGATGTCGATGATGTAGCTCACCAGCTTGGCGGTCGGCAGCACCTGTCCACTGAACTTCACCTCGCCCACGCCCAGCGCGCGGCCCTTGCCCGGCAGACGTTGCCAGGTCAGGAAGAAGCCGATCATCTGCCACATCGCGTCCAGACCCAGGCAGCCGGGCATAACCGGATCGTCGCGGAAATGGCAACCGAAGAACCACAGTTCGGGATTCACATCCAGCTCGGCGCGAATCTGGCCCAGACCATGCTCGCCGCCTTCGTCGCAGATGTGCGTGATGCGATCAAACATCAGCATCGGCGGTAGTGGCAGACGGGCCGATTCAGGGGTGAACAGCGTGCCCTCGCCGGAGGCGATGAGTTGTTCGCGGGTGAAGGAATCCTTCATCGACACATGCTCTCAAGTGAATCGCCACGCGGCGACCGCGCGATTATCCGGGAAACCTTGCGTCCGCGAATCTGTACGCGACCGGATGGACGACTAAAGCCGCATCAACCAACCTAACGGATGGTGCGCGCGGGCGATGCCATACATCGTTGCGAAGCACAGCAATGCGGCGACAAAGGCCAGCCAGCGGCCACGGCGCGTGCTGGCGCGTTTGAGCGCGAAACTGCCGAGCACGACGTAGACCACCAGCAGGCTCAGTTTGGTGGCCAGCCACGGGGTCGTGAACGGATTGAGCTTCAGCACCACCAATAGCATCATCGCGGCGGTAAGCAAGGCGCTGTCGATGCTGTAACTCAGATAGCGCAGTGCTGCGTGCATCGCCCAGCGCTGCCCGCTCAGCAGCAGTCCGCCGCGCACAGCGAACAAGCCGCCACTGAGCAGGATCAGCAGGACGTGTGCTGCCTTGATCTGGGGATAGAACTCGATCATGGCGCCGATTCCTCAACCGTTCCGTCCATCCGCGCGAGGACGCAGATAGATCCACGCATTGCGCAGCACCCAGGGCAAAAACGCCAGCAGCCACAGACCCGCGGCAAGGCGTTGCCAGAACGCGGCGTCGGCAGCGAGTTCTGCCGTGACGCGGACAATGGCGACCGCTTGCATCAGCCCGAATGCCCAAAGCGCGGCCCGACCCAACTGTAGCGGGCGTCCCGAGTGGCCTTGCGTCACGCGCGTCACCATGGCGACCAGAAGGCTTCCAAAAAAACCGATCGACAAGGCATGCACCGGCGCGCGACCGAGCAGGAAGACATCATGGCTGGCAAACCAAAGACTCTGTGCCGCGTACAGACCCATCGCCAGCGGCAACCAGGCATAGCCAAGAAACAGCACCCGCAGCAGCGCGGGCGCTTCGCCACGCGGCCACCAGCGCCACAGCATCCATCCATTCAACAGACACAAGGGCAGGTCGACCAGCCACAACCAGGTGTGCGCATGCTGCAGTTCCAGACTCAGGTGAATCAGCCACAGCGGCCATTGCACCGCGAGCAACCAGAGTGGCCGCCAGGCGCGATAGCCGGGAACGACGTTGGCGGCGAAGAACGGGAACATGCGATGAGCGACGGTGGAATAGACCGGCACCAGCAAGCCGAAGCTGCCCAGTTTGAGCATCGCGAAGGCGAGCCCCGGCTTGGGCCAATGCACGTAGATCAGCATGGCGATGACCCCAGTCAGCCCGAAGCCCAGTGCCAGCAAACAGGACGCGGCATGGGGATGCCAACCCTCGGCACCCCAATACTGGATCGCCAGCCAGAGCGTTGCGGTCATCCAGCCCGCCAGGGTCATCAGCAGCCCGCTGTGCAACAGGATGTCGCTCTGCAGGACCAACCCGGCGAGACAGAGCAACTGGCCGCCGAACAGGCCCAGACCGACCGGCAGGTAATGCCAGGCGGTCGCCTCCGGCAGATTCATCCAGCGCGGAAAAACGGTGATCAAGAATCCGAAGATGAAGCTTGGCAACACCTGATATTGCAGAATGAAACCATGCATCCAGTTGGCGGGAAGATGGCTGATCGGGCTGACGCCCGGTGCGTGCAGCCAGCTCAACCACCACGCCATGGCGGCCAGTACATTCAGACTGCCGATCAGGAACAGAAGCCGATGCGGCGCGGCGGCCAGCAGGCGAGGAATGGCGAAAGGAAGGGACGTGTTCATGGCATCAGCATGCGGCGCGGTGCGGCGCGCGCGCACTGATCCAGGTCAGGTGACCGGCTTGTCCGGCTCGGTCGCCGCGCCATGGCGCTTCCGTTCCGTAACGGAAACGGGCACAGATCTCGCCTGTGCCCGTGGGTCGATACGGACGCCAACGCGTCATCAATCTTTGGAAAACACTCAGCGGTTCTTGAGTGCCAGTTCGCTGTCGACGGAACGGGCCTTCGGTCGCCACCACAGGCTGGCGACGAACCAGGCGATGGCCAATGCGCCCACGCTGAACAGGGTGTCGCCGGGCACGCGCATCCAGACCAGCATCTGGATGATCGGCTGTTGCATCATCTCGGCGGATCGCGCAAACCAGTAGCCGTGGTCCAGCGCGGCGATCAACTGCATCACGCCAATGGGCAGCAGTGTGAAAAGCGCCATCGCCGAAAGGCCGATGTTGAGTGACCAGAAGGCGGTCTTCAGCAGGCCGTCGTTCCACTGCACGTCGGGTTTGATGCCACGCAGGCTGAACAGCATCAGGCCGATGCCCAGCATGCCGTAGACACCGAACAAGGCGGTATGGCCGTGCAGCGGCGTCAGATTCAGACCCTGCAGGTAATACAGCGGCAGTGGCGGATTGATCAAGAAGCCGAACAAGCCGGCGCCGACCAGATTCCAGAATGCGACGGCGACGAAGAACAAGATCGGCCAGCGGTAGCGCTGCATCCACGGCGTGGCGTGTCCGAGCTTGAAGGTGTGGTAGGCCTCGAAGCCGACGAAGGCCAGCGGCACCACTTCCAGCGCCGAGAAACTCGCGCCCAGTGCGATCACGGCGGTGGGTGTGCCGGTGAAGTAAAGGTGATGCAGGGTACCCAGCACGCCACCACCCATGAACACGATGGTGGCGAACAGCACCGCACTGGTGGCTGTCGTGGCGCGCAGCAGGCCAAGCTTGGTGAACAGGAAGGCAATCACGGCGGTGGCAAACACCTCGAAGAAGCCTTCGACCCACAGATGCACGACCCACCAGCGCCAGTACTCGACCATCGACAGATGGGTGTGTTCGCCCCACATCAGTCCGGCGCCGTAGAACAGGCCAATGGCGACGGTCGACAGGAACAGCAGGGTGGTGATCGACTTCGCCTCGCCACCGCGTCGGATGGCGGGAACCAGGCAACGTCCCACCAGGGTCAGCCAGATCAGCAGTCCGAGGAACAGGAACCACTGCCAGAAGCGCCCGAGATCGACGTACTCGAAGCCTTGGTGGCCAAACCAGAAATTGTTCGCTAGGCCGAGCTTCTGCATCACCGCAAACCACTGTCCGGTGAATGCGCCGACCACAATGATCCGCGTCGGATGGCGGGAACCAGGCAACGTCCCACCAGGGTCAACCAGATCAGCAGTCCGAGGAACAGGAACCACTGCCAGAAGCGCCCGAGATCGACATACTCGAAGCCTTGGTGGCCAAACCAGAAATTGTTCGCCAGGCCGAGTTTCTGCATCACCGCAAACCACTGTCCGGCGAATGCGCCGACCACAATGATCAGCAGGCAGACCCACAGCACGTTGACACCCAGTCGCTGGAACTTCGGTTCGTGGCCGGAAATGGCCGGGCCGATATACAGGCCCATACCCAGCCACGCTGTCGCGATCCACAGCACCGCCAGTTGGGTATGCCAGGTGCGGGTCAGCGAGTAGGGCAATACCTCGGACAGCGCGATGCCATAGAAGTCGTGGCCTTCCACCTGATAGTGCGCGGTGAACGCACCGAGCAGGATCTGCACCAGAAACAGGGCAATCACCACCCAGAAATACTTCGCCGTCGCACGCATGGAAGGGGTGACCACCACGTCCGCCAGCGGATCGCGCTCGGGAAGTCGGGTCGGTGCTTCCTCCTTGTGCGTGGCGTGATACCAGCCCAACAACGCAATGCCCGCCAGCAGGAACAGCACGCTGAAGCTCGTCCACACGAAGAGGCTGGTCGGTGGCGTGTTTCCGACCAGTGGCTCGTAGGGCCAGTTGGCGGTGAAGCTGATCTCCTGACCGGCGCGCTGGGTAACCGCCGACCACGCCGTCCACCAGACAAACGCGGTCAACGCCTGCCGATGGGCCGCTTCGGCCACCGTGCCGTTCTTCATGGCATAGGCGCGACGCAGGTCGGTCAGCGCCGGTGCATCGCCAAACAGCGCATCGTAGTGCGTCGCCACATACCGGATCGCCGCTACGCGGGAAGGCTCCAGAGTGACCTGGTCGGTGTTGGCGTCATAGGTGTTGGCACGGATTCGCGGTGTCAGTGCGGCGACAAGGCTTGCTTGCACGTCCTCGGGTTGGGCACTGAATTCCTGCCCATTGATCCGCGCCGCGTCCTGATCCAGCCATGCCAGCGCTTCACGGTGCAGCCAATCGGCCGTCCAGTCCGGTGCGACATAGGCACCGTGACCCCAGATCGAGCCCAACTGGTGGCCACCGATGCTCTGCCAGACCTGGCGTCCGGTTTCGATATCGGCACGCGTGAACACGGTTTCACCCGTGCTGCTGACGACGCGGGCGGGAATGGGTGGCATCTGACGATGGATTTCCGTGCCAACCCACAGCAATACGGAGAATGAGACAGCCAGCAGGGTCAACAGACCCAGCCAGAGTTTGCGTTCGGCACTCACGATGGCACTCCTCACGATTCAAGTGGGAGGCATGCTCGTCAGTGCACCGGAATATCTCACTGATGCAGGTCAAGCGACCCGCAGAACCGGTCGCCTATCGCAGAATCACCGCCGCCATTTCTTCCAGGCGCGGCAGGTCGATCAGATTGAAGTCGCGGCGATCGACCGCCAGAAGTTGATCGGACTGGAAGCGCTTCAGTACGCGACTGACGGTTTCCGGTGCCAGTCGGAGGTAGTTGGCGATATCCGTCCGTGCCATCGTCAAGGTGAAGCGGCGTGCAGAAAAGCCGCGCGCGGCGTAGCGTCGCGACAGGCTGATCAGGAACGCGGCCATGCGCTCATCGGCAGTATGGTCGCCGGACAACAGCGCCGCCTTGTTGATGTCAGCGCTGAGCAGGCGGAACAACTGCGCCTGCAGGCCGGGCATTTTCTGCGCCAGCAGTGCCATCATCGGAAACGAAAAGCGACAAAGCGTGACGGTATCCAGCGCCACCGCGTTGCAGGGATAGCGACCGTCGTGAATGCCGTTGAGACCGATCACTTCGCCTGGCAGGAAGAATCCCAGTACCTGCTCGTTGCCCTCGCGGTCAGTGATGTAGGTCTTGACCGTGCCGCCACGTACCGCGGCGATGGCATTGAAGGGTTCGCCTTCGCGAAACACATGCTCGCCGGCCTGGAAGGGGCCGACATGCGCGACCAGGCAATGCAGTTCCATCAAACCGGCCTTGTCGTAACCCTCCGCCAGACAGGCCGAAGAAAACGCGCAGGTAGAGCAGAACGTCATCGCATCACCATCGCCGTCATCCTGTTCCGGGCGCATCACGTGGCGATCATGCAACTGAACTACGTTCATAGGTCGGAATTCTGTCTGACGTTGACTGGAAAGGGGCATGGTCCACTCGGCATGCGCTTCGATGAGCGCGCATGCACAAGTCTACTGTGACCGCCATGGGAGAGGGCGATTGCCGCCCTCGTCCGCTGCCAGACCTTGTTGCACCCGGTCAGTGTCCGGTGAACCGGACCCGGGTTGCCGATCAACTGAAGTTCAGGCCGCTGTCGTTGCTGTCCCGCATGGGGCTCGCAGGCGTGCCGCCGAAGGTGTCCGCGTAGGGATCATGGTCATCGCTGGCACCGTCGGTGAGGCGAATCTTCAGGGCCAGGCCATCGCGCGAGTCGGCTTTGCGAAGTGCTTCTTCCAGATCGATCTTGCCGTCCTTGTAAAGCCGATACAGCGACTGGTCAAAGGTCTGCATGCCTTCCTGCAGCGAGCGATCCATCGCTTCCTTGATTTCATGCACTTGCCCACGGCGGATCATGTCGCGGATCAGTGGCGTGTTGATGAGGATCTCGGTCGCAGGAAGACGCTTGTTGTCGATGCCGGTCACGAGGCGCTGACTGATCACTGCCTTGAGGTTCAGGGCCAGATTCATCAGCACGTTCTTGTGTGCCGATTCGGGGAAGAAGTTGAGGATGCGTTCCAGGGTCTGGTCGGCATTGTTGGAATGCAGTGTTGCCAGACACAGGTGGCCGGTTTCGGCGAAGGCGATGGCGGCTTCCATGGTCGCAGCGTCGAGGATTTCGCCGATCAGGATCACGTCCGGCGCTTCGCGCATGGCGTTTTTCAGCGCGTTGGCAAATGCGTGCGTGTCGAGACCGACTTCGCGCTGGTTGACGATGGACTTCTTGTGTCGATGCAGAAATTCGATGGGATCCTCAACGGTGAGGATGTGGCCGGTTGAATTGGCATTGCGGTGATCGATCATCGAGGCCAGCGTCGTCGACTTGCCCGAACCGGTGGAGCCGACCACCAGCACCAGGCCGCGTGGCTCCATCACGATGTCTTTCAGGATGTCCGGCAACTTCAGTTGGTCGACCGTCGGAATCTCGCTCTTGATGGCGCGAATCACCATGCCGACTTCGCCGCGCTGCTTGAAGCTTGAACACGTTGACGCGGAAACGCCCGGCATCCTTTACGGCGATGGCCATGTTCAATTCGAGATCGCGTTCGAATGCCGGCACCTGGCCCTCATCCATCAGCGAATAGGCGATTTTCTTGACCATGCCGGCGGGCAGACCGGTATTGCCCAGCGCGTAGAGTTTGCCCTCGACCTTGATGTTGACCGGCGCGCCGGTGGTCAAGAACATGTCCGATGCGTTTTTTTCCGTCATCAGCTTGAGAAAGTAGCCGATATCCATGAAGCTGCCTCGATTGCGGTGGTCGTGTCGTATCCGGCAGGAGCGACGGGCTGCCGATTGCCCTGATTACCCAGTGCGGCCTGGGCCGCCACTTTGAACCCAGCAGACGAGCATCATATGACAGCGCACCCTCCCTTCGTCCTTGCCCCAGTTCACTCTCTTGCAAATTGGAGGCCACGCCCTTCGCACTGGCTTGGTCTGGCCCTGATGCTGATGCCGTGGCTGGCGCTGCAGGCGCGAACACCGCCCCCGCGTGTCGAGCTCGACCGGGCCGAGCGCGCGGTTCAGCGCGCTCGCGAGGCGGGTGCGTCGAATGACGCCGAGGCCGCGCTGCGGGCAGCAATGGATTATCTCGAAGCCTCGCGTCTGGCGCGTGAGGATCGCAAGCGCAAGGATGAAATCGCGCTGGCTGCGCGGGCCGAACTGGAAGCGGAACTGGCGACGGCGCTGACTCGTGCCGTGCAAGCGCGCCGGGCGGTGGAGGAAAAGGCCGAGGCCAATGCGCGTCTGCGGCATGAACTATTGGGGGAGACGCGGCGATGAGCGCGCGGAATTGGACACTGTTGGCTCTGCTGTGGATGGCGCCTTTACATGCGGCACCACGTCCCGACCTCGAACTGGAAGCCCTGCAGCAGAGCTTGGCCGAGCTGGAGGCCGATCCCAGCCTTGGTGGACTGGCGGCGGGTGACGTCGAACGGGCGCGGCAGGCGATCCAGGTCGTTGCCGAGACCAGCAAGCGCAAGCGCCCGGAGCCGGTTTTCGCGGCCCAGCGGCGGATCGCCATCGCGCGAGCCGTGGCAGAGCGCGAGCTGGCTGAGCAGCAGCTGATGCAGTTGGAGCGCGAACACGACCGCATTTTGCTGCAGGCAGCCCAGCGCGAAGCCGAAGCGGCTCGGCGCGAAGCGGAGAACCTGCGCTTGCTCAGTCTGGCGCGTGCCGAGGAAACCGAACGCGCACTGCAGATTGCCGATGCGGCGCGCGCGGAGTCCGAACTGTCGCTGGCGGAAGCCGAGGCCTCGCGCCGCGTGGCGGATGCACAGGCTGAAGAGGCCTCACTGGCCCGCCGCGAAGCGGAACTCGCCGCTGAGGCCGCCGAAAGCCTGCGTCTGCAGCTTGCCAGCATGACCGCGCGCAGCGATTCGCGCGGCCAGGTCATGACCCTGTCCGGCGACGCGTTTGCCAGTGGCAAGGCCACGTTGCGTCCAGAGGCCGATGCCAACCTGCAGCGCGTTGTCGAGTTTGTGCAGAGTCAGCCGACGGCACGGGTACTGATCGAAGGGCATACCGACAGTCAGGGCAGTGCCAACCTCAATCAGGTTTTGTCGCAAAAGCGCGCGGAGGCGGTTCGTGAAGCGCTGATCGCGTCCGGGGTTGCGGCCAGTCGATTGCAAGCTCTGGGTGCGGGCGAGGACCGTCCCGTCGATGACAATGGCAGTGATGAAGGACGGGCGCGCAATCGTCGGGTGGAAATCGTCTTGCAGCAGGGCGGTTGATGGCGGCGATCTGCCGCCTGTCGGGGTTTTCCTCACCGCTGCGGAATGCAACATTTTTCTAACACGAATTTCACTCTACAAACACCACAAATCGCTTTCAAATCAATGACATGACAAACCACTTGCGGAGCTGAAATCAGGCGCGTAGGGTGGGTTGGGCTGGACGGTCACACTGCCCGTCCGGGAGGATTGCGATGAAATCGGCATTCCACGCACGCCAGCATCCGCGACGCTGCCCAAACGGGTTCGTCGTAGACCTTGTCGGTGGTCATCATTCCGGTGTTCGTTAGTCGCCTCATGGGGCAACCCATGGGGCGTTGTTGTCTCTGAGCCAGGAGGAAGCGCGATGTTCGAAGGTCAACAGCATGAAGTCGAAGTCCTGTTGCAACAGGACACGGAGTTCCGCCAGTTGTATCACCGTCACCGGCAGTTGGACCGCCAGGTCAGCAATGTCGAATCGGGCGTGCAGGCGGTGGGCGATCAGCGACTGAGCGAGATGAAGCGCGAAAAACTCCGGACCAAGGAACGGCTTACTCGATTGTTTGACAGTCGGCACGCGGC
>Ga0209066_10007996_pt1 | contig 10345 bp, 6 predicted proteins | sample All_14_2_FD_187198 | JGI IMG/M metagenome (GOLD analysis project Ga0209066, IMG submission 187198) | Freshwater microbial communities in response to fracking from Pennsylvania, USA - Allegheny Zone_MetaG_DW_15 (SPAdes) (version 2) ... | reverse complement strand
GATGGAGGTCTGCGGCGGCCCGCACGCCAACACCACCGGCGAGCTCGGCGGCTTCAAGATCCAGAAAGAGGAGTCCTCCTCCGCCGGCGTCCGCCGCATCAAGGCCGTGATCCTGAACGTGGTGTGATGGGCGAGGTCCTTCCTCAAGCATTAACAAAGAAAGATGGTGCACCTATGGCGTTAAATTTGAAATCCGCCAGTGGTGCAGGCTATACCTTTGAGGACAAGGTCGCAGCATTGCTCCTTGCTGAGATGCTTCTCGGGCATAAATCACTGGGGGAGGTTTTTGGACCGCTTGACCGGATTGAGCGTCTCTCGCTGAACCTCAATCCGTTTGATGACCTGTTGCTGACAACAAGGGATCAAAATGGCGCAGAAATTCAGTGCGCTTGCTCGGTTAAGAGCAACCAGCATATCACGACCAAAGGGTGCAACGCCGAATTGCGAGGCAACCTGTGGAAACTTTTAAGTAATCCAGTATTCTCCAGTCGTCAAAATGCCCAAATCGGCTTGTTTTGCTCCCAGTTAAACAGCGACGTATCCGCCGATATCCACACCTTGTGTTTACAAGCTCGGAACGCGAACCAATTAGACCATTGTCTTGCGGCCAAAGTTTCATCTGAGCGCCAACGTGCAATTCTCGATTCGTTCGCCGCACCAGACGACACAACAAAGGCGGGTTCGCCCGAACAGGTCTTTTCGCGTTTTGTTTTTCGGGAGTTCGATTTTGAGGCTTCGGTTTCCAGTAGCGACAACTACGCGGTTTCGCTCTGCCGCCAAGCGCTCACGCCCATTGCTTCCACTGATCCAATCCCGGAAAAACTCTGGCATGAATTGCAGCACCTCGCGCAGGAGTTACGTGTTTCAGGCGGATCGATTGGCCGGGCGGAACTTGTAGCAAAATTGCGTCCTCTATTTTCTTTGACGGATGACCCGATGGACCAAGCTGTATGGGCACCTGTCAGACAAAAGACGAAAATGTGGTTGTCGGAAGTAAACAACGCCCTTCCAGATGGGCTTGTGCTTCCACGCAAGGAACTCGCCGACGCAATCCTCAAGAGCTTGCAGCCGGGGAAGATTACCATCCTTACCGGACAATCCGGCTCCGGGAAAAGCGCAGCGCTTAAAAGCCATTTTGAACACACCTTCCCGGACAGTTGCGAAATGGTCTGGATCAAGGCAGAGAAGTGTATCACGTTGACAGATGAGACACCCGCCTTCGTTGACACTTTGAGACGGACACGCAAGCCCACTGGCATTCTTGTCATTGATGCCTTGGACGGATGCTTTGACCCGACAGCTTTCGTCCGTATAGCCAGCATCGTTCTGGCTTTGACTACTTCCGAGAATTCTCCTTGGCGTGTTGTGCTAACCTGTCAAACAATGGAATTTCCGCGTGTCCGGTGTCAACTCGCAGGAAAACTTTTCTCAATTCTATCTTGTGAAATGGTTGAATGCGGCGACTTATCAGAAAACGATATGGGACTCGTTTATAAGAAACATCCGCATATCGGCCGAATGATTCGACAATCTCCAACTCTGGCTCCGGTTTTGTGCAACCCCAAAATCCTTGATCTCGTACTCCGTGGGACCCTAGCTGAAGGTCGCCCTATTGCAGACGAAGCGGATATTGCGGATTGGTGGTGGAAAGAACAAGTAAAAGGAGGACAGCCTTTTGCGATAGAGGAATCCATACTTGCGGATTTGGCAGAACGAATGGCTGAAGACCTCTCATCTGAGACCGCTCATGATCCAAACCCCAATCATGTCCAAGCCCTGAACAAGTTGATTAAGGCAGGTGTTCTGCATACTACGTCGACAGAACGAGTGCGTTTCGGCCACGATTTGTTCGCGGACTGGACACGTGTTAGGCGTATCCATCCGTTGAGTACTGCAGATGCACTTGTCTTCCTTCGGGAACACATTAAAAACCCGCTTTGGCTCCGCGCCATTCGAATTCACTCTATCCGCTTACTTGGCAAAACGGAGAGTTTGCACCGCTGGAAAGATTTGGCTGCACAATGCTGGTCTTCAGACGGAGAAGAATGCGACGGAAAAGATCTACAGCTTTTGAACATATTACTCGAAGGTATCATTTACAGCAGCACCGTCGACAATGTGCTCAACTCGATCACAACCGAATTGTTCGAGAACGATGGTCGCCTGTTACGAAATCTTATCGACCACCTTCTGTGGGTTGGGACTAGGCCGGATTCTATTGTAATTGAGCAAATTATCAAACTCGGCCCCGAAAATACCAGTTACACCCTTGAGGATCTCGAACGTTCAATTCGCATTCCAGTTCATGTGCTGTGGACTGGCATTATTCCTTTTCTCGCTAACCACACTGAACAGGTGTTGAAGTCTCTGCCTGTCGAACTTGCTGGAATTGGACAACTGTGGTCAAAGCTGAACGGCTATTTTCGATTGGCGCGGTGCAATGATCTCCCCGAGTGGGAAAAGTTGGCCCCCCTTCTTGTGTCCAATGGCGAGCATGAACTGCAACTGGAGATTGCCCGCAAATATCGCCATGATAAAAATGGAAGAGATTCGCGTGTCACGATTTACTCTACGGCTCTTATGGCTGTTCAACAATGTCCTGATCGAGTTAAAAAACTGGCATTGAAGGCAGCCGGAAGGACAGATTGGGATGACGGCGATCTTCCCGAAACTTTTGCGCCCGAATGGATAGGCGAATGGCAACGTCATGACTTCCCTTGGGGACTTAACACAGTTTCAGACCCTGTTTCGTCTTGGCCGGATGGCCCACACAGGTGTGTCAGCCAAGATTTTATCAAAGCGTGGATGCAATCCGGAACTGCGTTGCCGTTCTTCAAACAGTTCCCAGAGGAAGCCTGTGAGGTTACCCTTGCGCTACTGATTGAGTGGCCGCAACGGTGTGCATCTGGTAGAAGATTGTCACACAGTGATCATTTTGGGTTTACATCTGACGGCCTTGAGATGTTTCCAGCGTTCTGGACAAAAGGGCCCTTTATCTTGTTCCTGCGAGAGAATCCCCTTTCCGCACTTGATCTTATCATTCGATTGGTAAACTTCGCCACGGAACGTTACGCCGATTGGTGGCCATACGAGGACAGTGCTGTATGCGCGCTCAACTTCAGCGTGAACGGCAAGAATGTAGTATGGCGGGGTAATGAGCAAATTTATAGATGGACCCGATTCCCAATGAACACCTCAAATTATGTGGGGTGTGCCTTAATGGCGTTGGAGCGTTGGTTTGACGAGAAGCTCGAAAAACGTGAAGCAGTAACAGAGATGACACACCGAATCTTCGAAAAAGGCCATTCCCTTGCTTTCGCAGGTGTATTGGTCAGCGTTGGCAAAAGACATCGCGAACTCTTTCTTTCCGACCTCATGCCTTTGCTCTCTATTAAAGACCTGATTTCCCTTGATATTGCGACAGTTACACAAGAGCACAGTTTTGGGATTGGTGGATTCAACGACACCCTTTTTGAACGCAAGTTACAAGCTGAGTGGTATCAAATTCCGGAACGCAAACAGTTGTTAAGGGACCTGTGTGCTCAGTGGATGTTTCAAGATTCGCGTTTCATTCCCGTCTTAAAGGAAGTGTCAGATACTTGGAAAAAGGAAGCGTCGTGTTTACCAACTCAAGACGAACAAGTGACATTATTACGCTGGGCGACCTTTCTTGATTTTACAGCATATAAAGCGTTCAAAATGCCGAACGGACAAGTGTTCTTTCAATGTCAACTGCCACCGGAGCTTGATCGCACAACAGAGGCACAGCAATCACTTCTTAAGTCAGACAAGTTGATTCTACCTTTTCAATGTTATCAACGGCTTGAGAAACGGGAGCATCTTGACGACAAGCAATTCGACGAAGATTGGCAACGCCTTGTGGATTGGAAAACAACGTTTGCGGAATCGTATGACCAGCAAGATGCCTCAAACATCGAAGATCGCACCACCGACCCTCGCCATGCTCACGCAGGACTTCTGGCGTTGCTCGTCTGCCTTGGTGAGGCACAATTAAAGAAAGACCCGTCGCGATATGATGAAGTGGTCAATGACATAAAATCGCTTTTGTCAAATCCGCCCCCGCTCTTTGTTTTTTCCGAAGAGGAGCACCATGATGATTTCGAAGCGTTCATGGCTCGTTCTGTTGTCCATCTGTGGGTAGAGGAACCTAAATGCAAGTTATGGCGCAAAGCTGTTGCAGAATTTACCACGGCTTATCGGTATAGAACAGTCTGGCACCTTTACAACGAGGCTTTTCGGTTGCGAGCCAGTTCTGGCACGACATTCCACGAGTTGGAAGCACTGATCCTTGCCTTTGCCGCCGTGAGGCAACGAATTAATCTCCAGCCGCCCAGCCAGCGTGATTATATGGGCAACAAGGACAGGCAACGGCTGGTCTCTGATTTCGCTAAGGGTAAAAGACCTGCTTGGAGTGACGAATGGGACAGGTTGGACGTGGTTGGCTCAGCCTTGCCCGCGACAAGGGGTGATCGGTCCACGTACAGATTAGACATGACTCTTTTATTGCACACGCTGGGGCACATGGACACCATCCGCATTACAGCCTGTAAGAATATCCCCTCACTTTCCGAAGCTTACGATATTCGAGAACGTCGGCATTGGATCAACCATGCAGTCCAAATGGTATCGGCATTAGTCTGCTCAATGCCCGAATCGTTTGAAGAGAGCGCCTCAAGTCCTTTCTTGTATGAAGAAGACCGTAATATCTTATACTTGGCGGCAATACGTCTTCTGGAATGTTCAGACAAAGAACGTCAGAGGATTCTGGATCCATTGCTTAATAACCCCGTAGACGAGGTAATATCTGCTCTTCTTGATGGCGTTTCTCTTGCCCGGTACCATGCAGAACCTCCGCTTATGAAGGAGTTTTTGGCAGTATGGGAAACGATTGTTTTTTCCGTCTTTGAGCACCAAACGGCGATCCGTTATGCGGACAAACATCACTGTCATGACCTCTGGCAAACCGCACTTCTGTATCACGCTTCCTGTTTTCGGGTTTCCCAAGAAGACGAGATGACTGCGTTGACGCCGCTTGTTACCGCCTTGAAGCCGATTTACCACTGGCTCATCAACGAAAAACTTGAGATGTGGGACACCCACGAGATTTCATATTTGTCGTCATTTTTATCAACCCAAGCAGGAACAGGCATCCTGAAGGATGTTATATGCTGGTACTCAGCAAAACTGTCTAATGCTGATATTCGGTTCTGGAAAGAGGTTTCCAATCACGACGGATTGCCCAAGTTATTGCAGAGTTTCTGGGCTCAACATTCCGCACTAATTCGACAAGATATGGCCATTCGTGATGCATTCACTGCACTGTTAACGCCGCTTGCCGCAAATCATAACCGCATAGCGTTAACTGTTCAGCAGCAACTTTCTTTGTAAAAAAGGAACCCAGCAATGCCCAGTATGAAGGTTATCGTCTATATTGAACTCAGTGTTGCGACGGGAAAGCGGCATCTGAGCGAAATGCAGTTGGCGGCACAACGGTTCGCCGACAATAAGGACTCGATTGTCGTCTCGGTCGATTCCGAGGACAACAAAGTGGCCATCGCCGAGTTCACCATGCCAAAAGCTCGCCAGATGGATGCGGTCGACCGCATCATGCGTCGCTTCGCTCAGGACATGCCAGATTACGAGACACAGTCTATCTGTTTTCCAAGATCAGCCGCCGAGGATCGCAAAGCTCAAAAAGCCAGCGAACGGGCGAAACGAAAAAGGGCGGAGGCTCGTTCAATAAAGACGTAGAATCCGGTGGAGTTTTATAAGTGAGCGATGATCCGTATTTTAAAGCCGCTCACTTAAATCCGACACAGGCTTAAAGATCATGGCCTTGCCGCGACTTGATTGGCTCAGCAAACCGAGATCCTTGAGCCCCAGCAAGTCCGCACGCGCAGTCGCATAGGCGACACCGCTGAGTTCCTGGTGTCCCTTGATTGAGATGTCGCGGAGCGGATGCTTGAGCGCTTCGGCGATGAGCGCCTGTTGACGCTGATTAAGACCCGGAAATTGCGTCAGCCGGCCTTCGACTGCTTGCAACTCGCGCTGCCTCCGCGCGACCTCGTCGTTCAAATCCCCCATGGCCTGACGCATCACATCTGTCTGGTGCAGGATGAAGTAGGTCAGGTCGTTGTCGTCGGTCTCTGTGTAGAGAAAAGCCCGTGCGTACTTGGTACGCGCGTTGTTGATGATGCTTGAGATCGAGACGTATTCAAACAGGTCATAGCCTTGGTTCAACAAGAACCAGTACATGAGCGCCCGTGCCGTCCGCCCGTTTCCGTCCACAAAAGGATGGTCGTACGCCAGCCAGAAATGGAGCATGATCGCCCGAAGCACGGGAGAAATGAACGCGCCAGGCTTCGCCGTCACCCCCTCATTCGCGAATGCGCAAAGCGAAGCCATGCGGAGCGGGAGTTCCTCCGCTGGCGGTGGCTCATGAACGATCAAGCCTTCAGGATCAACAACGTGGACGGGCTCTTCAGAAGTCCTGAACCGCCCTGCGGCAGAAGGATTATCGAGCGTGCCTTCCGTCAGAATGCTATGGAGCTCGAAGATGATATCACGTGTCAGCGGGTGACTCTTGATCCGCATGATCGATTGCATGGCCCGGTAGTTATTGCAGATCATGCGCTCGCTCTTGTCGCGTGGCGAGCGCCCGGATTGGATCATGGCTTCAGCCACCGCCCGAGTGGTCACCGCGCCTTCAAGCTGGCTGGAAGTAATGGCCTCCTGCAGCATAGGCGTCGCGAGATGCCTTGCTCGGATGTGTTGCATCACATCTTGCACGCCAGGTTTGACGCCTATCAGCCCCGCACCCGATCCAATTCCATCTAGAACTTCAAAAATCTTGTTTGGCATCGAGTACCTGAAAGGATCACCTTTCTTATCTCGCAAAGGGATCGTGCAATAGGTACACCGTCGGCTCAGTTTGAGCGCCAACCACCACTCCTCGTGCGAGAAGCCGTGGGGAGTTGTTTTTCGACGTAACTCATCCCAGTGTAAATAATTAGGATCCGATTGGGGCACTCCAATCTTCACAAGGAACTCCGTCAAAGGCATGCTTTCCGCCATAAATCTCATCAAATCGGCATAATCCGGTGGACGGGTTGGTATTTTCATAACATCTCCTAAAGTAATTATCAGTTTTTCAAAATTTGATAGTCACGTAAAGGAGAATTATCAATTTGATAGTTTTTGATAACAATTGATAGATGGCGGATAGACCACATAGACGCTTTTCATTGACTCCGCCCAGTTTTCAGTTTCCCATCTTCTCCCGACTCTGTTAAGCTTTTCGCATGAAGAACAAGAACATCGCGCTGCTGATCGACTGCGAAAACACCAGCCGCGAGGCGGTGGAGCCTGTTCTGAACGAGCTGGCCAAGTACGGCGTCGTCAACATCCGGCGAGCCTACGGCGACTGGAAAAGCAGCCAGCTGAAGAACTGGGAGTCGCACTCGCTGCTCTTCGCCCTCAAGCCGGTTCAACAGTTCGGCTACACCAAGGGCAAGAACGCCACCGACGCGGCCATCATCATCGACGCGATGGACATCCTCTACACCAATGAGGTGGACTGCTTCGCGGTCATGAGCAGCGACAGCGACTTCACCCCGCTCGTCGTGCGCCTGCTGGAGAGCGGCAAAGAGGTTTTCGGCTTCGGCCAGAAGAAGACGCCCTCTCCCTTTGTCAAGGCCTGCTCCCAGTTCATCTTCACGGAAGATCTCATCTCGGCCGCCCGCGAGCGCGAGGAGGAGGTGTCCGAGCCCGCGCCCCCGCCGGTGAAGGCCGCGGTTGTCGAAGCCGCCAAGCCGGCCCAGGCCCAGGCCCAAAAAACCAAGAACGAGCTGCGCGGCGACACGGGGCTGGTCCGCATCCTGCGCCTGGCCTGCGAGAACACGGCCGACGACGACGGCTGGTCGCACATGAGCCGGGTCTCGCAGTACATCGTCAACCAGAAGTCCTACTCGCCCGTCAACTACGGCTTCAAGAGCTGGAACAAACTCATCCAAGCCACGGACCTTTTCGACGCCGACCTGCGCAACGGCACGGCGATGTATATCCGCGACAAGCGCAAAAAGGCGATCCCCGAAAAAAGACGGTAACCCCCTTTTTCCGCGTTCACCGGACCGGACATGACTGTAAACGGCCAGCACTACCGCACCCTTTGGTTGAAGGCGAACGATCCGTCCGCCGTTCAGGTGATCGATCAGCGGAGGCTCCCGCATGAGTTCGCCGTCGTCGACCTCCGCACGGTGGAAGAGTTCCGCAGGGCGATCCAGGACATGACGATACGCGGCGCCGGTCTGATCGGGGCGACGGCCGGCTATGGGATGTACATCGCAGCGCTCACCTCGCCCGAGAAAGGCGCCCTCGCGTTCGTCGAGTCGGCTGCGGAAATTCTGACCGCCACCCGCCCGACGGCGTCCAATCTGGCGTGGGCGGTGAAGCGGCAGCTCCAAGCGCTCCGGGCCTGTTCCACCCGCGCGGAGATGATCGCCAGCGCGCTGCGGACGGCGGGCGACATTGCCGATGAAGACGCGGAGTCGTGCCGTCGCATCGGCGAGTATGGCCTGGCGCTGATCGCGGAGATTTCCAAGCGGAAGCGGGGCGGGACGGTCCACCTCTTGACGCACTGCAACGCGGGGTGGCTCGCCTTTGTGGATCACGGCTCGGCCACGGCGCCGATCTACGCCGCGCACGCGGCGGGCATCCGGCTGCACGTCTGGGTCGACGAGACCCGCCCCCGCAACCAGGGCGCCAGCCTTACGGCGTGGGAGCTGGGCCAGCAGGGCGTGCCGCACGATCTGATCGCGGACAACGCCGGCGGGCATCTCATGCAGCACGGTTGGGTCGATCTGGTGATCACCGGCGCAGACCGGGTGAGCCGCAACGGCGACGCCGCGAACAAGATCGGGACCTATCTCAAGGCCGTCGCGGCGCAAGATAACGGGATTCCGTTCTATGTGGCGCTGCCCTCCTCCACCTTTGATTTCGACCTGAGCGACGGCGTGAAGAACATTCCGATCGAGGAGCGCGACCCCGGCGAAGTCCGGTTCATGACGGGCAAGACCGCGGACGGCCGGATCGAGACCGTGCAGCTCTGCCCCGACTCGACCCCGGCCCGCAACTGGGGCTTCGACGTCACCCCGGCCCGGCTGATCACGCGGCTGATTTGTGAACGGGGTGTTTGCGAGGCTTCCGAAGCCGGCATTCTAAAACTGTTTCCGGAGAAGAACCCATGATGGACGAAGGCTATGTCAAATACCGGTCGCAGCGGATCGACGGGCCGATCCCGGACCCTGCGGACTGGGAGCGGTTGAACCGCTGCCGCACGGAGCTTTTCGATCTGAAGCTGATCGGGATGTATCCGAACGGGATCGGCTACGGCAACGTGAGCCTTCGCGTGAAGGACGACCAGTTCATCATCTCGGGAACGGCTACCGGCGGGTTCCGCGAGCTGACCAAGGAGCACTATGCGTGGGTGCAGTCCTTCGACCTCGACCAGAACAGCGTGAAGTCGGTCGGCCGGATCAACGCGTCGGCGGAGTCGATGAGCCACGGGGCCGTCTATCGCGCGCTCCCCGCGGCGAACGCGGTGATCCACATTCACAGTCGGAGCCTCTTTGACCTCATGCGTGCTGAGCATTATCCCGAGACGGACCCGGCCATCCCCTTCGGGACGCCCGAGCTGGCGGTTGCGATCGGCTCGCTGGTCCTCTCGCTGGGCACAGATCACGGCATCTTCGTGACCGCCGGCCACGACGAAGGAATCATCGCCTACGGCGAAACGGTTGAGGCGGCACACTCTTTTGTGAACGAGGTCTACAGAAAAGGGGCACCCAAATGAGAATCGGAATCATCGGCGGCTCGGGGCTGGACAACCCGGACATTCTTGAGGCGCCCCGCGACCAGGCGGTCGTCACGCCGTACGGCGAGCCTTCGTCGCCGCTGAAACACGGGAAGATCGCCGGCGTCGACGTGGTCCTCTTGGCGCGTCACGGCCGCGGGCACACCCTTCCGCCTACGCAGGTGAACTACCGCGCCAACATCCACGCGCTCAAACAGGCGGGGTGCACGCACATTCTGGCGACGACGGCGGTCGGGTCGCTGCGCGAAGAGATCGGGCGGGGGGATCTGGTGATCATCGACCAGTTCATCGACTTCACCAAACGGCGGCACGTGACCTTCCACGAGTCGTTCGAGCCGCACGCGCCGGTGCATACGCCGATGGCCGACCCCTTCGACGAGAAATTGCGCCGCCTGCTGATCGCGACGTGCGAGCGGCTCGGGTACAAACATCACAAGAAGGGCACGGTGGTCA
>Ga0209066_10007995_pt1 | contig 10346 bp, 12 predicted proteins | sample All_14_2_FD_187198 | JGI IMG/M metagenome (GOLD analysis project Ga0209066, IMG submission 187198) | Freshwater microbial communities in response to fracking from Pennsylvania, USA - Allegheny Zone_MetaG_DW_15 (SPAdes) (version 2) ... | reverse complement strand
GCATAGTATTCAGGGCCGGTATCCAGGTTGTGGTTATAGTAGTCGAGACCTGCGGCCTTCAGTTGCATGGCCTGATCGGCGGTCAGCATGCCCAGGGTGGCGCAGGTCTCAAGCCCCAGCGCCTTCACGCCCGAGATCATCGCCGCCAGTTTCGGCGTGTCGCGATCCTTCAGTTCGCGCCAGGCCGCGCCCATGCAGAAGCGACTCGCCCCACCGGCCTTTGCCGCCGTGGCCTCGGCGATCACGGTGGTGACGTCCATCAGCTTTTCAGCCTTCAGGCCGGTATCGAAGCTGGCGGACTGTGAGCAATAGCCGCAGTTTTCGGCGCAGCCGCCTGTCTTGATCGACAGCAACTGGCTCTTCTGCACCTCGGACGGATCGAACCATGTCCGGTGCACGGTGGCGGCATCATAGACAAGGTCCATGAACGGACGCGCGAACAGGGCGATCACCTCGTCCAGGGTCCAGTCGTGTCGGGGTGTCGAAAGGTCGGCGGATTTCATGACGGCTTGATGCCCCGCGGCGGTGCCAGAGGCAAGTCCGACCCTGCTTCCCCTTCGGCTATACTTCCATCACGATCTCGCCGCGCTTCAGGTCAATGGCGACCTGTTCGAACAGGGACAGGACATCCACGCCCAGCAACATGGCGGGCACATCGCTGAAGCCCAGATGCCTGAAGATGTGAAAATCCCCCATCAGGACCGCCAGTCGATCCAGGACAACGGCATCGAAATGCAGGGCATCAATGACCATGGGTTCGGCCGGAGCGGCCCGGCCCGTCGGCGACTGGATACTGTTTGCTGTTCCGGCCGATCGCAATACCAGTGGCCGTGCGGCGGCGGCGCGGGCAAGGGCCGGATTGATCAGGCTGACCTGGGCACCGCTGTCGATGATCGCCGTGGCATGCTGTCCCCTGACGGTAACGCCTGTGGTCATCAGGCGGATGGGTGATCCGGCGCGCAGTGGAGCGAACTGCACCCGTGGACGGACGGCACCCAGAAAGCTGTCGTGGTCCTGACGTGAACGGGCGATGTTCGCGTGCTGCCGTCCGCGGAATCTCAGAACGATCCGGTGATCCGCAAGGAGGTCCAGGCCGATCAGGCCATCAAGACCCAACAGTCCACGTCGCTCCCCGACGGCCAGACGAGCGTTGACCTGGGCAAGGGCTCCGCTGCGCAGTGATCCGGCGCGCACCAGTGAAACCCGCTCCAGGCCGACCACCGTGTGCATGTCGGTCTCCCCGCCGCGCTGCAACTCCAGTGGGTCGACAAGGTCAGAGGCGATGACAGAGGCGCTGGCCGCAGTGTCGATGGCGAAACGATGGGGGCCGCGGTCGTTCAGCCAGACCTCGACGACACCGGGTCTGGCTCGGTCCGTGCCGGCTGCCGGGTCGGGCCCTGTCAAGGTCGCGTCCCGGGCCGCAGCCGGTGTCGCGGCCAGTGAAATTCCGCCTGCGATCATCAGGCGCCGGTCCAGCGTTGATCGTCCCATCTTGCGCTCCTCCCTGCCGGGAGAGTGACACGGATGGTGCGTCGCTGCGAGAGACCTCTGCCGATCATATAAAGATATCCTTATATGATTATTGCCCCGTCGCCTCCCAGCGGCTATAGCCCGAGCAATCCATCCCCGGACTCCGACGTTTCCGAGCCCCCGCCATGACCGACTATATCGTTCGCGACATCACCCTTGCTGACTATGGCCGCAAGGAGATCGCCATTGCAGAAACCGAGATGCCCGGCCTGATGGCCTTGCGGGCCGAGTACGGTGCCGCCCAGCCGCTGAGGGGCGCGCGCATCGCCGGCAGCCTGCACATGACCATCCAAACCGCCGTTCTGATCCAGACGCTGGAGGCCCTGGGGGCCGAGGTGCGCTGGGCCTCGTGCAACATCTTCTCGACCCAGGATCACGCCGCGGCCGCCATTGCCGCAGCCGGCACCCCGGTGTTCGCCACCAAGGGCGAAACTCTGATCGAGTACTGGGACTATGCCCACAAGATCTTTGAGTGGGCAGACGGCGGATATCCGAACCTGATCCTTGATGACGGCGGTGACGCCACCCTTCTGTGCGTTCTGGGCCCCCGTGCCGAGGCGGACATCTCGGTTCTCGACAACCCGCAGAACGAGGAAGAGGAAGCCCTCTATGCGGTCATGAAGCGCTATATCGCCGAAAAGCCGGGCTTCTATTCGGCCATCCGCGATGCCATCGGCGGCGTTTCGGAAGAGACCACCACCGGGGTGCACCGCCTGTACCAGATGGCCGAGCGCGGCGAATTGCCCTTCCCGGCCATCAACGTCAATGACAGCGTCACCAAGTCAAAATTCGACAACCTGTACGGCTGCCGCGAGTCCCTGGTCGATGCCATCCGCCGCGGCACCGATGTCATGCTGTCAGGCAAGGTGGCTGTCGTGTGTGGCTACGGTGATGTGGGCAAGGGGTCTGCGGCCAGTCTGCGCCAGGGCGGGGCCCGCGTGATTGTCACTGAGATTGACCCGATCTGCGCCTTGCAGGCCGCGATGGAGGGTTATGAGGTCCAGACCCTGGATGACTCAGTCAGCCGCGCCGACATCTTCGTGACCGCTACGGGCAACAAGGATGTCATCACCGTCGACCATATGCGGGCGATGAAGCATAACGCTATCGTCTGCAACATCGGCCACTTCGATAGTGAGATTCAGGTCGCGGGGCTGAAGAACTTCAAGTGGGACGAGATCAAGCCGCAGGTCCACCACATCGAGTTCCCCGACGGCAAGAAGATCATACTGCTGTCGGAAGGTCGTCTGGTGAACCTGGGCAATGCCACGGGTCATCCGTCGTTCGTCATGTCGGCGTCGTTCACCAACCAGACCCTGGCCCAGATCGAGCTGTGGACCAATGCCGCCGCCTACGGCAACGCGGTCTATACGCTGCCCAAGCATCTCGACGAAAAGGTCGCCTTTCTGCACCTGGCCAAGCTCGGGGCCAAGCTGACGGAGCTGAAGCCCGAACAGGCGGCCTATATCTCGGTGCCTGTCGAGGGGCCGTTCAAGCCCGATCACTACCGCTACTGACGTGGTTGCCGGTGCCCGGGCTTCCGCCGTCAGGCCGCTTCCAGCTCAAGGGCGTCGTCGTCCCGGCCACGCAGGCCGGACTCGAAGTCCATGAAGATGTCGATCAGTTCCTCCACGTTCACAGCGGCGGAGCCTTTCGAAAAGCGATAGTGCCAGAAGCTGGCAATGTGCTGAAGCGCGCCCAGCTGTTCGCCAAGCGTATTGAACATCGTCGGGGCGTTCAGAAGGAAGTCGCGGAACTGCATGGGCTTTCCGGCCTGCGTCAGCGCGCCATAGGCTTCGTCATATATCCGCAGCGTGGCTGACACCTGGTCGCACGCACGACCGATCCGGTGCCGCAGCACATTGCGTCCCCGGTCCAGGTACTCACGGGCCGCAGTGTCGATCTTGCCTGCCGGTCTCACTGTCATCACTGCATCGGCCACGTCGGTGACATCGCCCAGCAGGCTGCCCAGAACCCATTTGTAGTAGAGAAACCCCTTCCAGCAGAACACGCCCTCCTGATATTGATCAGGCTCCAGCCTCAGGGTCAGACGCAGGGCTTCCAGCCGGTCGCCGGGTGCGTTGGACAGCAGTTTCCCGGTCAGTTTGGCCGCGCAATGCTCGGCCGTCACCTCGCCAAAACTCTCCATACTGAGAGAGACAAGGGGCTCGATCTCGCGGCGTACAAAGGTGGACATTCGCAGCAGGTCCGCCTCGCCGATGGCGAAATAGCAGGGGGCCGGATCCAGCCCGCCCTGACGCAACTGTTCGCGCAATAGAAAGGGATCCAGAGACGGTAACTGGTCGAGGAGCCTCAAGGTTTTCAGGTCGACGGCGTGGTCGGTCAGTCCGAAGTTTTCGCGCAAGGTTCGCTCGAACCGGTTCTCATCGACAAAAAAGTAGCGGCCGCCGGATTTCAGGTCGTCGGCATCGATCGGGATGACCACCTTGGTGACGACCTGTCGACGGCGCGGCATCAGGTCGATCTCATTGCGCCGAAGACGATGCTTGATGATCAGCGCCCGGTTCAGGGCGGGCGTTCTAAACAATGGGCGCTCGGCCCATGCCTCGTCCCGTCCGTGAACTGAAGCCACCTTGAGCAGGTTAAGCACGCGCGCTGTGGACGCGGAGCGGCCCAGGTGCGCCAGATTGCGGATGGTTCTGTCAGTCATGTGCGTCACGTTGGCGCAAATAGCTTTCCAACGGCTTAGTTTCGGCCGGAAATGCAGCCCCCGGCTGGTTTAACGACCGCCTCAGGCATAGAGAAAAGGGATGAACCTGTTCGACATTCTCATCTTCGCCGCCATTGCCGCTGTGGCCGTGACCCTTGGATTCGGGCTGAAGGCCCTGTTCGACGGCGGCGATGTCGCCCGATCCAGTTCCAACAAGCTGATGCGGCTCCGTGTGGCCCTGCAGGCTGTGGCCGTCATCCTGCTCGTCACCGGTATGTGGTGGAAATCCGTGAACGGGGGCTGAGGTGGTCGTACTGAACCGGATCTACACCCGCACCGGGGATACCGGTTCCACCCGTCTCGCGTCCGGGGCTGTCGCCTCCAAGAGCGATCTGCGGGTAGAGGCCTATGGGTCGGTGGACGAGCTGAACGCCACCCTTGGTATGGCGCGTCTTCATGCCGGGCAGGACGATGAATTGGACGCGATGCTCGGTCGAATCCAGAACGAGCTTTTCGATCTCGGGGCCGACCTGGCCACGCCGCAGGAGCCCGCGCCCGCATGGGAGGCCCTGCGCGTCACCGCCTCGCAGGTCGAGCGGCTGGAGGCCGAGATCGATGCCATGAACGCGCGCATGGCCGCCCTGACCAGCTTTGTCCTGCCGGGCGGGTCAGCGCTGTCGGCGCACCTGCATCTGGCGCGCACCGTTTGCCGTCGGGCCGAGCGCGAGGCCGTGCGGCTTGTCGAAAGCGGCCAGACCGTGAACGCAGATGCCATCCGGTACCTGAACCGGTTGTCGGACCACCTGTTCGTGGCCTCACGGCGCGCCAATGCAGATGGAGCCGGTGACGTGCTTTGGGTTCCCGGCGCGACGCGTTGATCGCCGGGGCCTGACGCGTTCAATACTAGTTCAGTTCCGACGGTTCGGGCGGAGGGGCGGGCAGGGCCGCGACCGGGACGCCGTCGTCCTTCAGCTTCTTCACATCGGCCGGCGTAGCCTCGCCGTAGATCTCCCGCCGCTCCGAGCGGCCCTCATGAATGTCGCGGGCCTCACGGGCAAAGGCGTCGCCGACATATTCGAAATTCTGTTCAACATGGGCGCGGACCTCCCGTGCCATCGTTGACAGCATGGCCTGCATCCTGGCCGCCGTTTCGGGAGGGGTTGAGCGTTTTGTTCCGGCGACGGCCGGGGACATGATCTGTTTGCGCACTTTCCGCGAGCCGCAGAAGGGGCATTCGACCAGACCGCGCGTCGCCTGGTCATCATAGTCTGCGGACGCCGAGAACCAGCCCTCGAAATCGTGCTCATGCTCACAGATCAGGGCGTAGCGGATCATGCCGGTACGGGTCCGAAGTCCCGATCATGCAGCAGGGAGGGTATGGCCTGACGCGCCCTGTCGACGGCTCCGAGGTCAAGCGTGGCGAACAGCACGCCGGGTTCGTCGTGATCCAGCTTGGCCACCACCTCGCCCCACGGCCCGACGACGGTGGAGCGGCCCCAGGTCTTGCGGCCGTCCTCGTGCGCCCCGCCCTGTGCCGGAGCCAGAATGAAGGCGCCTGTCTCGATGGCGCGGGCGCGCAACAGTGTCTCCCAGTGGGCCTCGCCGGTCTGGACCGTAAAGGCCGCTGGAACGGCGATCATCCGCGCCCCGGCCCCGGCCAGTTGGCGGAACAGGTGCGGGAAACGGATATCGTAGCAGATCGTCTGCCCCAGCCCGCCCCAGGGCGTGGCCGCCATGGCCGCGCCGTCTCCGGGCCGGATGGTCGCACTTTCGCGATAGGTCTCGCCGTTCGGCAGATCGACGTCAAAGACGTGCAGCTTGTCATAGCGGCTGACGATCCGGCCGTGATCGTCGATCAGGAGTGAGCGATTGGCGGCACGCGGGTCACCGTGAACCCCTGATCTGACAATGACGGACCCGGCCAGCAGCCAGACCCCGAGCTCGGCCGCAAGCGCCTGCAGGCCGAGAACGGCAGGATCGGTGCCTTCATCCGTGATTGCCCCATCCCGGCGGTCGCGGCGTTGCTCCAGCAGGTTCACACCCTCTGGCGTCAGGATCAGTCTGGCCCCCTGATGTGCCGCCTTGCGGATCATGGGCTCGACATGGGCCAGGCCCGCCGACGCTGTCGCCGGGGTGCGCGTCTGGATCAGGGCGATGTCGAGCGTATCGCTCATGAGGCCGCCAGCAGGGGATCCAGTTCGCCCTTGCGATCAAGGGCCGACAGGTCGTCAGAACCGCCGATGTGCCGCTCACCGATAAAGATCTGGGGGAAGGTCATGCGACCGCCAGAGCGCTGGATCATTTCCTGCTTCTTCCCGGGGTCGTTCGAGGCGACAATCTCGGTGAAGGCGGCACCCTTGCGGGCCAGCAGTCCCTTGGCCGCGACGCAGTAAGGGCAACCGGGTTTGGTATAGATGGCGATCTCGGGCACGGACGGGGACTCCAGACTGAAAGAGAGACGTATCCCTTCCTATTTAGGCAACTCTCGCGCAGTTCGCACCCGCGCAACAACAGCCAGATCGACGCTTCGGGCCCCGGCCGCGACAAGCGCCCGTGTACAGCCCTCGGCTGTGGCGCCGGTGGTCAGGACGTCATCGATCAGGAGGATGCGCCGTCCGCGGACCTTGCGGGTGCCTGCCGGTGTTACGTCAAAGGCAGACTTGACGTTAGTCCGCCGCCCGCGCGCGCTCTTTGCCCCCTGGCTGTCCGTCCTCCGGATACGAATCAGTGCATCCGGCAGATAGTCGCGGGAACTGAGGCGGGCCAGTGGCCGGGCGATCTCTGCGGACTGGTTGAACCGGCGTGACAACAGCCGCATCGGATGCAGGGGCACGGGGACGATGGCGTCACAATCGGCGACCAGATCCGCTGCAGCACGCCCGATCCAGCGCGCGAACAGGGGGGCGAACGGCTGATGGTCGCCGTGTTTGAACCGCAGGATCAGCCCGCGCGAAGCCTCGTCATATACGAAGGCCGCCCGGGCCCGCCCAAAGGCATAGGGGCTGGCTGTACAGGCCGCACAGCGTTCGGCCGCGAAGATGCCGCCGTCGACCTCGAAAGCCGCACCGCATCCATCGCAGACCGGTGCCTCCAGAAAGACGATCCGGCTCCAGGCATCGGGCGTCAGGCCTGCAGAGGCCGTCGCTTCGGGGCTATCATGGGCCAGCGGCGGCAGGATCAGGTCCGCCAGTCCCCGTCCCAGCCCCCGCCCCAGGGCCGCCAGACGCGGACCGGGTTTCAATCGTGCGCGCCAGCCCCCATCCTGTATCGCCATGACACTTCCGAACCCTTCCGGCCCTCCCGTGATCTTCGACAGCCGGCGTCGGCGCGCCCGGCTGGACCGCAGCGCGACCCGCTTCCATGGTGCCGACTTCCTGCATGCCCGCGCCGCCGGGAATGCGGTCGCCAGCCTCGAGGTCATCCTGCGTGACTTTGCGGCGGTCGTCGACCTTTCGGCGCTCCCGGGTCCATTCGAGTGCGCCCTTGAGGGAACGGTAGCGGCCGACAGGGTCGGTCCGGTCATGACGGCCGGAGATCCGGCTGCGCCCGGTGCAGCCTCCCTCGGTCTTGCTGACGGGTCCATCGATCTCGTCATCAGCCTGATGACCCTGCACTGGGCCAATGATCTGCCCGGAGCCCTTGTCCAGATCCGCCGGGCCCTGAAGCCGGACGGCCTGTTTCTGGGCACGCTTCTGGGCGCGGGAACGCTGAAGGAACTGCGGGCCGTCCTGACCCAGGCCGAGCTGGAGGTAACAGGCGGGGCCCAGGCCCGGGTATCCCCCTTTGCCGACGGGTTCGACGGGGCGGGGCTGCTGCAGCGGGCGGGCCTGGCCTTGCCGGTGGTCGAGGTTGACCGGCTGACCGTCCGCTACCCGAACCTGTTCGCCCTGTTGAATGACCTGCGCGCCATGGGTGAGACGAACGTCCTTGCCGGGCCGGTTCGCCCCCTGACCCGCGGTGTTCTGGCAAGGGCGACCGAGATCTATGCGGAACGGTTTGCGGAACCGGACGGCCGCCTGCCCGCGACTTTCGAGATCATCAACCTGGCCGGCTGGGCTCCGTCACAGACGCAGCAGAAGCCGTTGCCGCGCGGATCGGCCAAGGTCAGGCTGGCGGATGCCCTGGGCGCACGGGAGTATGGGCCGGGAGATGCGGTCTAGCCGCCCATCGCACTGCGAACGGCGTTCATGGCGTCGTTGAAGATGCCGCTGCCGGTGCCGCCGAAGGCGGTCAGGGCGGTCAGGATGACGAGGAACATCAGGGCCAGAATGATGCCGTACTCGATGGCTGTGGCCCCGGACTCGTCGCGCCAGAAGCGCACAAGGTGGCGGGAGATGAAGCGACGCATCTGGCCCTCTCCCTGAAGACGGCGGTTACAGAAGATCGCGAAGCCAGGCGACCAGCGGTTCATCGGCCGGCGGCATGGGGTATTCCCCCAAGCGGTTCGGCTTCACCCACGCCAGTGCTGCATGTTCGTTCTTCACGACCACGCCGGACCACCGTCGGCACAGATACAGTGGCATGAGAAGGTGAAACGTTTCGTAAGCGTGGCTCGCAAACACGAACGGAGCCAGACAGGCCTCGGTCACGTCTATGCCGAGTTCTTCCTTCAGTTCACGGATCAGCGCCTGCTCAGGCCGCTCGCCGGGCTCGACCTTGCCGCCCGGAAACTCCCACAGGCCGGCCAGCTGCTTGCCCTCGGGCCGTTGCGCGATCAGGATTCGCCCGTCCGGATCGATCAGGGCCACGGCGACGACAAGGACGGTGGGCGGGCCCGGCTTCAGTGCAGCACCTGCGTTCACGAGCGATAATCGCCGTTGATCTCGATGTAGCCCTTGGTCAGGTCGCAGGTCCAGACGGTGGCTGAGGCGCGGCCCTGACCGACATCGACCGTGATCTCGATCTCGGCGTTCTTCATGTAGGCGCTCATCTTTGCTTCGTCATAGGTCGGGGACGGAGCTCCGTCGACCGCCGCGACGTGTGGCCCAAATCTGATCGCCAGGCGGTCGCGATCGACGGGTTCCTCTGTCTTGCCCACGGCCATGACGATGCGGCCCCAGTTGGCGTCCTCGCCTGCGATGGCGGTCTTGACCAGGGGACTTTCGGCGATCGACTTGGCCAGCTTGCGGGCCGAGGCGGGGGAGGCTGCGCCGTCCACCTGGATGCGCACGAATTTGCGTGCGCCCTCACCGTCGCGAACCAGCTGATGGGCCAGGTCGAGCATCACCTTGTCCAGGGCGGCCGAGAAATCCTTCAGGCGGCGGTCGCCGACCCGGCCGATCCTCGGGGCGCTCGATGCCCCCGTGGCGACCAGCAAACAGGTGTCATTGGTCGATGTATCGCCGTCCACCGTCACGGAGTTGAAGGTGGTGCGGACATGCAGACCGAGCAGCGCCTTCAGCACCGGCGGCGCGATCGCCGCATCGGTAACGATGAAGGCCAGCATGGTCGCCATGTCCGGCGCGATCATGCCGGATCCCTTGGCGATGCCGGCAATCCGCACCGTATGGCCGTCGATCCTGCATTCCGCGAACGAGCCCTTGGGGAAGGTGTCCGTGGTCATGATTCCGCGCCCGGCGGCGGCCCACTGCTCGGTCGGGTGCGTGTCGCCGTCCAGCTTTGCCTCGATTTCAGGCAGGCGGGTGACGATCTTGCGGTCATCCAGTACCACGCCGATCACTCCGGTCGAGGCCAGCATGACGTCCCGCTGGCGACAGCCGAAACGTTTGGCCACCTCGGAGGCCGTGCGGCGGGCGGCGTCCGCACCGGCCTTGCCGGTAAAGGCATTGGCGCAGCCGGCATTGACGACCAGAGCCCGGATATCGGCCCCGCCTCCGGGCCCGTCCAGATTGCGGCGACACCAGTCGACGGGCGCGGATCCCACCTTGTGCCGGGTCAAAACGCCCGCACAGGTTGAGCCGCGCGCAAACCGGAACACGACCAGGTCGTCGCGCTCATGCTTGTAAAAGCCGGCGCGACCGGTCGCGATCTCGACGCCCCCGACCGGCGGAATGGTCGGGAACGGCACAGCCAGCGGCGATACGGCCAGCCCCGGCTTGCCGGGCGTGACGTCGGGTACCGCCTCTGTGACCGGACGCGTCGTCGCGCGCTTCAGTGCTGTGGCAAACGGCTCCAGCGCCTGTTC
>Ga0209066_10007992_pt1 | contig 10350 bp, 13 predicted proteins | sample All_14_2_FD_187198 | JGI IMG/M metagenome (GOLD analysis project Ga0209066, IMG submission 187198) | Freshwater microbial communities in response to fracking from Pennsylvania, USA - Allegheny Zone_MetaG_DW_15 (SPAdes) (version 2) ... | reverse complement strand
AAAGAACTGCGTGAACTCATCAGCGCTTTCCGTCTCAAGATCGATGAACGTGGGTTCCAAACCGCGTTGATAGAAACTACCGAAGAATACAGCCGCCGTTGCAACATACCGATCAACTGCCACAACGACCTACCACCCACACTACTCTCTGCAAACGAAGAAATTCATGTGTTGCGCATTATCCGTGAAGCCCTCGCCAACATTGATAAGCACGCACAGGCAACCGAAGTAGGCATTAGCGCAACTCTTACAGACAACCAGGTTGTAGTGATCAGCATTACCGATAATGGTATCGGCATCGGTGACACGCAGTCACCGGAAAATCACTACGGACTGATTATTATGGAAGACCGCGCTCAGTCTCTGGATGGGGTAATCACCATTCGAAATCGCGACCAGGGCGGCACAGAAGTGCTCCTGACTTTCATCCCTGAAAAATCTGAGATTCAAAGCTAAAGGCCCAGTCATGACCAACACCATCAAAACATTGATTATCGACGACCACCCACTATTCCGAAAAGGGGTCATACAGCTTCTAGGCATGGAGCCTGAATTCGAAGTTGTCGCTGAAGCAGCTTCCGGTAGCGAAGGTGTTGCACTTGCCCTCGAACACCACCCTGATCTAATTCTGCTCGATTTGAACATGAAAGGTCTCAACGGTATCGAGACGCTTCAGCTGATGCGTGATAAGGACGTTGATTCAAGAATCATCCTACTAACTGTTTCCAACAACCCAGACGATCTCGTTGGCGCGATCCGCGCGGGCTCTGATGGTTACATCCTCAAGGACACTGATCCGGAAGAGATGATCCGCCTCATCAAGGAATCAATGCTCGGCAAGAATGCCATTAGCGCAGAGCTGAGCGGTCTGCTGGCGATGGCTTTGCGCCAAGAGGCCGTTATTACCAATCGCTCACAGGCTGGCCTAACTGAACGCGAATTGAGCATTCTCAAATGTCTGGCACACGGCATGTCCAACAAGCTAATTGCCCGCGAACTCGACATCATGGACAGCACCGTCAAAGTGCACATCCGAAATCTATTAAAGAAGCTGAAGTTCCGCTCACGCGTTGAAGCAGCTGTTTGGGCTGTTTCCAACAACCTCAGCTAAACACTGAAGTCTGTAGCTAGGGTATTGAAGGTCGGTTACGCCCAAATGGGTATGGTCAACCCAACTTTTGTTCGCAAAAATTGGTGTCTGATTCATACACACACGGCTACAGGCTCTCATGACTAACAACAAAAAATCGACCCGTCCGAGCAATCTACTATCCATCAAGGAAAGCCAGGCACGCCGGGAACGACCAATGACAGGCTTTGGTCTGTGGCGATTAGGCTTCCGACCATTCTATGTGGGAGCTGCGTTGTTTGCCTCTGCGGCCGTCCTGTTATGGCTCGGCCTGCTCTCTGGCACCCTTTCCTTATCCGGCGCGAACATCAATCCAGTCTTCTGGCATGCTCATGAAATGGTGTTTGGATTCGCTCTGGCCGTTATTGCAGGCTTCTTGCTGACTGCCAGCAATAACTGGACCGGGATTCTGCCTGCTGCTGGACTACCCCTAGCATTATTGTTCACACTCTGGGCTCTCGCACGTCTATTCATCATTTATGGTGATATTAGACTCGCCGCAGCTTTCGACATTGCTTTCGTTGTCTTGCTAACAGGGTTGCTGTTTCGCGTATTGTGGCTGAGCAAACTCTGGAAGAACTTCCCTATTCTGGGGCTAGTCGTTCTGATGGGCGCGTTTAACATCTGGTTCTACATAATCGCGATCACCAGTCTACCGGTGAATCCACTATATCCGGTAGAGCTCGCCCTATTCGTTATTCTTGAATTACTGGTGGTCATGGGAGGGCGTGTAATCCCTAACTTCACTCAGAATGGCGTCCCTGGCGTTCAGGTATGGAAACCGCCATTCTTTGTGATTGCCACACCAATGAGCACCGTACTGGCTATCGTTGCTTGGTTCACACTACCACCCAGACTAGCATTCTTCTGCTGTTTCATTGCAGCAATCATTAACTTGGTGCGCTGGCTCGGCTGGAAACCTTGGCAAACACTTAAACACCCCATGGTGTGGGTTCTTCAGCTTGGCTACCTATGGGTTCCCGTAACGCTCCTGGCAATGGGATTTGAAGTCTTAGGCCTGGTGCCACGCTCCCTGCCTGTTCACGCCTTGGCCGTAGGCGCCATGGGACTTATCATCGCTGGCATGATTACGCGGACAGCCATGGGGCACACCGGCCGACAAATCGTTGCCAGTCGTTTTGAAATTGCATTCTTTCTCCTAGTTGCCATAAGCGGCTTACTGCGTGTCATCGTAGCCATGCCGCAGCATCTCACTCCAGTGCAGACTAGTTGGTTTCTGTTTGTATCAGGACTCGCTTGGTCACTCGGGTTCTTAACGTACGTCTATAGATACGCGCCCTGGCTGGTTCGCCCACGAATTGACGGTGGCCCAGGTTAAGCGGGTGCGTACCCCCAAAGGGGTAGCCGTTCTACCCCGCATAAGTCCAATATTTCCGGCAGTTTGCCGACATAATAAACCCGTGACCACCACAGCGCTCCAAGCAATACGCACGGACTCGCTGGCTTTTGAGGCAATGCCGACTTAAAGATCGAGGATAGGATGAAAACGCTCACTGACCCGCACGGCCGGAGTTTTAGCTATTTGCGCCTATCGATCACCGACATATGCAACTACCGTTGCAAATACTGCCTACCGGATGGCTATCAGAAAACCGGAAATACTCAGTTTCTAAATGCCGATGAAATAGAAAACTTGGTCGCAGGACTTGCAGGTTTAGGTCTCTGGAAGGTTCGACTGACCGGCGGTGAACCGACTGTGCGAAAAGATTTCGCAGAAATTGCTGCGCGCGTTTCATCAATCCCCGGCATCCGTCGTCTTGCTACAACGACCAATGGTTACCGGCTTGCTGAAAATGCCCCACTCTGGCGAAAAGCGGGTATTTCAGCCATTAACGTGAGTGTCGACAGCCTGAATCGCCAAAATTTCGCAGATATCACTGGCCATGACCATCTACATAAAGTACTTGATGGCATCAAAGCCGCTCAGGATGCAGGTTTTGAAAAAATCAAAGTAAACACCGTGCTCCTGCGTGATGTTAATGACCATGAGTTAGACGCATTCCTAGAATGGATCCGTAACGAAGATATCAGCATCCGCTTCATTGAATTGATGGAAACAGGATCGAACAAGGAATACTTCCAGCGCCACCATATCCGGGGCCAGGAGATCCAGGCGCGCTTGCATGCAATGGGTTGGTTAGAGCAGGCTCGTGAAGAAGGTGCCGGGCCAGCCCAGGAATTTAGCCACGCGGACTATCGAGGCCAAATCGGCATCATTGCCCCCTACAGCAAAGACTTCTGCAATACCTGCAACAGGCTTCGCGTTACCGCAATAGGCGATCTCCGACTCTGCCTTTTCGGTAACGGGGGTCACTCGCTACGTTATCTCCTACAGGATAGAAATCAGCGTGACGAGCTACAGGCAACTATTGCAGGTCTTCTGGTGCAAAAAGCACCAACCCATCTGTTGCATTTCCACCAGACGGGTACTACGCCTCATCTTGCGGCGCTAGGCGGATAAACGATGAATCAAGGTTTCCATATGATTGACGTGGGCGGCAAATCGCCCACCCACCGTAATGCCATTGCAGAAGGACGTATCGTTGTTGGCGAGCACGCGTTCTCGTTAATCCGGCAGCGTGCACTGCCCAAGGGGGACGTGCTAATGCTGGCAGAAATTGCCGGCATCCAGGGTGCCAAAACTGCGAGTCAGCTCATGCCGCTGTGTCACCCGATGGGCCTCGATCAGGTACAAATCACCACCGTTTTAGAGGAGGATGACTGTGCCGTACGCGTTTTCTGTACAGCGTCAACGCATGCTAAGACCGGTGTCGAGATGGAAGCCCTCGCCGGTGCTAATGCCGCCCTTCTGACGATCTGGGATCTCACCAAAATGGTCGAGCCAGATCTGCTCATCGAAGGCGTCCGACTATTGGCAAAGTCAGGAGGCAAATCTGGTTTATGGCTCAATCCAGCCGGTATACCAGATTGGGTTCGTGAAAAAATGTGCCCACCGGCGTCGCAAACCTTAAAGGATGTTACGGTTGCCATCATTACGCTGAGTGATCGGGCAGCCGCTGGCATTTACGAAGACAAGGCAACACCAGTGGCTCGTGCATTATTGGAGCGCTTTGGCGCGACTGTGACTGCTACCCATGTCATTCCAGATGAACCAGACGAACTCACTAAACAGATTCATCTGATACGTGAAAACGGCAGCGCTCGCCTCATCATCACCACAGGCGGCACCGGTATCGCGCCGCGTGATAAAACACCTGAAACGATCAGTGCACTGGCAGATCGCATCATCCCGGGCATCGGTGAACAACTCCGTCTCTACGGATCACAGTTCACCCCATTCAGTTGGAGCAGCCGGAGTATTGGTGCGACTTTCGGCAACATCCTCATTATCACGTTGCCGGGCAATCCTAAGGCCGTTCGAGAGGGAATTGAATGTCTGCATCAACAGATTCCTCATTTGATCAATACTATCGATAACCTCAAACATGATTAGCTACAAAGAAGCCCTGGCGCTTATCGCCAACGAAGCAAATTTCCAGTCTAGTCGCCGAGTTGACCGCAATGAAGCCTTGGGTTTAATTGCCGCGGCTGATGTCGTTGCCCAGCTCGACGTGCCTTCATTCGATAATTCAGCCATGGATGGCTTCGCGCTACATGCAATCAAAACGGTAGACACGAATCGGCAAACACCTAACCGCTTCAAAGTTAGCCACTGTCTCGCCGCCGGTGACGTTCTGGATAGCGCGGATCAGACACTTGCCGTAGAAATCATGACGGGCGCCAAAATGCCTAGCGGCTTTGATGCGGTTATCCCTATTGAGAAAGTAAACACCATCACGAATGAGAATGGTGAAACTGTCGAGATAGAAATTAACGCGCCACTACAGATTGGAGATAACGTACGATACGCTGGGGAAGATTTCAAATCAGGGCAAATTATCGCTACCAAAGGCACCAGGCTTCACGCCGGTCACATCGCTGCCATGGCGGCAACAGGTATTCATGAAGTTACTGTATTCAACATGCCTGAGATTGAAATATTTACCACGGGCAAAGAGGTCAGTGATGCGTATCACGTCCCTTTGAAAGACGGCGAAATCTATAATTCGAACACGCCATACCTGCTCTGCCAGTTTAAGGCATCGGGAATACCTGCCATGTATATGGGTAGCATTGGTGATGACGAACAGGCTTTCGTCGACACACTGAATGTAAGCACAGACGCGCGCATTGTCATCAGCTCCGGCGCAGTCTCGATGGGCAAATGGGATTTCATACCGGATCTGTTGAAAAAAAATGGTGCCCGCATCATATTTCACGGCGTTGGCATCAAACCAGGCAAACCGATTCTTTTCGCTGTTCTAAAAGACGGACGATACTATTTCGGGCTCCCGGGCAACCCTGTTTCAACGGCCGTTGGCTTGCGCTTCTTTATCCAACCGCTCATTCGTATGCTATTAGGCATGCCGCCCGAGCCATTCCATTACGCGGAACTCCGTCATGATTTCCAGAAAAAAGGCGATCTTCGGAACTTTTTAAAAGCCCGGCTGGACAGTGATGACCACGGACAAACCCATCTGACGATTCTTGATGGTCAGCAATCTTTTAAAATTTCGCCATTGCTTGACATGAACTGCTGGGCAATCATCAACGAAAGACAGAATGAATTGTGCAAAGACGATTCTGTCTGCATTGCTCCCATGGAGCTATTTCCCATGGCCTTTTGAGGAATACCGGCATGAATGAATCCATCACCCTATCAATACGAATGTTTGGTGCCTTTAGAAAATACCATCAGGGCACTTTATTACTGAATTTAACTTCTGGCATTACGGCCTCTGCCGTAAAGAAAGCACTTGCCGAAACACTACGCCAGACTAACCCTGCTTTCATCGATGACGATCTCATCGACAAATCGGTGCTTGCCGATAATCAACGGATTCTGGGCAGCGATGACTGTATTACCGGGCCAGCAACACTGGCAATCCTTCCCCCAGTTTGCGGAGGTTGATATGGGTGGGCGCAATCATCTGGCAGTGTCTACATCACCAATCTCAACTGAAGCTGCAATCAATTTCGTAGCCGACGATGCGCATGGCGCAGCCGATATGTTTGTGGGCACGGTGCGTAATCACAATCTAGGCAAACCAGTCAAAGGAGTTTCTTATGATGTGTTTGATGAGTTAACCCTACAGACCTTCAACGAGTTAGCAACCGAAGCCCGTCAAAAGTGGGGTGAAAAACTCAATATCTACATCGAGCATTATAAAGGCCGCCTTGATATTGGCGGCATCAGTATTCTCATCGCCGTCAGCTCACCGCATCGTGACGAATCATTCAAAGCCTGCCGTTTCATTATTGAAGAGATCAAGCACCGCTCACCCATCTGGAAGCAAGAACATTATGTAGATGGCGATAGCGAATGGGTTCAAGGGCACGCCCTATGCTCGCATGGTCCTGTATCTTATGATGACGAACCTTCCTACGCCCGCTGCAGCCACTAACATTATTGGCATCGTTCTAGCGGGCGGAAGGTCTTCCCGTATGGGCATTGATAAGGCTACATTGCGTATCGAAGGTGAAACCCTATTGCTGCGAATGAAGCGTGTCTTAAGCGCAGCCGGGTGCACCCAGGTGATGTTAAGTGGTCATGGCCGTGACGACTGGCACGAAAACGCTATCCCAGACCAATTATCTAATACCGGGCCCGTCGGGGGAATCATTAGTGCACTAAGCTGGGCAGAAAAACATAGTGCACCGAATACCCCCATCGTCTTTGTACCGATTGACGCGCCATTGCTGTCGGTGGATTTGATTGTTTCCATGCATCGCTTTGAGGCTGCCGGTAATGGTTGTTTCATTTCCGGTTCACCATTACCGTTACTACTCCGCACCACTGATGCTGTGCTTCAACAATCGGCTAAAGCTTGTGCTGATTTACAGACGAAAGAATCATCCTGGTCGGTCAGACGCTTCATTGAACCACTCATGCTCAGTACGATTGACGTCAATGATCGCATCAAGCCCCAGCTAACCAACGTTAACACCCCTACACAATGGGAATGCCTACTTCGTGAACTTGAGAATCGCTCCTGAACACATCCGCTTCCGCATCTCTGAAGCTGAGTTCAACACGCTAATCACCCATGGTGTGCTCATCAATAGCACAACGCTCGGCAGCACCGGACATCTTGATTACTCTATTCTTGTCCATCCAAATGTGACTAGTGTGGATGGTCAAATTCTTGATCTGACTAGGCACCTCTGTTCAGATGGCATGGTTTTAGAGCTTTCGCTCTTTGCCCATGGTATCGAGCAACTGAAAAATGGCATCGCCGGCAAGGATGGCATTCAGGAACACCTGGCCTTCGATAATGGCGCCATGCTGACCATCGGACTGGAGATTGATCTGCACAGTAAAAAGCGCGCAGAGAATTTATGAATCCCCGCTACGCACGACAGATTGTTCTACCCGAAATCGGTGAAGCAGGTCAGGCACAACTAAATAAAGCCAGAATTTTAGTTGTTGGCGCTGGCGGTCTCGGCTCACCTGCTTTGCTCTACTTAACTGCTGCCGGTGTCGGCCTTGGTGCTGATGGTGGCGCCATTGGCATTATTGATGACGACTGCGTTGATCTCTCGAATTTACAGCGCCAGATCATCTACCGCGAATCGGATAAGAACACCGCCAAAGCAGAAGCAGCTCACAAGCATCTGTCTGCCCTGAATAGTGCAACCAATATCGTAACTTACCCATACCGGCTGAATGCTTCAAACGTTCTAGGGATTCTTCAAGACTACGACATCATCATCGACGGATCCGATAATTTCAGCACCAAGTACCTACTTAACGATGCTGCAACCAAACTCGACAAACCCATTGTTTATGGGTCCATCCTAGGCTTTGAGGGACAGGTTTCCGTTTTCTGGGCAAAGCACGGCCCCTGCTATCGCTGCATTTATCCGCAGGCTCCCACCACACATGTGCCTAATTGTGCCGAAGCAGGTACCCTCGGCGGTATAGCGGGTGTCGTTGGTTCCATCCTGGCAGTCGAAGCTTGCAAGCTGGCGCTGGGCTTAGTGAACTGCCATACCTTAGGCATTGAACCGCTTATTGGAAAAATACTGGTGTTTGATGCGCTTAGCTGGGATATTCGAAAGCTGGATCTCAACCGGAAAGCCAACTGCCCAACCTGTACTGCCACTCCTGAGGCAATCACACTTTCCGACGGTGATGCTGCCGCTTGCGATACAGGTAACGCCAAACCCATCACGCTAGAAGACCTTGGTAATCTACAAAATAGCGGCATTCCGCTGACCTTGATCGACGTGCGCGATGCATCCGAATGGGACACCGGACATCTCGAAGGCGCACTGCACATACCACTGGCAGCCCTGCTCACCCGAGAAGATGCGCTCGAACATCTTGATACATCTGCACTTACCATCATTTATTGTCAACACGGCATTCGTAGTGCTCATGCAGCAACATTCCTACGGTCAAAAGGTTTCGACGTCTTGAACCTCAAAGTCGACTGGTCAAGGTAATGGATCTATTGCCTTACATTATCGGTTCTGCATTCTTCCTGGTTGCCTTGTTGTATGCCTCCGTAGGGCATGCCGGTGCAACGGGTTATCTAGCGGTCATGGCGATTGCTGGTATACAACCGTCCGTGATGAAGCCCACCGCTTTAATGCTCAACATTGTTGTCGCAAGCATTGCGACCTACAAGTACTATCGTAACGACGCCATCTCTCTAAGGCTGCTCATCCCGTTGATTCTTGTTTCCATTCCGTGCGCCTATATCGGGGGACGCATTAATTTGCCACCGCACTATTACAAACCGATGGTCGGCCTGTTTCTGCTTTTCGCTGCTTATAAAGCTTTTTTTTCAGCCAACCAGAGCGCCAATTACCGTGTCAATGTCGCAAAGCTGCCAGTGCTCTACGTTGTAGGTGCAAGCCTGGGATTTTTATCTGGACTTACTGGCGTTGGCGGTGGCGTCTTTCTGAGTCCATTGATGCTTGCCATGCGCTGGGCACCCATTCGAACCATCTCAGGAACTGCCGCAGGCTTCATTCTGGTCAATTCTATTTCTGGTCTTGCGGGGCTCCTTTCATCGACACCTCAGACCATGGACGGAATGTCCTGGTGGATTCTGGCGGTCATTCTAGGCGGATATCTGGGTGCCGAATTCGGCAGCCATCGATTCAGCCCTAGCACTATTCAGAAACTACTTGCCGGAACCCTATTGATTGCCGGCATTAAGTTAATCTCATCAATTTTGTAAGCTAAATACGGAACTCGTACTGCAGGACCAGTTTCAGCCCCTGACTTTTTTAAAATCAATCACCACCGCGCCTTCGCGATTCTGTCGATACTGAAAAATCAACTTGGAGCCATATCGGATAGCAATCTTTCTAATAAGATTGAACGGATTATGGTCTATAAATAGCCGCAGAATCTCACCGGGTTGCAATTCACCAACGGCTGAAACAAAGGCATTTTCTTCTGCCTTTGTTTTCAACTCGTAGCCATCAAAGGGCAAGATTCTAGAAGCATCTTTGGCAAGAAGTGCCGAAACATAAGTCATTTAGACCCCTCCAATGGTTAAACGACTACTCACTGCCTTCTAAAATCAATCACTACCCCACTCGCCTGATTAGCAACGTAGCTAACCTCTATAGCGTGACCGTATCTAGCGCCGAGCTGTGCCAGTAGTGGTAGCGGGTTGTGATCATTAGTAAAGCGCATTGTTTCACCTGGATGCAACGCATCTAAAGCCCCGAAAATTGCTGCATGACGAAATCGCTTGGCAACACCTCTTGCATCAAACAGGTACACACCATCATTGTTGACATGACTACTTGCGCAACCGCTCATTATTGCTCCTTCCATGATTCAGTAATTAGTCAGAAAATTATGTAGTTGTGCCACCTAACTTGAAATACCCATTAGGGTGTAAGTACAAGTTCTAAAGTGGGGTGCTTGCTCACTGAAACCGGTAATCCTTGGACTTCACCCGGTTTGCTAGACAGATTTCAACTTCCAAATTGCAGTAGCTCGAAGGCCATTGGGCTGAGCTGATTCAGGTGGCTATGACGCCGCTTGCGATTGTAGAAGACTTCGATGTACTCAAAGATTTCTGATTGGGCATCCTGCCTCGTGGCATAGATTTTCTTCTTGATGATCTCCTTCTTTAAACTGCTGAAGAATGATTCAGCGACGGCATTGTCAT
>Ga0209066_10007990_pt1 | contig 10353 bp, 5 predicted proteins | sample All_14_2_FD_187198 | JGI IMG/M metagenome (GOLD analysis project Ga0209066, IMG submission 187198) | Freshwater microbial communities in response to fracking from Pennsylvania, USA - Allegheny Zone_MetaG_DW_15 (SPAdes) (version 2) ... | reverse complement strand
GCGAAGGGCGCAGCCCCTGCGCGGCAGAAGGCCGGGTGTTTGTGCCCCCCGGCCTGCGCCAGGCCCCGGTGCTGGATCTCATGTGTTCGCACTTCGTGCTCACCCTCGCTGCGCGCCAAGGCCCGCGTTTCAATGTGCGGCGCGACCTGAACACCTTGCTCTCGCTGGCCGGGCGCCACTTGGTGTGGCCCCTGACCGCGCTGGGCCGGCTGCGGGAGTTTTTGCAACGGCGTTGCAAAGACAACGAACTCTGGAGCGGCCACGACCGCCTGGGCACCCCCGCCTTCATGGAGCGCTACGGCATTTGGCGTGGCCCCTATGAAGAAGGCACGCTGTTTTTCTACCTCGACGAATACGCCAAAGAATCGCCCAAAGACCTGCTCTCGGTGCTCGCCGTCACCGGCGACTGGCTCAGCCAGACGCTCAAAAAACAGTCCACCCTGGTCGAAAAAAACATCGACGCCCTGGCCGGCCTGCTGCAGCTCAACCGGGCCGAACGCGCCCTGCTGCTCTACGGCACGCTGGCCCGCTACCAGCGCGATTTGCGCTCCATCCTGGTCGAATTCAAAGTGAGCAACGCGCCCGAAGCCTACGCGGCCATTGCCGATGTGGCCGGCGTGAAAGCCAGCGAAGTGGGTGAAGCACTGCGCGCGGGCTCGCGGCTGGAGCGTATCGGCATGGTCGAAAACCTCATCTCCGAGCACAACATCACCGACCTGGCCGACCTCATGAAAGTGAGCGAAAAACTGCCACCGGTGCTCATGCGCGAGTACCGCAGCCAGAGCGAGCTGATGGCCGTGTTCACCCGCCCCGCCGCCCGCACCCATCTCAGCGCCAAAGACTTCGCCTTTGTCGGCGACGACGTGCAGTTGCTCAGCGCCCTGCTGCGCGAAGCCGTGGCGCGCAAGGAGCCGGGCGTCAACATCTTGCTCTACGGCCCGCCCGGCACCGGCAAAACCGAGCTGGCCCGCGTGGTGGCGCAGGCCGCCGGGCTGGAGCTGTTTGAAGTGGAATACGCCGACCGCGACGGCAACGCCCTGAGCGGGCGCGACCGCTACCGCTCGCTGCAAATCGCCCAGGTGTTTTTGAAAGGCACCGCCCATTCGGTGCTGCTGTTCGACGAGGTGGAAGACGTGTTCCCGCCCATCTCCAGCGAAGCCGCGCAGCTCATGGCGCGCGCCGAACACGTGGCCGCGCCGCACACCGGCAGCGTCAGCGGCAAAGCCTGGGTCAACCAGATTCTGGAAACCAACGCCGTGCCCACGCTGTGGGTCACCAACCGCATCGAGCAAATCGACCCCGCTTTTCGCCGCCGCTTCGCCTACCACCTGGAACTGAAAAGCCCACCGCCCGGCGCACGCGAACAGCTGGTGCGCAAAACGCTGGAAGACGTGCCCGTGTCCGACGCGCTGGTGGCCCGCCTGACCGAGCGCAAAGGCCTCACGCCCGCGCAAATCCGCACCGCCGTGCGCTTTGCCCAGCTGGCCACACCACCGGCCCCAGCCGCCACCCGCCGCTGCAGCAAAACAGCCAGCAAGGCCAGCGCCCCGGTGCTGGACGAGCTCATCGAGCGCCAACTGCAACACGCCGACCTGGCCCTGGGCCGCCGCCCCGACGCTGCGCAACGCCCCAGCGCCACCCAATACAGCCTGGACATGCTCAATGTGCAGTCGCGCTACGAGCTGCCGCGCATCGTCAGCGCCCTCCAGGCGCGCGGCCACGGTTGCCTGTGCTTTCATGGCGCACCCGGCACTGGCAAAACCGCCCTGGCCGAACACATGGCGCAGCAGCTACAGCGTCCGCTCATGGTGCGCCGCGCCAGCGACCTGGTGAGCAAATTTGTGGGCGAAACCGAACAGCACATGGCCGCCATGTTCCGCGAAGCCGAGGCCGAGAAAGCCGTGCTGTTGCTCGACGAAGCCGACAGCTTTTTGCAAGACCGTCGTGGTGCACAGCGCACCTACGAGGTGACCGAGGTGAACGAAATGCTGCAAGGCATGGAACGCTACGCCGGCGTTTTCATTTGCACCACCAACCTCATGGACCGCATCGACCAAGCCGCGCTGCGCCGCTTCACCTTCAAGATTCAGTTCAACCCGCTCACCCGCGAGCAGCGCGAACGCATGTTTGTGGTGGAAGCGCTGGATGGTGATGCGTCCGCCCTGACCGATGCCCAGCGCGGGCGGCTGGCCCGGCTGGAACAGCTGTGCCCGGGCGACTTTGCCGCCGTGAAACGGCAGGTGGAGATACTCGCCGAGGCGCTGCCGCCCGAAGAATTTCTGGCCCAGCTGGAGGCCGAACACCGCATCAAACCCGAAGTGCGCGAGTCGAGGGCCATGGGGTTTTTTGGGTGAGGTTTCAGGTCGGTTTGGGACACGCCTTCTGGCGCAAGCCCACTCCTACAATGCCCGAATGACCCCCGCCACCATGCCCCCTTCGCCCTTCAGCCCCATGCAGGCCAAGCGCATGGGCTTGCCCATTGGCATCCAGGGCTTTGCCAAGCTGCGCGAAGAGGGCTGTTATTACGTGGACAAAACGCCCTATGCACTGCGCCTGATCCGCGAAGGGGGCCACTATTTTTTAAGCCGTCCGCGCCGCTTTGGCAAAAGCCTGTTTCTCGACACACTGAAGGAGCTGTTCGAGGGCAACCGCGAGCTGTTCAAAGGGCTGGCCGCTGAAACCCAGTGGGACTGGACGAAGCCATACCCCGTGATTCGCATCAGTTTTGGCGCTGGTGTGTTGAAAACCTCTGCGGACTTGCAGGCCGCTCTGCACCAAAAATTGCACGAGCATGAGACCACGCAGGGCTTGGCCGCCCAGTTTCCCGATGCCCGCAGCCGTTTTATTGATTTGATTCAACGTATCCACGCCAAAACCGGCCGGCGGGTGGTGGTGCTGATTGACGAATACGACAAACCGATTCTGGACAACATCACCGATTCGGCCACCGCCATCGCCATGCGCGAGGGTTTGAAAGACCTGTACTCGGTGTTGAAAGACGCGGACGCACACCTGAAGTTCGTGTTTCTCACCGGCGTCTCCAAGTTCAGCAAGGTCAGCCTGTTTTCAGGCCTGAACAACCTGCAGGACATCACGCTGATGCCCGAATACAGCGCCCTTTGCGGCTACACCGACGAGGATGTGGACACCGTGTTTGCCCCCGAATTGTCTGGGCTGGACCGCGAAGCAGTGCGCCGCTGGTACAACGGCTACAACTGGCTGGGCACCAGCGTTTACAACCCGTTTGACCTGCTGCTGCTGTTTCGCAACCGCAAATTCAAACCCTACTGGTTTGAAACCGGCACGCCCACCTTTCTCATCCAGCTGCTGGCCGAGCGGCAGTTCTTCACACCCAACCTGAGCCAGGTGGTGGCCCACGAAAAACTGCTGTCTACGTTCGATGTGGACAACATCCCGCCCGAAGCCTTGCTGTTTCAGACCGGCTACCTGACCATTCACGACAGCCGCGAGCCGCTGCTGGGCAACTGGGTCTACACCCTGGGCTACCCCAACCGCGAGGTCGAATCCAGCCTGAACATGGCCTTGCTCACCGGCTACGGCCTGAGCGAGCAACACGCCCTGAGCACCCGGCTGTCGCTGATCGAGCTGCTGCAAACCCGCAACCTGGCCGGACTCGAACCCCTGTTTCACGCCCTGTTTGCCGGCATTCCCCACGACTGGTACCGCAAAAACCAACTGGCCCAGTTCGAGGGCTACTACGCCAGCATCTTCTACAGCTACTTCGCCGCGCTGGGGCTGGACATTCGCTTGGAAGACACCACCAACCATGGCCGCATCGACATGGCGGTGTTGTTCAACAACGAAGTGCTGTTGTTTGAATTCAAGGTGGTGGAACTGGCGCCGCAGGGCAAGGCGCTACAGCAAATCAAAGACAAAGGCTACGCCGACAAATACCGCGCAAGGGGTGAACCCATCCACCTGATCGGCGTGGAGTTCAGCAAAGACAGCCGCAACGTGGTGGGCTTTGAGGTGGAGACGGTGGGCTGAGACCGAAAATTGTGCGGTCAAATTCTTGTGGTCCTCGCAGGCCTTTCCATGGCCGAACACGCGTTGGGCGAGCATCCTTCTTTCGTTGACTATCCGTTTCTTCCGCGTCTTGTTGCACTGCCGCAAACACCATCGAAGCGACAGGCCATGACGCTCTTCAGGCCTATCGCCCCAGTCCAGCCCGCAAGGCCAGCCGCGCAAACACAGGCAGCACCGAAGCGGCTTCCGGCGTGTCCTTCAAACCTGCGCGGATCTGTACCGCATCGCGCCCAGCGCGGGCCAACGCCGTGTCCAGTCCGTCCAGATAGGCGCCCAGGGCGGCAGCTGAAAACTCGGGGTGGAATTGCACGCCCCAGGCGCTGGGGCCGACGCGAAACGCGTGGTGGGGCTCAAACGCATTGCCCGCCAACAACACCGCGCCCGGTGGCAGTTGCCGCACCGATTGCCAGTGCGTAGTCTGGGCATCAAAGGTGTCGGGCAGGGCGCCTAGCAGCGGGTCGGTTTGGGCGGAGGCATGGCGCTGCACGCGCACGGTGCCGATCTCCACACCTTCGGGGTGGTGTGCCACCACGCCGCCCAGTGCGTGCGCCAGCAGTTGGTGGCCGTAGCAAATCCCCAGCAGTGGCGTTTGCAGCGCCACGGCCTGCTGTAGCCAGGGCACCAGGGCTTCGCTCCAGGGTTCATGGTCGCTCACCATGGCGTGCGAGCCGGTGAGCACAATGCCCGCCAGGGCGTTGTGCGCGGGCGGCGGGGTGCCTGACGCGGTGGCATCGTGCACGCGCACCTCGGCGCCACCGGCACGAAGCCCGGTGGCGATCCAGTCGTCAAAATCGCCGAGACGCTCCCGGATGTGGTCGTGCGTGCGACCGGTCCGGACAATGAGAATGGGCAGGGCAGTGGGCATGCGCCCGATTGTAGAAACGCCCATATGCCCCCGACCTTTCGCAGCCATGGCGGTGGACGCCGTTGTGTCAGCCCACCTACCCAAACGCCCGCACCACCCGCAGCACATCGGCCCCATACGCCTCGCGCTTTTTCTGCCCCAGTCCAGCAACGCCTTCCAGGTCGGCGTCGGTTTGCGGCATGCGGCTGGCGATGGCGCGCAGGGTGCTGTCGTGAAAAATCACAAACGCGGGCAGGTTGTGTTCGCGGGCCACTTCGGCGCGCCAGGCTTTCAGGGCGGCCAGGCAGTCGCGCTCGTTCAGGCTCAGCGGCTGGCCGTCGGGCGCGGCGGCAGCGCTGCTGCGTGCGGTTTTGCTGCGGCTGGTGCGGCCTGGGGTTTTTTCGGTGGCCAGCTTCAGGGCCACCGGGCGCTGGCCTTTCAAAATCTCGCGCGCGGCGGTGGCCAGGTGCAGGGTGTTGTAGTGCGCGGCGTCCACCTGCACCGCTTCAATGGCGATGAGCTGGCGCAGCAGCGCGCGCCACTGGGTTTCTGACAGGTCGGCCCCAATGCCGAAGGTGCTGAGCTTGTCGTGGCCGTATTGCGCCATCTTCTCGGTTTGCTTGCCGCGCAAGATGTCCATGATGTGGCCCGCGCCAAAGGCCATGCCGCTGGTTTGCTGCACGCGGTAAATGCACGAGAGCAGTTTGCGCGCCGATTCGGTGGCGTCGAACAGCGCCGGTGGGTGCAGGCAGTTGTCGCAATTGCCGCAGGGTTCGCTCTTCTCACCAAAGTACGCCAGCAGGCGCACGCGGCGGCAGTCGCTGGCTTCGGCCAGTGTCAGCAGCGCGTCGAGCTTGCCGCGCAGCACCTGTTTGAACTCGTCGGCGGCCGGGCTTTCGTCGATCATGCGGCGCTGGTTCACCACGTCTTGCAGGCCGTAGGCCATCCAGGCGTTGGCGGGCTCGCCGTCGCGGCCTGCGCGGCCGGTTTCCTGGTAATAGCCCTCGATGTTTTTGGGCATGTCCAGGTGGGCCACAAAGCGCACGTCGGGCTTGTCGATGCCCATGCCGAACGCGATGGTGGCGACCATGATCAGGCCCTCTTCGCGCAAAAAACGGTCCTGGTGCTGCTGGCGTTTGGCCGCGTCCATGCCGGCGTGGTAGGGCAGGGCGTTCAGCCCGGCCTCGTTCAGCATGCCCGCCACTTCTTCCACCCGGCGGCGCGATTGGCAGTACACGATGCCCGCGTCGTGGCCCGCGCTGTGGGTGTGTTCGTCGCGGATGAAGCGCATCAGCTGCGTGGTGGCGTCTTTCTTTTCCACCAACTGGTAGCGGATGTTGGGCCGGTCGAAACTGCTGATGAAGGTGCGCGCGTTTTGCAGCTGCAGCCGCTCGACGATGTCGGCGCGGGTCAGGTCGTCGGCGGTGGCGGTGAGGGCCACGCGGGGCACGCCGGGGTAGCGCTCGTGCAGGATGGCCAGCGCGCGGTATTCGGGCCGAAAGTCGTGGCCCCACTGGCTCACGCAGTGCGCTTCGTCGATGGCGAACAGACTGAGCTTGCCGCGCTCGTGCAGCGAATCCATCAGCGCCAGAAAACGCGGTGTGGTCAGGCGCTCGGGGGCGGCGTAAATCAGCGTCAGCTCGCCGCGCAGCAACTGCTTTTCGGTCTGCTGGGCTTCTTCGTTGCTCAGGCTGGAGTTGAGAAAGGCGCCAGCCACGCCGGCTTCAATGAGCGCGCCCACCTGGTCGTGCATGAGCGCAATCAGCGGCGACACCACCACCGTGAGCCCGTGCCCGGCGCGCTCGCGCACGATGGCGGGCACCTGGTAACACAGGCTCTTGCCGCCGCCCGTGGGCATGAGCACCAAGGCGTCGCCACCCGCGCTGACATGGCCCACGATGTCGGCCTGCGGGCCGCGAAAGGCGTCATAACCGAAGACTTCCTGCAGCACGCCCAGGCAGTCGGCCTGCGTGTCGGTTGGCATGTCCATCATGACCAAAGCACCGGTGCTGAAACGTGGCAAGCCGTGGCCACAACGCCTGCGGTGAAGCCCCAGCCAGCGATCACATTTGCTCCCACGGCAAGCCCTCAAAACGCCAGCCGTTGAGGCTGGAGCGTTTGAACGCGTCGTTCAACTCGCCTTCAAAACCGTGCAGCACATGCGCCACGTTGGCAAAACCAACGGCTTCCAGCGCGGCGCCCGCGTCCAGGGTGCGCTTGCCGCTGCGGCAAATCAGCAGCACCGGGCGGGCTTTGTCGCCCGCTTCTTTTTCCACCGCCTGCGCAAAACGCTGTGGGTTGGGTATGAGGTCGGGGTATTCGTACCAGGGAATGTTTTCTACGCCGGGCGGGCGCCCCACATAGAGCGACTCGATCTCCATGCGCACATCAACAAACAGGGGGCTTTCCAGCCCGGCGGCTTCGCAGCGCGCCTGCTCGGCCTGCAGCCAGGCCCATGCATCCTTGGGAGACAGGTTTTTCATGGCCGCTATTGTCGGGCATCTGTAGGTGGGTCTCCCTACGCTGCGCACCCGCCAGCCGATACGCTGTGCGGCCTGCGCCACGCGCCACACCGTTGCCCCAACTTTTGCCCATGACCACCCCATCCACCGCATTTTTCCCGCACCTGTTGGCCCCGCTGGACCTGGGGTTCACCACCCTGAAAAACCGCGTGCTCATGGGTTCTATGCACACCGGCCTGGAAGAGGGGCGCGACCTGTCCAAATTGGCCGCCTATTTCCGCGAGCGGGCCGAAGGCGGCGTGGGCCTCATGGTCACGGGCGGTTTTTCGCCCAACATCGTGGGCTGGACCAAGCCCTTTGCCGGCACGCTATCCACCTCGGGCGCGGCCCGGCGCCACCGGGTGGTGACCGACGCGGTGCATCAGGCCGGCGGCAAGATTGCGCTGCAGATTTTGCACACCGGGCGTTATGGCTACCACCCGCTGGCGGTGGCGCCGTCGCGGCTGAAGTCGCCCATTTCGCCGTTCACACCGTTTGCGCTCACCGCTCGCGGGGTCGAGCGGCAGATTCGCGCTTTTGTGAACTGCGCGGCCAAGGCGCGCGAAGCGGGTTACGACGGTGTGGAAATCATGGGCTCCGAGGGTTACTTCATCAACCAGTTCCTGAGCCTGGCCACCAACCTGCGCAGCGACGCCTGGGGCGGCGACTACAGCCACCGCATGCGGCTGCCGCTGGAGATCGTGGCGCGCACCCGCGAAGCGGTGGGCCACGACTTCATCCTCATCTACCGCCTGTCCATGATCGACCTGGTGCCCGGCGGCGGCAGCTGGGACGAGGTGGTGCAACTGGGCACCGCCGTGGCCCGGGGCGGCGCCAGCCTCATCAACACCGGCATTGGCTGGCACGAAGCGCGCATTCCCACCATCGCCACCAGCGTGCCGCGCGCCGCTTTCGCCTGGGTCACCCAGAAAATGAAGGCCGAATTCGCCGCCGCCGGCATCACCACGCCGCTGGTTGCCAGCAACCGCATCAACACGCCCGAGGTGGCCGAGCAGCTGCTGGCTGACGGGGCGGCCGACATGGTGTCCATGGCGCGCCCGCTGCTGGCCGACGCCGAATTCGTCAACAAGGCCGCACGCGGCCAGCGCGACCTGATCAACACCTGCATCGCCTGCAACCAAGCCTGCTTGGACCACGTGTTTCAGAACAAAACCGCCAGTTGCCTGGTGAACCCGCGCGCCTGCCGCGAGACCGAGCTGGTGTACCGCCCCACCACCCAGAAGAAACGCATCGCCGTGGTGGGCGCCGGCCCGGCGGGCCTCACCGCCGCCACGCTGCTGGCCGAGCGCGGCCATGCGGTGCAGCTGTTTGATGCCGCCAGCGAGATCGGCGGCCAGCTCAACATGGCCAAGCAGGTGCCCGGCAAAGAAGAGTTTCACGAGATGCTGCGCTACCTGCGCCGCCGGGTGGACACCACCGGCGTGCAATTGCACCTGGGGCGCACGGTGCAGGCGGGCGAGTTGACCGGTTTTGACGAGGTCATCGTGGCCACTGGCGTGAATCCGCGCGACCCGAAGATTCAAGGGCAAGACCACCCCAAGGTGCTGAGCTACATCGAGGTGCTGCGCGAGCACAAGCCCGTGGGCCAGCGCGTGGCCGTCATCGGCGCGGGTGGTATTGGTTTCGACGTGGCCGAGTACCTGGTGCACAGCGGCACCTCCACCACGCTGGACCTGCCCGCCTGGCAAGCCGAATGGGGCGTGGCCGACCCGGCGCTGGCGGTGGGCGGGCTGGCCACCACGAAGCCGCAGGTGTCGGCCCCGGCGCGCCAGGTCACGCTGTTGCAGCGCAAGGCGGGCAAGCTCGGCGCGGGATTGGGCAAAACCACCGGCTGGATCCACCGCACCGCGCTGAAGCACAAACATGTGGAGATGATCGGCGGCGTGAACTACGAACGCATCACCGACGAAGGCCTGTGGGTGTCCCACGGCGAGAAGCGCGAAGACCCCACCTGCATTCCCTGCGACACCGTGGTGCTGTGCGCTGGGCAGCTGCCGTTTCGCCCGCTGGCCGAGGCGCTGGCCGCACTGGGCAAGACGGCGCACGTCATTGGCGGTGCGCTGGAGGCGGGCGAGCTGGATGCCAAACGCGCCATCGACCAGGCGGCTCGGCTGGCGGCCAGGTTGTAAAGCGCTGGCGAGAAAGCCACACGCTTCGCAGGCGTCGGTTGCGACGCCTTGCCGTGGTGGCTTCCGACTTCAGGGCTGCTTTTTGAAGGTTCAAAACCACCCGTTGGCGGGGATCAGTTTGGCGGGTTTTGGGGCCCCGTAGCCGAACCGCTACTGCTCAACATACCGGCCACCGTTTGGCTGATACCGGTCAGAGACGGATTGGCCAACCCGGCGTCCTTCATGATCGCATCCACGATGGGCTTGGCCACCTGGTACTGCAGCGCCGAGTTCATGACCTGTTCCGGCAATGAGCCCGAACCGTTCGAATGGGCGCCGTTGCCGTCTGCATGACCGCTGCCACCGCCCATGGGCATGCCATTGACCTGGAACAGTCGAATCGAATCGATTTTCTCCATCGGTCGAGAGGCCTCCTGAATGATGCTGGGCAACGCCTGAATCAACTGCATGCGAACGGCCAAGTCGATCTGGGCCGCTCCGAGTCGATTTTTGGCCTCGTTGATGGCGGCAATGCCCTCGGCTTCGGCCAGAGCGGCTTCGCGTTTGGCGTCAGCCTCCACCTTGAGTGCCAGGGCGCGGTTTTCAGCGGCCTCACGCTCGGCTTCAGCAGACACTTTGACCGAAATAGCCGATTGCTCGGCTTCGCGGGTCGCGTCGATGAGCTGAATCGATTTGCCGCGTTCGGCGATCGCCACTTCCCGCGCCGTGTTCACGGCTTCTTCTGCCTTGACGGCTTCGGCACGCGCCTCGTTGGCCACGGCATCCGCTTGCGACTGTTCCTGGGACTTGCGTGCAATCGCAATCGCAGCGT
>Ga0209066_10007989_pt1 | contig 10354 bp, 11 predicted proteins | sample All_14_2_FD_187198 | JGI IMG/M metagenome (GOLD analysis project Ga0209066, IMG submission 187198) | Freshwater microbial communities in response to fracking from Pennsylvania, USA - Allegheny Zone_MetaG_DW_15 (SPAdes) (version 2) ... | reverse complement strand
GGCCTGGACTGCAGGCCGACGGCCCCAACTACCGGTACAGGGGCGGATTCTGGGCGCGGCGCCTGGGCGTGAAGCTGGGCTGTGAAGCGCCGATCTGGACGCCGTTCATGTCCGGCTACGGCGGCATCTCGGTGGCCATGCTGCCCGGCGGGATGACCTACTACTACTTCGGCGACAGCGCGGTGTTCGACTGGGGGCCGGCCGCTGTCGAGGCCGACAAGATCAAGCGGATGTGTCCATGACCGACCTCGTCGCCCCCACTGTCGCCGGACGCCTTCCCAAGGTCCCGGAGGACAGCCTGCTGGCCAGCGTGCTGCTGTCCTTCCTGGCCACCGCCGGCTTGTTCTACGTGAACATCATGGCGGCGCTCGTCGACGGGCTGATCAGCGGCGCCGGCCTATCGGCGAAGGAAGCCGGGCTTGTGGCCTCCGCCAATGTCTACGGCGCGGCCGTCGGCGCCCTTGCGGCCGTGTTCGTCATCCGCCGGCTGCCGTGGCGGCCGACCGCGGTGGCCGTCCTGCTGGGCCTTGTCGCCATCGACCTTGTCTCGATCCTGATCAAGGCGCCCGAGATCCTGATGGGCATCCGGTTTCTGCACGGCATGATCGGGGGGCTGCTGGTCGGCGTGGCGTTCGGGGTCATCGCCCGGTCGGCGACGCCTGACCGCACCTTCGGCATGCTGCTGGTCGTGCAGTTCGGTCTGGGCGGGCTGGGCCTGATGTTCCTGCCCCGGCTGGTGCCGCTGTTTGGGCACGGCGTCCTGTTCCTGGCCCTCGCCGCCTTCAGCCTGGCGACCCTGGCCATGGTTCCGTTCCTTGGGACCTACGCCGCCGCGCCCAGGCCCGTGCTCGCGGCGGCCAGACCGGCGACCCGCTGGATTCCGCTGGTGCTGGTCTTCACCGCCATCTTCCTGTTCCAGGCGGCGAACATGGGGCTGGCCGCCTACATCATCGGCCTTGGGAAGTCCTCCGGCCTGAACCTCAAGTTCATTACCGACTCCCTTGGCGCGGCCAACTGGATCGGCGCCTTGGGATCGCTGCTGGTTGTGGCGCTGGGCGTGCGTCTGGGCCGGTTCTGGCCGATCGTCGCCGGCCTGGTCCTGACCCTGGTCGGAACCTGGGCGTTTCACTTCAGCCAGCTGCCCTGGATCTATCTGGTCGCCAACATCGGCACGGCCATCACCTGGGCCTTCGTCATTCCCTACCTGCTGGGCATGAGCGCGGCCTTCGACAAGGCCGGGCAGATGGCCGCCCTGGCCGGGTTCTTCTCCAAGATGGGACTGGCCTCCGGACCGGCGATGGCCGCCTTCGTGGCCGGCGGCGGGAAGTACGACGGCCTGATCAACATCTCGGTCGCCGGCCTGTTCCTCAGCGGCCTGGCGGCGGCTGTCCCGGCCATCGTGCTCGACCGACAGCGCCCACCGGCCTGAGCCACCCACTGTCCCTTCGGCCGGTTTTCCGGCCTTCGACCTGAACCTGATTTTTCGGAGTGCATCCCCATGTCCGCGAACGCTGACCTGTTGACCCGTCGCCTGGCCGCCGTGCCACGCGGCGTATCCACCGCCACCGCCATCTTCGCCGCCCGCGCCGAGAACGCCGAGCTGTGGGACGTCGAGGGCAATCGCTACGTCGATTTCGCCGGCGGCATCGCCGTGCTCAACACCGGCCACCGCCATCCGAAGGTCCTGGCGGCGGTCCGTGATCAGCTCGACGCCTACACCCACACCGCCTTCCAGGTGGTGGCCTACGAGCCCTACATCGCGCTGGCGGAACGGCTGAACGCGCTGGCCCCCTTCGACGGCCCCGCCAAGACCATCCTGTTCACCACCGGCGCCGAGGCGGTCGAGAACGCGGTCAAGATCGCCCGCGCCGCGACGGGCCGGTCGGCGGTCATCGCCTTCACCGGCGGCTTCCATGGCCGGACCATGCTGACCATGGCCATGACCGGCAAGGTCGCCCCCTACAAGCGCCTGTTCGGCCCCTTGCCGGCGGAGGTGTTCCACGCGCCGTTCCCGGTTCCGCAGTACGGCGTCACCGTCGAGGACAGCCTGCGGGCGCTGGAGTTCCTGTTCCGGGCCGATGTCGAGCCCGAGCGGGTGGCGGCCATCGTCCTCGAACCCGTGCAGGGGGAGGGCGGCTTCCAGCCGGCGCCAGTCGAACTGCTGCGCGCCCTGCGCGAGATCTGCGATCGCCACGGCATCCTGCTGATCTCCGACGAGGTCCAGGCCGGGTTCGCCCGCACGGGCAAGATGTTCGGCATCGAGCACAGCGGCGTGCAGCCGGACCTGATCACCATCGCCAAGTCGCTGGCCGGCGGCTTTCCGCTCTCGGGCGTCATCGGCAAGGCGGCGATCATGGACGCCGCCGAGCCGGGCGGTCTGGGCGGCACCTATGCCGGACCGCCGATCGCCTGCGCCGCGGCCCTGGCCGTGCTGGACGTGATCGCCGAGGAGAAGTTGATGGAGCGGGCCGACGCCCAGGGCGCGCGCATCCGCGGGCGGCTCGCGGCGATGAGCCAGCGCAACGACCTGGTTCCGATCGCCAACATCCGCGGGCCCGGGGCCATGGTCGGCTTCGACATTCTGCGCGCGCCCGGCGGCGAGCCGGACGGCGCCGAGGCCAAGGCGGTCACCGTTCGTGCGCTGCAAAAGGGCCTGATCCTGCTGTCCTGCGGGGTTTATGGCGAGACCATCCGCCTGCTCGCGCCGCTGACCGCGTCGGATGCTATCCTTGATGAGGGCCTGGATATCCTCGAAGCCGCCCTGGAGCGTCAGTCTTGAGCGAGCAACACGACACCGCCGAACGCGCCCGGCTGGCGCTGAAGCGACCCGACCTCCTGCATGAGGCCGCCTGGATCGGCGGGGCCTGGGTGACCGGTCAGGCGTCAATTCCCGTCACCAATCCGGCCACCGGCCGGGTGTTGGGCCATGTCCCGTCCCTCGGCGCGGCCGAAACCCTCGACGCGGTCGCGGCGGCTCAGGCGGCCTTTCCGGCCTGGGCGGCGAAATCGGCCAAGGAGCGGGCCTTCGTCCTGCGCCGCTGGTTCGAGTTGATCATGGCACATCGCGATGACCTGGCCCGGCTGATGACCGCCGAGCAGGGCAAGCCGCTGGCCGAAGCCCAGGGCGAGGTCGCCTATGCCGCCGGCTTCATCGAATGGTTCGGCGAGGAGGCCAAGCGGGCCTATGGCGAGGTGATCCCAGGCCATCAGGCCGACAAGCGGATCGTCGTGCTCAAACAACCGGTCGGGGTCGTCGCCGCGGTGACGCCCTGGAACTTCCCGGCCGCGATGATCACCCGCAAGGTCGGCCCGGCGCTGGCGGCGGGCTGCACGGTGGTGCTCAAGCCCTCCGAACTGACGCCCTTCTCCGCCCTGGCGCTGGCGCTTCTGGGCGAGGAGGCGGGCCTGCCGGCCGGGGTGTTCAACATCGTCACCGGCCCGCCGGCCCCGATCGGCGAGGTCATGACCACCGACCCCCGGGTCGCCAAGTTCACCTTCACCGGCTCGACCCCGATCGGAAAGATGCTGGCGGCGGCCTGCATGAGCACGGTCAAGCGCGTGTCGCTGGAGTTGGGCGGCAACGCGCCGTTCATCGTCTTCGACGACGCCGATCTCGACGCCGCCGTCGAGGGGGCCATTGCCAGCAAGTTCCGCAACACCGGCCAGACCTGCGTCTGCGCCAACCGTCTGCTGGTCCAGGCCGGAATCTACGACGCCTTCGCCGCCCGGCTGACGGCGCGGGTCAACGGCCTGAAGGTCGGCGACGGTCTCGAGGGCCCCACCGACCAGGGGCCGCTGATCAACAGCGCCGCCGTGGAGAAGGTCGAGCGCCATGTGGCTGACGCGCTGGCCGGCGGCGCCCGGGTGCTGACCGGCGGCGGGCGCCGGGGCGAGACCGGAACCTGGTTCGAACCGACGGTGCTGGCGGACGTGCCCGCCAATGCCCTGCTGAACCGCGAGGAGACCTTCGGACCGCTGGCCGGGCTCGTGCAGTTCGAGACCGAGGCCGAAGCCCTGGCCATCGCCAACGATACGCGGGCCGGGCTGGCGTCCTACGTTTTCACCCGCGATCTGAACCGCGCCTGGCGGATGGGGGAGGGCCTGCAGTACGGCATGGTGGGGCTCAACACCGGCCTGATCTCAACCGAGGTGGCGCCATTCGGCGGGGTCAAGGAATCGGGGCTTGGCCGGGAGGGGTCTCACTTCGGTCTCGACGAGTATCTCGAGCTGAAGATGATGTGCATCGGCCTGGAGCAGTGATTGGCGGCCCATGCTAGCCGCCAAGTGACGCGTCGGCCCATCGGAGACGCAGGTTTCGTCCCGCGGGCCCGAATCTGGAGTTTTCGCTGGAGCCGAGGCCTACTTCTGGCGCGTCTACATGGCCGCCAAATGGACGGCATAGTTCGGGGTCGCTGCTCGCGCGCTGCCACGATTGACTTGCCAGCTGTAGCTGGCAAGGGCTTGATCCTGGGCGTGAGGACGAGGCGAGCATGACGGCGAGACAGCGACTGGCGGCATGGCGGGCGCGGGAGCCGCTGGATCGTTGGCTCCTGATCGAAGCGGTCGCCGCGCTTGCCGTGGCTCGCCTGGCTCTGGTCCTGTTGCCCTTCCGGACGGTCGCGACGTGGCTGGACCATCAACCCGCGCCCCGACTTTATCCGGACGACCTGCCGGCCCGCGTCGGGCGGGCGACCGTGACAGCGGCGCGCCACGTACCCTGGAAGGCGGTGTGCTTGCCGCAAGCCCTGGCCGCCCGCGCCCTTCTCGCCCGGCGGGGAGTCGTATCCCGTGTGTACTTCGGCGTGGCTCGTGACGGCGGCGTGCTCAGCGCTCATGCCTGGCTTGAGGTGGACGGCCAGACTGTGGTCGGGGGCGGCGAGGCCAAGGACCGGACCGTGATGATCGCGCAATTCGGCTAGGTCGGGGAGGGGAGCGAGTTGGCCGGCCGGCGCGCCGCCACCGTCTCGAAGACGCTTTCCGCGGCCGCGGAACGACAAGATTCAGGTGAAGCCCCTATCAGGCTTCCTATGGAGGGCTTGTCCGAAGCGCTCTCGACTGGCCGCCAAACGCCGGATCGGCTACGCCCGGACACATGACGGCGAAGAAGGCTCCAGCCTCGGCCCGGCGACTGACGGCGGCCAACCTCGAAGCGCTCGGCGCCGAGAGCCTCGCCGCGCTCCTGCTTGAACTCAGCGACAGCCAGCCGGCCCTCAAGCGACGCCTGCGCATGGAACTGGCGGCGCGGGTCGGGGCGCCGCACCTGGCCGAGGAAATCGACAAGCGGCTGGCCATGGTCGGCGGCAGCAAGGCCAAGGTGTCATGGCGCAAGCGGCCGGAGCTGATCCTCGATCTGCATGTGCTGCGCCGGATGATCGCCGAACGGCTGGCCGATCTGGACGCCGGCCTGGCCATGCGGCGGCTGTGGACCTTCCTCGACCTGGCCGACGGCCTGTCCCTGCGCGTCAAGGACCCCAAGGGCGAGCTGGCGCAGGTCTTCGAGGCGGCGGCTGAGGACATGACGGACCTCGCGCCGCGCGCGCCGGCCGACATCGCGCTGGCCGGCGAGGTGGCCGATATGCTGTTCCGTGGTTCGGCCTCCTGGGCCGAGCGGCTCGGCCCTGCGCTGGCCGGCTTCGGTCAGGCGTTCGGCGCCGCAGTGCAGGCTGAACTCCAGGCTCGCATCGCCGCCCGGCCGGCATTCAAGCCCTCGGCCCGGGTGCTGCGCGCGGTGGCCGACGCGGCCGGCGATGTCGACGCCTTCCTCGAGACCGTGCCCTCGACCCTGCGCCACGATCCCGGTACGGCGGCGGCGGTCGGGCGGCGGCTGCTGGGCGCCGGGCGCGTCGAGGAGGCGCTGGCGACCTTGCAGGCGGCCGACCCGCGCAACCGGGCCCGGGCCCTCGATGGCCGGGCAGATCCGGCCGCCGAGCCTTGGTACGACGCCTGGATCGAGGTGCTGGAGAAGTCGGGCGAGACGACGGCCGCGCACGAGGAGCGCTGGGCGGCCTTCGAACGGACCCTGTCGGCGGACCAGCTGCGCCGTTTCCTCAAGGCCCTCCCGGACTTCGACGATGTCGAGGCCAGCGACCGTGCGTTCGACATCGCCGCGCGCTACCCGGTGTTCGCCGAGGGGCTCGCCTTCCTGATGGCCTGGCCCGCGCTTCCCGAGGCGGCCGCGATGGTTCTGGCGCGGCGGGACGAGGTGGCCGGCGAGGCGGGAGACCTGGCAGAATGGTCGGCCCGGCTGGACGCCCGCTATCCTCGGGCGGCGCTGGTCCTGCTGCGGTCGGCCATCGCCATCCTGTGGAGTCGCCCCGCGACACGCGCCGACGCGGAGCCGCTGGCGGACGAGGCCGAGGCGCTGGCCCGGCGCATCGACGACCTGGACGGCCTGGAAAGCCACGAGTCCTTCGTCACCCGCCTGACGGCCCGCCGGCAGTTCCCGTCGCGGCGGTAGCGGCCCGCCGCGCGACGAACCTGTTTCTCCGGCCTCGCGAAGCGGCCCATACGAATGGCCGAGTTCGCGCGTTGTACCCATTGATCCAGCGAACCCGAGGGCGACCGCGCAGATGTCGGACAGTGAAGACAAGTCGGCGGTGGGCAGTCTGCTCGACACGCCAAACCTGGCGGAGGCGCTGGAAAGCGACCGCTTCAAGCAGTTCCTTGACCACATGCCGCTGGCGGTCGCGGTGGCCGAGCTGCACCCTTCCGAGCGCGTGACTTACGCCAACATCGAGTTCGAACGGCTTACCGGACAGGTCGCCGCCTCGGTCCAGGGGCGCCCCTGGGGCGTTCTGAACACAATCGCGTCCGCGGCGGCGGGCCGCAATCTCAGCGACGCCATCGCCGCCGACGAAGACTACATCGGCGCCTTCAACCTGGACGGGGAGGGCGGCCCGGTCGCCGTCGACGCCTGGTCCAACATCATCCAGGACGACGACGGCCGGCCGATGTTCAGGCTGGTGGCGCTCGCCGAGATCGGGCCGCGGGATCGCGCCGATCTGGAACTGCTGGTTCAGGAGAAGGATATCCTGCTGCAGGAGCTGCAGCACCGCGTGAAGAACAATCTCCAGATGATCACGGCCCTGATCCGGCTGGAGGCCCGCAACACCCATGACGGCGCCGCCGGAGAGCCGTTCGACCGGCTGGCCGGCCGCGTCGGCGCCCTGGCCATTCTCTACCAGACCCTCTCAGCCGATTCCTTCGGCGAGAGCGTCGATCTGGGCGTCTATCTGAGCCAGATCGCCTCGGCGGTGATGCAGGCCCATGCGGTCGAGGGAATCCACCTGAACCTGCAGGTCGACACCTGGCCGGTGTCGATCAACGTCGCCATGCCGGCCGGCCTGGTGGTCAACGAGGTGCTGACCAACGCCCTCAAGCACGCTTTCGTCGGTCGGGACGGTGGCACGATCAGCCTGCACAGCCTGATCGACGATACCGGCTGCAGGGTCATCATTTCCGACGACGGCAACGGCCTGGCCGACGGAGTCGTCTGGCCCAAGGCCGGCCGTCTGGGCGTGCTGATCGTCCAGTCGCTGCGCCAGAACGCCCAGGCCACGGTCGAGGTCGAGTCCAGCCCCGGCAGGGGCATGAAGGTGACCGTCTTCTTCGCCCGCGCCGACGCGGCCCCCGATACAAACTGATCGACCGATGCTAGGGCGGGGTTATGACCGGCCTCCCGCACACTCCCCTGACCACCCTGACCCTGACCGTCGATTTCCGCGCCATGACCCTGATCGGCGAGACGCCGGCTGGCCTTCGCCGGATCGCGCCGGTGACCGGTGGAACCTTCGCTGGCGCGCGCCTGTCCGGCACGGTGATCGGCGGCGCCGACTGGGTGATCAATCGTCCGGACGGCGTCATGGTCATCGACGTCCGCCTGACGCTGAAGACCGACGACGGCGCCATGGCCTACGTGACCTACCAGGGCCGGTTCCTCGCCGCGCCGGAGGTCATGGCGCGGTTCGCGAAGGGGGCGGTGCTCGATCCGTCGGAGTATTCCCTGGCCGTCGTCGCGCGGTTTGAATGCGGCGATGAGCGCTATCGCTGGCTCAACGACGCCGTCGTCGTCGGCACGGGCGTGCAGACGGCGACCGGGCCGGTCTATTCCCTGTTCACGATCGGCTGAGGCGCCCATGACCCGCACCGTCACCCTGCACGGCATCAAGGCCTGCGATACCATGAAGAAGGCCCGGACCTGGCTGGACGGGCAGGGGATCGCCTACGCCTTTCACGATTACAAGGCCGTCGGGATCGACGCGGCGACGCTGAAGGTCTGGGCCGGCAAGGTCGGCTGGGAGGTGCTGCTGAACCGCTCGGGCACGACGTTCCGTTCGCTGCCCGACGCCGACAAGCAGGGGATCGACGAGGACAAGGCCATCGCCTTGATGGTCGCCCAGCCCTCGATGATCAAGCGGCCGGTGCTGGACGTGGACGGCGCGCTTGTGGTGGGATTCTCGCCGGACCGGTACGCGGCCGCCTTCGCCTGACGGTCGGACGGAAGCCGCCGGCGGCGGGCGGATTTCGCGTTACGAACATTTCATCCAGAATGGCGCATCCGTAGGTGATCCTGCGGGCCTCTACCTGTCAGAAGGCGGACGCAACGACGCTCCGCCCCGACATCGAGGACACAACTGCCATGGAATTTCTCATCCCAATCGTTGCGATCGTCTGTGTGTTCGGCTTCGTCCCGGCGATCATCTGGATCTTGGCCAAAGCCCGGGTTCGGCGTGAAGTCCAGGCTACGTTGCGTAGCGCCATCGAGAAGGGAATCCCGATGTCGGCCGAGTCGATCGATGCGCTTACCCGTACATCGTCTGTCGCGCCGTCAGCTCTGAGTGACTTGCGGACCGGTGTGATCTGGCTAGCCGCTGGCGCCGGCATCGCCGGCATGGGATTCTGGGTGGGTTACGCCCACGAGGAAGTGTTCAATCCTGCCGTCGGCCTGGCGATCATCCCTGCCATCATTGGCGCTGCCTACATTGCGCTGAGCTTCTTCAACCCGAACAAAGACAAGCAGTAGCAATCGGAGAGCTTGTCAGGGGAGCGCAAGCACATGGCCGGGGCACGACCACCCGCCAGTCTGCACGATGTCGAGCTCGCCGCCCTCGCGGCGGCGGGCGATCGACCGGCCTTCGGCGAACTGGTTCGCCGTCACGGGTCGGCCGTGCGGGGACTGCTGCGGCGCATGGGCGCCGAAGCCTCCATCGCCGACGACATCGCCCAGGACGCCTTCCTCGCCGCTTTCGAGCGGATCGCGGAGTACCGCGGCGAGGGCGCCTTCTCGGCCTGGGTCCGCAAGATCGCGGCCCGGCTGTACGTGCGGCGCTGGAAGAAGGAGGCCCGCTTCGACCTGGAGGCGGAAACCGCCGACGAAGGCCATGGCGGCGAGAGCTTCGTCGCCTCGCGGATCGACCTGGACGAGGCCATGAAGGCCCTGTCGCCGGCCGAGCGCATGTGCGTCTCGCTCTGCTACGGAGCCGGCGTTTCTCACGTCGAGGCCGCCGATGCCTTGAACCTGCCACTTGGAACGGTCAAATCTCATGTCAAACGTGGTCTGGATAAGCTCCGGCTACGACTTGCGCCTGCGACAGGCGCGGAAGGCGAGCCGGCGGGGAGCGTGGGTCATGTCTGACCTCGATTTCGAAATGAAGCTGGACCGGCTGTTCAACGAGCCGCCGGCCATGCCTGACAGCGAAGCCTTCGCGCGTCTTGTGGAGATGCGGCTCGATCGCGGCTGGAATGTGCGACAGTTGGCGCTCGGCGCCGCCGGACTGGTCGCCGGCCTGATCGGGGTCGCCCAGGTGCTGGGCTCGCGCATGGTGCTGGAGACGGCCGCCGCCGCCACCGGCCGGCAGGCCGAGGCGCTTGGCGGTTCGCTGATGAGCCTGCTGGAGGTCGGCGACGCCGCCTCCGCGCTGCCCTATGGCGGACAGGTGATCTGGATGGGCGCGGCGCTGGGTGTTATGGCCCTCGCCTTCGCCGTCACCCGGGCGGTCGAGGACCTCAAGTAACCCTAAGGGGGACGCCGCCCTGTCCGCTCACCGCCAGGACCCCGTGCGCCGGCTCGCCGCGCCGGACATCGCCGCCCGCAAGGGCGGTGATCCGATCGTCTGCCTGACCGCCTACACCGCGCCGGTCGCCGCCATCCTCGATGAGGCGTGCGACCTGCTGCTGGTCGGTGACTCGGTCGGCATGGTCGTGCACGGCCTGCCCAACACCGTCGGCGTCACGCTGGAGATGATGATCCTGCACGGCCAGGCGGTGATGCGCGGCTCGCGCAAGGCCATGGTCGTGGTCGACATGCCGTTCGGCTCCTACGAGGGCGATCCCAGCGTGGCGTATGACAACGCCG
>Ga0209066_10007988_pt1 | contig 10354 bp, 8 predicted proteins | sample All_14_2_FD_187198 | JGI IMG/M metagenome (GOLD analysis project Ga0209066, IMG submission 187198) | Freshwater microbial communities in response to fracking from Pennsylvania, USA - Allegheny Zone_MetaG_DW_15 (SPAdes) (version 2) ... | reverse complement strand
GGGCACGACCTCAACTACATCGCGCTTTCGGGCGCGCTGCCCGCCATCGGCCGCGACGGCGGGCCGCCGACGCCGCCGCTCAACCTGGTCGGCGACTTCGGCGGCGGCGCCCTCTATCTCGTGGTCGGCGTGCTCGCCGCTCTGCAGTCGCGCCACACGACCGGCAAGGGTCAGGTCATCGACGTCGCCATGGTCGATGGCGCGCTATCGCTGATGACGGCCTTCTACGGCAGCTACTCCTCCGGCCGGATGTCGCTCGCGCGCGGCACCAACGTCGTCGACGGCGGCGCGCCCTACTACGACGTCTACCAGTGCGCCGATGGCGAGTACGTGTCGGTGGCCTCGATCGAGACGCGCTTCCGCCGTGACCTCTACAAGAGGCTCGGCCTCGATCCCGACAGCCTGATCGGTCAGGATGGCGCAGCGCAGCGCCACGCGCTGAAGCCGAAACTCGCCGCGATCTTCAAGCAACGCACGCGCGCCGAATGGTGCAAGGTCTTCGAGGGTAGCGACGCCTGTTTCGCCCCGGTGCTGTCGATCGCCGAGACGGCGGCGCATCCGCACAATGTCGCGCGCGGCGCGCTGCAGGTGATCGATGGCATCACCCAGCCGGCCCCGGCGCCGCGCTTCCAGGGCACGCCCTCGCCCGTGCCGCGGCCGCCGCGCCGTTCCGGCACCGACACCGACGACGTACTGCCGCGCTGGGGCGTCGATGCCGACACGATCGGCCGCCTGCGCGCCGCCAACGTCCTCGCCTGAGCCAACGGAGCTGCCGTGCAGCCTTACCCCATCCTATCGCGATGTCGGCATGTCGCCCGCTGACCGCGCCGGGTGACCTGCCGAACTGGCGGAGTTCCCGCAGGTCGCCGGGTCCTGGCGCGGCTTGGCCCGCCGATGGCTCGAGACCCGCCCCGTCGCGAACTGCTCTTGCCTGCTAGAAACGCCAGAGGGAGCCGTGTCATGACACTTAGGGAGGCCGATAAGTCCGCTGGCATCGCTGAGGGCGATCTCACGGGTCTCGCCGACGCTGTGTTTCACGATATCTCGGATGGTGTGATTTGTGCCGACTGTGAGGGGCTTATTCGGTTCTGGAATGCCGGCGCGGAGCGCATCTTCGGCTTCTCGCGCGATGAGGCGGTTGGTCAGTCTCTCGAGATCATCGTTCCCGAACGCCTCCGGCAGCGCCACTGGGACGCCTACCGCCGCATGACGGAGACCGGGCAATCCCGGCATCTATCGAACGAACCCCTCTCGGTGCCCGCCCAGACCAAATCCGGACAGACGATCTCCATACAGTTCACGGTTGGGCCTCTGCCCGGTCCGTACGGCGTAGTGGCGGGTATCGTTGCGGTGCTGCGCTACGCGACCTTGACGTCTCAGGAACTGAGGAGACTCCGTGCGGACAAACGCGGGATGTAATCCCAATAAACCCATGCAGCGCGCCCGACGAAACAATATCGGTCGCAATCCGTCGCAAATGTTGGGCCCGATCAGGGTGCGATTGATGGAGCCTGCAACAAGCTCAATCGCCTGGACGCCACGGAACATGGACCAACTACGCCGCGTACAGTGAGCGCAGAGAAACAGAGCGCTGCGAACAGCTCGTCAAAGAGAACTTGACGAGTTGCGGCGCCACTCGAGGATTGGCAGGCTCGATGCGAGACGAGGATGTCGATGCGTCATGCGACGCTCGGCTGTCGTGTGATGGGGCCGTCGGGTTCCGAGGACCATCGAACCGAGCCAAGTAGGACGCGCCGGCTTGTGACGCCTGCGCCAGCCTGCGCCCTACATGGAGTGCCACCAACTGCAGGCCAGCGTCGGCCAATATGGCGTGTTCAACGGTAAGCGCTGGCGCGCTGTAATCTACCCGATGGTCCGCGATCGCATTCTAGCCAGCGTATAGCCGGCCTCAGCCGACGGCCGATTTCTCGGGAATTTCCAGCCCCAACGTGTCACGCAACGTCTTGCCGGGATATTCCTTGCGGAATAGCCCGCGCCGCTGCAGTTCCGGCACCACCAGGCGAACGAAATCCTCGTAGGCGCCCGGCATATGGGTCGCGGCGATGACGAAGCCGTCGCAGGCACCGCCGTTGAACCACTCCTCCATCTGGTCGACGATCGTCTTCGGCGTGCCAATGAGTGTCGGCACTTCGCGAATCGTGCCGCGGCCACTGAATTGCACGAAGTCGCGCGTCGTCGGGTTGGCCTTGCCGCTGGTCAAGATCACCCGGTCGCGCATCGCCTGCAACCCGTTGATTGACTTGAGCTCGGCATCGGTAAATGGCTCGTCGATCGGCTTGCTGGCGAAATCGAAATTCAGCACCTCCGACAGCAACGCCAGTGAATCCATCGGGTGGGCCAGCTTGTCGATCAGCGCTGCTTTGTCTTCCGCCATCGACTGGGTCTCGCCCGGCACGACGTATACAGCAGGGGCCACTTTGACCTTGTCGGGATCGCGGCCGGAGGCCGAGACTTGCTGCTTGAAATCGGCGTAGGCCTTCTTGCCGAGCGCCAGATTGGCAAAGATCACGAAAATCAACTCACCCCATCGGGAAGCGAACGTCTTGCCGCGGCCGCTCTGCCCCGCCTGGATGATCACCGGATGGCCCTGCGGCGAGCGGGGCACAGTGAATGGCCCGCGGGAGCGGAAGAACTTCCCTTTGTGGTCAAGCCGATGGACCTTCGAGGGATCTGCGAAAATGCTCTTATCGCGATCCATCACGATCGCATCATTCTCCCAAGTGTTCCAGTGGCCGAGCACCACTTCCATGAACTCATCGGCGCGGTCGTAGCGCAGGTCGTGCTCCAAATGCTCGGTCTGGCTGAAGTTCATCGCCTCCGAGTCGTTCAGCGACGTCACAACATTCCAAGCGGCGCGACCGCCGATCATGAGGTCGAGCGTGGCGAAGACGCGGGCGACGTGGAACGGCTCGTAGTAGGTCGTCGAGTAGGTCCCGCCGATGCCCAGATGCTGCGTCGCCAGCCCCATCGCAGTCATGATCGAGATCAGATCCATCTTCACGACGCGAACGCCATGCTTGACCGAAACCTGATAGTCGTCACCATACCGGTCCGGCATAGCCAGTCGGTCGTCGAAGAAAGCGAGATCGAACCTGCCCTCTTCCAGCGTGCGAGCAATGCGCTGGTAGTACTGGGCGCTCATGAAATCGGGCATGGTTTGCGGATGGCGCCATGACGCGGGGTAGTTTGAGCAGTTCTGCGCCTGCATGAACGCCACCAGCGTCATTTGCCGATTCTTCTGATCACTCATGACCTGACCTCCTTTTTCTCCTGGCGCGGTGTGACCAGCGATCCGGCCGCATCTCGCAGGCCTAATCAATACCCGTGACATAAGGAACAAGAGGGAATGGCATGCCAAGTCGGCCGCTGCCGTCGCATTCCCGAGCCTTCAAATACTTGATCATCTAACGATCAGGTTTATCGACTGGCCAGTTTGGCCTTAAGCGCATCGTATTTGGCGGCGACGTCCTGGTGCTGCTTGCGGAATTCGGCGCTAACTTCTTCCGCCAGCTTCTCGAACTCTTCCACCGGCTTGCCGCTCAGCCGAGTGGAAATGCCACCCTTGCCCACCATGTTTTCCAGCGCGCTGATGTCTTCGGCCATCGCCTCCGGCCATTGCTTCTTCATGGCATCGGCAGTCGCGGCCAGCACCGCCTCGCGATCGGCCTGCGGCAGGCTGGCGAGCCAGTTCTTGTCGACCACGATCGCATAGGTGATGATGTTCATGCCCGGCACGATGGTCGCATACTTCGCCGTGGTACCGACCATTTCCCAGCCGCCCGGCGAAGTATAGACCATGTCAATCGCGCCCTGGACAAAGGCGGTCGCGATCTCCGTCGTGGCCAATGTCACTGGACTGGCGCCGTAGCGGGTCATCAGATTCTGCAGCACACGACCGCTGGGCACCCGCACCTTCTTGCCTTTCATGTCCGTAACCGCGGCGATGGGCGACTTGGAGAGGAAGATCCCCTCTGAAGTGCGCGCGATGCCCAGGACCTTCAGCCCCTTATCCTCGACCAGCGAGGACATCATCGTCGTGAGCCCGGCACGAAATTCATCATGCTGCATCATTGAGTCCTTGACGCCGAACGGCAGGCCGATGATGCCGCAGGCCTGATTGACGTTCTCCAGCCAGTTGCTGGCCGGCCAGACCATGTGCACGGCGCCAGTGCTGAGCGCCGCAAGCGCATCCTTATCCTTGTAAAGCGTGCTGGCGTGGAACACTTTGGCGTTGATGCGCCCATTGGTGCGCTTGGTGATGTCAGCTGCCAGCTCATCCATCTGCCTGGCCTTCCAGTGCGTGGCGGCGATCTCCGAGGTGATCACCATGTCGGCCCCCATCGCCAGTACCGGCGTCAAGATGGCGGCGACCCCGATTGCGGCTGTGGCAACTATTCCTGCGAACTTCATTGCGTCCCTCCTCCTTAAAAATCCTGTGCGTCCCCCTCAAAGCAGAGCCAGCGCGAGCCAGGGAAAGGCGTTGATCAGTACCAGCGCGAACAGACGCATGCCGTAGAATCGGATCACCGCCTTTACGATGCCCTCAAGCCTGATGCCGGTTATCTGGCTTATGACGAACAGGTTCAGTCCGACCGGCGGCGTGATGGTGGCGATCTCGACCAGCGCCGTCATGATGACCGCGAAATGGATCGGATTGATGCCGAGAACGGTGGCGATGGGAAACAGAACCGGAGCGGTAAGGATAATCAGCGACACACCGTCGAACACGCAGCCAAGGATCAGCAGCATGACGTTAGCCACAATCAGAAAAGTGAAGGCATCTATGCCCAGAGACCGGACGAGAGTAACCAGCTCCGTCGTCAGTCCCAGCCGTGTCAGAAGGAACGACAGTAGGCTACCCGCCATCACGACCATGAAGATCATCACCGATTGCAGCACGGCCTCGCTCGAAGTAGCCCAGAACTCCCGCAGGTTGATCGTGCGATAGACGATCAGCGCAAGTATGGCGGCATAGACCACCGCGAAGCCCGAGACCTCGGTAGGTGTCATTACGCCGAAATAGATGCCGCCGATGATCAAGACAGGCAGCAGCAGCGCCGGACCGGACTTGCGCGACTGCTTGCCGAATTCGCGCCAGTCTGGCCGGCCGGTCTTGATCCCGTATTTGTTCCGCCAGGACATCCAGGCGGTGGCCACGGCCAGCAAAGAGGCTTCGAGAAGCCCGGGGATGATGCCGGCGATAAACAGGTCGGTGATCGGCAGCTGCATCATCGCGCCGATCAGAATGAAGGACAGCGATGGCGGGATCATGATGCCCAGCGTACCGCCTACCGCCACCAGCGCGGCAGCGAATCCCTTTGGATAACCCTCCTGCGGCAGCACCCGCGTGGCAACCGGACCCAGCGCCGCCGCGCAGGCGACGCTGGAGCCATTGATCGCGGCGAAGAACACCGACGCAACGAGCAGGCTGATGGCCACGCCGCCGCGGACGCAGCGCAGCACCGAGCCCAACGTGGAGAAGATCATCTCCGCGATGCTCCCTCTTGTCGCAAGATTGCCGGCCAAAATAAAAAACGGGATGGCCACCAGCGCATAGCTGTCGAGCGAGCTAAAGGCGACATGAGCCAGCGTCACCGACGGCACATCCAGCGAGAACAGTAGCAGGATGGTGGCGATAAGCCCCAGAGCGACGGCTATCTGCTGGCCTGACGCGATAAGCATGAACAGCAGGACGATTGCGATACCGGTAAGCATCAGGCGTTTTCCGGGCGGGCCGACTGGAAGGGATCCCTGCCCTTGAACACCAGAACGGTGCAGTAGACGAAATAGAAGAACAGCAGAAGGGCGCCGACCAACAGCCCGATCTTCACGATCCACAGCGGCAGGTCCATCGTCTCGCTCACCATGGCCAGGCGCCGCAGATGCAGCGTTTGCACCCATCCCGCCCAAACCAGCATTGCCGAGAACAGCAGGCCGCCCAAGCAGCTGGCGACATTCAACACCCGCTTGAGCCAGAGCGGGCAGCGATCGAAGACAAGTTCGGTGCGAATGAAATGGCCGCGGCGCGGGGCCAGCCCGAACACCAGGAAGATCGACCACAGCACGAAATAGCGCACCACCTCTTCCGCCCATGGGTAGCTCGTGCTGAACAGCGTCCGCGCCGTCGCCTCCAGCAGCATGACGCTGGCGGCCACCAGCATCAGCCCGGTGCTGATATTCCACAGCCCGCGGCGCTCGAACGTGTCGAGCGCCCCCAGCCATCGCGGCGTGAAAGGCTGCGAACCCGTTCCGGCTCCGCGGTCGCCGGGCAATGCCATGTCAGATAACTCCTCGGGATTTCAGCTTGGCAAGCTTTTCGGCCGTCAATCCCAGCAGTTCGCCATACACGTCGGCGGTATTGGCGCCATGTCGGCGGCCCAGATGGGAGACCCGGCCCGGCGTCTTCGACAGGCGGGGCAGCACCGCTGGAACGACGATCTCGCCGGCGTCGGGATCCTGGATCGTCAGCAAGCTGCCGCGCGCCGCGAAATGCGGATCGGCGAAGATATCGGCAATGCTGTTGACCGGTCCGCAGGGAATCTCGTCCCTCAAACACGTCGCCATGAGTTCGTCGCGCGTCTGCCGCCCGATCCATTCGCCGACGACGCCATTGATGAATTCGCGATTGTCGAGGCGCGCCCGCATGGTCTCGTAGGTGCCTGGCGCGACGAGATCAGGCCGCCCCATCGTGTGCGCGAGCTTCTCGAATATCTTATCGCTCGAGCAGGCGAGCGCTACCCATTCATCATCGCCACACTGGTAGTGGCTGTGCGGCACGATCGTCGCCGTGTCGGCGCCCATACGCTTGCGCACGACGCCGAATTTGGCATAGGCGGGCGCCAGCTCGTCGAGCAGGCGGAAAGTCGATTCATAGAGGGCGGCGTCGACGAACTGCCCCTCGCCGGTGCGATCGCGGTGGCGTAGAGCCATAAGCGCACCGATCGCGCCGTACAGCCCGGTGATATAGTCGCCCAGCGAGGTCGAACCGGGGATCACAGGCGGTCGGCCGGCCTCGCCAGCAAGATAGGTCAGTCCGCTGAAAGCATGGCCTATGCGCGCGAACCCCGGGCGGTCCTTGTACGGGCCTTCCTGACCATAGGCTGTAATCCGGATCATAACGATGTCGGACTTGACCGACGCCAGGTCCTTGTAGCCGAGCCCCCAGCGCTCCATGGTTCCGGGCCGAAAATTTTCGACCACGACGTCGGCCTGTCGGACAAGCTGCCTGAACAGCTCGGCTCCTTCCGGTTTGCCAAGATTCAACGTCGCGGTGCGCTTGTTGCGCGCTTCGCTGAGCCAGGTAAGCGAGTCGCCGGATTCTGCCTTCATACCGATGTTGCGCATTGGGTCAGCGAACTCCGGATGTTCGATCTTGATCACGTCCGCGCCGAACTCCGAAAAGATGGTGGCGCAAAACGGTCCCGCGAGGAACGTCGCCACGTCGAGGACGCGAATCCCATCGAGCGGCAGTCTAGATTTCGTGCCTTCCGACATTGTTTCCGCTCCGCTCACTTCCCGCGCTCCTTGACCAGCGCGTGCCGTTCGAGCAGCGCGTCCGCTAGTTTGATGTGCGCCAAATCGACCAGCTTGCCATCCATCTGGATGGCGCCGTTCCTCCCGGACGCCGCCATCGCCTCCTTAACCGCCTTAGCCCAGGCAAGCTCCTTGGCATCCGGCGCATAGACTTCATTGGCGATCTCCACTTGGGACGGGTGGATCGCCCATTTGCCTTCGAAGCCCAGTGCGGCGGCTCGTTCAGCCGACGACCTGAATCCCTCCGGATCCTTGAAATTCGCATAAGGTCCATCGAGTGGCCGCAATCCGAAGGCACGACAAGTCGTGGCGATCCGCGCCAGCGCGAAGTGCCAAGGGTCGTTCCAATGTTTCTCGGTTTCGCCCTTTTCGTTTCGAGCGAACATTCGATAGCGCGGGTTCGCCTGACCGGTGAACGGATCACGCGCCCGCATACTGATTGTAAAATCGCCAACGCCGAAGATCATTGCCTCCAGACGATCGCTGGCGCGGGCGATTTCTTCGACATTCGCCAGCCCTGCCGCAGTTTCGATCAGCACTTCTATGCCAATCGGATTCCGGCGGCCGATCGTGGCCTCAATGCCGTTCAATAGCTGCTCGACCACGTAGACGTCGGCGGCCATATTGGTCTTCGGCAGTAGAACGAGATCCAAGCGAGGACAGCGCTCGGCAACGGCGATGATGTCCCGATAAGCCCATGGCGTATCGAGGCTGTTGACCCTCACCGCCATTACCTTGTCGCCCCAGTCGATCTCATTGAGCGCTGCCACTGCAAGGTCGCGGGCCTTGTCCTTGAGTTCGGGAACGACGGCGTCTTCGAGATCGAGGAAAATGCCGTCGGCCGGCCCCTTGGCCGCCTTTTCGAAGAACTTCTCGGAACTCGCCGGAACTGCGAGTTCGGAACGTTGCAGCCGGACCTTGCGCAGCTCTCTGGAACGGGGAAACACGCTGATCGCCTCGTGAACTCGCGATTGTGTGGCGGAAAAGAAGTCGGTAAGCGAACGCCGTCGCTTGCTTATGCGATGCGGCGGCGCCGGTTACTTCAATCCTCCGCAGGGCGTTGGTTTAATCGCGCCCTTGACGAAATTAGACCGCCTGTCGTTTGATCGTTCAATCGAAAATATGCTATCTATTAATTGATGAATCGGATCAATATCGGACCGGACGAGTTGGAGACATTCATCGCCGTCTCCGAACTCGGAAGCTTCCGGCGCGCCAGCGAGAAGCTCGGCATTTCGCAGCCTTCCGTGACCGGCCGCGTGCAGCGGCTTGAAACGGTGCTCGGCGTCAAGCTGCTCAACCGCACAACGCGGTGTGTCACCATGACCGAAGCCGGCGAGCGGCTACGCCTGCGCGCCGAGCACACGGTCATGGAATTGCGCTCGCTCATGCAGGAGTTCCGGGACGAGGCGACGTTGCGGCGCGGCAGGGTGGCGATTGCCGCCTCGCCCACCGTTGCTGCATCGGTCCTGCCACCGATCATCCGGCAGTTTACCCGGGTCAATCCCGGCATAACGCTGACACTGACCGACGAATTCGTCGGCACCGTGCTTCAGAAGATCAGCAGCGCCGCCGTCGATCTAGCCATCATTCCCTTCGCCGGCACTGGCACGGAGTACGATTTTGAGCCGCTGTTCTACGACGAATTCTTCGTCGTCGCGCCGCGCAACCACCCTATCGCACGTCGCGTGGTCGCAGATATCGAGCAGATCAGCAAGTACCCTCTGCTGACCCTGCCGCGGGAATCGGCAGTCTGGTTCACGCTGCGAGATGAATTCGAAAGCCGCGGCCTGAAATTCGAGCCCACCTTCCAAGCGTACAATCTGTTCACTCTGGTCGGGCTTGTCGAGGCGGGGCTTGGACTGTCGCTTCTACCGCAGATCATCGTCTCCCGGCTCAACCTGAATGCCGTTACGACGGTGCGTATTAGCGACGGCGCCATGCGCCGGCATATCGGCATCGTCACCCTGCGCGGCCGCGCCCTGCCGCCGGCGGTCGATGCTTTCATCCGCAGCCTGCGCGCCTTGCGCAAGCCGAAGCCGGACGCCAAGCTTAGAGTCCGGCTTTGCCGACTTCGTCCGCGATGATCGCCGCTTGCAGCACGTCCGCTGACGCTGCGAAGCTGCGATACTTCTTCGGAATGCTGCGGCCGAAGTAGCCACGCTCCAACAGTATCGCCTGCCAGTCCAGTGTTTTCTGATCGGGGAGCTTGCGACCGCCGCCGACCCTCGGCGAGCGTTGTCCTTCCTTGGCAGTGAAAGCGCGAACCCTTTATTATAACGCCTTATGCGATCCGAATACTCGAGATCCATCAGCGCTTCTCCTGCCTCGAGCGCTGTCCTGCACCATGTCGTGCGAACGCTAGGTCGTGTGGACTCTAGGGATTCCGTGCGGGTTCGAGACATGATTCAAGGCGGTCTTTTGGAGGGCAGCCTTGGGAGTTCTGGACCGTCTGATCCTGCGGGATGACCAGTGGAAACGGATGTCGCGGCATATCATCGGCGATGAGCGCACGCGCGGCACGTCTGGCCGGGACAATCGCCTGTTCGTGGAGGCGGTGCTTTGGATCGTACGAACAGGTTCGCCGTGGCGCGACCTTCCGGAGGTGTTCGGCAGTTGGAACACTGTGTTCCGGCGCTTCAGCCGGTGGAGCCACAAAGGCGTCTGGCAGCGCCAGACGCCTACAATTCCGTGTCTCCCGCAAGGAGGCGTTGCACGATCATGCGACGCAAAACTTCATTTGTGCCGTCCGCCACGTTGACCGAGCGAACGTCTTGCCACGCATGAACAAGCTCAAGCT
>Ga0209066_10007987_pt1 | contig 10354 bp, 9 predicted proteins | sample All_14_2_FD_187198 | JGI IMG/M metagenome (GOLD analysis project Ga0209066, IMG submission 187198) | Freshwater microbial communities in response to fracking from Pennsylvania, USA - Allegheny Zone_MetaG_DW_15 (SPAdes) (version 2) ... | reverse complement strand
GCGCTGCGCTCAGCGGCCGAGCAGGCCCTGAGGCGCCCGCGCTGACGAAGGGCCGAACCGTCCATGCGACGCCCTGCAGGTGCCCGTCTGGTCCTGGGCCTGGTGGCCCTGTGCCGTGGCGGGCTGTGGTGCGCGCTGGGGCTGGGCTGGGCGGTGCTGGCCTGTGCACAGCCACTGCCGCCCGTGCGGATCGGGCTGATCGGGCCCTTCTCCGGGCCCTCGGCCGCGTTTGGCTTGCCCATGCACAACGGTGTGCGCCTGGCGGTCGACGAGGTCAATGCGGCCGGGGGCTACCTGGGGCGTCCGCTGGAGCTGGTCGTCAAAGACGACAGAGCCCGGCCCGCCATCGGGCGCGAGCAGGCCGAGGCCCTGGTGGCCGAGCAGGTGCTGGCGGTCATCGGGTTTTGCAACGCGGGGGTGGCCCAGGCCTCGCTGGAGGTGTTTCAAAAAGCCCGGGTGCCCTTGCTCATTCCATGCGCATCCGAAACAGGCCTGACGGCACAGCACAAAAGCGCGGACAGCTACATATTTCGCACGGCCGCCAGCGATGCGCTGCAGACCCGTTTCCTGGTGGCGCAGCTGCTGCGGCGGGGCTGGCGTCGGGTGGCCGTGTTTGCCGACACCACGGCCTACGGCGAGGCCGGGGTGCGCGACGTGGCAGCCGCCCTGGCCGAGCAGGGTCTCAGCCCCGCGCACGTGGCCCGTTTTCCCGTGGGTGTGCGGGACCTGGAGGCCGACCTCCGCGCCGCACGCAGCGCCGGGGCGAGCGTCATCGTCAGCCACACCGTGGGGCCGGAAAACGCCGTCATCGCCCGAGGGCGGCACGCGCTGAAGTGGAACGTGCCGCTGGCCGGCACCTGGACGCTGTCGTTCCCCTTTTTCCTCGACAACGCCCAGGAGGCGGCAGACGGGACACTGGTCGTGCAAACGTTCATTGCCGAGCCCGGCAACGGGCGGCAGGCCGGTTTTCTGCAGGCCTATGCGCGCACCTACGGGGTGCGCGACATCGCCGTGCCCGTGGCCGCCGCCCAGGGCCACGACACGCTTTACCTCCTCATGCACGCCCTGTTCGCGCTGCGCAGCAACGCCCCGGATGGCCCAGCCCTCAAAGGCGCGCTGGAGCACCTGGACCGCACCTACCATGGCGTGGTCGGCACCTACGAAAACCCCTTTGCAGCCGCCGACAAAGAGGCCATCAAGCCCCACATGCTGCAGCTGGGGCAGGTGCAGCAGGGCCGCATCCGGCGGGCCCCGTCACCGGCCGAGCGGCCCGAGCGTTCCGCGCGGTCCCTGCCCCCTTGATTTTTTTCTGGCGTCTTATGCACCGTCGTCTGTTTTTGCGTGGTTCTCTCTCTGCCTGGGCTTTGGGCCAGGCCTTGTCCGCCATGGGGCGGCCCGTCGGCGCCGATGCCGATGGCGTGCCCCGCTGGCGCAGCGACCCGTTTGCGCTGGGGGTGGCCAGCGGTGAGCCCGGACCCCACTCGGTGCTGCTGTGGACCCGCCTCTTTCCCGGCCCGGCACGCCCCGGAGCGGTGGCCACCGAGGGCGAGCAGCGTGAACATTTTTATGAAAAATCGGGCCTCAGCGCAGGACAGTCCTGCGCAGTCAGCTATGAAATGTTTGCAGATGAGGCCCTCCAGAACCGGGTTCACACCGGCCAGTTCAGCACCCATGCCGAACGCGGCTGGAGCGTGCACGCCACGGTCACAGGCCTGAAGCCCGATCGCCCCTACTGGTACCGCTTCCATTGCGGCAACGCGCAAAGCCCGGTGGGCCGCACCCGCACGGCACCGGCACCGGATGCCGACGTCAGGCGGCTGCGCCTGGCCCTGGCCTCTTGCCAGCATTACGAGCAGGGGCACTACAGCGCCCATGTCCAGATGGCCCGGGACGACCTGGACCTCGTGCTGTTTGTGGGCGACTACATCTACGAAAGCACCAACCCCAGGTACCGCATCCGCCCCCACACCGGTGGGGTGCCCAAGACCTTGGCCGAGTACCGGGAGCGCCACGCGCTCTACAAGCTGGATGCCGATCTGCGCGCCAGCCACGCCGCCCACCCCTGGCTGTGCACCTGGGACGACCACGAAGTGGAGAACGACTATGCCGACGACCAATCTTCCCGGTACCAGGACCCCGTGTCCTTTCTGGCCCGGCGGGCTGCGGCGTACCAGGCGTACTTCGAACACATGCCCGTGATGCCCGGCGGCCCGGACACCTGGGGGGGCGCACACCAGCGCATCCACCGCCACTGGGCCTGGGGTCGGTTGGCCGACCTCTGGACCCTGGACTGTCGCCAGTACCGCAGTGCCCAAGCCTGCCGGGACCCCCTCAAAGGCGGCGGGCGTGTCGTGCTCGACTGTGCCGAGCGCGACGACCCTGGCCGCAGCATGCTCGGCCATGCGCAAGAGCAGTGGCTCGCCCAGGGCCTTGCCGCTTCTCGCCGCCAATGGCGGCTCCTGGCGCAGAGCACACAGGTCAGTTCCACGGGCGTCGACACCCCGCTGGGCCGCGCCTACTACACCGACGGCTGGGACGGTTACGCCGCCGCCCGAACCCGCTTGCTGCAAGCGGTGGTGGACACGGGCCAGGACAACGTGCTGCTGCTGGGCGGTGACGTGCACCAGAACGTGGCCGCGAACCTGCGGCTGCGGCCCAACGACCCGGCGTCACCTGTGGTGGCCAGCGAAATCGTGGGCACCTCCATCACCAGCCGTGGCATGGGCGACAGCGCACTGGCCCGCATCCGCGCCAGCAACCCCGACATCGCCCATGCCCGCAGTGACGAAAGGGGTTACACCCGCGTGGTGGTCACGCCGCAGGAGATGCAGGCCACCTTTCTCACCACGCCCTTCCCAGCCCAGGCCGGGGCCGCGCTGGGGGTCCAGGCCGTCTACCGCGTGGAGACGGGAACGCCCGGCGTGCAGCAGGCGTGAACCGCGGGTTTCTTTGTGACCCATCCGTGGAGTTTGTGGGCGTATGGTTCAATACGCCCTGTTTCCAAAGGCAGATTTCCCGCATGGCCACCTCCACCCCAGCTCCCGCAGCCGACGTGCCCGCCAAAAAAACCCGTTTTCGGGACAAGATGCACCAGGCCCGCGAGGACGCCATCGTCCAGGCCGTGAACCGCCTGCTGGCCGAAAAGGGCTTTGAGGGCATGACCGTGGACGAGGTGGCCGCCGAGGTCGGCGTGGCCAAGGCCAGCCTCTACAAGCACTTTCCCAGCAAAGAGCACCTGGCGGCGGCGGCCATGGTGCGCATCCTGCAGCGCACCCTCGCCCACCTGGCGGCCTTGCCCGCCGAGCAACCGGCGCACGAAAAGCTCAAAAGCGTGGTCCGCTGGGCCATGCAAGTGCACCTTGCGGGCGAAATGCCTTTGCTGCCCACCGAAAACTCCACCCTGCGCGCCACCCTGATGGGCCACGCGGCCTACCTGGATGCCCTGGTGCAGGTCAGCGACCAATTGGGAGCGTGGATCGAACAGGCCCAGGCCAGCGGGGCGCTGAACCCGGCCACCCCGCCCATCGTGGTGCTCTACACCCTGTTCGCCAGGGCCTGCGATCCGGTGCTGGGTTTCATGAAAGCGGCAGGCCAGCACAGCACAGACGCCATCGTGGAGCTGGTGCTGTCCACTTGCTTTGACGGGCTCAACGCCCGCTGACGTCGGCGCCACGCGCCCGCGTTCAGCGCAGCTTGGGGGCGAGACCCGACCAGAGCTCGTCCAGGTCGGGGAATTTCCACTTTTCGGGGTCTTCCCGACCGAGGATCTTGAGCCGGCACGAAGGCGCGGACAGGTCGATCACCTCCGGCACCATCCGCTCTGCCGAGCGAACGGAGAAAAACACCTTGACCACCGGCTTCAGCAGCGAACCGGGCGACTGGTCCGTCACCACCGCCAACCGGTTGTTGTCCAGCAGCACCAGCGACCCCGTGGGGTAGATGCCCAGGCTGCTGACAAAGGCCTGGAAAATCTTGGGGTCGAAGTGCCCGTTGGCCCATGACGCCATTTGCTTGAGCGACTGCGCAGGGTCCCAGCCCGCCTTGTAGGGCCGGTTGCTCGTGATGGCGTCGTACACATCGCACACCGCGCCCATCTTGGCCAGGCGGCTGATCTGCGCATCGGCCAGGCGGTGCGGGTAGCCGGTGCCATTGGTCTTTTCGTGGTGGTGCAGGCACACGTCAATGGCCCCGGCATCGGTGGTGCCGCTTTCCATCAGGATGCGCACCCCCTCTTCCGGGTGGCGTTTGACCAACGCAAATTCCTCGTCGGTCAGCTTGCCCGGTTTGTTCAGCACGTCCAGCGGAATGGACATCTTCCCGATGTCGTGCAGCAGACCGGCGAACCCTGCGGCCCGGGTGTCTTCGTCGCTCATGCCCAGTTGTTTGGCCAGGGCCACCATCAGGGCGCACACGGCCACCGAGTGCATGTAAGAGTAGTCGTCAACGGTCTTGAGCCGGGCCAGGCTGATCAGCGCTCTCCCGTTGCGGCTGACCGAGTCGCTGATTTCCTGCACCACATGCCGCGCCACCGCCGTGTCCACCGCACGGCCCATGCGGGCTTCCTGAAACATCGACGCCACGGCCCCTGTGGCCTGCCGGCAGATGGCGGCGGCACGGGCGAATTCTTTGTGCGAGGCCACCTTTTCCTGCGGCAGAGACACCGGGCGGTCGTAGAGGACCGCCTGCTCGATGTCCTGCGGCAAAGGGGGATGCGCCGGGGCTGACGAGGGCTCCGAAGGGGCGTCAACCCCTTTTCCGGTGTCAATGATCACCTCGCGCACCGCGCTGGTGAGGATTTTTTGCAGGTCTTTGGGGTCGGTGACCACAAACTGGCCCCGCCAGAACGGGTGGTCCATCCAGGAGCCGCAAAACTCCTTGATGTGCATGCCCATGCGGACATCTTCAACCCGGATTTTTTTCAGCATGAATGCAAGGGCGCTTCAGCGCACCAGCAGCACAGGCACCTTGCAGTGGGCCAACACTTGTGTGGCCACAGACCCCATCACGAGATTGCCCAGCGCGCTGTGGCCGTGAGAGCCCATCATCACCAGGTCAAAGTCGCCTTCCGACGCCGCTTGGGCGATCAGCTCACCCGGCTGTCCCACTTTGTAGACGACCTGCGGGGAGATCCCATGCCGAGCCAGAAACTCCACCACGGGTGCCGCGATCTTGGCGGTTTCTTCTTCGTAATAGCTGTGGGCCACTTCCGCCCCGACAGCGGCGCGGGCGCGGGGGGGCAGGGCCCCAATCGCCGTGAACGCAGTGAACGCGTTGTGGGGTCCGAACAATTCGGGGTGGGTGGTGAGATAGGCCAGCATCTTTTTGGTGAATTTGCTGCCATCCACCGCGAGCAGAATTTTCATGTCGCCTCTCCAAGGGTCCGCGTGACGTTTGAGTGTAAGCCTGCGGGAAACAGGGGTTTTATGTTGCGCTGCACAAAAATCAGGGAAAACCCTTACATTTCACCCCCGGGTTCACAAGACCTGTTCTCTTTTTTTCATGGAGGCCTGCGATGCCCATTACCGTTGCCCGCTCTGGTGCTTACCCAGCCAACCATTCAGTGAATGCCAAAACCGACACACCCGCAAGCCAGGGTGCAGAACCCCCGCCCTCCACAGGCATGGGCAAAGACATGGTCAGAGGCCTGGCCCTGATGTTCATTGCCGCCGTCATGGCGGCCCTGGTGCTGGCCACCGAGCGTCTGCTGCTGGACCGTGTGGATGTGGGCAATGTGCTGGGTTGGCTGGTGCTGTGGTCGGTGCTGCTGTCAGCGCTGCTGCTGCTGTCCCGTGTGTCCGTGCGCGTGTCGCAAACGGCGCTGGACTGGCTGGACCGGGTGGCTTCGTCCCGAGCCCAGGCCCGTTCTCGCGCCCGCTTCAGCGTCGAGGCCAACTGAGGACACAAAAAAAGCCACCGCGTGGGTGGCTTCTCGTGAATTCCCGGGGGGCAACAGGTCGCTTGCGCCGGGAAGCATGTCCGCACCCACCGATCGATCGGTGCGGAACGTTCCTCAGGCTGAGGCTCAAGCGTTCAGGCGGTCTTGAATGCGCGCCTTGGTCTCCTCGAGTGCCTTGGGCAAATGGTAGGCCAGCTGTGTGAACAGCTCGTCGTGCAGGGCCAGTTCCTGGGTCCAGGCGGCCTTGTCGATGCTGGTGACGGTGTTGAACTGCTCTTGCGTGAAGTTCAGGCCATCCCAGGTGATTTCGCTGTAGGTGGGGCTGATGCCGAAAATGTTCTGCGTGCCAGCGGCCTGGCCTTCCAGGCGGTCGATCATCCACTTGAGCACACGCATGTTTTCACCGTAGCCGGGCCACACAAACTTGCCTTGTTCGTTCTTGCGGAACCAGTTCACGCAGAACACACCGGGCAGCTTGGCGTTGGCGGCTTGCAGTTTGGAGCCCATGTCCAGCCAGTGCTGGAAGTAATCGCTCATGTTATACCCGGCAAAAGGCAGCATGGCGAACGGGTCGCGGCGCACCACGCCTTGTGCGCCAAAGGCGGCAGCCGTGGTTTCAGAGCCCATGGTGGCGGCCATGTAAACGCCTTCGGTCCAGCTTTGGGCCTGGGTGACCAAGGGCACGGTGGTGGAGCGGCGGCCACCGAAGATGAACGCGTCGATGGGTACACCGGCGGGGTCGTTCCACGCGCTGTCCAGCGCGGGGTTGTTGGTGGCGGCGACCGTGAAGCGCGAGTTGGGGTGAGCGGCTTTGGCGCCGGTTTCCTTGGCAATGGCAGGCGTCCAATCTTTGCCCTGCCAGTCGATCAGGTGCTCGGGCACGCTGCCGGTGTCGTGCTCCATGCCTTCCCACCACACGTCGCCGTCGTCGGTCAGGGCCACGTTGGTGAAGATCACGTCTTTGTCCAGGCTGCGCATGCAGTTGGGGTTGGTCAGCATGTTGGTGCCGGGGGCCACGCCGAAGTAACCCGCTTCGGGGTTGATGGCGTACAGGCGGGTCTGGCCGTCGGCATCGACGCGGGGCTTGATCCAGGCGATGTCGTCACCGATGGTGGTGACCTTCCAGCCTTCGAAGCCTGCCGGAGGCACCAGCATGGAGAAGTTGGTTTTGCCGCAGGCGCTGGGGAATGCAGCGGCCACGTGGTATTTCTTGCCTTCGGGATTGGTCACGCCCAGGATGAGCATGTGCTCGGCCAGCCAGCCCTGATCGCGGCCCATGTTGGAGGCGATGCGCAGCGCAAAGCACTTCTTGCCCAGCAGCGCGTTGCCGCCGTAGCCGGAGCCGTAACTCCAGATTTCGCGGGTCTCGGGGTAGTGGACGATGTACTTGGTCTTGGGGTTGCAAGGCCAGGCCACGTCTTTCTGGCCGGCTTCCAGCGGCGCACCCACGGTGTGCATGCAGGGCACGAATTCGCCATCCGCGCCGAGCACGTCGTAAACGGCCTTGCCCATGCGGGTCATGATTTTCATGTTGACCGCCACGTAGGGGCTGTCAGACAGTTCGATGCCGATGTGGGCAATCGGTGAACCCAGCGGGCCCATGCTGAAAGGCACCACATACATGGTGCGGCCTTTCATGCAGCCGTCAAACAGGGGCTGCAGCGTGGCGCGCATTTCAGCGGGGGCCATCCAGTTGTTGGTCGGGCCAGCGTTTTCCTTCTGCTCGGAGCAGATGTAGGTGCGGTCTTCCACGCGGGCCACGTCCGACGGGTCGGAGCAGGCCAGGAAGGAGTTGGCGCGCTTGGCGGGGTTCAGACGCTTGAGCGTGCCGCTGGCCACCATCTGGTCGCACAGCTGGCTGTATTCGGCTTCGGAGCCATCGCACCAGTGAATGGCAGCGGGTTTGCACAAGGCCGCCATGTCGGCGACCCATGCCACCAGTTTGGCGTTCTTGACGTAAGAGGGTGTGTTCAGGGAAAGGCCCTGCATCACAGGTGAATTCATGTGACAGCTCCAGCGGTGATTAAAACGGACGTCCCGGTCGGCGCCCGGAGGCTGCGAAGCTGTGAGCTGGGTGCAGTGTTGGCCGGAGCGCAGGGGGGTATGGTCTGCTGTCCGGCACCGTGTGTCGGCCAAGGGCAGCTATTTTAAAAAATCCTGCACAACAGTTACTGACAAGTTACATGCAAGAAATGCATAGTTTGATGCAGGCAGTCAGGTCGGCCGAGGGGTGAGTTATGTAAATGTATAGCATTCAACGCAGTACAGAAAAGCGCTTCTGGTCATAAACATAGGTAATATTTTTTTCCGACCACAAAAAAGCCGGGCAAACCCGGCTTCCGGATGCGGCGGGGGCACTCAGGCCATGAACACCGCAATGAACGCCAGCAGAAAAATGAGCACGGCACCGGCCACGGGCAACACCCAAGGGATGTATTGGACGATGGATTCGACCACGTCCTGGGGTTCGCTGGGCTGGGAAGTGTCGTGGGTGTGTGCCATCGCTGTCTCCTGCGTAACGGTTGTGTTTGTTTGACAAAAATCAATTCTAGGGGGATCCGCGTTTTCCGTGTCAACACAACGCGGCCTCAAAGCCTGCCGAGCGCAAAGCCATGAGCACCTGTTCGACGTGGCCTGGTCCGCGGGTCTGCAGCACCAGCTCGATTTCCACGTTCTGTGCGGCCAGCAGGGTGAAGGCGCGTTGGTGGTGCACCTCGTTCACATTCGCCCCCGCCTGTGCCACGGTGGCCGTGATGCGCGCCAGCGACCCCGGAACGTCGCGTGTGTTCACACGGATGCGTGCCAGCCGACCGGCGCGCACCATGCCCCGCTCGATGATGGAGGCGAGCAGCAGGGGGTCTATGTTGCCGCCACACAGCACCAGCCCCACGCGCTGCCCCCTGAAGCGTTCAGGGTGCTTCAGCAAAGCGGCCAGCCCGGCGGCACCCGCGCCCTCGACCAAGGTCTTTTCGATTTCCAGCAACATGACGATGGCCTGCTCGATGTCGCCTTCGTCCACCAGCAGCCACTCGTCCACGGTGCGACGGGCCAGGGTTTGAGGCAGCTGCCCGGGTGTGCCCACGGCAATGCCTTCGGCAATGGAGTTCAGCGCGTCGGTGGGGTGCTGGCTGCCCGTCATGGCGTTGACCATGGCCGGAAAACGTTGGGTTTGGACCCCGACCACCCGGATGCCGGGCTTGATCGCTTTGGCGGCCGTGGCCATGCCAGCGATCAGGCCGCCGCCGCCCACCGCCACCACCAGGGTGTCCAGCTCGGGCACTGCCTGCAGCATTTCCAACCCCACCGTGCCCTGGCCTGCGACGATGGCCGGGTCGTCGTAAGGGTGCACAAATGCCAGCCCTTGCTCGCGGGCAAGCTGGTAGGCGTGTTCACGCGCTTCGTCCAGGCTGTTGCCGTGCAGCACCACGTCGGCCCCGAAGCCGCGGGTGCGCTCCACCTTGATGCCGGGGGTGAAAAGTGGCATCACGATCACGGCGCGCCGTCCCAGCTTTTGCGCGTGGTAGGCCACCCCCTGTGCGTGGTTGCCAGCGGACATGGCCACCACGCCCTGCGGGATGCTGCCCCCTGTGTCCATTTGCAGGAGTTTGTTGCAGGCCCCGGGCTCCTTAAAAGAGGCGGTGTACTGCAGGTTCTCGAACTTCAGGAACACCTGCGCCCCGGTCAGTTGCGAGAGCGTGCGCGACTCCACGCACGGGGTGTTCAGCACCTGGCCTTGCAGGCGCAGGGCGGCTTCTTGGATGTCGGATAAGTTGACCATCAGACCATTGTCCGCCAATGGGTGGCATGGGCTGGGGTATGCTGACCCTTTCAGGCGAGGGGGCGTCACACAGCCCCGGCCACCAGAAGGACAACGGCATGGAAATCGTTCAGTGCACGGCAGGAGACAACGGGTTTACCGCAGACGATCTGGCCCCTTTGGCCGCACTTCATCCCCAGCTGGTGCTGGTGTTTGGCAGTTTTCAGGCCTTGGATTCGCTTGACACGGCGCTGCTCCACCGCGTGGCACCCCAGGCGCAGTGGGTGGGGTGCTCCACTGCGGGTGAAATTTCCAACCAGGGGGTGTCTGACGACACCCTGGTGGCCACGGCCCTTCGCTTCGACACCCCCGCTTTCCGCGTGGTGGCCGAGCCCCTGGCCAGCATGGCCGACTCCCTGGCCGCAGGCCAACGGTTGGCCGTGCGCCTGGCCAGCCCCGACTTGCGCCATGTGCTGGTGCTGGGTCAGGGTGCCGACATCAACGGCAGTGCCCTGGTCGATGGCCTGGTGGGCACGCTGGGCACCGGGGTGTCCATCACCGGCGGGCTGGCGGGAGACGGGGGGCGCTTCACCGGTGCCCGCGTGCTGGGCCCCCATGGCGTGTCTCGAACCGACGTGGTGGCCATCGGGCTGGACGGTCCCACCTGGGACGTGACGCACGGCTCCTTTGGGGGCTGGCAG
>Ga0209066_10007985_pt1 | contig 10354 bp, 8 predicted proteins | sample All_14_2_FD_187198 | JGI IMG/M metagenome (GOLD analysis project Ga0209066, IMG submission 187198) | Freshwater microbial communities in response to fracking from Pennsylvania, USA - Allegheny Zone_MetaG_DW_15 (SPAdes) (version 2) ... | reverse complement strand
ATGTAATAATATGCACAGGATCTATATTGCTAATGCGTTGCAGGTTGTATGAAAGTATTTTTACCCTCTGACAAAATCGCGCCAATGACTGTCTTCTTTATAATCAACTACAACAAGCGATTTGTTTGCATATGAGTAAGAAGTAAGTAATGAACTAAGTTCCTGTTTAATCATATTCAGGCTGTTGGCAATTAAATCAGGCAGGTAGCCTTTTTGTCCAAGATCGATAACCATTTCCATCGAAACTATGCGACCAAGGACTTTGCCTAATTCAACAAGCTTGCGCTGAGGCAATTGAGTATCAATATTAAAATTGAGAAGTTCATGCAATTGTTCGGCTGACTTCGCGGTAAGCGAAAAGTCTTTAAGAAACCGGAACAAATTTGTTTCTTTAGCTTGTTTCATCAGTTTCACAACTGCTTCCGAAATTTGGGCATATAAAATATCATTTGATCCTTCAAAAATCTGGAACGGACGACTATCAACTATTGCCCTGCCAGCAATATGATTGTGTTTAAATGCTTTTGCACCAACCAGTTGAAACAATTGCTGCGCGGCATCCTGCATCAGGTCGGTAGCAACTGTTTTTGCCGAATTGGCTTTAAGTCCGTGCGGTGCCAGATCAATTTCCACACCTGCATTTTCGCTGCTATGCGCACAAATAGCCGAAGAAATGGTAAACGCTGACTGAATGCTTGCGAGCCGTTGTTGCACCTGGTCGTATTTGAAAAGGCTTTGTCCGCCGACGAAACGCGTTTCGCAATGGCTGATTGCTTCGTCGAGCATACGTTTGATAAAGCCGTGAGCCATAGCAGGTATTTCGAGGCGGCTTCGGTGCAAGGTATCCAACATCATCGAAATGCCGGTCGATTTAGGTTCAAGACGGTACAGATGCGGAATTTTTACATCAATTTTATTTCGTCCGTAAGGGATCATATACAATCCAAGGTTTTCAAAATACTCTTCCACATCAATAATCTGGCCTGTTTTGTTGTTATCGGACACAAAGAAATCGATATCACGCATCAGTTCGCCACCGCTGGTTTTCCGTCGGGCGGTCAGAAGCCAGTAATCAGCCCAGCCAGTAAGGCCAGCCCAATGTTTGGTACCTTTAAGGTGATAATGGTCATGTTCTTCGGTAAAGGATGTCTGCATGTTCAGTGCATCACTGCCGTGGCCGGGTTCGGTAATCATGAGCCCACCCATTTTTTTATCAGTTATGAAACCTTTAAAAACCGGGGCTTTAATTATATCGTTGCCATATTTATTTACCGGTTGCAGAAACAGCGCCCAGTTGATTCCGAAAGTGAGACCTAGCGCTAGTGACTCATATGAAGCGGTTGATACTATTTCGATGCCTTCGTGGGTATGCGCTCCGCGACCGCCATACGCCGAAGGGATAAAAGCCGAAAAGGGATCAGCCGAAAGTAATTCGCGCATCACAAAAGGCGGAAGTCCACGATGACTTTCGAGCTGATTAATATCAGTTCGATGATGAAATACTACATCCAATTTATTTCTGAAGTTTTGTAAAAACTCCGAAAAAGGTTGACGCACAATTGTTTTAGACTGAGTTGCCTCAGCTAAATTTTCTGAAAGATTCATGTGTTTAATTAAATCCGGTGTTAGTGATGAATGTTGTCCTATTGAAGGGAACACCTTCGATTTCAAGTGATACCGCTATTCTCCGGATAGAAAAATATGTTTGCGTCACCTAATAAAAGAGAAGAACCTTAAGGCTTATTAAAAATAAACAAGTTTGGAGTGTCATTGTTTGTTTCCCGGAATAAATATTGGCCTCAGCTTGAACAGAATATTCAAATTTAAATTTCCAAACAGAGTAGTATCGTCGATCTTAGAGGACGGAACTATCACATATTTAATACTTTATTTCACAGTGTGTAAACTGTTTTATTAATACATTAGTAACAGCTGTTCTTCTTCAAGTTCAGCTAATAATACAAGTGCTTCGGCATAACCATGGGCCCGCATAAATCTATCGCGCCAAAGCGCTGAACCGGCAAATCCATTCAGATAAATTTTAAAAAACCGTTTCAGTACATTGTAATCTTTACCGCTGCCCCAGGTATTTTCATAAAGCAATATATGTTTGTGCATCAATTGGATACGATGCTTAATGGTTATTTCAATTGGGTTACTTTTGAACATCCATGGATTTTTAAATACACCTGTTCCAACCATTACACCGTCCACACCATAGGTTTCAATACGGTTTATTGCGTCAGGATAGCTGATTACATCCCCGTTTCCAAGCATTATGGTGGAGCTTTCGCGCTGGTTTCTAAGACTAACTGCTTTCCCGATTTCGCCCCACAGAGCGGGTCCGTTCGACATCATTTTACGCGTACGGCCATGAATTGTTATAGCTTTTGGTTCAGTGTCAAGCAAATGACTGATCCACTCTTCGGTATTAATCCGGCTGAAACCGATACGTGTTTTTACGCTTACAGGTAAAGATGTTGATTCTGAAGTGGCATAAACTATTTCCTTTGCCAGGTCGGGAAAGTTTATCAGATTGGCGCAGCTTTTATTTTTCACTACTTTTTTAACAGGGCATCCCATATTGATGTCGATGCCGTCGAAAAGATTCATATCCGTGATGAGTTTCGCGCTCTGGCGGAATTTTTCAGGATCACTGCCCCATATCTGGGCTACCAGTTTGCTACTGCGCGATTTCAGCAATTGCATTTCGCTGGCATTCACCATCAATCGTTCAATCACTTTTGGACGGCCTTTTTCGTGGCACAAACCATCAGTAGAAGTAAATTCGGTAAAAACAACATTCAATGCGTCAACATCCGAAACCGAAAGTACCACCTCGCGGAAAACGGTATCGGTAACGTCTTCCATAGGTGCCAAAGCAATAATCGGTCTTTTAATGGTTTGCCAGAAATTATTCATGAACGGCTGCCATTTGCTCCTTTTGTAAACTTTCGTGCATCAGAAATGGTGATAGTTTACTCTTGTATATTTTACTCCCGACATATTTAACTTGATTCACAGTCCTAAGTTCGCGGCGGGCTTCAAGAGGAAGATGAGTAATATCGCGGCATTCGTCTGAGCAGCATTTCTCAAATTTCTCAGCACATTCGTCACATTGGATAAATAAAAGGTGGCAATCGTCGTTCGCGCAATTTATGTGTGTGTCGGCAAGTTTACCACATTGGTGACAATGAGAAATCACCTGTCCGTTGATAGTTTCACCAAGGCGTTCGTCGAAAACGAAATTTTTACCTATAAACTTTGAGGTGAGCCCTAAATGTTTGATTTGCTGCGCGTACTCGATAATTCCGCCATAAAGCTGCGAAACATCATTAAATCCGTTATGCAGGAGGAACGAGCTGGCTTTCTCGCAACGGATTCCGCCAGTGCAGTATAGCAATATCTTTTTATCTTTCTGGTTTTCATAATCGCGGATCACCATTTGAATGGCATCCTTGAAAGTATCTGCATCGGGGCAAACAGCATTCTCAAAATGTCCAATCTCACTTTCATAATGATTGCGCATATCAATTACTACCGTGTCGGGTTTTCCAGCCAACTCGTGAAATTCAAGGGCAGAAAGGTGTTTCCCGACTTTCGAAAGGTCGTATGTGTCATGATCGAGTCCATCGGCAACAATTTTCGGACGGACTTTAATAGTTAGCTTATAAAAGGATTTTCCGTTATCGACTAATGCATATTTTATGGGCATTTCACCCAGGCCGGGAAAAAAATCAAGCTGCAACAGAAATGCAGAAAGATTATGCTCCGGAACACTCATTTGAGCGTTGATGCCTTCGCGTGCAACATAAATCCGGCCAAAGCAACCAAGTTCCGACCATTTGCTGTAAAGATCATCACGAAATTCCAAAGGATTTTCAATATTAACATACCGGTAAAACGAAAGAGTTTTACGGGTAAACGATTCATTGGCAAGGCGTTGTTTAAGAATTTCTTTGTTAACTCTGTTTTCAAGCATATTGTAGATCAAATGGTGTTTTAGCAGATCATTGATTGTATTAAACCCATATAATCAGATATTCCGATTTTTCAATTTAAATTGATTAAGCTGGGTTTAGCATTATTAGCACAATAATAATTGGAGACAACAATAACGCACACACAATTGTTTAACCGGGTGTTACAAATAACATCATTCGTTTATAGAAAGAGTCTGGATAATGGAAATTTACTTACTTCCGAATACAAAATCCAGTGTTGGCCATAGCTGCCATTTGGGTGTTACATAAGGATACTTACCATAAGCCAATACATAGCCGCCTCTTATCCGTAAAGATTTTCCTACGGCCCACATCAGAGTCCCGGTATTTTCGAAAAAGAAATTATTCTCCGGACGGGTGATGATAAACACCTGAACGCCTTCTTCATACAGCCATTTAGCGCTCAGCCTTCCTTTTACTGCTGCACCCAAACGAACGGATGTGCCTTCATAATAATGTGCCATGCGAGGGTAAAATAGCGGTAAGTCAATGGTTGCCTGCGGATCGGGTTTTTCGCCACGGAGGGCAAATACAAATGCTGCCTGTCCGGTTGCCAGTATTGAAGGAGTTATTTCGCGTGAAATAAGCAATGAATTACTTATGGAAAAAATAAAGGGGAAATCAAACTCAGGAGAAATAAGGCCTCCTATATCTTCGCGGCTTACTATATTGAGAAATAGTGTGGGATAGCTCAGAATATGCTCACTTGCAAGAGTGTATTCATTTATTTTTCCTCTCGAAAACTTTAAGCCGACATTGGGTAGCAATGGAAAGAGCAGTGCATTCGCCCTGATTTCCATTTTGTTTGTAATTCCATACCTGAACGGCTGAAAAATTCCACTTTCCCATTTGCCTGCAGGCATTAGATAAGCAGTGTTAAAACTCCATTTTTTCAGCAATACCGAATCCTGCGCAAACCCCGTATTAAAGAAGCAAAACAGCAGAATGCCAATTGATAGATTCCTGATCATCGTAGTTGTATTAAATCTTTTGTAAAGTCCTGTAAAATTCATTTGATACATCGGCAACAAATCATTGTTTGTGGGAATAGTGTATTTAATGGTCATGCTGCCTGGTCTTTATTGGGCAGCAATTTTCTTATTCCTTTATCAGAACAAACTCTGCGCTCACGGCTGCATGATCCGATTCATTAAAAAACTCCTGATGAGTTTTCGCGGAACCTGCGCGCCAGCGGTGATTTGTAAAAAGGTAATCAAGGGTTCGATCCCAGGCATGCTCAGGGCGGGTGGTATGGGTGAAATATGCCTGCTGATTTTGCTGGTAATCACTGAGCGGGAAAGCACATTTATATGTTTCGTAAATAGGACGAAGCCATTCCGCTTCGGGCGTATAATTACTTCCATCCTTATGTTGTGGGTCATCACCAGACTGATGAAACGATTCGCCAGGACACATATCTTCATAACAAAAATCGGTTGAATCACTGCCGGGAGGTAATTCATTCAGATCGCCGCCGGCAATAAAATACTCACCTGCAGCCTGTAGTTTGTCCATTTCAGCTTTAAACTCTTCGAAATGTTTTTTCTTGGTATCGTCAGTGGCAAAAGCTGATGCATGAATATTAAGCAAAGGAATTTCTTTGAACCCGGGAATTTTGATACGACCGGAAACAATGCACGAGTGCAGGTAAAAATAATTAACTATCCCGGCCTGATCTTCCCGTGTTGCAAGGTTTATGCGCTTTGCATCCGTAATAGGCCAGGGCGAAAGTATCACCAGTCCCATGTCCATCCTGCCAAGCCCGTCGCTGGGGATAAATTCCGATTTCCATTCCGAAACATAAGCAGCATAATTGAAGTAAGTATTGTCCAGTATGTATTGCAGCTCATCAATATACGCAGTACGGTTCGACTTCACATCGCATTCCTGCAGAAACAGAATATCGGGTTTTACTTCTTTGATGCGTGCAACCACTGCTTCCAGCCCAGGCATAACTTCTTCTTTCTTAAAAACCGTATTGTCGCCGCAGGCATCGCCAAACCAAGGCTGCCGGCCGATTCCAAAGCGGATATTCCATGTCATTACCCTGATTGTTGAATCGGGATCAGGAGTTTTAGCTTTTTCAGTTTTCTCATACATAATGGCATCCTCTACATCATCAAAACCGGTTGCAAGTGGTTCGCAGGAGGATACAATCATGAACAGAAGCGGTATGCAAAGGGCAATAATGGCTTTTTTTAAGTACGATCGTTTCATGTTTTTTAGCTAATTAAGCCAAAGATAGTAATAGATAGATTGCTTTATATCTTAATTTCAAAATATTCTATTTTTACACAATGAAAACTCCAGCTGAACTCAACTCCGCGTGGCGAAAAGTTGCCTCATCCATTTACCGCAGACCTGTCGATTCAAAAATTTTCGGTTCTGTAGAAATTGATATAACCGATTTAGAATTGTTTATTGCCGAAAAGCGTAAAAATGGTATTAAAGCCACATTGACCCATATTTTCATTCTGGCCGCTGCCCGGGCTTTAAAACAGGAAGTCCCTGAATTAAACACTTTTATCAAACGTGGAAACGTGGTTAAGCGCGATCATATTGATGTGATGGTAAGTGTTTTACTCCGCGATTCGAAAATGGGTTCGGTAATGATAAAAGATGCTGATGCACTGACTCTTGAAGAGTTGATTAAAGTAATGAAGGATGAGATTAGCAACTCACGTCAAGGCGAAGAAAATAAAACCATGCAGATGAAAGATAAACTGGCCCGCATCCCCTGGCCCTTGAGAAGCCTGGTATACCGGGTCATTAAAACAGTAACAATGGAATGGGGGTTTTCTTTCCCTTCTTTGGGCCTTTCAGCTAACAGTTTTGGCTCCTTTGTAGTTTCAAATATCGGGAGTATCGGACTTGATATGGGCTATCCGGCTCTTTTTCCTTCGTCGAATGTTTCGTTTGTATTAATACTTGGTGGCGTAAACCGGAAACCAGCAGTAGTTGGGGATGAGATACTTCCGCGCACAATTTTATCCCTGGGCGCAGCACTCGACCACAGGGTTGTTGATGCTTCACACGGCGGATTGCTGTTCAGGTATCTGAAAAAAGTAGTAAAAAACCCGGAGTTGCTCGATGAAAGATTTTAGAATAAAAAAAGTCAGGATTTAACCGAAATTAAACCCTGACCTATTGATTTGTGTATCCTTTTAAAAAAGCAGACAGCAGAACCAATCTATATCGAAACTTTTAAACTCAGTTCTTTCAGCTGCTCGTTCGAAATATTCGAAGGTGAATCAATCATAACATCTCGGGCGGCATTGTTTTTAGGGAAAGCAATATAATCGCGGATCGACTCGCTTCCGCCAAACAGGGAACAAAGTCTGTCGAAACCAAACGCAATACCTCCGTGCGGTGGTGCACCGAATTCAAAAGCATTCATCAGGAATCCAAATTGTGCCTGGGCATCGTCCTCGCTGAAACCCAGTAATTTCAACATTTTATGCTGAAGCGGTTTGTTATGGATACGTATGGAACCTCCACCCACTTCCACTCCGTTGATAACCATATCGTAAGCATTGGCGCGAACGGCACCCGGATCGGTATCCAGCAGCGCAATATCTTCAGGTTTTGGCGAAGTAAACGGATGATGCATCGCATAGAACCTTTGGCTTTCTTCGTCCCACTCCAAAAGAGGGAAATCATAAACCCAAAGCGGAGCAAAAGTTTCGGGATTGCGCAAACCCAGGCGTGTACCCATTTCCAGTCGAAGCTCATTCAGCGCTTTACGGGTTTTATTTGCTTTACCAGCTAAGATCAGCATCAGGTCGCCGGGTTTGGCACCAAAAGCTTCGGCCCATTTTTTCAGGTCTTCGGGAGCATAAAATTTATCAACTGACGATTTCAGTGATCCGTCGGCTGCAACCCGCACATAAATCAATCCTCCGGCACCAATCTGAGGTTTTTTTACAAAATCAGTGAGCTCGTCGAGTTGTTTGCGGGTGTATTCCCCACAGCCTTCAGCATTTATACCAACAACCAGTTCGGCATCATCAAAAACTTTGAACTCTTTGCCTTTAACCAGCCCGGTAAGTTCCGTAAATTTCATTCCGAAACGCACATCAGGTTTGTCGCTTCCGTAATATTTCATGGCATCGGCCCATGTCATACGGGGCAGTTTAACTACATCAACATTTTTTACCGTTTTAAAAAGGTGAACCACCAGTCCTTCGAATGTATCAAAAATATCTTCCTGGGTAACAAACGACATTTCGCAGTCGATTTGTGTAAATTCGGGCTGACGGTCGGCACGTAAATCCTCATCGCGGAAGCATTTCACAATCTGAAAATAACGGTCAAAACCAGCAACCATAAGCAATTGCTTGAAAGTTTGCGGCGATTGAGGCAAAGCATAAAACTCCCCGGGATTAACACGTGATGGCACCACATAATCGCGGGCACCTTCAGGCGTACTTTTTATGAGGACAGGAGTCTCAACCTCAATAAAATTAAGACTGTCCATATAATTACGTGTCTGGAAAGCGAGCCTGTGACGGAGTTCCATATTTCGTTTCACCGCATTGCGGCGCAAATCGAGGTAACGGTATTTCATGCGCAGTTCATCACCACCGTCGGTATTATCATCAATGGTAAAAGGCGGTGTTTTCGATTCGTTAAGGATTTCAAAATTTTCAACCGTAATTTCGATATCACCGGTTGCCATTTTTGCATTTTTATTGCTGCGTTCACACACTTTACCAGCTACCAGAATAACGTATTCGCGGCCAAGTTTACGGGCTTGCTCACACAACGAAGCATTGGTTTCCATATTAAAAACCAGTTGGGTAATTCCATAGCGGTCGCGCAAATCAACAAAGGTCATTCCTCCCAGGTCGCGCGAACGCTGCACCCAGCCTGTTAATACAACATTACTGCCCACATGGGCCATATTTAATTCACCGCAGGTATGTGTACGAAGCATAATTTCTGATGTTTTATAAGAGCCTGCAAAAGTAGCAAATTTTTGAAAGGAAGACTTTCCGAAAATTCGAAACGGGCGATTAACCTTGAGTTGTAATAAATTAGTTTAACAGGACATGTAATAGCGCAATCATGGCTAAATCCGGTAATTGATTGTAAAATCATAAGTAGATAATAATTCCATGTTATATATTAGAATAGCAAAACTATTTTCATAAAAAGCGTTAAATCCATGTGTTCCGCCAGGCAAAACACTTGATTTCGCCTCTCAAATTCATTACCTTTGCACACTTTTGCAAAAAACAACTAGCAATACTAAAACTAATATGAAACTATCACAATTCAGGTATCATCTGCCTAACGAACTTGTTGCGCTTCACCCGGTTGAAAACCGTGATGAATCGCGCCTGATGGTACTCGACCGGAAAAAACAAACCATTGAACATAAAACCTTCAAGGATTTATTGAATTATTACGGCGAAGGGGATGTGTTTATTCTCAATAACACCAAAGTTTTCCCTGCTTTATTATTGGGCGAAAAAGAAAAAACCGGAGCTAAAATAACTGTTTTTCTGCTCCGCGAGCTCAACAGCGAAGCACGTTTATGGGATGTATTGGTAGATCCGGCACGAAAAATCCGTATCGGTAATAAACTCTATTTTGGTGATGACGATTCTTTGGTTGCCGAGGTAATTGATAACACAACTTCACGTGGCCGAACACTTCGTTTCCTGTTCGACGGTCCGTACAGCGAATTTAAACGCACTATAGAGTCTTTAGGCCGTACACCGCTTCCCGAAGAATTGCAGCGTTTGCGCGACATTGAACCCGATGATAAAGAACGCTACCAGACTATTTACGCCAAAAACGAAGGAGCAGTTGCAGTACCTTCAGCCGGTCTGCATTTTAGTCGGCAGTTGATGAAACGTCTGGAACTTCAGGGTGTAAACTTTGCTGAAGTAACTCTTCATGCAGGTTTGGGTAATTTTCGCGCCATCGATGTGGAAGATCTCACAAAATATAAAATGGATTCGGAAGAACTGCTTATTGAAGAAGAGCAGGCTCTTATCGTTAACAAAGCCATTGAGGCACGTAAACAGGTTTGCGTTGTTGGAACAACCACAATGAAAGCTGTTGAGTCGTCGGTTACCATTTCCGGACAGGTGAAACCATACAGTGGATGGAGTAATAAATTTATTTTTCCTCCTTACGATTTCAGCATAGGAACCAGCATGATCACCAATTTCCATATGCCGCAATCACCAATGATGATGATGGTGGCAGCCTATGCAGGTTACGATTTGCTTATGAAAGCATACAAGGAAGCCGTACAACAGAAATACCGTTTCTTTACTTACGGAGATGCGATGCTGATACTGTAAATCAGAAAACATTGACTTTATTTGTTTTGAAAT
>Ga0209066_10007984_pt1 | contig 10354 bp, 3 predicted proteins | sample All_14_2_FD_187198 | JGI IMG/M metagenome (GOLD analysis project Ga0209066, IMG submission 187198) | Freshwater microbial communities in response to fracking from Pennsylvania, USA - Allegheny Zone_MetaG_DW_15 (SPAdes) (version 2) ... | reverse complement strand
TTTTTGGCCACCAAGAGATTTTTTTCAAAAAAAACAGGTTTTTGATGGCCGTTTCCTGCTGGAACATTACATTTGCATCACTTATCTACCCGTAGCTGATGTTCCTGTATTGAAAATGCGGAATTCTGTGTTTTCAAATTAATTAAGAATTAGGTATGAATGTACCTTGCCGCAGTGTTTGACGGCATTGGTTTGTCGTAGGCACAACCAGTCTTTCCCCCGTTCCAATAAGCTACAATCTCACATCAACTTCCCAATCCGATTTACACTTTTAAGCGATTTTGTCGATGCCTGTTTGGTCAAATGACCATTCAAGGAAGCGCCGATATTCTCCTGTTTGGGAGATTGATTTTGTAAACAAAAACAAACCTTCTCATGAAAATTTTTACAAACACTTCCTTTGCCATTGCTCTTTTTGCAATGTTCAGTTTTTCAAGTTTCACAACAGTACAACCAAGCATTACAGACAACAATGGTGTGGAACCTTGGACACAGATTCATAACAAGAATGGAGTTATGGTCTATTATGACATCATGGACTGCCTACATAACCATCAGTGGCTGTGCATGAAAATCGTCAACAATACTGGCCAACCAAAAAAATTCCGTTTCACAGCCAAGGTTGCAAATCCAGATGGCTCTGTTGAAACCTTCAATTTCATCAAAGTGCTGGGAGCCTACTCCTCTGAAAAATCCGATTGTTCGAAAGAATCGTTTGCTTCGGGTTTGGTTCGACCACTTAAAAATGCAACGGAGCAATCTGTTGTTTCTATCAGCTTGGAAGGCGATAACTAATTGAGTTAGTTGAATTCGAGTTGAGGTTTCTTTAAAATGAAAATGCCCAGTGAAATTTCACCGGGCATTTTCATTAATCAAGATAAAATCACTTCGTCAGAACAAGTCGAATTGATTCTACGTGCTGACCGATAACAACCTTCAGCAAATAAACACCTGCTGGCTTGCCAGTAAGGTCAATTACAAGCTTCGTGGCAGTTGCTTCCTTGCGGAGCAGTGGCCTTCCAGTAACGTCGAAAGCGGAGACTTCCATACGCTCAGGTGTGGTGGCACCTTCGATTTCCAGCGTCACTTCACCTGAAGTTGGGTTTGGATAGATCACTACATGTCCACCTTGGCCCACCTCGTTAGAGGCGCCGGGGCCAGCGTTCTGAATGGTGTAACCACTTTGTGAAATACAACCATTTGCATCCGTTGCTACCAGGGTATAAGTGCCCGCACCTAAGCCCGAAATATCCTCGGTACTGCCAACCGCCATACCAGCGCTATTTTTCCATAAAAATGTATATGGTAGTACACCACCGCTGACGGTAACCTCTATGGAGCCGTTGGTCTCTCCATTGGTAGCATTCACAATGTTAACCAAAGCCGTGGTCAAATCGGTTGGCTGCTCAACGGTGCTTGTTGCAGTGGAAGTGCATCCTCCAGCATCAGTTACGGTGACAGTGTAAGTACCTGCAATTAACCCACTGGCAGATGGCGTATTGGCCCCGTTACTCCAAGCATAGGTGAATGGCGCTGCGCCTCCACCCGAAACCGAAGCGACTGCGCTACCATCGCTTTCACCGAAGCAGGTTACGTCTTGAACTGTGGTGCTAACGACCATTGCTGGTGCTACGTTCACCTCAAAGCTGCATGAGTTTTCACCACCGCTGGCATTGGTAGCAGTGAAGGTAATTGTCGTGGTACCAACAGGGAAATTGGAGCCGCTCGGTAGGCCTGTGTCTTGCGTTAAGGTGACATCACCACCGCCACAGTTCTCGACTGCCGTAACATCAAACTCAGCAACTGGGTCGCATGCTGACAATGCGATATTGTCTGGGCAGTCAATATCTGGGCCAGCGCTGCCACCGGAAACAGTAACAATAGCAGTGGCTGAGCTGGTGTTACCGTTGGCATCTGAGGCAGTTACCGTTACTGTGTTGGCACCTCCCGCATCGCAGCCAAAGGTTTCTTGGCTAAGGGTCCAGGACGTGATGGCACAGTTGTCAAAGCTGCCGTTGTCCAACATTTGGGGAGTGATAGTGACTGTTCCATCCGGTCCGATGGAGACTGCGATATCTTGTAATATGAGTACAGGTGGCTCACTGTCGTCGTTGCCAAGTACGATTTCAAAATCGCTGTTGCAACCGTTGTTGTCGGTAACAGTGAAGATGTAAGTACCTGCTGGAATGCTGTCAAGCGTTTCGGTTGTTTCACCTGTTTGCCACAAATAGGTGTAACCAGGTGTTCCACCAGTTCCCGTTATGGTAAGGCTACCGTCCGACTCACCGCACATTGCCTGAACTTCATTCGTCACTTCATATCCTACTGCATCAGGTTCTGTAATGGTCGCCACTGCGGTAGCTGGGCAGCCATTGGCGTCAGTTACTGTGCCGGAATATGACCCAGTGGTAAGACTCGTAATTGTTGAACTGTTTTCACCGTTCGACCATTCGTAGTTGAATGGTGCAGTACCGCCGACAGGCGAGAGGGTAGCCTGACCGTCAGCCCCACCGTTGCACGATACATTGCTAACGATGGTGGTTGCGGAGGAGCTGCAACCGAATTGTTCAACCACAACCGACTGAGAAGCGGAGCAGTCATTTGCGTCAGAGACAATGACAGTGTAGCTGCCAGGTGCCAAGTCGGTTATTGATTGTGTATCACTGCCATTGCTCCAAGAAAAGGTGTAGGGTGGGGTGCCACCGTTGGGTGAAGCAGTGGCTGTGCCATTGTTGGCATTAAAGGCAGTGAGGTCTGTGGAAGTAGCGTTTGTAGCGATTGCAGCAGGCTCCACGATGGTTACTGTTGCCACAACTTCGCAACCATTGGCATCGGTGGCAGTAACTTCGTAGTTGCCACCCGATAGGTTTGATGCCGTCTGTGAATTTTCACCATTTGACCACACGAAGGTGATTGGTGCTGTGGCTGATTCAAGTGAGATAGTAGCGGTACCATCAGCTGCTCCATTGCAGGTTACATCGGTCTGCTCGGTGCTGGCCTTTACTACGCAATCAACAGCAGCCACGGTAACTGTTTGTGTTACTGAGCATCCGTTGGCGTCAGTAACAGTGACCGTGTAGTTGTCGGGTGCCAAACCGGTAATGGTTTGCGTAGCACCACCATTGTTCCATGAATAGGTGTAGGGGCCGCTGCCACCAGTTGGATTCGCAGTTGCAGTTCCATCGTTAACCCCAAACTCTGTCTGAGGAGTAGTGGCTGCATTTGCAAGAAGTGTCTGAGGTTGCCCAATTGTAACTGACTGCGTAGCAGAGCAACCATCCACATCAGTAATGGTGACGGAGTAGCTGCCTGCTGTCAGGCCTGTGGCAGTTGCGCCAGACTGGCCGTTCGACCATTGGTAGGAGTAGGTGCCATTACCGCCGGAGGCTGAGACTGTGGCAGCGCCATTTGAGCCTCCATTACAAGCCACGTCATCAGAGTCAGTGATTTGTGCTGAAACAGGTGGGGCAAGTGTAACTTGAACGCTGGCAGTTGCGGTGCAGCCGTTCGTAGTGTTGGTTACGGTCAGAACATAGGTGCCAGCTTCATCAACTGTTGGGGTCAAAGTAGTCTCGTTGGCCGAGATGTGACCGTTGGTTGTTGTCCAAAGAAATGAGTACTGGCTGCCTGTGGATGAACCTCCGCCTGAAAGCAGGACAGACGAAGCATTGCAATTCAGGTTTCCATTGGCACTGGCGTTTGCTGTAGGTGGCACTTTGTTTTCTGAGACCACTGCTGTGGCGGTCTTCGTGCAACCATTTGTACCTGTAACAGTGAGGGTATAATTGCCCTGGGCGGAAACCGTTGGGTTTTGTAAATTGGAAGAAAAGCCGTTCGGGCCAATCCAGTGGTAGCTTACGCCTACGGTGGTGGAGTTGCCTTGAAGCGTAACTTGACTGGTATAGCAACTGACGTTGCCACCTGTTGCAGTGACTCCCTGTGGTGGTGTGGTGTTTTGAACAATGACGACTTCTGCGGTCTCAGAGCAGGTTCGGTTGCCATTGTCAACCTTGCTGGATATGGTTAAGGTGTAGGTGCCGCCAGTCGTTACTGTGAGTGTTGGGGAGCTTCCAACCACTGTATTTCCTTTTTTCCAAACATAAACCGGATTGGCGGCAAAAATGGACCCATTGCTATTCAATGTAATGCTCGTCGTTATACAATCCAATGTGTCGGCCCCATTGATTTTTGTTTCAACTGGGACTGCAATCAATATCAATTCATTTGTGCTATCGCATCCCCATTGGTTTTGGAGCACTTCGTCATAGATTCCTGATTCGCAATAGGTTTCACCACCCCAAGTGACACAATCTCCTTTGCAAACTTCCTTCGCAGTTACAATAAAGTCAGAAATTTTTTGCTGTAGGGTAAGCTGAACAACACTGTCGCAGCCTTGCCAGGTCTGGTAATGGATGTTGAAAGTCCCACCAAAATAGAATACCTCTCCATTTCCTGCGACGTAGTAATCACCTGTACAAACATAGCCAGACTCAAAACCTGCTGGAATTGGAAGTTGGGTCACTTCCACTGTTTTGCAAATTTCAGCGGAACCTAGGCATCCAAAAAGAGGGCTGTCTGCTGTCACACAGACCTCATAGGTGCCAGGGTTTGGAAAAACCAATGATTTTGTTGGGCTTTGGCCGTTCTGTGTAATATTGACCTGAACGCCAAATTGCTTGATGACCCATGCATAATTGGATGTACCGAAAATTGGAGGAGTTACCGTAAATACGCCAGATCCGCCTGCACAAACTTCGTCTGGGCCTATCAACTCGTTGTCTGGCACAGGTTCAATATAAGCCCCAATTTGAGCAGTGCCCCCGATACTTATATCAAAGCCGGCACCATCATTGGCGGCATTGCTTACAAGGAGAAAATAGTTGGTACCACCCTTCAACTGAACAGTCTGTGAAAAAGATGCAGATGCGGGAACGCCGAAGGTTGCCAATGGGTCAGTTGCAACCCCTGTTGGCCCCACTGCCGCATCGGCGTTGCAAACTACAGGCACTGTGGTTGGGAAAGGGTTGGGAACAGGTGGCTGACAAGGGCAAAACTGCTCCCAAATGGAAAAATTGAAGTTTGAGCCAGGAGGGGTTTTGGGCTGAATCAGCATCTCAAAAGTTCCACTGTGAACAGCCGAAAAGGCAAACCAAGTGCTGCCTCCCTCGCCAGGCAAACAGGAACAACCCACATTATCCGTAAAGCCGCTTCCTGCTGTGTTCGAGATGTTTAGAGGTGGAAAAAAATAAGCTGCTGCCAACGGAATCTCGCTGGGTGTACAACAGTCTTTGCCCGGTTGCGCAACGGCAACTTGAATGGCGAAAAAGCTTAAAATCGTTGATAGTAAAAAAAATTGCTTCATGCGATTGGATGTATTTTGATGAGATAATTTGACTATGAAATGGATTTTGTGATTTTATGTCAGAGGAAGTAGAATGGTCCCTAAGCAAGATTTGGCGAAGCGAATCAAGGCCATAAAGGAAGTAGCCTTGTGCAATTGGAGCAAATATCGAAATCCAAATCTAGGATTAAATCCTAAATACTTACGGTGATTCTTTCCTGTTTAAAGCTTATTTGCCAAGTCAAAGACAATTTCAAAGTTTGATAATGTTTAAAAAACAGCGTTTTGCCTAAGTGTTGTAATCCAACATTTACTGGAAATGCAGCTAAAAATTCAACGCTTTTTTAGCCGCATTTCCAATAACTGATAGTTGTCACCTTACTACCAACCGTTTGGTAATCATCTCATTTCCTACGACGATTTTAAGCAAATAAACCCCAGACGGTTTCTCTTTGAAATTCATGGTCAGTTTATTTACGTTAGCCCTTTCGAAGGAAACTAGCCTGCCAGTAACATCAAAAGCCGTGACTTGGAGGGATTGCTGTATTGCCAAACCAGTCAATTCAATGGTGACCATTCCCGATGTGGGATTTGGGTAGAGCAAAACATGCCCACCAAGCCCCGTTTCTGTTGTAGCATTGATTTCTTGAATGGTATATCCACTTTGTGAGAGGCATCCGTTTGCGTCGGTGACAACAAGGGTGTATGTTCCAGCGGGAAGCCCTGAAATGTCTTCGGTGGTCCCGATAACGGTCCCTGTTGAGTTCTTCCAAGCAAAAGTGTAGGGCTGCACACCACCAGAGACTGTGACCTCTATGGAGCCGTTGGACTGCCCAATGGTGTCATTCACGATGTCTACTAGGAGCGTTGTCAAATCGGCTGGTTGTCCTACATCCGCAGCGGATGTAGCAGTGCAGCCGCCTGCGTCGGTCACAGTGACAGTGTACTCCCCTGCAGCGAGTCCGGTTGCAGTTGGGGTATCAGCGCCGTTGCTCCAGAGATAAGACAATGGGGGAGTGCCACCAGTTGCTGTTGCATTTGCGCTTCCATCGGCCTCGCCGAAGCAGGTGACATCCTGCGGTGCCGAGCTAATGGCTATTGGTGGTGAGACGGTGACATCGAAGCTACAGGTGGTTGTGCCGCCACTTGTGTTGGTGGCTGTGAAGACCACAGTGGTTGTACCAGCGGGGTAAGCTGAGCCACTAGGTAGTCCGCTATCCTGCACCAGCGTCACATCGCCGCCGCAGTTGTCGGTTGCGGTGACATCGAATTCGGCCACAGGGTCACATGAAGGTAGCAGGATGTTGCCGGGGCAATCAATTGCTGGGCCAGCGCTTCCGCCAGCCACGGTGACGACCACGGTGGCAGTGTTGGAGTTCCCGCTGGCGTCGGTAGCGGTGACCTCGATGGTGTTGGCGCCGCCATCGTCACAGCCAAAAGTCGCCTGACTGAGTGACCATTCGACGATGCCGCAGTTATCGGAGCTACCGGCGTCAAGCATCTGCGGGGTGATGGTGGCAGTGCCGCTTGGGCCGATTGTTACGCTGATGTCCTGCAACACGAGCACGGGTGGCAAGTCGTCTACCACTGTCACGGTGGATGTTGCGGTGGAGGTGTTGCCGCCGCTATCAGTAACGGAGAGGGTCACATTGTTGTCCCCAATATCTGAGCAGTCAAAGTCCGATTGGTCAAGACCGAGCAATGCGATTACGCAATCGTCAGTGCTTCCGCCATCGAGGTCGTCGGGTGTGATGGAGGCGGTCCCATTGGCATCGAGGCTGATGCTAATGTCAACTGCGCTCGCCATCGGTGGCACGTCGTCGTCAGTGCCAAGGTCCACGTCGAAGCTCCCCGAGCAGCCATTCGCATCGGTTATTTCGACGGTGTAGCTTCCTGCTGGAAGGCCGCTGAGCGTTTGGGTGTCTCCGCCGGATTGCCATTGGTAGGCGTAGTCTGGTGTGCCGCCAATTCCAGTTACGGTAATGCTGCCATCCGAGGCGCCACACATGGCCTCTGTCAGGGCTACCACCTCGAAACCGAGCGCACTTGGCTCAGTGACTATCGCATCTGCGGTTGCGGGGCAGCCGTTGGCGTCAGTTGCCGTTGCGGTGTAGGTGCCTGCTGCTAAATCGGAAATGCTCTGGTTCATGCCTCCATTGGACCACATGTAATTGATAGGAGCGGTGCCTCCTGCGAGGACAATGGTAGCCTGCCCGTCGGACGCACCATTGCAGGTAGCATTACTGGTGATGGTGGAGGCGGAAACAGCGCATACAAACTCCTCAACGGTAACCTCCTGTTCAGCAGTACAGTTGTTAGCATCTGTGATAATAACGGTGTAGGTGCCTGGTGCGAGGTTTGAAATAGATGGAGTGACTTCACCATTGCTCCATAAAAAGCTGTATGGCAAAGCGCCGCCGTTTGGCGCAGCGGTTGCTGTTCCATCGTCCACGCTGAAACCAGTAGTTGCGGTTGCAGTTGCGTTCGGAGTAATGGGAAGCGGCTCGGCGATAGCCACGGTGGCGACGACAGCGCAGCCGTTGGCGTCGGTGGCAGTCACGTCATAAGTGCCTCCGGAAAGCCCCATTATGGTCTGGCCCGTGCCGCCGTTTGACCACAGAAATGATAAAGGTGGCGTTGCAAACGTTAAATTGACGGTTGCTGAACCGTTGGCGGCACCAGCACAGGAGACATCGGTCTTCGAAGTGTTAGCCATGACAGCACAGTCCACGCCCGCAACGGTGATAGTCTGGGTTGCGGTGCAGCCGTTGGCGTCGGTGACGGTGACGGTATAGTTGCCCGGCGCTAGGCCAGTAAGGCTCTGCCCAGTATTGCCGGTATTCCACAAATAGGTGTAAGCTCCCGTGCCCCCTACTGGGTTTGCAGTTGCGGTGCCGTCGTTTACACCGAAGGTGGTTTGTGCCGTAGCAGAGGCATTTACGGTAAGAATTAGTGGTTGGGCAATGACAACGGTCTGGACTGCGGTGCATCCGTTTGCATCCGAAACAGTGACAGCGTAGGTTCCTGCCACGAGACCGGAGGCAGTAACTCCAGACTGGCCATTAGACCATTGGAAGGTTAATGTACCGTTGCCGCCTGAGGCTGATACGGTGGCAGAACCATCCGAGCCGCCGTTGCATGCCACGTCGTCAGTAGCAGAAATTTGGGCCGAAACTGGCGGTACCTGTGAAACCTGTGCCGAGGCGTATGCCTTACAGCCATTTGTGCCTGTGACTGTCAGTGAGTAGGTGCCCGCAATACTGACAGTTGGATTTTGTTCATTTGAGGAGAACCCGCTGGGGCCATCCCAATGGAAGGTAGCACCACTTGTAGTAGAATTGCCTTGTAATGTAACCTGCGTATTGTTGCAGTTGAGGCTTCCACCTGTTGCTGAAACCCCTTGAGGAGGTGCAGTATTCTCTGATATAGTTACTGAAACTTCATCGGTACATGTATGGTTTCCGACCATGCTTTTGATGGTGAGTGTATAAACCCCGCCAGATGTGACGGTAAGTGAAGGAGAAGTACCTACAACCGTATTACCTTTTTTCCATGTATAAATTGGATTCGACCCATATAACGAGGCTCCACTTGTCAAGAGAATGCTTGAGGTATTGCAATTTATTGCACCTCCTCCAGATATTACCGTCTCGATGGGGACAGAAACCAATAACAAAGTATTTATACTGTCGCACCCATATTGATTTTGTAAGACTTCATCATAAAATCCTGGGTCACAGATGGTGGAGCCTGCAAAATCAATACAATCGCCCTGGCAAACAGTTTCAACTGTATATTTCTGGTCTGAAGGAACCTGCGTCAAATGTAGCTCAATGATACTGTCGCAACCTTGTGCCGTTGTATATACTAAATCAAATACGCCTCCATAATAAAATGCCTGTCCATTACTCGCTATATATTCGCTATTGGTACAAACTTGCCCAAATTCAAATCCAGCGGGGTTTGGTATTTCTTCAACTTCTACGATTTTGCAATGCTGTGCCAGTTGACACGCTGGAGGTGTGATAGTCAATGTGACACAAACTTGAAATGAACCAGGGTTTGGAAAATTAAATGTCCAGGTTGATTGGCTCGTATAAATCTCAGGTCCAACAGGTTGTACCGTCCATTTATAAAGGTCGTTGTTTGGCACTGGGTCTAATACGAATGTGCCATTGCCGCCAGCACATACTTTTTCAGGGCCAGAGAAATTTACGCTGGAAAGGTCAATGGCCTGCCATGATGCCGTACCTTCAACAAATAATTGAAATGAAGACAAATCAGATGTTCGATTCGAAAGCAGAAAATAGTATGATTTTCCAGCCTCAAGAAAGATTGTTGGATTGAACTGTGCCGAATTTGGAACTCCAAATGTTCCCATTGGATCACTTGACGCCCCTGTTGCACCTGTACCAACTACATCGTTACAGGATATAACTGGTGGAGGGTTGCTAGGTAAACCACCGACCGTAGTTCCACATGGGCAATGCCCTTCCCAAATTGCAAAATCGTATTCGTTGGTTCCGAATGGTTGAATGTTGAATTCAAGCGTCCCGCTCGAAGTACATGTGAAACCAATCCAGAAACTCCCACCTTCGCTGGCCAAGCAGGAACAACTTACATCATCTACAACATTATTGCCTGGAATGCCAGTATTGACTGCCACGTTTTGGCCGGGTTGGGGCAAACCAGTATGCAAACAACAATCTCTTTGGGCCATTAAAGATTGAATAGAAGCTAGAACAAGAATTGAAAGGAGGTAAGCATTTTTCATGTGTGCAATTTTTCTATTTCAGATTCGAAAATAAATTATTTTTCAACTCGCAATCTGGCAAATTGGAATTGGTATTAGCAAGCGTGTTCCAACATTTATTCAACTTAACAGGCTTCTAAACTTTATCTTTGGCTTCGATTCGGAATTGTAGCGGAAACATACACAATTTTTGGGTTACCTACAAAATCGAAAATCAAAAAATTACATTTTTTTGATTTTTTTGAAAATTTTGTAAGGCA